>Ga0081534_100006_pt1 | contig 110163 bp, 102 predicted proteins | sample MonGeyMetagenome_FD_71019 | JGI IMG/M metagenome (GOLD analysis project Ga0081534, IMG submission 71019) | Hypoxic/sulfidic aquatic microbial communities from Monarch Geyser, Yellowstone National Park, USA - MG (SPAdes) v1 (version 2) | ecosystem: Environmental > Aquatic > Thermal springs > Hot...
GGACATTCTGGGGGTGCGGGCGCCGCCGCATGGAGGCTCTCGCAGGGGGTTTGGAAGGCATCGAGGGGCATCGGTTAAATATTATAACATAATGTTTAAATGAACTCCTGTCCAATATGGCGCAATGTCGGAGGAAGGCGGCCACCTGACCATGAGCCAGGACGCGCTGGTGTCCGCGCACGGCGGCGAGTCCATGGCGCATGTCAGATATCTGATATTCGCCGAGCAGGCCGAGAAGGAGGGGTTCAAGAACGTCGCCAGGCTGTTCCGCGCGATCGCGCATGCCGAGCAGGTGCATGCGAGGAACCACTATCAGAGGTTATTCAAGTTCAAGGACTCGCTCAAGGTCGTGGCAGGGGCGCCGTTCGGGCCCGGCGATACTAGGAAGAACCTGGAGCTGGCGATAATGGGCGAGCAATTCGAGGTGGAGCAGATGTACCCCTCGTACATCGAGACGGCGAAGCTGCTGAACGACAAGTCGGCGGAGATCAGCTTCAGGTACGCTCTGGCGGCCGAGAAGATACACCTGGAGCTCTACAGGAAGGCGCTCGAGTACGTCGTCAAGGGGCAGGACATGCCGCTCGACGGATACGTATGGATATGTCCGGTGTGCGGTCATACATATGTGGGAAAGGAGCCGCCGGCCAAATGTCCAATATGTAACGCTCTCGGGAAGGATTTCCAGAAATTCTAGTAATAAACCGCATCCTCATTTCATGAAAATGTCGCGACTAAAACTACGGGGAACCCGGCCCCGATGACCGGATAGCCCACATAATAGGATAAACATAATAGGATAAATTAGTTAAGCTTAAGAGCACAGCCGATCGCGGCCGCGTCCATGGAGTACAAATGGACCGTACTCACCAACACGACGCTCGGCGTCCTGATGGCTATGATGAATCCCACCGTGCTGATAATAGCGCTCCCGGCAATATTTCGTGGAATAAACCTGAATCCGCTCCTCCCGGGTTCCTTCGCATATCTGCTCTGGCTGCTGATGGGCTACGGCGTCGTCGCGGCGTCCCTCGTCATCACGTTCGGCAGGTTCTCCGATATGTACGGGAGGGTAAAGCTCTACAGGCTCGGGTTCGCCATATTTACCGTCGGATCCATCTTACTGTCGGTTACCCCCGGGTCCGGGACAGCGGCTGCGGCCCTCATGATAGCCTTCAGGGCCGTGCAGGCCGTCGGAGCCGCCATGATAATGGCCAACGGCACCGCGCTGATAGCCGACGTATTTCCCGTGAAGGAAAGGGGGAAGGGCCCTGGGAATAAACAAGGTCGCGGGGATAGCCGGATCCCTGACCGGACTCATGGCCGGCGGCGTCCTCGCTGTCTACTACTGGAGATATGTGTTCCTGGTCAGCGTCCCGTTCGGGATCGTGGGCACTGTGTGGGCCTACACGATGCTTAAGGAGGTCGTGAAACCGGAGCTCGGCCACAGGATAGACATCCCGGGGAACATACTCTCCGCGGGCGGGCTCGTATCGATCATGATGGGCCTGACATATGCGATGATGCCACATGGATCTTCTGAGATGGGATGGGGCAATCCCCTCGTCATCGGGCTCTTGGCGGGCGGGGCCACTATGCTTGTGGCGTTTCCATTTGTAGAGGCGCGCGTTCACGGTCCTATGATGGACGTGAGCCTCTTCCGCATAAGGATGTTCTCGGCCGGGGTCCTTGCGGCATTCCTCGCCTCGCTCGCGTAGGGCGGGCTCATGCTGGTCCTCACGGTTCTGCTCCAGGGGATATGGCTCCCGCTCCACGGATACTCTTGGGAGTCGACGCCGTTCTGGGCGGGCGTCTACATGATGCCCATGCTGATCGGGACGGTCATCATGGCCCCCATCGGGGGGACGCTGACCGACAGGTACGGCGCGAGGACCTTCGCCACCCTCGGCATGGTGATAATGGCCGCGTCGCTCCTCGCGCTCGCCGCGCTCCCATACGATTTCAGCCTCCCCGAGTTCGAGGCAATCTTGTTCGTGAGCGGGCTGGGGGGCGGCCTCTTCTCCGCGCCGAACACGACCGCGATAATGAACTCGCTGAGGCCGCAGGACAGGGGGACCGGGAACGGCATGAGGCAGACCTTCAGCAACGTGGGATCCACGATAAGCATGGCGCTGTTCTTCTCGACGCTCATAACGTTCTTCACGATGTACGTCCCGGGGGAGATAGCGTCCGCTGCCGCGTCATATGGCCTCCCGGGCCAGGTGGCATCGTTCCTCTCCTCGATACCGGCCAGCGGCCTCCTGTTCGCGGCGTTCCTGGGGGTGAATCCCGCCTCGGCCCTTCCGCAGTCGGCGCTGGCGCTCCTCCCGCCGAGCGCCGTCCAGCTGCTGAACTCCAAGACCTTCCTCCCATCCGTGATAGGGCCGCCGTTCATGGACGCGCTGAGGATCTCGATCTACATTTCCGCGGCGCTCGTGGCGGTGGGCGCGATGTTCTCGTGGATGAGGGGTGGGAAGTTCGTCTACGAGGAATCCGGGGCCTCCGAGCGGACTCCTAATCCCACTCCGGCGGATGCCTCCAGTCCACGAGGGCGAAGCCGATGTCGACGCGAACCCGTGGGGACCTGTGACTGCGCCGTAAGCGGCCGCTGGCCTCCGAAGGAGCTGCAGATCTACTTGCGGAAATACATTATTAATCTATTAAAATTCTAGAAAAGCATTGCTTGGCGCGTCCATCGGTGGGGCGAGCGGCGCCTGAGCGCTCGCCGCGGATGCTCCGCGGATCGCCGATCCATCGCGCCCCGACGCGCCGCCCTCCGGGACCCGTGCCCGCTGTGCCGCGCGACCCACCCATCTGATTGGGGAGCGGGGGCGCCTTGAGGACCTCGAGGGGTATCTGGCGCCGATGTCCGCGAATCGGCACGGCGACGACCGCTGCCGAGCGATCGTCGCGCGGGCCGCGCCCTCCCCAGCAGCCCCTCGAGCTCCCCCTCCACGATCCCCAGGGCGTCGAGCCCCATGCCCTCCGCGCGGATCAGCGCGTACCCCATGGCCACGCCCTCCTTGACGTACCCCCTCTCGAAGGCCCTGAGCCCCTCCATGCGCGACCCGGCGAACGAAGTCCTGGAGTGCTCGACCGCCCCCACGCCCACCTCCCTCGCGAGGCCGAGCAGGTCCGACTCCGGGTCCTCCACTATCCACCTGGTGGTCAGGATCCTCAGCCTGCCCGCGTCCCCTCCCATGGCCCTGTAGAGGGCGGCCGCGGCCGCCATCTGGGTGCCGCCCGCGAGCGCGACCTCGCCGCCGGACTCTGCGGCGCCGAGGGCGATCGCCGCCAGCGCCAGGTGCACGGGGTCCCCGACCTCGGCCGCCGCTGAAATGGCGTCCAGCGGAGGGGATATGCGCGATACCGCCTCGCGCACCACCGCCTCCTTCAGCGCCTTCGGGTTGCGGGGGGCGGCGCTGCTGGTCCTCCCCCAGGCGTCGTATCCCAATGCTATGAGGATCGCCATGGCGGTCGTGGTGCCGCCCGGCATGGACTCCCCCAGGACCAGCCTTCCGAGGGGCGCTAGCTGGGACCCCAGGAGGCGGGCGTTGGCCGCCAGCTCCTCGGCCGCCGCGCGCGGCATTGCCCCGCGCCTTATGTCCCCTCCCGGGACCCCGCCGAGGGCGACGCGCGGCACCCTGGGCGGGACCCTGGATCCGGCGTCCACGACGACCTTGGGGACGCCCGCGGTGAGGGCCCTGGTGATGACCGCGGGGGTCGGAATCCCATCGGGCGTCGTGGGCACGACGCCGAGGGTCCGGGTCCTCCCGAGCAGCAGGTACTCGGCGTCAAGCGCCGGCGTGTAGTGGGTGGCCTCCGGGCTGGGGCCGGCGATCGAGATCCCCGGAATCAGGGAGACGTCGGTAGTCCCCACGACGAGGACGAGCACGTCGCGCACGGGGGGCGGCGCCAGCCGCGCCTAATGAGCGTTCGGCTCAGCGGCGCCCGCCGACCAGGTAGCCGCCGAACGCGAGGGCCCAGAGGAGGACCGGGTACGCTATCATCCTCTCCATCCCCCCGGGGCCCAGGCCCATGTAGTACTGGCCCGCGTAGAGCACCAGCGAGGCGAGGGCGGCCGCGCCCAGGACGGCGGACGCCGCCCCGAGGCCGCGCGGCTGCGCGCCGTACGAGAACAGCGCCGCGAGGCCCCCGAACAGGAATGTCACCAGCGAGAAGATCGTGTGGAGCCCGTGGGGGGAGCCCTCCGGGAACAGGCCGACGCCGATGGCGCCGACGCCCGCCAGGATCACGGCGACCGTGAACGGCCTCCTCATGGCCCCCAGCAGGAGGGCGCCCGCCGTCGCCACGAGCGCGCCGAGGATGATTATGGAGGAGTTGAAGATCGGGGCCGTGGCCCCGACGCCCAGGTCGCTTATGTAGTTCGAGTGGACGCTGTATCCGGGGCTCAGGGCCTCCGAGATCACCATCGAGATTATGAACTGCATGGTCCCGAGCGAGACCAGGTAGCCCGCCAGCCTGACGCGGTCCACCGGGGATGGCGGGCGCGGGCCCCGATAAACGTTGCGACGCCGCGCGTCGCTTCACGACCAGGACGGGCCTCCTGGACCTCGTCACTATACCCATCGAGACGCTGCCCAGGAGAGCCCTCTTCAGCGCCGAGAGCCCCCTGCTGCCCGTCACTATCAGGTCCGCGCCGATAGAGTCGGCGTGCTGCAGCACCGCCTCCACAGGATCCCCCACCAGCACGGATCCCTCCGCCTCCACCCCCCTGGACCTCGCGGCGGCGACCGCCTCGCCGACCTCGCGCTCCGCGCGCTCCCTCATCTCCCCGATCAGCCTGTCATCGAGCTCGAGCCCGACCAGGGTCCCCGTGTCCACGACCTTGACCACGTGGAGGCTGGCGCCGCAGGCCGCAGCCAGGTCCACCGCGGCGCCGAGGGCCCTCCTGGCGTTCTCCGATCCGTCGTATGCCAGGAGCAGTCTGCCGAGCATCGCCCCGATGTGCGGGGGCGGATCCTTAAATCGAGTTCCATCGCCATCTGGGCGACGGCGCGCCCCTCCGCGCTCCGGCGACTAACAATTATAGCGCGGGGCCCGCCGCCCGCGCGTGGGCCGGCGCGGGGGACCCAGGGTCTCCTTCGGGCCATCGTGGATAGCTCTCCTGACGGAGGTCGATACAGCATCGATAGTGACCGGGCTGCAGGTGGGGGCCGCGCAGGGCTGCCTGATGGCGCTCGCCGCGCTCGCGCTGGCCGTGCCGCTCTTCTTCGTGCACGAGGTGGCGGGCTCCATGGGTCCGGCGTCCGGGATGGGCATGGGAGGCGCCCTCAGGAAGCTCTTCGGGGCGAGGGCCGCGTACGCATTCGCGCTCCTGATGTCGTTATCGGACGTCGTGGGCTACGCGGCGCAGTACGCGGGCATAGCCCTCGCGCTGCGCATGATGGGGCTGCCGGTCGTCCCCGGGCTCCTGGCCGCGCTGCTGGCCACCGTGGCGATAGCGCGGCGGTCCGGCAGCTGGCATCTGAGAGTGGCGCTGCTCGTGCTGAGCGCGTTCCTGGTCGGCACCGTGATGGCGTCTGCGGCCGGTTCCTTCACCCTTCTGGCGCGCTCCTGCACGTCGGGAGGGCCAAGGCCGGGCGCGCAGTTCTACTTCATGCTGGCGGCCTTGGCCGGGGCGACGATATCGCCGTGGTCGATAGCGTTTCACTCCGGGGCCCGGAGGATCCGCGCGGAGACGCGCGCCCTGAGGACGGAGGTGCTGGCCGGGTCCCTGGCTTCCCAGGCGATAATAGCCATGGCGATAATCACAGGCGCTGCCCTCGGCGGAACTTTGTCGCCCGGGAACCTCGCCGGCGCCCTCAGGCCGCTCGGCCATGTGGCGCCGTACGTGCTCGGCGCCGGGTTCATCGGAGGAAGCCTGCTGGCGCTCGCAGCGATATCGCTGTCATCCACGTGGAGGACCATAGGGGTCCTCGGGGCCAGGAGGGGGGCGGCTGTGTTCGAGCTGACGCCGGTGATCGAGGGAGGGGCGGCCATGGCAGTGGTCGTCATCGCGGGGAATCCGATAGACCTCATGGTGGACCTCATGGTGGCCGTGACACTGATGCTGCTGCCGCAGCTCTACCTGCTGGGGCGCGTGGCCTCGGAGGAGATCATGGGCCAGCACAGGCTCAGGGGGCTCAGGGCGCTGGCATACTGGCTCTCCTCCGCATTCATAGCGCTGAGCGGCGCGCTCGCCGTTGCGATGACCGTTAACTATCCAGCCCTCGCGGCAGGGCTTCCCGCTTCATAGCTCCACCTTGCCCGCTGAAAGCGGGTAGAGGGCGGAGCTCCAGGGTCATGAGCCCGCCCTCGTCGAGGGCGCGGCCTCCCGGGGTGCTCCTTCACCTCAGCCTGGTCCCCACGGCCTCGAAGACTCCCATGCCCCGACAGCGCCCTCCCGATGCGCGCCGCACGCGACCGCCGCTCCGCCCCGGGCGGCGCACGGTGCCGCGCCCATCCATCCCGCCTTTGCGCGCTGAAAATCGCGCGAAAACGAATTATTACCCTGAGGCAATCGTTCGCGCAGCGGGCATGGGCGCCAGGAACCTGGAATCGGTGATCGCGGAGCTCGTGAGCGTGGAGAGGCCCGCCGGCCTCCTGGCGCTCTCCGCGGCCGTCACGCTCGGCCTCTACGCGCTGGGGCTCCTGATGCTCAGGGTGCCGGCGCTCGGCGGCCGCTACATATCCGTGTTCCCCGCGGCGTTCGCCGTGATATTCGCGCTCGCCGTCTACGGCCGCAGGTCCAGCGTGAGCGCGCTGAAGCTGTACCTGGTCACTATGCTCGTGTCGTACGTGACGATCGCGGCACTCGCGGCCCCGCCCGGCTTCTACACGGCGCTGGCGTCCCCATCCACCGTGTCGCAGTTCGTCGAGCAGGTGGACAGCTTCAGGTCCGCTTACACGACGCTTCCGTCGATGTCGTTCGCGATATTCAGGCACAACCTCGAGATAGACCTCCTGTCGTACGTGCCGATAGTGGGCGCGGCGCTCCTCGGCTTCTCCATGATGGACACCTCCTCGCTCGTGTGGGCGGTCAGCGCTTCCTCCATGTGGAGCGGCTATCACCTGTGGTACGCCTACGTGCTCTCCATCCTCCTCGCCCCCGACACCTTCACGGAGTTCTCGTCCTACGCGATAGCCATGGCCGGGGGTTTCGAGCTCTACATGGCGCTGACCGGAGGGAGTCGCCGCAGGCTCCGGCTGTCCCTGGCGCTGCTGGCGCTCTCCATATGCTTGCTCTACGCGTCCGCCGTCATCGAGTCGTGGCTCATACTGTACGTGGGGCTCCGACGTCGACGGGCCGCCCCCGATCTCAACGCTAAAATAGGGCGGCGTCCCGTCGGCGGGCAATGTCCAAGGTCCGCATACACGTCCACTCCTTCGAGGGCCGCAACTCCATGATCATCTGGCTCGGGGGGAGGCCCGTCCTGGTGGTGAGGGACGGCGACCGGTTCTACGGCATGGACGCGGTGTGCGCCCACATGGGTTGCGCGCTGCTCTCCGAGGCCCGGGGGACGATCGCCATCTGCCCGGCGCACGGCGCCAAGTACGACGTGAGGACCGGTCAGATGGTGGAGCCCCCGCAGATCAAGCCCGAGGTCCCGTGCGAGCAGGAGGAGGTAAGGGTCCCGCTGAGGACCTACAGGGTCACGGTCGGGCCCGATGGACTGCTGGACGTGGAGCCAGCCCGTTAGGCCTCGCGCGGCGCGGACCCGGAGCCGCGTTGGCCCCCTCCCAGCCCTGAAGGGCGAGGTTCTTCGCTTCAATACCAAGGACGCAGCGGCGCGGCCGCGCGGGATCAGCCTCCTAGGGCGAGCTCCCGTGGCGTCAGAGCGGTGATCAGTACAATTAGTAACCGCCAATAATCTTTATATTACGCTTTCGTCCCGATTGAGAGCGAGATGAGAAGGAGCGCTATCTCCAGGGCCGCGCTCTGGACCATAATAGCCGTCGTGGTAGTGGTCGCGGTGGTCGGCGGGGTGGCCGCATGGTACGTCAGCAGGCCCCCTCCGCCCAAGCCGACGCCCACTCCCACTCCCACTCCAACGCCCACTCCCACCCCGACGCCGACGCACGCGATAGTCGGGCAGGTGACGATCGGGGTCGCGACTGACCTGACCGGTCCATTCGGCGCCCTAGGCGAGGAAATATTGAAGGCGGCTCAACTGGTCCAGGACCAGGTGAACGCGCAGGGCGGGATCTACCTGGCGAACGGGCCGGACGGGCCGGGCAACTACACGATAAACCTCGTGTGGACCGACGACCAGACGAACCCCTCCGTCGGGCCGACGGCGCTCCTCCAGCTGTACACCACCTACCACCCGGCCGTGGTGATAGGCACGCTGTTCTCGGGCGTCATGTACGCCGAGCTGCCCGTGATCAGGCAGTACGACATAGTGTACGTAGCGAACGTCGGAGGCGTCGGAGGGATAACGGTGTCCTCGACCAACTACAGCCAGCCGCTCACGCAGGATGACATGATAATACACATCGAGCCGACCGCTTACATGTTCGGGGCGCAGATAGCGGAGTTCCTCAACGAGTACAAGAGCCAGATAAACCCGACGGGGCCCATCAGGATAGTATACCTGGGCGAGCAGGGGGAGCCCACCGCCGTGGACGAGTTCAACGGGCTGAATCAATCCATATACGCGATGGGGCTCCAGAACGAGGAGGAGATAGTCGGCGTCGAGTGGATCCCGGTGACCACCACCAGCTTCGAGTCGATGCTGAGCAGCGTCGCCTCAATGAACCCCAACGTGCTGGTGATAGCGGTGCCGCCTCCGCAGGTGGTGGGCATCCTCCAGCAGGGGGTCAGCTTCCCCCAGCTCCAGAACACGGTGGCCATCGCCTGGACGCCCGCGGACGATCCGATCGTCTATCAGCTCATAGGCAAGGCGACGAGCTACTACCACTACTTCGTGATCACGAACCTGCCGGCCATGGCCAACACGTCCGACGTGGCGCTGAACCAGCGCTGGCAGGCGTTCAGGAACGAGTACTTCGCGTTCGCCGGCGAGCCGTTCGGCGCGCTGGGCTCCTTCGGATTCGATCAGATGTACATTTCGCTCGCCGCGCTCCAGAAGGCCGGCACCACCAATACGAGCGCGGTGATCGCGGCGTTCCAGGAGCTGACGCCCAGCGACGTCCCATGGCCGCTCGCCAGCGTCTACACGCCGTTCCCGCCCAACAACACGCTCATAGGGCCGCCCTCGGCGGGGGTCCTCTATAATTCGGTCAACATGACGTACTTCTGGGTCGAGGCGTTCTACAACTCGACCAGCGGCTCCGTCTACACGCAGGTGGTCTGGCCGCCCCAGTACGCGACGATGCAGCCGGTGCTGTGAAGCCTCTCGCGCTGATTTTACATTAATATTTATTTTTATTTTAGCACTTCCTCTCTCCGTCTCCTTCCGGGGCGCCGACCTTATAAGAGTACGGTAGTGATCCTCTAGCAGTCGTGCGGCCATGCGGCCAACGCCCCTCAGGCTGACGGTGGGTCCGCTGATGTCCAACTCCTACCTGCTGTGCGACGGCCCGGAGTGCCTGCTCGTCGATCCCGGCGGCGATCCCGAGGCTCTGCTGGGCGCGGTTGGGCGCAGGAGGCTGAGGGCGGTCATCGCGACGCACATGCACTTCGATCACGTCTGGGGGGCGAGGCGGATCGTCGATGCCACCGGGGCGGCCTTCATGGTTCACCGCGCCGACTGGGAGATCGCGGGGGACCTGCTGTCTCTGGCGGAGGAGCTGGGCTTCTCGGCCCCGGAGATCCCCCGGTCTGCGGAGTTCCTGGAGGACGGCCAGGTGCTTTGGCGCGGCCTCAGGGTCATTCACGCGCCGGGGCACACGCCCGGCTCGCTCTGCCTGATGGGCGACGGTTTCCTGCTGACCGGCGACACGCTGTTCGCCGGCTCCGTGGGGAGGGCCGACATCCCGTGGTCCGACCCCGACGCGCTCCTGCGCTCCGTGTGCCGCATTTACCGGGAGGTCCCCCATCACTACACGATACTTCCGGGCCACGGCCCCCCATCGACTGTGGGCGAGGAGGCCGAGCACAATCCGGTGATCAGCGCCCGCGCCTGCGGCGATCGGTCCAGCAGCGCGATCCTGTAGCCGTCGTAGGACCTCACCTCCCTGCAGCCGACGTCGATGGACGCGCCAAGCCTCCTGACCTGCGTGACCAGCGAGTGGTACTCGCCGGCCTCCCCTATTGGGCTTATGCCCATCCTCCTCGCGTCCGCGAGGAACGGGCCGAGCTCGCCGCGGCCGACGCGCCTGCACACGAGCTCCCGGGCCCTCTCCTCAGCCCCTATCACCACGAACGAGAGCTCCTCCAGCTCCCCCTCGAGGACCCTCTCCTCGTCCATCCCCCAGAGCGGCTCCGAGAGCTCCGCGCCCGCCTCCGCCGCCAGCGCCTCCATGTACCTCAGGTGGTCCTCCACGCCCTGGTCGCCGGCCACTATCCGTGAGACGCCGAGCGACCTCATGAGCGCCGCCTCCTCGGCCATCTCCCTCCCCCTGTGGACCCTGAGCACCACCATGGGGACCGACATGGCGCCCGCCAGCTCCAGGGCCTTCGAGATGTTGATCAGGTGCGGCGACGGCCTCGGGAACTCGTAGACGAACGTGACGAACAGGTCGATCGGCCACTCCAGCAGCGCGGCGTAGACCGAATCCTTCCCGCCCGAGAACAGCGCGGCCCTCAGCGCCATCCCTGTCGCGCGCGTCCCGACTCGTTTTTATTTAACTCGTGCCCAACCGCCGCGATGCCCGAGTCCGTCTACGGAATCTACCGCATCCCGATAGAGCGCGTGAACGGGAACTCCTACCTCGTCGTCAGGGGCGACGAGGTGATCGTCGTGGACACTGGTATCCCCGGGAGCGCCGAGAGGATAATCGGGGAGGTCGGGGCGCTGGGGCCCGGGAGGAGGATCTCCGCGATAATACTCACCCACTACCACCTGGATCACTCGGGCTCGGCGGCGGATCTGAGGGCCGCGACCGGCGCCAAGGTGTACGTCCACGAGGCCGACGCGCCGTTCGTGAGCGGCGAGCGGAGGCCGCCGCTCCCCCCGAGCGTCCCGAAGGAGACGCTGGACGCTTACTCACAGATGAGGCCCGTGCGGCCCGATGTGGTCCTGAGGGATGGGGACGTCGTGTTCGGCTTCCGCGTCATCCACGTCCCTGGCCACACGCCCGGGTCCATAGCGCTCCACGACGGCAGGGCCCTCTTCGCCGGGGACAACGTGAACGTGAGGGATGGATCCATAGTGGGATCGCCCGCGCCCTACGACTGGGACAGCTCGATGGCGAAGGAGAGCCTCGGGAGGCTCCTGTCCCTCGAGTTCGACGTCCTGCTCCCGGGCCACGGCCCGCCGGTGATCGGGGACGCGGCCGCTAAGGCCAGGAGCGCCCTCAAGGTCCGAACGCTCGGCCTCCGAGCGCTGACGTTGAGCGCTCCCGCCGCAGCGCGGGAGTCGAGGTCCGCTCCCAACGTGATTCGCATAATAAGGTATTATAAAGCGCAATCTCAACCCCTCCCTGTATCGAATGAGCGGGGCGGGGACATCTGAGGATTACGAGGCGCTGGTCCCCGATGGATCCTACAGGACCGCCTGCAGGGCCTGCGCCAACGGCTCATGCGGCGTCACGGTGGAGGTGAGGGGCGGGAGGCTAGCATCCATCAGGGGCGACCCATCGGATCCGGTGAGCCGCGGTTACGTGTGCGCGAAGGCCCTCGCGTCGAGGGAGCTCCTGGAGAGCCCCCTCCGCATCAGGAGCCCCATGATCAGGGATGGCGACCGGTGGAGGGAGGCCTCCTGGGACGAGGCCCTCGGCCTGATCGCGAGGAGGCTCTCCGAGATACGCGACGAATACGGACCGGAGGCCATAGCCGTGGCGACCGGCTCCCCCCGCTACGATATCTACGAGTGGCTGTACGTGGGCTTCGCCGGGGCTCTCGGGACCCCCTCCATACTCGCGGTCTCCAATTTCTGCTTCGTCCCCCGCGCGGCGATGGGCGAGCTCCTGGTGGGGGGACACGTGGTGGTCGACTACGACGGCGATCCCCGGCTCGTGATGGTCTGGGGCGCGAACCCGATGGAGTCGAACCCGGACGAGTACAAGTATCCCCAGCTCGACGCGGCGCTCAGGAGGGGCGCCGAGCTCGTGGTGGTGGACCCCAGGAGGACGGCGCTCGCTGCTAGGGCCGACATCTGGCTCAGGGTGAGGCCCGCCGCGGACCTCCCGCTCGCGCTCGGGATGGCGAAGGTCATAGTGGAGGAGGGGCTCTACGACCGCGACTTCGTCGGGAATTACTCCTGCTGCTTCGGCGAGTTCCGCGACCGCCTGTCCAGGATATCCCACGCCTGGGTGGAGGAGGCCTCGCGCGTGGGGCGCCGGGACTACGCGAGGGCCGCCGAGGAGTACGCGACCGCCAAGCCCGCGGCCATCCACTGGGGCGTCGGGGTAGATCAGGGGGCCAACTCGGCGTACACAGCCTATGCGCTCCTTGATCTGATGGCCCTCACCGGGAACCTGGACGCGCCGGGCGGCAACGTGATCTTCGACCCGCCGCCCGTGGTCCCGAGCGGCGGCATGTTCCCCGGGCTGCCGGAGGGGGCCAGGGCCAGGACGCCGGGGAGGGAGTACAGGCTCGCCTGGGAGAGGATCAGGCCCCCCCACCACCTGATATGGGACGCGATCCTGACGGGGAAGCCATATCCCGTGAGGGCGATGTTGGTGTTCGCGGCGAACCTCCTGGTCACGAGGCCCAACTCCCTCAAGATATGGAGGGCCCTGCGCTCCCTGGACCTCCTGGTCGTGGCGGACATGTTCATGACCCCCACCGCGAGGCTCGCGCACGTCGTGCTGCCAGCCGCGTCGTGGCTCGAGCGCGATGAGATAGCGGATCGCGGGAAGTTCCACGGCCGCGCCTTCGCCAGGAGGAGGCTGTTCCGGGTCGGCGGGGCCAGGAGCGACGCCGAGATCCTCCTGGACCTGGGGAGGAGGATGGGGCTCCCGGGCTTCAGGTGGGGGAGCGTCCGCGAGTTCCTGGACGAGGCCCTGCGCCCCTCCGGCCTCACGTGGGATGAGTTCTCCTCCCTGGGGCGCCTGAGGGGGCCCGTCCGCTATTACAAATACCGCGCGTCGGGGTTCCCCACCCCCTCGGGGAAGTACGAGTTCGTGAGCGGGAAGCTGGAGGAGTGGGGATACCCCGGGTTCCCGGAGTTCAGGGACCCCGTGGCCACGGACGATCGCTACCCGTTGATCCTGATAACGGGCGCCAGGAGGCTCCCGTACATGGCGTCGGAGGGGAGGCAGCTGAGGTCGCTGAGGAGGCTCCGCCCGTGCCCGGAGGTGGAGATCCACCCGGAGACCGCGGCCAGGCTGGGGATATCGGATGGCGACTGGGTCGCCATAGAGACGGGGAACGGGAGGATATACCAGAGGGCCAGGCTGAACCCCTGGCTGGACCCGCAGGTCGTGTCGGCCGAGTACGGGTGGTGGTACCCGGAGATGGAGGACGACAGGTCGTGGACCCTCTCCAACGTGAACGTGCTCACGAGCGACGGCCCGCCGCTGGATCCCCTCATGGGCGGGGCCCTCCTGAGGGGGCTGGCGTGCAGGGTGGAGAGGGCGGGGCCCGGGGAGGTCCCCCTGGACGATGAGTGCAGGCCCCGCCGATCGCGGCCCAGGGACCCGAACCCGCGGCCGCCGGGTTAAGGGCCCGGCGCTCCGCCCCGGCTGAGCTACGGACCCGCCCTCGGCGAGCGGCCCTTTCCACGTCAACCTGCCGGAGCGCATAGGGCCATTGCCTTAAAGACTAATCGATGAGCTTGGATTCGAGGGGAGCAATCCGCCCATCCGATGACCTCAGATCCAGATCCGGGGGACTCCTCATCACCGCGCGCTGCTCACAGCACCCCTCGGGTAGAGGGTTCGAGCGAGCCTCCGATGGCCCGCGAGCTGGCCATCGCGCTCACGTCCTCGCGGGGCTTCGCGCTCATCAGCTGGGATCCGGGGAGGCACTCGCTCGAGCGGAGGGAGGGCATGCCCAGGCGGCTGGACGTGCTGCGCCCGATTTTCTCGCTCGGGTGGGAGTCGGGCTTGAGGCGACGGAGCCCCCGGGAAGCGAGCAAAGGTAATATACCTCAATTAGGGAGAGCCTAATTGATGAAGGGGGATCCTAAAATACTGACCAAGAAGGAGAGGGACTGCCTCCTAGCGATATATCATGACCTGGAGTCATCGGGCCTGCCCCCGAGGCTCACGGACCTCGCGAGGGCCATGGGCGTCAGGCCGCCCACCGCGCTGGAGCTCATCAGGAGGCTGATGGAGAAGGGCGTGGTCGAGAGGAGGAGGGGGCTGATAGCGCTCTCCGAATCCGGCAGGAGGGAGGCGCTGAACATACTTGCCGTCCACAGGGCGCTCGAGGTCTTCTTCGCTGGATGCGGCATGAGCGCGGACGAGGCGTGCAGCCTCGCTGGCCAGATCGACTACATCGTCGAGAGCAGGCTGCCCCCCGGGAACTTGCTGGAGGCGCTGGGGAACCCCACCCAGTGCCCCCACGGGTACCCCATACCGGGGGGATCCGCGCGGAGGTGACCCGAAGTGGAGCTCGCGCAGCTGCTGGGCCTCAGCGGGATGGGCCTCGCCGGCCTCCTGCTCCTATCGTACGTACTGGGCCTGCTGCACGGGGCGACGCCGGACGAGCACACGTGGCCCATAACCTTCTCCTACTCGGTGGGGACCTTCTCAACGAGGGGAGGGGCGAAGGCCGGCCTCGTCTTCTCCTCGGGATTCACGCTGCAGCGCGCCATACTGACAGAGCTCGCGTACTTCGCGCTCGCCTCGATCCTGAATACCGCGCTGTTCTTCGGCCTCGTATACGTGGTCGTCGGGATCGTCATGCTGGCCGCGGGCCTCTACATAGCCAGCAGGGGGAAGTACCTCCACTGGCACTACATAGAGGAGAAGCTGGACGTCGCGCTCGGGATACACAGGAAGGGGAGCGTCGCCCAGAGGAGGGAGTTCGAGCACGAGGTGAACCCCTTGTTCTCGGAGGCCGGGGACCTCACGAAGCCCGTGCCGGTGAAGCTCGCGTTCCTGCACGGCCTGGTCGCCGGATGGGGCGTGGGCGCGTACGCGCTCATACTCATGACCACGGTGGCGCCCGCGATGCCGAGCCCCCTCCTCGCGTGGATGCCCGGGGCGCTCTTCGGGGTCGGCACCATGACGATGCAGGTGGCATGGGGCGCCGGATTCGCGCGGTGGCTGACGTCCATGAAGCACCTGAGCCGGGAGGGAGTGGCGCTCGTGGGCAAGACCATAACGTACTACGTCCTGACGTACGGCGGCATAGTGTTCGCGGCGGCGGGCGTGCTCGTGATGGCGTTCCCATGGGTGCTCAACCTGTCGCTGCCCACCGGCATAGGCATCCCCAACCTGGACGCGATAGACATAGGGTTCGTGCTGGTCATAGCGACGGTCGCTGTCCTGGGGTTCGCCGGGTACCGGGTGGGGGTCAGGAGGGCGCGTTCCCTCGGCCTGGTGTCGCCGGGCAATCGATATCGATATCGATGTAGACATAAAGCGTATATTCCCAGGGCCTCAGGCCCCCTGCCATGAGGCGCAGCGCGATCGTGGCCCTGATACTCGCATCCCTCATCGTCGCGGCGCCCGCGCGGATGGTCGCCGCGTCCGCCGGGCCCCTCATAATCTCCGGCTCCACGTGGGGATCGCAGGGATCCCCCATGGCCACCGAGCCGGGCTCCACGTACGTCCCCTACACAGTGTACCTCACTAACGCGGGACAGTACCCGGCGGAGAACGCCTCCATAAGGCTTTATCCGACGTACCCGATCAGCTTCTCGCCCGGCGCCGCGCGGGCGATCAATTTCACCTACATACCCCCGGGGGCCACGGTCCCCGCGGTCTTCTACCTGAACGTGGCGCCCGGCGCATCCGACGGCGTCTACAACATCTCCGCGTTCGTCAACTACACGGTCGTCTCGTACAGGGGCTCCACCGTCTACAATTACACGCAGCAAATGCAGGCGCCGGTCACCCTCTACGCGGCGCCCGCCGCGTACGCCGCCTACTGGGGCTCCCAGTCCTCGCCGGCCGCGGCCTACCCGGGGATGCAAGGCTCCTCGCTCACCGTGGTCGTGGGCAACTCGGGGACCGGCCCGGCTTACAACGCCACGGTGTCCATCTCCGCCTCCGGCCCCATAGACCTGGTCACCGACAGCGTGAGCGTCGGCACCATCCCGCCGGGCTCGCAGGTGCCGGTCTCGTTCGTGGCCGGGGTCTCCCTGAACGCCACGACCGGGGAATATCCGGTCAACGTGACCATCCGCTACAACGGCGGCCTGAGCGCGTCGGGCATAGTCTACGTCCCCGTCTCCCTGGCGCCCGCGGTGTCCGTCCAGGGGTACGGGCTGGCGCAGGGCAAGGCCTTCCCGGGCGACGACGACGTCGCGCTCCAGGTATACCTCGTCAACACGGGCAACGTGACCGCCCGGGACGTCGCGGCTACGGTCTCGCTGCCGAGCCCTCTCGAGCCGGCCTACCCGGGATCCACCCAGGAGGTTGTCGGGATGCTGCCCCCAGGCCAGCCCGTCCCGCTGACCTTCAGGTTCGACGTCCCCGAGGGCGCCTCCTCCCCGGAGGACCTGTACGTCCCGCTCTACGTCACGTACGAGGGCGGCGCCGCGAGCTTCCTGATACCGGTCCGCGTGAGCCCGCTCGCGGACTTCACGGCCGAGCCCTACTCGGTGCCCCAGCTCTCGCAGGGCGCCTCGGACGTCAAGGTCTCATACGAGATAACGAACGTCGGGAACGTCACGGCGAAGTTCGTTTCGGCTCAGCTCGTGCTGCCCAACGGGCTCTCGGGGAACGCCTTCACCTACGTCGGGGATCTGCCGCCCGGGGGGAGCGGCCTGGCCACCTTCAGCCTCGACGTGTCCTCGGGCGCGCCCGTCGGCAACTACTCGGCCATACTGGAGCTGACGTGGATCCAGTCGAATGCGCCAGGGAGGCAGTTCACCCAGGAGATACCGGTGACGCTCCACGTCGCCGAGGGATCCGTCCAGCTGATCGAGTCGTGGCTCGCGTCCTCCGCGGGGATGATCGCCATAGCCGTGGCGATCGTCGCGGTGGTCGCGGCGCTGGCCATCGCCCTCTCGAGGGCGAGGCGGTCCGGATGAGCTACGCGGTCGAGACCGAGAACCTGACGAAGGCGTTCAACGGGTTCGTAGTGGTGAACGGCGTCTCGATAAGGGTCAGGAGGGGCACCATATTCGGGCTCCTGGGCCCGAACGGCGCCGGGAAGAGCACGCTCCTCAGGATGGTGTGCACGCTCCTGAGGCCCACCTCCGGCAGGGCCTACGTGGAGGGGTTCGACGTGGAGAGGGAGCCGAACAGCGTCAGGAGGATAATCGGGGTGGTCCAAGAGAAGCTCCTGCTCTACCCCGTGCTCACGGCCAAGGAGAACCTGGAGCTCTTCGGGAGGCTCTACGGGATAGATGGGGAGGAGCTCAGGCGCAAGGTGAGGGACCTCCTGGAGGAGGTCAAGCTCTGGGGCTTCCGCGACAGGCCCGTCGGCACCTTCTCCACTGGGATGAGGCAGAGGCTCAACATAGCGAGGGCGCTCATCCACGACCCGCGGGTCATAATATTGGACGAACCCACGAACACCCTGGACCCCCAGAGCGTGCGCTGGGTCAGGGACTACGTCAAGGGGCTGAAGGGGAGGGGGCTCACGGTCATAGTCACGACGCACGACATGCACGAGGCCGAGGAGCTGTCGGAGGAGCTCGCGATAATGGACAGGGGGCAGGTCCTCGACGTGGGCCCGGTGAACGAGCTCAAGTCCAAGTATCACGCCTCCACGGTGGAGGACGTGTTCCTGGAGCTCACGGGGAGGGAGCTCCGGGACGAGCTCTCCGGGAGGATAAGCGGGAGGGGGTGGAGGCGACGTCGCTCGGGTCCGGGATCCGCCACGCTCTCCTGATAGCGAGGAAGGACCTCACGGAGTTCTACAGGGTGAGGCCCAGGCTCGTCACAATGATACTCTTCCCGATAATACTGATGCTGCTCTTCGGCTACATGTTCCCGTCGAGCGGATCGGTGAGCCACGTGCCGATAGCGGTGGTCGTGCAGGACCAGAGCCCCCAGGGGCTGGCGATCGCGCAGAGGTTCACCTACCTGGCGCAGTCGTCCGGGCTCCTCGACGTGGAGACCACGGACTCCCTGAGCTGGGCCCAGCAGCAGCTAATCATGAACAACGTCTACGCCATAGTGATATTCCCCCGGGGGCTGGGCGCGCAGCTGTCGTCCGGAGGCGGGACCGTGGAGGTGATACTCGACCAGCTCAACCCGACCCTGGACAGCGCCGTGAGGGGCGAGATAGCGCAGATATTCTCGCAGATGGACGCCCCGGCGCAGATCTCCGCGGGGTTCCCGGCCTCCCCGGGGACGCTCGACGTGGTCTTCCAGGGGCTGGTGCCCGGGGCCACGGGCAGCTTCGAGTTCCTCGCGCCCGGCATCGTGGCGATGACCGCGATAGTGGGCGGGCTGTCGGGGCTCGCCATGACGTTCTCCAGGGAGAGGGAGCTGGGGACGCTCGACGGGCTCCTCATGGCCCCCATATCCAGGCTATCCATCCTGTTCGGGAAGGGCATCGCGCAGATAGTCAGGGGCGCAATGAGCAGCGTGATAGTGTTCGTCATATCGGTCGCGCTCTTCGGCGTCAAGGTCTACGGCAACCCCCTGCTGATGATAGTCGTGCTCCTCGAGGGGATACTCGCGTTCACCGGGATGGGCATGCTGTTCACCAGCTTCGTGAGCGACCAGGAGTCGGCGCAGCTGATCATCATGATGATACAGTTCCCGATGATATTCCTGAGCGGCGCGCTCTTCCCGCTTCTCCAGCTGCCGTGGTGGCTCAGGATGATATCGTACATACTGCCCCTCACCTACGTGGTCTCCGCCTTCAGGGCCGAGATGGTGCTGAACGCCCCCTTCTCCGCAATAGCGCCCCAGGTCTACGGGCTGGCGATATTCACGGTCGCGGTCTTCGCGCTCGCCGTGCCGCTCTTCCAGCGCGCGGTCACCAGGTGAGCTCCGCCATCACAGCAGCTCCGCGACCTTCCTCAGATCGTCCACGCAGCGCGCCCCGCGGCCCCCGCACCCGCGCCTGTCCAGGAGGTAGGCGTCCACCCCCGCGCTCAGGGGCATCTCCAGGTCCCACACCGGGTCGTTCCCCACGTGCACGATGTCGCCGGGCGCCACGCCCAGGCGCCTAGCCGCCTCCCTGTAGAAGTCCGCGTACTTCCTCGGGACGCCGAAGTCCGAGACGCAGGACATGATGGCGTGGAACCTTATCCCGAGGACCTCCTCGTAGACCTCCGCGAAGATCCTGGCGCTGTTCGTCGACGCCACCAGTAGGACCCCGTCGCCCAGCCCCCTGAGCAGCTCCTCGGCGTCGGGATACATCCTGATCCACCCCGCGTTCTCCAATATCAGCGCGCGCGGATCCGCATCTATGCCGAACCTCCTCAGCCAGTAGTCCGGCATGTACCACCTCAGGTCCATGGGCCCCACCTCATCGTAGGCGGCCCGGACCACGCGCTGGGCCTCCTCCAGCGGGACACCCTTGCGCTCCGCGTAGAGCTCAGGCATGAACTCCATCCAGAAGTGCTCCGCGAAGCGCTCGTCTATGATGGTGCCGTCGAGGTCCACCGAGAGGACCCTGATGCCGCTGGACGCCGCAGGATCGCCCACGTGCCCTCAAATGGTCGGGCTCCTTTTAAACGTCGGGGGCGTGGAGCGCTCGCATGGACCGCGCGGCAACGGGCTCCGTTACCTTAAGCTGACCATCAATGAGCCTAAATCCGGGGGGAGCGGGCTGGCTCGAGGGCGCTCGAGCGTGCCCAACTGGCTGTCGTCGTTCATGTCCACGCACGACTTCGCTTTCGAGGACGGGGACCTAGTGATGCCCCTCCGGCTGGACGGGCCATGCCCGATCATCCCGCTCGGGTGGGAGGTGAGCTTAAGGTAACGGAGCCCGGCAACATCAAGAAACCCTTAAAAATAGGATAAACTAATCATCCATTATGGAATCGCGCATTCGTCCACGTGGGCATTGTGGAGAGCATGGGCATCCGCGCGGGCATCGCGGAGGCCGCTGGGGCGGCGCCCTAGATCCGCTGCCGATCCTGGAGCGCGCCGGGCTGAGGCCCGGGATGTCGCTGCTCGATCTGGGCTCCGGCGCCGGCAGGTTCTCCATACCCGCCGCCGGCGTGGCGTCGAGGGTCCACGCCATCGACATATCGGAGGACGCCGTTAGATCGCTCCTGGAGGAGGCCTCGAGGCTGGGCCTGGGGAACCTGACCGCCTCCGTCGGCGACGCCGCGGGCGACCTGGGGTTCGATGGCGAGTTCGACATGGTGCTGCTCGCCAACGTCCTCCACGACTTCGTGGTCGCCGGCACCGCGGATCGCGTGCTGGAGAACGCGAGGAGGGCCCTCCGGCCGGGCGGCCGCGTCCTCGTGCTGGAATTCAAGAAGGACTCGCCATCGCCCCCCGGGCCCCCGTCCTACATGAGGATCCGGGAGGAGGACCTCATCGAGATCGCGTCCCGCCACGGCCTCGAGCCCATCGATCGCTTCGAAGCGGGCCCCCATCACTACGCGGTCGTGTTTCAGCGGAAATCGTGAGCTATCCCCTCGGAGCAGGATCCGTCGCGTCGGCTCCGCGAAATGCGCGCCGCCCCCTCGCGCCCCAGCTCGTCCCACGTTCCATCGGAGTAATGGCTGACGGCTCCCCCGTCCCCGACGTACGTCCCGCAGAACCTGCAGAATCCCCCCTCCATGCATGAGCCGCACGTGGGGCACGTCCTGCGCGGATCGGAGCACCTCTCCGGCCTCTCGATGCACATCCCCTCCATCACCCTGTACAGGTGGACGTGAGCCCTCGACGGGAATTTTATCCCGGTCGTCCTGTGAAGTTCGACCGCGTCGCGGAGCTCCACCCCCGATGACCAGCGCGCGATCAGCCCCATGGCGCCGGATCCCTCAGTAATGGGGACCTTCTCCCTCCACGCTATATTCCCCAGGCCCCGCCTATCCAAGTACCTCCTCATCAGCAGCTTCCCGTATCTGCGCCCGTTGACGTCGCCGATCTTGCACTCGAGGGGGGTCTCCAGCGCTATCCTCCTGGCGTCGTCGGTGTAGAGCGGGAGCTCCACGCCTATTCCCAGCGCGAACCCCAGGTCCCTGGACGCGAACCTGGATCCCGTGAGGACCCTGGAGTACCACCTGTCCACGCCGCGCTGGTCGTAGCCCAGGAGGAAAGGGTAGCCCAGGAAGAGCTCGTCTCCCCCGTCCCCCGTCGCGGCGCATCCGCATCCCCCATCGCGCGCGGCCCTCAGCCCCAGGCACGCGGCGGTATCGGCGGCTATTTCCACCGGATCGATGGACCTCGTGACCGAGATCGCTTTCCTCTCGCATTCCTCCACCAGATCCGGGTCGACCGGTGCCCTGAGCAGCTCCAACCCCAGCGCTTCGGCCGCGCTCGCCGCGAACCTCGCATCGACCCCGCCCGGCAGCTCCACGGTGACCAGCCTGGGCCTGATGCCCGCCTCGACGGCCGCGGCGGCCACGAACGTGGTATCTATCCCCCCGGAGAAGAGCACGCAGTCGCATCCCCTGTCGCGAAGTAGCGACGCGATGGACGCGGCGAGCTCGTCCCCGAAGACATCACAGTTCACGCGGAGGGAACGGGCCGGAATGTATTTATATCATATGGATGGATAGTCCATCCAATGAGAAGGAAGGCATCGTCATCGGTCGTGGTCTCGCTGATAGTAGTCGCCGTGGTCGTGGCAATATCCGCGGCGTACATAGGGCATCAGTTGAGCGCCTACTCCGCCCAGGTCTCGGAGCTCTACTCAGCGGTCAGCTCGCTCAACAGGACGGTGGCGTCCCAGGCCTCCGCCATAAGCTCGATCGCGTCGCAGCAGCAGTCCATCCAGTCGCAGCTGAGCTCGCTGGAGAGCTCCACGAGGTTCCCCGCCTCCGCGGTCGACGCCACGGGCCAGCAGATAGTGGTATACTCGGAGCCCACTAGGATAGTGTCGCTGATGCCGAGCGATACCGCCATCCTCTTCGCGGTCGGCGCCGGCCCGCAGGTCGTGGGGGTCGACGAGTACTCGAGCTGGCCCCCCTGTCTGTCGGCGCTCGAGGCGAACGGGACCGTGAAGGACATCGGGAGCGGCTGGTACCCGGACCCGGAGGTGATACTCTCCGCGAGGCCCGACATGGTCTTCGGCGTGTCCAGCGTCCCGAGCAACTACGCGCTCAAGCAGCAGTTCGCCGCCTACGGCATCCCCGTGGTCCTCCTCCCCGATAACACGATAGAGGACGTCCTGCAGAGCATCTACACCGCCGGGAGGCTCACGGGCCACACCGGGACGGCGCAGCTGCTGGCCGAGAACGTGACCGCCGAGCTCTCGTACGCGGAGGACAGCACGGTTGGGCTCAACAGGACGTCCGCCGCGCTCATAGTGTGGCCCTCGCCGATCTGGGTGGCCGGCAACGGCACCTGGGAGGACCAGATGGTCACGGCCGCCGGCGGGTCCAACGTCTTCTCGAACGTCAGCGGATGGGAGCCGGTCGATCCCGAGGCGCTGCTGGCTGCCAGGCCCCAGGTGATAATATACGCCGCGGGGCACGGCCAGCTCAACTACAGCGAGTTCATCTCCACACTGTACCAGGAGCTGGGGCCGGCCGCCGACAGCGTCCCGGCCATAGCGAGCGGCCGCGTCTACGCGGTCACCGGGGAGTACAACGACTGGCTCACGGAGCCGGGGCCCTTCGTCGGGGACGGCACGATACTGCTCTCGGTCCTCCTCCACCCCGAGGCCTACGGCATGAACTACACGTCCATACCCCACGTGGTCTCCCCCGACACGCTCAGGCTGCCGGTCCCCGCGTCGGTACCCGTAATAAACACCCCGCAGTGCGCGTCGGCCGTGAGCTCCCCATGAGGGGCGGCCTCCTCCATCTCCTCCTCCCGGTCTTCTTCGCGCTATCCCTGTTCCTCGGGCCCTACGGGTTCATCAACCCGTTCTCCCACGGCCTGGGGGCGTTCGTCCTCGAGCTCAGGCTCCTCAGGGCCCTCGCAGCCTCGCTCGTCGGGCTCGCCCTCGCCGCCTCCGGCTCCGGGCTGCAGGCGCTCCTCAAGAACCCCCTCGCTGATCCCTACATACTCGGCGTCTCGTCGGGCGCGGCCCTCGGGGTGCTGACGGCGATCGCCGCCGGCTTCGTCTGGCCGCTCGCGGTGTCTCTCTCGGCCCTCCTGGGGGGGCTCGCGGCCCTCGCTCTCGTCATGGCCGTCTCGTCCGCGCTCGGCCTGACGAGGACCTCCATGGTGCTCGTCGGCGTCGCCCTCTCCTACGCCCTGAGCTCCATCGACATGATCATCATGATGGACCTGGGGCCCGCGGTCCAGGGATCCCTCGCGTGGCTGTTCGGGACGGTCGCCTACGCGCTCTGGGGCGAGCTGGCCTACGCGGCGCCGCTGATGGCCGCGGGCGCGGCCTGGATATTCCTGAGGGCGGGCCACCTGGAGTCGCTAATGCTGGGGGACGACGTGGCGGAGTCCATGGGCGTGAGGGCGCGCAGGCTGAGGGCCGAGGTGGCGGTGGCCTCGGCCCTCTCGACGTCCGCGGCGGTCGCGGTGGCCGGCCCCGTGGGCTTCGTCGGGCTCGTGGCCCCGTGGATCGCCAGGCTGGGATCCGGGGGGGCATTCCGCAGGATCTACCCGCTCTCCCTGTCGCTCGGCGCCTCGCTCACGGTGGCCGCGGACCTAGCCTCGAGGTTCGTGGAGCCCGGGGGCATGGCGCCCCTGACCTCGATAACGGCCCTCATGGGGGCCCCAGTGCTCGTCTACCTGCTGGCGAGGTGGCGGGGTTGAACCCTGTGCTGGAGGCCGACTCGCTATCCCTCGCCTACGGCGGCCGCGTCGTGCTGGAGGGGCTGAGCTTCGAGGCGTACCCGGGCGAGGTCCTCGCGGTGGTGGGGCCCAACGGGGCCGGGAAGACTACGCTGCTCAGGGCCCTCTCGGGCTCACTGGAGGTGGCCGGCGGCGCCCTGAGCTGCTGCGGATTCTCCGCGGCGGCCGGCGAGCGCCTGGGCGCTGGCGACCGCATCTCCTACGCGCCCGCGTACCCGGACGTCGATCCCTGGATCTCCGCGCTCGACCTGGTGCTCTCCTACAGGATGGGGCCCCGCAGGCCCTGGGCGAGGCCGTCCCGCGAGGACGTGGGCGCGGCCCTGGAGTCGCTCCGGCGCCTGGGCGCGGCGGCGCTCGGCCCCCGGAGGACGTCCGAGATGAGCACCGGCGAGCTCAAGATGGTGATGCTGGCCGCGGCGCTCTCCAGGCGCTCCGACGTGCTGCTGCTGGACGAGCCGCTCGCCTACCTGGACCTGAGGAACCAGTCGATCGCCATGTCCGCGCTGAGGGCCGAGGCCCGCAGGGGCGCGCTCGTGCTCGTGGCCTCGCACGAGCTGCACCTGCTGAGGCTCTACGCCGACAGGGTCCTGGTGCTCTCGGGCGGGAGGGCGGTCGCGATGGGGCGCGTGGACTCCGTGCTCAGCGAGGACCTGCTGGAGAGGGCCTACGGCGTGCCCCTCAGGGAGGAGCGCGCCCTGGTCCCGTCGATCCATCGAGCGGGCGGCGCGCGGGAGCGGCATAGTTACTGTAATTATTTCCGTTGCGGGGCCCCCGGGCGATATTAATATAAGGTGGGCAAGAAGCCATGCGAGGATGGATCACGAGCCTGAGACCGGCTTCGGCTGGGAGCTCGAGGATGGCACCCACGTCTACACGAACAGCACGCTGGAGGGCCCCGTCCTGGTGTACGTCAAGGGCGGGAAGATCGTCAGGATCGAGCCGCTGAAGCTCTCGCCCGAGGATCCCGAGTCCTGGACGATCGAGGCCCGCGGGCGCAGGTTCTCTCCCCCCAGGAAGGCGCTCGTCCCCTCCTACATACTGGCCGAGAGGGCGAAGGTGTACTCCCCCAAGCGCGTCCTCTACCCGATGAAGCGCGTGGACTTCGATCCGAACAAGAAGGACAGGAAGGCCGAGAACAGGGGCAAGTCGGGCTACGAGAGGATAAGCTGGGAGGAGGCGCTCGACATACTCGAGCAGGAGATAACCAGGGTGCACAAGACTTACGGCCCCGGCGCCATCGGCACGACCTCCTCCTCCCATCACTCCTGGGGCATCATAGGGTACAGGCTGAGCGCCTACCTGAGGTTCATAGATATACTGGGCGTGACCTACGCTGATCACAACCCGGACAGCTGGGAGGGCGCGCTCTGGGGCGCCGTCCACATGTACGGCTTCAACTGGGGCGTCGGAGTGCCGGAGCAGAACGACCTCCTGACGGACGCCCTCCAGAACACCGAGATGATAGTGCTCTGGTCGGCAGACCCGGAGACCACCCTGGGCACGTACGCGGGCTACGAGAGCAACCCGTGGCGCCAGTGGCTCAAGGAGCTGGGCGTCAAGTTCGTGATAATAGATCCCTTCTACAACTATACGGCGGTCAACTTCGCTGACAAGTGGATAGCCCCGAGGCCGGGCACCGACACGGCGCTCGCCGCGGCCATAGCCTACGTCTGGATAAGCGAGGGGACGTACGACAAGGAATACGTGGAGAAGAGGACGATCGGCTTCGAGAAGTTCAGGGACTACATAATGGGCAGGGAGGACGGGGTCCCGAAGACCCCGGAGTGGGCCGAGAGGATAACGGGCGTGCCGGCCCGCGAGATAAGGGCGCTCGCCAGGGAGTGGGCCAGGAAGAGGACGATGCTCGGCTTCGGCAGCAGGCCCGGCATGGGCGGCGCCGGCCGCGCCGCCTACGGCCACGAGTGGGCCAGGTACATGGTGGCGCTCCAGGCTATGCAGGGCGCCGGGAAGCCCGGCGTCAACTGGTGGTCCACGAGCACCGGGTCCCCCAACACGCCCAACGTGCCGGAGGACTCCAACCCATACGGCTTCTTCTTCCCGGGCTACGGCGACGGCGGGATATCGGGCGACACGGGGTACACCGGCGCGGCCAGGATCCTGCCGCGCGGCTTCGTCAGGATCCCGGTGACCGACAGGATCAACCAGCCCGGCGGGCAGCACGTGCTCAGGCTCTTACTCCCCGAGGCCATAATGAGCCCCCCAGTGGAGTGGAGGGGCAAGGGCTTCAACACGATATCCATAGAGGCGCAGTTCAAGAAATACAAGTACCCGGAGGACGGCTACTCCGAGATAAGGATGTTCTGGCGCTACGGCGCCGCCTACATAGGCACCATGACCAACACCAACAGGTGGGTCAGGATGTACAGGAGCCCCAAGCTGGAGTTCGTCGTGAACCAGAACCCGTGGTTCGAGGGGGAGGCCAAGTTCGCCGACCTCATACTCCCGGCGGCGACCAGCTTCGAGCGCTGGGACATAGGCGAGTTCTCCAACATATCGGGCCAGTCGCTCGAGAGCGTGCAGTTCGTCAACCACAGGATAATAGCGCTGAGCATGAAGGCGATAGAGCCGCTCGGGGAGTCCAAGAGCGACTACGACATATTCGCCATGGTCGCGAAGAGGCTGGGCTTCTACGAGAAGTACACCGAGGGAGGGATGACGCAGCTGGACTGGGTGAGGAGGTTCTTCGAGATGAGCGACCTGTCCAAGTACATCTCGTGGGAGGAGTTCAAGAGGCGCGGCTACTTCGTGGTCCCGGTCAAGAAGCGCCCCGTGACCCCGGCGCTCAGGTGGTTCTACGAGGGGAGGAGGAGGGACACCATAGGGGCCGGGCCGGCCGGGGGCGGCGTGATGGGGATGCCGGACGGCACGGGCCTCGGCACCCAGAGCGGCAAGATAGAGTTCGAGTCGAACAGCCTGAAGAGGTTCGACCCGAACGACCCCGAGAGGCCGCCGGTCCCGCACTACATACCCTCGTGGGAGGGGCCCGACACGCCGCTCGCGAAGAAGTACCCGCTCCAGCTGATGACGCCCCACGCGAGGTACAGCTTCCACACGCAGCACGACGCCAAGGAGACCTGGATCGATGAGATACCGGAGCACAGGAGGAGGGGGCCGGACGGCTACTTCTACAGGGTGATGAGGATAAACCCGGCCGACGCCGCGCCGAGGGGGATAAGGGACGGGGACCTCGTGAAGGTGTACAACGACAGGGGGGCCGTGATCTGCATAGCGGAGGTGACGGAGAGGATAAGGCCCGGCGTCGTGCACTGCTATCAGGCATCCGCCGCCTACGATCCGATAGGCGAGCCGGGGGAGTCCCCCGACAGGGGCGGGTCCGTGAACCTGCTCACGCCGCACAGGTTCCTCTCGAAGAACGCGAACGGGATGGCGCCGAGCAGCGCCCTCGTCGAGGTCGAGAGGTGGGAGGGATCCCGATGACCCGCTACGGGATGTTAATAGACGTGGCGAAGTGCAACGCCTGCTACAACTGCGTCTCAGCCTGCAAGGACGAGTTCTGGGACAACGATTATCCCCCGTACTCCAGGGCTCAGCCGAAGTTCGGCCAGAACTGGGTGAGGATTGATAAAAGGGAGAGGGGGCACTTCCCCTACATAACCGTCGCCTACATGCCTGTCATGTGCCAGATGTGCAGGGACCCGCCCTGCCTCAAGGCGGCCAGGGACGGCGCGGTCTACGTGAGGGAGGACGGCATAGTGATGATAGATCCCGAGAAGTCGAAGGGGCAGAGGCAGATAGTGGACGCTTGCCCCTACGGGGTCATATACTGGAACGAGGAGCTCCAGATACCCCAGAAGTGCACGTTCTGCGCCCACCTGCTGGACCAGGGGCGGAAGCAGCCCAGGTGCGTCGACGCCTGCCCCACCGGCGCGATGGTCTTCGGGGACCTCGACGACCCTGACAGCGAGCTGAGCAGGATGATCAGGTCCCTCTCCTCGGGCCAGCCCTACCGCGGCGAGGAAACGAAGGTCCTCTACTCGGGGAAGCCCGAGGCGTACGAGCCGAAGCCGGGGGTGGGGCCCAGCGTCCTCTACCTCAACCTGCACAGGATGACGAAGCTCTTCATAGCCGGGAGCGTGGTCCTGAGGGAGAGCGACGACCTCGTGGAGGGGGCATCCGTGAGGCTCGAGGCGGGCGGCAGGGAGATCGCGGCGACGACCACCGACGCGTTCGGCCAGTTCCACTTCGATGGCCTCGAGCCGGGGAAGTACACCGTGAGGGTGGAGTACCCCGGCCACAGGCAGCTGTCGGTCGACGTGGAGGCGCGGGAGAGCACCTACCTGGGCTACCTCTTCCTCGAGAAGCGAGGGGCTCCCGCGACCCAGCAACGCTCAGATGGGCCCTCTCGCAGTGAGGGAGGAGGGCGCGCTGTGCTCCAAATATTGCCTTTCCTCATATTTGTCTTTCAAAAATCCACTCTTTAGTATTATATTTTTCATTATAAAGCTTGTTCGAGAGCTCCTTCTCTTCCTCTGTCAGTTCGTCCCTATAATATTCGAATCCTAACTGCTGCGAGTAGCCATCTATCACGGCATAGGTGGCCTCCAGGATGCCCATTCCTGTTTCATCGTAGAGATTCGTGACCCGGTGCATAACATTCTCCACGCCCTTGTCCTGCAGCTTTTCCCTAGGAACCTTTAGCGCCGAGGCTAATGCCCTTAGGTCGCTTTTCACCAACATAGTTGCGTGAAATAATATTGTGCTCTTCGAGATCGTCGCCGCAGTGCCCATGACTTTCTTCCCATTCACGGTAACATCGTTGAGTGCGGGGCTCTCCGCAATCACTCCCTTCTTCTTGAGGGAATTCAAAAAGGCACCGATGAATATGCGATACATCCTGACGAAATCGAGGCCAATTCCCAGCGAATCTTTCATTATTATAGAATAAATGATGTTCCCCAAATCTTGATAAATCGCGCCGCCTCCCGTCAACCTCTTCGCTATGATGAGGCCGTGCTCCTTGACATAATCCATGTTAAGCTCCTCCTCCGGCACTTGGAATCTACCTAAGATGACGGCGCCTGAATGCCTCCAGAGCCAAAGCGTCGGGGGCGATCTGCCCTCGCTAACCAGCCTAAAGATGGCCTCCTCTGTAGCTAAGCTACGCCTAGGATCGTCTAGGAACTCCCTCAATAGAAGCCTAACTTTCATGCGCTTCGACTCCCGTTATTGCAGCTACGAAATCCTTCTCAGTGATAAAGGGCGTTATGGCGCCGGTTTCGCGAAAGAACTCGCTCACCGCTTTCTCCACGGCATCTTTGTCGTCACGAACTCCTCTCAGACGCCTCTCTAAATCTAGGAGGTACTCCTCAGGATACATAAAGAAGTCACCGGTTATTTTCACATCAATTATAACTCCGTTCTCAAGTCTCTTGGTAACTCTTATAAGTCCCTTTTTAGCTTTATAAATATTGTTTACTATCATGTTGATTTTATCACCTCAAGGTTTACATTTGTACCATGTTTCAGCGTATCATCAACCGGACACCGACTCTCTATTAACTCTTTTAATTTGGATATCCTCTCATCAGCGCTAGGTGACTTCACCACAACCTTCAAATTGATCTTCTGTAACCCGGCTCTAATACCGGGTCTGCCACGGAACCCATTAAGGTCAAGAGTTCCCTCTACCTCCGCACTAGCCTCCGTGACTTCTACGCCAACTGATGACGCAAACTCGCTCACTACGACTAACGCGCATCCGGCAAGGGCGGCTAAGAGCGTTTCCACCGGATTTGGGCCCAAGTTGGATCCGCCTAGCGCGGGGGGTTCGTCCATAACAATCGCATGCCCACTTCCAGATTCTGCAAGAACTAAGAATCTATTATTCAGCAATCTACCCCTAGCCTTGAAGGTCATGATTGACGATCTTGCGGCACTCACAGCGCTAGGTTCTCTCTTCAGTGCTATATATAGCTATTGTAAGCCAACAGAGCGGGGTCCCCATCTACACGGACGGCGCGGCATGGTGCGCGGGCGCGTGCAGGTGGGCGGGCGTCGAGCATGTGGTCCACGATCGCCCCCCGAGGAACCTGATGGAGCGCATGGTCCAGTACATCAAGGACAGGACGGAGGCCTTCGACGACCTCTTCCCCGTCGGCGGGCGCAGGCCGAGCTCGAGGAGAACGTTCGAGCGCATGCTTAACTGGCTCTCCGCGTTCATGTTCATGCAGGACTTCGTGTTCGAGAACGGGGACCTGGGGAGGCCCCCGCTCGAGTGGAGGGAGGAGGGGATGCCGCGGTGGTTGGACGGGCCGCGCCCGATCCTCTCGCTCGGGTAGGGGGTGGGCTTAAGGTAACGGAGCCCTATTGCGTATAGCAATGTTCATAAGGTTCGCCTATGCAGCAATTACATAATGGCGTCGCCTAAACAGGCCGAGAAGAAGGTCGTCCCGATAGTGGAGGGCCTGTTCACCTGGCCCTCCGACCACCCCAGGCTGATAGGGAGCCGCTGCCCGGTCTGCGGCAGCGTCCAGTTCCCGAAGTCGAGCGTCTGCAACAACCCGGAGTGCGACCACAGCAGGCCCCCGGAGGAGATACTCCTGAGCGATGAGGGCACGCTCTACTCGTTCGACGTCCACATGTACGACCTGAGGGAGCCCTTCGATTACCACAAGGCGCCCTACGCCATCGGGGCCGTCGAGCTCCCCGAGGGGCTGATAGTCATAGGGAGGCTGACGAGGACCGATGGCCTCAAGATAGGCATGAGGGTCCGCATGAAGGTGGATAAGCTCTACGAGGACGGGGAGAACATTTACCTGACCTACTTCTTCGAGCCGGTGGATGGGGGTGAGCGGCGGTGACGGAGAGCGCGGTAGTGAGCGCGGCCATAAGCGACTGGGTGGAGGCCGGGAAGCCGGCCCCCACGGTCGAGGTCGTGGCCAGCGTCGCCCTCGAGGCCATGAGGAGGGTCGGCCTGAGGCCCGCGGACCTGGACGCCGTGATCTCGACCACATCCGCCATGCCGTTCGGCCACCCCACCTTCCTGACGACGCCCGCGCAGCACATGGGGCATCGGCTGGCGGGCAAGATGGGCTCGAACGGCCTCCAGGTGTTCAATGTGTCCGGCGCATGCGCCAGCGCTGCCGCGGCATTCTCCATTGCCGACTCGATGATAAAGTCCGGGAAGGCCAAGAAGGTCCTGGTGGTCGGCTACGACAACTCGCCCAGGGGCTTCTACTTCTCGTTCAACTCCTACCTCGACACCGACATGACCATAGGCTATCCGCTGAAGGTCGTCGGGGCGGTCAACCCCAGCTACTGGGCGATGTGGGCCAGGAGGAGGGCGTACGAGATGGGCAAGCCCGTGGAGGACATAAAGGAGCTGATGGCCATAATCAAGGAGGAGCTGAGCAAGAACGGCGCCCTGAACCCGCACGCGAGGTACAAGAGGGTCTTCACGGTCAAGGAGGTCATGGAGTCGCCGATAGTGGACGATCCGCTCCATCTGTACATGATATCGGCGGTGAGCAGTGGCGCGGGGGCGGTGCTCCTGGCCGACATGGACACCGCCAGGAGGCTCACAGACAAGCCGGTGAAGGTGGCCGCGTCTGCCGTGGGCGGCCCCCTGCACAACGAGCCCTCGCCCAGGCTGACCTACTTCGCCACAGCCGGAGGGAGGAGGGCCGGCAAGCCCTTCTACGAGTGGAGGAAGCCGATAGAGGACGCCTACAGGCAGGCCGGGATGGGAGCGGAGGACCTGGACTTCGCCGAGGTGCACGACACGAGCGCCTTCCACGTGATAAACTGGATAGATCAGATCATGGGATGGGAGCGCGAGGAGACCGACCGGCTGATAAGGGGGAGGGAGTTCGGCCGCGGCGGCAAGTTCCCCATCAACGCGAGCGGCGGCACCACGTCGTTCGGCGAGGCCGTCTACGCGCAGGCACTGATGGAGGTCTACGAGATATTCACCCAGCTCAGGGGCGAGGCCGGCGAGCGGCAGATAAGGAAGGAGATCAAGGTGGGCATGGCGACCGCCTACGGCGCGTACGGATCCTACGGCGCGATAATCTTGGAGAGGGCCTGGTGACGAGGTGAACGGCGGACCCCGCCCCAGAAGGGGCGGGGTTATCGTATCCCGGCCCGGGCCATCCCTGCAACCTAGAATAACTAGTCTACTAATATGCGTGGGCGCGCCCTGGACTAACAAATATTAAGTCGCGCACCGGCGCCAGCCCCGTATCATGGTGGAGAGGGAGTGTTACAACCTGGACCACGGCGGCGTCGTGGTGGTGACCGTCAGGGACGGCAAGATAGTGCGCGTCCGGCCCCTCTACCTGAGGGACGACGACGCCCCGTCCTGGAAGATCAAGGTCGGGGATCGCGTCTTCACGCCCCCGCGCCGCTCCAACGTGACCCAGTTCACGCTCTCCATCCGCAGGAGGGTCTACGCCAGCAACAGGGTGCTCTATCCCATGCTCAGGGAGGACTTCGACCCGGACAGGAAGGACAGGAGGACCGAGAACAGGGGCAAGTCCAAGTACGTCAGGATAAGCTGGAAGGAGGCCACCGAGATCTTCGCGAAGGAGGTCAGGAGGATAAGGGAACAGTACGGCCCGGCCGCGATAGCCGTGATGATGAGCTCCCACCAGATGTGGGGATACCTCAACGCCAGCTACAGCGCAATGACCCGCTTCTGGAGCATCCTGGGCTACACCGAGGTCCTGAACAACTCCGACAGCTGGGAGGGCTGGTCCTGGGGCGCCACCCACGTCTGGGGCTTCTACTGGAGGCTCGGGCTCCCCGACCAGTACGACCTGCTCGACGACGCCCTCAAGAACTCCGAAATGATAGTGCTCTGGTCGGCCGACCCGGACGCCACGAACTCGACGTACGCGGGCTACGATTCCGTGACCGTGAGGCGCTGGCTCAAGGAGCTCGGGAAGGAGATAGTGGTGATAGACCCGTTCTGCAACTACACCGCCACGAGGTTCGCTGACAAGTGGATAGCCCCGAGGCCGGGCACGGACGCGGCGCTCGCCGCGGCCATAGCCTACGTCTGGATAAGCGAGGGGACGTACGACAAGGAATACGTGGAGACGCACACGGTTGGTTTCGAGAAGTGGGCGGACTACGTGATGGGCAGGGAGGACGGGGTCCCGAAGACCCCGGAGTGGGCCGAGAGGATAACGGGCGTGCCGGCCCGCGAGATAAGGGCGCTCGCCAGGGAGTGGGCCAGGAAGAGGACGATGCTCGGCCCCGGGAACAGGGCCGGGATGGGCGGCGCGTGCCGCGCCCCCTACGGCCACGAGTGGGCCAGGATGATGGTCTACCTGCAGGCCATGCAGGGCCTCGGGAAGCCCGGCGTCAACTTCTGGTCGACGAACACCGCGATGCCATCCTGGGAGGAGTTCAACTTCCCCGGGTACGTCAATGGCGGGATGAACGTGCCGGGGATAGCCAAGCAGGTCTACGTGAACCCGGTCAAGCAGAAGCTCCTCAGGACCCTCGTCCCGGACGCCCTGCTGACGAACAAGCGGCTCTCCTGGAGGGGCTTCGGGTTCAACCTGGGCTCGACCGAGCAGCAGTTCCAGCTGAACGTCTACCCGCTCCCGAAGCCCGACGGCGCGCCCATAAGGATGCTGTACCGCTTCGGCTCCGCCTACCTCTGCACGATGCCCGAGGGCAACAAGTGGGTGAGGGCCTACAGGAGCCCCAAGCTGGAGTTCTTCGTCGTCCACACGCCGTGGTTCGAGGGGGAGGCCAAGTTCGCCGACCTCATACTCCCGGCGGCGACCAACCTCGAGAGGGAGGACATAGCCGAGTGGAACAACGGCGGAGGGGCGAGCGGCGCGATCCCGCACGGATCAAACTCGAACGCCCACAGGATAATCGTGTACATGCAGAAGTGCATAGAGCCGCTCGGGGAATCCAAGAGCGACTTCCACATCTTCCTGGAGCTGGCCCGCGCCCTTGGGATAGAGCAGGAGTACTCGGAGGGCGAGGACGTGGAGGGATGGCTCAGGAGGATTTACGAGTCTTCCGACATGAAGGACGTGATGCCCTTCGAGGAATTCAAGCGCAGGGGGTACTACGTGGTGCCCGTGCCCGAGAACGACGTCTCGCACCGCTCGTTCGCCACCTTCTACGAGCTGGGGAGGGGCCTCGCCACCCCGACCGGAAAGATAGAGTTCGAGTCCAGGAGCCTCGCCAAGTTCGATCCGAACGACCCGGAGAGGCCGCTGGTAGCGCACTACATACCCTCGTGGGAGGGGCCCGAGAGCCCCAGGGCTCAGAAGTACCCGCTGGTCCTGATCTCGCCGCACGTGAGGTTCAGCTTCCACTCGCAGCACGACGGGGAGAAGAACCCCTGGATAGAGGAGATACCGCACCATCGCATCTACAAGGACGGCCGCTACTGGTGGCCCCTCTGGATAAACCCGGCCGACGCCGCCAAGAGGGGGATAAGGGACGGGGACCTCGTGAAGGTGTACAACGACAGGGGGGCCGTGGTATGCATAGCCAGGGTCTCGGAGAGGGTGCGCCCCGGCGTCGTGCACGCGTACCAAGCGTCCGCGATCTACGAGCCCGTCGGCGAGCCCGGCGACCCGAGCTCGCCCGACCTGGGAGGATGCGTCAACATTCTGAGCTCCCTCAGGTTCATGTCCAAGAACGCGCACGGGTTCGCGCCGGCCCACGCGCTGGTGGAGATCGAGAGGTGGGAGGGATCGAGATGACCCACTACGGGATGATAATAGACGTGGGCAGGTGCGTGGGTTGCTACAACTGCTTCATAGCCTGCAAGGACGAGTTCTGGGACAACGATTATCCCCCGTACTCCAGGGCTCAGCCCGACCGCGGCCAGTATTGGATCAGGCTGAAGGAGAAGGAGAGGAACTTCCCCCAGATAGTCGTTAGGACGGACTTCGTCCCCATACCCTGCATGCACTGCAGGGACCCGCCCTGCCTCAAGGCGGCCAGGGACGGCGCGGTCTACGTGAGGGAGGACGGCATAGTGATGATAGATCCCGAGAAGTCGAAGGGGCAGAGGCAGATAGTGGACGCTTGCCCCTACGGGGTCATATACTGGAACGAGGAGCTCCAGATACCCCAGAAGTGCACGTTCTGCGCCCACCTGCTGGACCAGGGGTGGAGGCGGCCCAGGTGCGTCGAGGCGTGCCCCGCGGACGCTATGATCTTCGGGGACCTCGACGACCCGGACAGCGAGCTGAGCAAGCTCTGGAGGAGCGCGGAGGCGCTCTCCCCGGAGCAGGCCAAGGGCGATCTGCTGGCGCCGCCGGGGTCAGATGAGCACGGCGTCTCAGTCAAATACTTGAGGCTCCCCAAGCCCATCGTGGGAGGCTCCGTGATCTTCGGCGACACCGGCGAGTGCGCCGAGGGCGTCAGGGTCACGGTGCGCGAGGGGGACGGGGTGGCGGCGGAGACCGTCACAAACGCGTTCGGCGACTTCATGGTGGAGGGGCTCAGGATGGGCGGGAAGTACGTCGTCAGGCTCGAGCATCCCGATTATCAACCCAAGGAGCTGGAGGTGACCGTGAACGGCGACGTCAACCTCGGCGAGGTGAGGCTGGACAGGAGGTGATGTGACACGTCCAAGCTCGTCTCATCGGAGTTCCAGAGCTGGGAGTCACTGTACTGGCCCGAGGGCGTGCCGAGGTACGTGGAGGTGGCGCTGCCCCCGCCCGATTCCATTATGAGGGGCAGGGACGGCTGGACCTACGAGTCGGGCAACTACAGGCTCGGATGGGGGGACCTCGTGGGCCTGGTCTCCAGGCTCGAGCAGGCGCTCAGGGGGAGGTCGAGCTGCGTATCCATCCAGTCTGACGACCTGGCCGCGGGCCTGCTGGCGGAGCTTGCCGTGCTGTCGCGCACGGCATCGGTGGAGCTCGTGCGCGACGGCACGCCCTCGTGCCCCCTGAGGGCCTCGCTCACGGGCGGTCCCGGCAACCCCTCGCTATCCATAGCCGAGGGCGGCGCCGGCGGCTGGAACCCGCCCCAGGGATCCACTTACCTCTCGATATCCGCCCATGGCGGCAGGCGCGCGGTGTACTCGGCCGAGGCGCTGTGGGGCGACGCGGTCTCGCTCGCAGCGTTCCTGGGCATGAGGGGAAGTTCGCTCGCGGTCGTCGGATCGGCCGCCGGCGAGTTCGAGCTCTCGGCGGCCGCGCTGTCCATCTCGGCCGCCGACCACCTCTCGTATTCGCAGGCGGGCTCCCCGCCGGGCGACTACGGCGCCGCGTTCGTGGGGGCCTCGGCCATCGCCTCGATCGATGGCAAGCTAAGGAGGGGCCTGTCGTTCGTCGGCGTGGAGGGGCCCCTCGAGGCCGGCCTGAGCAGGAGCATGGAGAGGTCGCTGGGATCGCCTGTGCTGCAGATGTACGGCGTGTCCGGCAGGGGCATACTGTTCTCCAACCCCACCGGCTTCAACGTGCACGGCTCCTCCGGCATACCGATAACGAACGTGGAGGCGATGATCTCGGAGGTCCTGGAGGCCAGCTGGTACAGGGGAAGGCGCATGCTGGGGCCGGGGGAGGAGGGCGAGCTGGCCATAAGGGGCCCGTTCATAGACATCGGTTTCAACGCGGGCGACCCCAGGCAGCGCCGCATACAGGTGAGGGTGTCCGGCAGGAACCAGGAGTGGCTCGGGACAGGTATCATTGGCAGGATGGACGAGAACGGTTACCTGTACCCGGGCGGGAGGTCTTTCGTCTAGGGGGCGATGGCCATGGACGTCCTCTTCGTCACCCTCCTCGTCCTGCACGTGGTAGCCGCGGCCGTCTGGGTGGGGGGCAACACCGTCATAGAGTTCGTCTTCCAGCGGGAGCTCAACGCGATAAACTCGTCGCAGGCCGGGCTCATATCCAAGAACGCGGAGAACGCGTTCACCTACATGGCCTGGGGCGCGCTGGCCACCATGACCGTGACGGGCCTGCTGATGCTGTGGTTCCCGGAGATCGGGATACTGCCCGATCACATATACCGGCTGTTCACCGTGGACCCGAATAGCTGGCCCGCGGGATACTCGGGGCCCTTCCTGTTCGCCAGCATGCTGCTGACGCTGGTCGCGCTGGTGAACGCCTCGCTGCTCACGTGGTACTTCCCGCCCCGCCTGAAGCTCCAGAGGTACTCGGAGGATCCGATATTCCGCAGCAGGGTGCTGCTCTCGATGCAGGTGCAGAACAGGATCGCGATCACAATAGTGATATTGATGATCATCTATGCAACGCTCGTGGAGGCCCCCTCCCTCATGCACCTGGTGATGGTGACGCTCCCATGAGCCAGCCCGGCGTCGTGCTCCAGCTGGAGCCGATCGGCGGCGAGAGGCTCTACTTGGAGCTGGGCCCGAGGGAGCTGGAGGGGCTGGCGGCGTCCCTGGCGCACGTGCTGCGCGCCGCGGGGGTCGGCCGCGGGCATAGGCTGCTCGTCTACGACTTCAGCACGTCGCTCAGCGCTCTGGCCCTGACCAGGGCGTACGCGCCGGGCCTCCCGGCCGGGGCGTGCGAGGAACTGGGCTGCTCGGTCCTCTCGCTCGACGGCCTCCCGGCGCTCGCCCCCCGCACGGCCTTCTTCTACAGGATGATGGAGCCCGAGGCGCTCATGGTGCGCCAGGATCTCTTGGACCCGCTGCGCGCCAGGCTGGGGAGCGGCGGCCTGGAATCCAATCCCAGGCTGCGCTCCCTCCTGATCGTGTCGCGCGAGGACGCGAGCCCGCCCCCGGCGGTCGGGCCTCGGAGCGCTTTCAGGCTGTACTCATGCGATCCAGCGCTCTTCCTGGCGCTCGTGGATCCCGCCGGCCGCGCCCACTACGATCGCGACCTTTACGATGTCGCGTGCGAGGACGGATACCTCTCGGTCAGGCCGCGCTTCGCGCCGGGCCTCGGGCCATCCCGGACGCTGCTCAGCTGCAGCCGCGCGGAGGTGAGCGCGGTCTGACGCTCCCGGACGGCGAGTACTACTCGGAGATCGAGGTGATGCCCCGCAGGGAGCTGGAGGAGCTGCAGCTCAGGATGCTCAGGGCCATCGTGCGCCGCGCGTACCACGAGTCGCCCTTCCACGGCAGGAGGCTGAGGGCCAGGGGCGTCGCGCCCGACGACGTGAACAGCTTCGACGACTTCAGGAGGATGGTGCCGATCTACACGAAGGACGACCTGAGGAGGGAGATGAGCGGCGACAACGTGGACTGGATCCTGGGCGCCGAGCAGCCGATCTCCCTCTACTCCCTGACATCGGGCACGACCGGCGTCAACACGGTGCTGGCGCTGAACTACGGCTTCCTGGACGAGATAGTCGAGCGCCTGTTCATGCGCCAGTTCTGGATGGCGAAGCTGAGGCCCGGGATGACCGCGTTCCAGGTGCTGGCGGGCTGGCACTTCCTCGGGCTGGCGACGAACATGGTCTTCTCCCGCATGGGCGTGAGGGCCGTCGCGCCCTGGGGGACCTCGATACACGACTACGTCGGGGGGTTCGTCGAGTCGCTCCTGCGCTGGAGGCCCGAGTACTTCGTGGGGATGCCGTGGATGGTCGATGCCATGATCGAGGAGGGCAGGAGGCGCGGCATCGATCCGGCGGAGCTCTTCAGGGGCGTCAAATACCTCCACCTGGCGGGGGAGCCCATAACCCCAGGCTACGCCAGGAAGCTCCTGGACGAGACGGGCGTCCGCGACGTGTTCGACGCCGGCGGGAGCGCGGACGGGATCTGGGGTGGCTCGGACTGCGAGCATCACAGCGGGATACATGCCTGGATGGACGTGAACTTCCTGGAGGTAGTGGACCCGAGGACGCTGGAGCCGCTTGACTACGGCGAGAGGGGCAGGTGGGTGTCGACCCTGCTGATCCCCGGGGGCCCCACCGTGCTCAGGTACCTGGGCGACGACCTGGTGAGCATAGAGAAGGAGAGGTGCGAGTGCGGCAGGACCCACTACACAGTGCGCATCTACGATCGCGTGGGGAACTCGTTCACGAGGAATGGCAGGCTCCTCACCCCCTACGACATCTCGCTCGCCCTCGAGGCCGTGTGCGGCCACAGGCTCTTCACGGTGCTGAACCCCGAGTCCTCGGGGGACACGATAAGGCTGCTCGTCGCCAGGGATGGCGACGACGACGAGTGCGAGGGGGCATCCGAGGAAATATATAGGGAGTTCCTCAGGAGGTTCGGCGTGGGGGTCGAAGTGAGGTGGGTTGACGCGAGGGAGCTGCCCTTCTCGCACAGGAAGCTGATCAGGGTCTACCGCGATGAGGGAGGTGATGCCGCATGAGCGACTTCCCGCTCCTCCTGACGGCCCTCATGCTCAGGGTCTTCTTCCTGGTGCTGTTCACCGGCGCCTACATCTGGTTCTCGGCCGCATTCCTCACCGGGATAGGCAGGGTACCTCCGCCCCAGAGGATCAGGATCACCAGGGCGGTGACCTCCCGCATGCTGCTGGTCACCTGGACCTTCCTCCTGTTCGCGCTGATAGGGGGCGCGCTGACAGCATACGTGACTGAGAGCGGCCTCATATCGGAGGCCACGAACCTCTCGGAGCTGACGGCGATCCTGAGCACGCCCCGGGGCATCATACTGGCGCTGGAGGTCGTGGTCACCCTCCTGATGATACTGCTCAATGCCGCAATCCAGCTGATATACCTGCCCCGGACTTCCGTGCCGATAGAGGAGCTGGAGTCGCCCACCAAGGGGTTCAAGTGGCTGAGCTCCAGGAACACCGGCAGGGCGCTCGCCGCAATAAGGGCGATATCCTACCTGAGCCTGGCTAACATAATCGTGGGCGCAATCGCGATAGTCCTGGGCGTACTATACTCCCACATATGATCATTTGTTTATAACTGATTTGACTATTTCCACGAATTCCTCATCGGTCACGTTCGATTTCTTCTCCTCGGCCCTCCTCTTCACCAGCCTCAGTATCTCGTCGACCTGCTCCTTCGTGGCGCTGATCCCGAGCTCGCCCAGCTTCCACTCTATAGTGTGGGAGCCCGACTTCTTCCCCAGAAGCACGCCGTGCCTGTTCCCGACCACCTCGGGCAGGTAGGCCTCGGATCCCAAGTGGTACTTTATCCAGCCGGCTATCGATATCCCGGCCTCCCTGGTGAAGACCCTGTCGCCCACCACCGGCTTGTTGGGGGCCAGCCTCACGCCGCTGTAGCGCTGCACGAGCTCCGAGAGCTCCTTCAGCCTCTCGAACTTCACGCGGACGCGCGCGCCGTAGAGCAGCTTGAGGGCCAGCGCCACCTCCTCGAAGCTGGCGTTGCCGGCCCTCTCCCCCAGCCCGTTCACGGACGTGTGGACCACCGAGGCGCCGTTCGCAAGCCCGGAGATGGCGGTGGCCACCGCGAGCCCGAAGTCGTTGTGGGTATGGACCTCGATCGTCTGGGGTATCGATCTCCTGATCACCGACACGAACTTGCCGTAGGCCTCGGGTGACGTGCACCCGAACGTGTCAGCCAGCACGACGGAATCGTGGTGGGCCGCGGCGTCCACCTCCCTGAACAGCCTGATCAGGAACTCCGGGTCCGCCCTGGTCGAGTCCACGCCGAAGAGCGCCACCCAGAGCCCGTGCGCCTTCGCGTAGCTCACCACGTCGATGGACTTCTCTATCACCTGATCGTAGCTCCAGCCGAACTGCCTCAGCTTCGGTATGCCGACCGGCGCCTCCGTTATCACGCCCGACACGTCCGCCCTGAGCGCGGCGTCGACGTCCTCCCTCAGCATCCTGGAGAACGCTATCACCTTGGCGCTCAGCCCCAGGTGGGCTATCTCCCTGACGGCCTCGAAGTCCTCCTGCGACACCACGGGCATCCCCGCCTCTATCCTCTGGACACCCACCTCGTCCAGCCTCCTGGCTATCTCCACCTTCTCATCCTTCCTGAAGACGACGCCGGGCGTCTGCTCACCGTCCCTCAGCGTCACGTCGTGGAATACTACCTCGTCCGGGAAGTGCAGCCTCGAGAGCACCTCCCTGTCGTAGTTGAAGTGGCTCACCCAGTAATTGTCGCCAACCCATGGGCCCTTATCGAACGCATCGCCCTCCAGCTCGAAGCCATCTGAGCGCAAGGGCGGAGTTCTCTGATCCATGGGCAAAGAAAACCTTTTCCTGAGGGGTCCCTCGGAGCGCTATCAACGCAGCCGCGCTCGACGCGTCGAGCGCGGCCGGCCTCCTCGGGGAGCGCGGCGCTGACCTGCTCCTCGCCTTAGAAGAACCGGCTTGGATGGTCATGCTGTGCCCGGGTGACGAGCTTTATTCAAAATTATTATTTATCATCTGCGAGGCTCTTGCGCGATGTTCTTCGAGGACTTCGAGGTCGGGCGCGAGTACGAGACCTCGGGCAGGACCCTGACCGAGGCCGACATCGTGATATTCGCCTCGATGACCGGGGCTGCCAATCCGTTGTTCTTGGACGAGGAGTACGCGAAGCGCACGAGGTTCGGCGGGAGGATAGCTCCTGGCCTCCTGACGCTCAGCACGGTGCTGGGGCTCATATATCAGCTGCCTCAGGGCCTCTTCCTCGATGGATTCGTGGCGCTCCTCGAGGCCCGCGGCTCCTTCACGGCATCCGTAAGGGCGGGCGACACCATTCGCGCCAGGGTCAGGGTGTCCGATAAGAGGGAGGTCAGCGGCGGGAGGGGGCTGGTCACGATCTCCTATCAGGCTTTCAATCAGCGGGGGGAGAAGGTGTCGGAGGGGGACTTCCGCATAATGGTCACGAAGCGCTCGGGCGGCGCCTCCGCAGCCCCTCGACGGCGCCGGGTCGACTCCTCAGCTTAATTCTTAAATTCCGTATCACTCACCTTGGGGGCAATGAAGCTGGTCACTTACAGGAACCCGCTGACCATGGAGGATCGCTCGGGGATCCTGTACGGGGACTACGTGGTGGACCTGAACTCAGCCTACGCTGCCCTGCTTTACCGCGAGGGCATAACCGAGGGCGCATACAGGATAGCCGATGGCCTGGCGCCCACCAGCACCCTGGAGGTCCTCAGGGGCGGCCGGCGCTCGCTAGCCGCGGCGCGCGAGGTGCTGGACTTCGCGGCGCCGATTCTGAGCGAGGGGAGGTCTGTGGAGGGGCCACGCGGCGAGCGGGCGTCCTTCAAGGTCTCCGAGGTCAGGCTCAGGGCCCCCCTTCGCCCGGGCAAGATAGTACACACCGCCGGCAACTTCAGGGAGCACGCACGCGAGGCCCAGAAGGCCGGGTGGGAGTTCCCCATACCCCAGTGGATATCGTTCCTCAAGAATCCGGACGCCGTCATAGGGCCCGGCGATCAGGTGATCTACCCGAGCTACACGAAGGAGCTCGACTACGAGCTGGAGATGGGCATAGTGATAGGGAAGAAGTGCAAGGAGGTCACCCCCGAGGAGGCGGACGAGTGCATAGCCGGATACACGGTGTTCAATGACATAACTGCGAGGGACATACAGAGGATAGAGATGAAGAACGGCCTCCTCAACCTGGGGAAGAACATGGACACGTTCGCGATCCTCGGGCCCTGCATAGCCCTGAAGGACGAGGTGCCTGACCCGCATAAACTGAGGATGGAGTTCAGGGTCAACGGTGAGCCGAGGCAGCAGTCCGGCACATGGAACCTCTCGGTCACCGTGCAGGAGATAGTCTCCAGGTACTCCGTGTTCACCCTCTACCCCGGCGACGTGATATCCACGGGCACGGTGTCCGGCGTGGCCGCCTTCAGGGAGGACCCCTTCAAGTACTACCTGAAGCCCGGCGACGTCATAGAGTCCGAGATAGAGCGCATAGGAGTCGTCAGGAACGAGGTCGTGGCCGGTCCGCCCGGCAGGATAAAGCCGCCGGTGAGCGAATCCAAGTGAAGGCGAGCCCGGGGCCACTTTCTCTGCGGATTCTAATTCGGTTCTGAATTCTTTAATAATGCCTTCGGATTTTCAGCTATGAATGAGCGACCTGAGCGACCTCCTAGGCCTGGTAGGCCGGATGAAGATCTACGACCTGAGCCAATACTACTTCAATGGGATGCCGGTGCATCCCGAGGACCCCCCGTTCCACATGTGGATCTACAGGTATCACGAGAACACCGTGAAGATGTTCGAGAAGGTGGTGCCGGGGCTCGGGTTCGCCGACTCCATGGAGATAGTGATAACGAGCATGCACGCCGGCACGCACTTCGACTCGTTCTGCCACATGTCGAGGAACGGGCTCCTCAAGGACGGCGTCAGGGCCGCCGACATAGAGAGGTTCGATGGATACACGAAGTACGGGGTGGACGAGGCTCCCATATTCGTCAGGCGCGGGGTCCTGATAGACGTCCCCGCCTCGAAGGGGCTCGATATACTCCCGGAGCGCTACGCGATAACGCCCGATGACCTGGCCGCCGCCCTCAAGTGGGAGGGCGTGGAGCTGTCGAAGGGCGACGTCGCGCTGATAAGGACCGGGTACTCCAGGTTCTTCCAGAGCGATCCCGACGCCTACCTTCACAAGTTCGCGGGCATGTCCCCCGAGGCCACGCGTTGGATCGCCTCAAAGGGTCCCAGCCTGGTGGGCATCGATAACCTGGCGTTCGGGGTCCCGAAGCCGTTCGAGCAACATCTGATACTGCTCGTCGACAATGGTATATATTTAATGAAGAGCCTTTACCTGGAGGATCTGGCCAGGGATCGCCAGTACGAGTCGCTGGTGGTGGTCGCGCCCCTCAAGATAAGGGGCGCCACTGGAAGCCTGATACGCCCCTTCGCGCTCGCGCCGCGCAGGCGAGATCGAACCCCGTCACACTTACCTGAATATATTGTTGTTACGTTGTCATTATCGAATGGAGATGATTATTTTTTAATAGTTGTAGCCCTTTAGGATCGCCCGTGAGCTGGCAGGGCGGCGTGATCCAGGAGCTCAGCCTGAGCAAGCTCCGCCCGGCGAGCTTCAATTTCCGCGTGGGGGGCGAGGACGATATAAACGAGCTCGCTGCATCGATAGCGGAGAAGGGCCTCCTCCAGCCGCTCATAGTGAGGCCGAGGGACGATTACTACGAGGTCATAGCAGGCAACAGGAGGCTGGCCGCGCTGAGGATGCTCGGCAGGAGGAAGGCGCCGTGCATAGTGGTCGACGTCGACGACAAGTCGGCGTACGAGCTGGCTCTGGTCGAGAACCTCCAGAGGAGGAACCTGAACCCCATAGAGGAGGCGAGGGCATTCAAGCAGTACATCGAGGAGTACGGCTACGGCTCCGAGAGCGATCTCGCCAGGAAGATAGGGAAGAGCCAGGAGTACGTGAGCAGGAGGCTCCAGCTGCTCAAGCTCCCCCAGAGGGTCCAGGAGGAGATTATGCGCCGGCGCATAAGTCCCAGCATCGCGGCTGAGCTGGCCACGCTGGGCGATTCGCAGAGGATAGAGGAGCTAGCCCAGGAGATAATCGAGAAGGGACTGAAGCGCGAGCACGTGAGGCGCATGCTGAGGGACGAGAAGGGGAGCTGGAGGGTCGATGATCCGTACGAGCGCAGGAGGAGGAACGTCGACCGCGTGCTGGGCAGGTGCGTGACCGCGCTGAAGGTGGCGCTGGTCACCATCGATGACGCGATAGACGACGTCAAGGACGACTGGCTGCTCTACGAGATCCTCATGGAGCACCGCGCCCGCCTCCACGCCCAGATCGACGACATGATAAAGCTGAGGAAGCGCTTCCTGGAGGCCGACCAGATGCTGGTGAAGGGGGAGCCTTCGGTGCTCGGGGAAGCCCCCTGAGGCGCAGGGGACCGAGCACCGACGCGCAGCATGTTAATATCGCGGTCCGACGCATATTCCGGCAATGAGCTGGGGTTCGCTCGAGGAGGTCCCCGAGGAGGTCCCCCCCGAGGTTCACAGGAGGAACCTGACCCCCAATTGCAACAGGTTCGCTGGCCAGAAGGTCCTGGTGACGGGCGCCGGCCGCGGCCTGGGGTCGAAGATAGCCCTGGCCTTCGCCGAGGACGGCGCGGACGTGGCGGTCCACTATCACGCGTCAGCCGAGGGCGCCGAGAAGGTAGCCGGCGAGATCAGGAGGATGGGCAGGGATTCCTTCACCGTGCAGGCCGACGTCGCTAAGTGGGACGACGTGAGGCGCATGGCGGACGAGGTCTGGAGGAGGTGGGGGAGGCTGGACATATTGATACATCAGGTCGGCGAGATGGTGACCGAGCAGATGAGCTGGAGGGAGATGAAGACCGAGGAGCAGGTCCGGAAGGCGATAGACGTCGACGCCCTTGGCAGCCTCTACGTCATACACGAGTTCGGGAGGAGGATGTACGACGTCCAGAAGTACGGGACAATAGTGGCGATGGCCTCCAACGTGCTCACGACCGGGAGCCCGAGGGCCCCGCAGTACGCCGCCGGCAAGTTCGGCGTCGTCGGCGTCGTCAAGTCATACGCCAACGCGTTCGCGCCCTGGGTGAGGGTCAATGCGGTCGCCCCGGGCTACATAGAGACCGAGGCGACCAAGGCGAGGCCGGACTGGCCCAGGAGGAGGAAGTTCGTCCTGCAGAACACCCCCCTCAAGAGGATATGTCAGATAGAGGACGTGATACCGGTGATAAAGTTCCTGGCGTCGGGCGACTCGGGATTCATAACGGGCCACACGATATACATAGACGGCGGCTTCACGATGCCGCACTGAGGCCATCACCTACCCCTCCACTGCGGCCTCCGCTTCTCCAGGAAGGCCCTCACGCCCTCCTTCTGATCCTCGGTCGAGAAGCACTTGGAGAACAGCTCGGACTCCTCGCGCATCCCCTCCTCGAATGACATCCTGAAGCTGGCGTTCAGGGCCCTCTTGGCGAACTTGAGCAGGAGCGGGCTCTTGGACCTCAGTTCGTCCAGGTACCTCTCAACGGTGGCCTGGAACTCGGGCCTCGGCACGGCCTTGTTCACTATCCCCAGCTCCTCGGCCTCCTTGGCGGTGATCGCCCTGCCGGAGAACACGAGCTCCTTCGCCCTCTTTATGCCCACGTGCCTGGGCAGGCGCTGCGTCCCCCCGGCCCCGGGTATCAGGCCGACGTTCAGCTCGGTCTGCCCCAGCAGCGCGTCCTCCACGGCTATCGCGATGTCGCTGGCTAGCACGAGCTCCAGCCCGCCCCCGAAGGCGTGGCCATTCACGGCCGCCAGCACGGGCTTCGAGAGCCCCTCGATCCTGTCCACCAGCCCCTTCGTCACGACCAGGTAGGAGCGCGCGGCGTCCTCATCCATCTCCAGGAACATCCTGAGGTCCGCGCCCGCGCAGAACGACTTGTCGCCAGCCCCAGTGATGACGACCGCCACGACCTCGGGATCCTCCTCGGCCTCACGGAGCGCGTCCAGCATCTCCTCCTTGGTCGCGACGTCGAGCGCGTTCCTGACTTCCGGGCGATTTATCGTTATCCAGGCCGCACGGTCCCTGACCTGATAGATTATGTTGGAGTAAGCCATTGCCGATGCGAGGCCGCGGGATCGATATGGGGATTTCTGTGCGCGGGGCCTCGCGCCGGAGGGCGGGGACCCTGGGGAAGCCCCGCCCGAGCGGGGGGAGGATGCGCCCTGGTGGCTGAGCGGGATGCGCGATCCTCCCGCGAGGTGACGGAGCCGCGCTCGACCACTTCAGATTTTTATAGTGCGCTCCCGTGGAACGCATCAGATGTCCGCGCTCGCCGTCGAGCAGGTCGAGCTGACCAAATATAAATGGGTTGGCGCGTCCGTGAAGAGGAAGGAGGACTCCGAGCTGATAAGGGGCCGGGGGACCTACACCGACGACGTCAGGCTGCCCGGTGCTGTCTACGTCGCCTTCGTAAGGAGCCCCTACGCCCACGCGCGGATAAAGCGCGTGGACGTGTCGCGCGCCCTCGCCCACCCGAAGGTGGTGGGCGTGCTGACGCCCGACGAGGCCGTCCCCCTGCCCTCCTGGATGGAGTTCCCCGGCATGAGGCAGGTTCCGCGCACGTCCCTCGCGGTGGGCAAGGTGAGGTTCCAGGGCGAGCCCGTGGTGGCGGTGGCCGCAACTGACAGGTACGCCGCCGAGGACGCCGCGCAGCTGGTCGAGGTGGAGTACGAGCCCCTCCCGGCCGTGGTCGACGCGGAGAGGGCGCTCGAGCCGGGGGCCCCCCTGCTCTACGAGGAGTGGGGGGACAACGTGATATACCATGGCAAGGCCAAGTTCGGCGACGTCGAGGGGTCCTTCTCCAGCGCCGACGTGGTGGTCGAGGGGACCCTCGTCAGCAACAGGCACTCGCCGACCCCGATTGAGCCCCGCGCGATAACCGCGCACTACGATCAGGCGAGGGGGATCCTCACGATATGGGCCACGACGCAGTTCCCTCACGTGCTCAAGACATACGTGTCGCAGGTCCTCGGGTTCCCCGAGGACAGGATAAAGGTGATAGCCAAGAGGGTCGGGGGCGGCTTCGGCCCCAAGTCGCACGTGTACCCGGACGATGTGGCGGTCCTGCAGCTCGCGCTCAAGCTGAGGAGGCCGGTCAAGTGGGTCGAGACCAGGACCGAGAACCTCCAGGTGACCGGGCACGCGAGGGACTGGAAGATATGGTACAGGGGCGCCTTCACGAAGGACGGGAAGCTGCTGGCGGTCTCGGTGAAGGGAATAGCGGACTTCGGGGTCTACGGCGCCTTCTGGACGGAGATACAGCCGGCGCTCGTGGCGCAGGCGCAGGTCCCCGGCCCATACAAGATGCGCGGGTTCGAGTTCGACCTGTATTGCGTGGCCACGAACAAGGCGCCCTACGCCGCCCACCGCGGGTTCGGGAGGCCCACCGGGGCACTGATCATGGAGAGGATAATGGACGCCGCGGCCCGCAGGCTGGGCCTGGATCCGGTCGAGATACGCAGGCGCAACCTGATAGGGCCGGATGAGATGCCCTACAGGCAGATAACGAATATAGTTTACGACAGCGGCAATTACCCGAGGGCCCTGGAGACCGCCCTGCGCTCGTTCGACTACTGGGGATGGAGGAAGCGCCAGGAGGAGCTGAGGAGGCAGGGTAGGTACATCGGAATAGGCGTGTCAACGTATGTCGAGTACTCCGCGCCCTCCTCCAAGAGGCTGTCCGAGGGCCTGGGGTGGAAGGTCGGCGGGTACGACATGGTCAGGCTCAGGGTGGAGCCCACGGGCAAGGTGAAGTTCTTCACTGGCCAGTCCACGCAGGGGATGAGCCACGAGACCATATTCGCGCAGATAGTCGCCGAGGAGCTCCAGGTCCACGTGGACGACGTGACGGTCGTGGAGGGGGACACGGACGACACCCCCTACAGCTATGGCGCCTGGGCCAGCAGGGCCACGGTGGTCGTGGGCGGGGCCGCGGTGAAGGCCGCCAGGATGATTAGGGAGAAGATGACGAAGATAGCCGCGTTCAACCTGGGGGTGAACCCGGAGGACGTCGACCTGGCGCGCGGCTGGTTCTACGTGAGGTCGAACCCCTCGGCCAGGATCTCATTCCGGGAGGTGGCCAGGATAGCGTACCAGGAGGTTCACAGGATACCCATGGACTTGGAGCCGGGGCTGGAGGTCGTGACGACGTACGAGCCCCAGGTCTACACGACCACTAGCCACGCCTGGCACTTCGTGGTGGTGGAGGTGGACCCCGAGACCGGGAAGGTGGACATACTGAAGTACTACGTCCTGGAGGACGCCGGGATAGCCGTGAACCCGATGACGATGCACGGCCAGACGCACGGCGCAGTCGCGCATGAGATCGGCGGCACCATGTACGAGGAGCTCCGCTACGATGAGAACGGCAACCTCCTCAACTCCACGTTCGTGGACTACCTGGTCCCGACGGCCCTGGAGATCCCGAACATAGAGGTCGAGCACATAGAGACGCCCAGCCCACAGCTTGGCGGCTGGAAGGGGATGGGCGAGGGCGGGAGCATAGGCGCCCCGGCGGCGCTCTTCAGCGCCATAGAGGATGCGCTCAGCCCGCTAGGCGTGAAGCTTGACCGCGCCCCCCTGAACCCGGAGAACATATTGCGCGCGATAAAATCGGCCCAGGGCGCCGTCCGGCGGTGAGGGGAGCCGATGGATGGCCGCTTCAGGGCCACCGTCTCCTTCGACGACACCGACTGCACCGGGAGGGTGCACTTCTCCAGGTACGCGATCTGGATAGATCGCGCGATACAGGACTTCTTCAGGGCGGCCGGCTTCAGGTTCCTGGGGAACGGCGCGCTGCTCCACGAGTCCCGCGGCGAGGTGGTCGCGTTCGCGATAGGGGAGTACTGGACCAGGATGGATAGGCCGCTAGCGCTCGGCAGCCAGATAGAGGCCGTCGCGCGCCCCTCCGAGGTGAGGCCCCGCCGCGTGTCGTTCGAGGGCCTCGTGATCGACGTGTCCGACGGCGCGACGGTCGCGCGCGGCCGCATAACGATGGTGCACATAGATCCCTCCACCGGCGGCTCCCGCGAGATCCCCGAGTGGCTGAGGTCCATACTCACTGGCCGAAAATATTAATGGGCGCCGAGGCGCTGGCGCGCCAAAATGGACTTCAACGAGTCGGACGAGCATGCCCTTCTGAGGAAGGAGATCGCGGATCTCGTGAGGCAGTTCCCCCGCGAGTACTGGCGCAAGAAGGACGTGTCGGAGGAATTCCCCCAGGAGTACTGGGACGCGCTCGCGAGCCACGGGTGGCTGGGGCTCCTGGTCCCGGAGGAGTACGGCGGCGCCGGCCTCAACATGTACGAGGCCCACCTCGCGATTTACGAGGCCTCCAGGAACGGCGCCGGGGTCCCGGGCGGCGACCTGCTCATGAGGACCTACATGTTCGGGAGCTACCCGATAAGGCAGTTCGGCAGCGCCTACCTGAAGGAGAAATGGCTGCCCAGGATAGCCGAGGGGAGGGCGCTGTTCAGCATAGGGCACACGGAGCCCGTGGCGGGCGTCAACACGTTCGATATAGAGACCTACGCGGAGCGCAGGGCCGGCGAGTACGTGATCAACGGGCAGAAGATATGGATGACGCTGGCGCACAGGGCTGACGCGATACTCCTGGTGGCCAGGACTAAGAGGAAGGAGGAGGTCGCGAACAAGAGCGATGGGCTCACGCTCTTCGTGATCGACACGCGTGAGTCGAAGATAAGGACGGCGAAGCTACCAGCCTCCGTGATGAGGCCTCTCGGCGAGAACGTCGTCTACTTTGAAGACGTGAGGGTGCCCGAGGAGAACGTGCTGGGCGAGGTCGACAAGGGGTGGCGCTACCTGACCAGCGTGTTCAATGCGGAGCGCCTGGGCACGGCATCCGTCGCCGCCGGGGCCGCGGAGTACGTGCTCGACCTGGCGGTGGAGTACGCTAAGACGAGGAGCGTGTTCGGCAGGCCCATAGGCTCCAACCAGGCGGTGAGCTTCCCGCTGGCCGAGATCAAGATCTACCTCGAGGCGGCCAAGCTCATGCTCCAGAAGGCCGCGTGGCGCTTCGACAGGGGGGAGGACCCGTCGGTGGAGGGGAATATGGCCGCGTACATAGCCGCCGAGGCCGCCTGGAGGGCCGCCGACCAGGCGGTCCAGACCTTCGGCGGCCTTGGATTCTCGGTCGAGATGGACGTGGAGCGCTACTACAGGGACCTGCGCCTGTTCAGGACAGCCCCCGTGCCCAAGGAGATGGTCTTCAATTTCATCAGCAGGCGCGTCCTGGGACTTCCTAGGACATTCCGAGATTCAAGGGCGCGGATTCAACTTTAAATAACTCCTGGGGCGCTTCGAGCCGAATTGCGTCCTGCTCCGTTCGAGTACTATGCGCCCACGAGCCTCGAGGAGGCGCTGAGACTCCTCAGCGAGAAGGAGGGGGCGAAGCTCCTGGCCGGCGGGCAGAGCCTGCTGGCGCTCATGAAGCTGAGGCTGCTGGCCCCCACCGCGCTGATAGACCTCAACAGGATACGCGAGCTGCGCTACATAAAGGAGGAGGACGGGTGGCTGCTCATAGGGGCCATGACCATATACGACGAGCTCGAGCAATCCCCCCTGATAAGGGAGCGCTACCCGGCGCTCCACGAGGCGCTCTACAGGCTGGGCGATCAGCAGGTCAGGAACAGGGGGACCATCGGCGGGAGCCTCGCGCACGCAGATCCGTCGGCCAACCTCCCACCGGTCATGGTGGCGCTCAAGGCGCAGATGGTCGCGGCGCGCGCGGGGGGCGGCAGGAGGATCATACAGGCCGACGAATTCTTCGTCGACGCGTTCACGACCGCGCTGGAGCCCGATAAAGAGGCGCTGGTCGAGGTTAGGCTGCCCCCCTGGCCCAGGGGAAGCGGCGGTGCCTACATGAAGCTGTCGAAGAGGGAGATAGATTTCTCGATAGTGGAGGTCGCGGTTCAGATGACGGTGGGCGACGATGGGGGCGTGAAGGAGGCGCGCGTGGTGCTCGGATCAGTGGCGCCGAAGCCCTACAGGGCGGTGGGCGCCGAGGAGGTCCTGGCGGGCGCGAAGGTGGACGAGGGGCTGGCCGCCAGGGCGGCCGAGGCAGGGACCCGCGACCTGGAGCCGCCATCGGACGTCCAGGCCTCCAGCTGGTACAGGAAGGAGGTCTCCAGGGTCCTCGTCAAGAGGGCGATCCTGAAGGCGTATGCTCGCGCGAGGGGGATGGAGCAATGAGCCAGGAGCTGAGGCACATCAGGGTGAAGGTCAACGGCCAGTGGTACGAGGCCGACGTGGAGCCCAGGATGCTGCTCGTAGATCTGCTCCGCGACGTCCTGGGGTTCACTGGGGTCCACATAGGGTGCGACACGGGCCACTGCGGCGCCTGCACGGTGATAATGGACGGGAGGAGCGTCAAGTCCTGCATGGTGCTGGCGGTGCAGGCGGATGGCTCGGAGATAATGACGGTCGAGGGGATGGAGAAGGACGGCCAGCTCCACCCGCTCCAGGAGGCCTTCTGGGAGAACCACGCGCTGCAGTGCGGCTACTGCACGCCCGGACAGCTGATGTCCGCGTACTTCCTGCTGAGCAGGAACCCCAATCCGAGCGAGGAGGAGATAAGGAAGGCGATAGAGGGCAACCTGTGCAGGTGCACGGGATACGTCAATATTGTGAAGGCGATAAAGGCCGCCGCCCTCAAGATGTCGAGCTCCAAGGCGGGTTGATGGCGGATGTCCAAGGCCCCTCCGGAGATTATTTCACTGTACAAGCAGGATAGCAGCGCCCTGACCCTCAAGTGGCTCGGGAAGCCCCTGAAGCCGAAGGAGGACTACCGCCTGGTGAGGGGGAGGGGCACATTCGTCGACGACATCCAGCTGCCGCGCATGACGTACATGGCGTTCCTCAGGAGTCCCTACAGCCACGCCCGGATAAAGAGGATAGACGTCTCCAGGGCCAAATCGATGCCCGGGGTCCTCCTCGTCTGGACGGGCGACGACATAAAGAAGCGCATGAGGCCCCTTCCACAGGCCACGCCTCCCCCGGCGAGGAACGCCATCGACTATCCGCTGGCGGTGGATAAGGTCAGGTTCCAGGGGGAACCCGTCGCGATGGTCGTGGCGGAGAGCCGCTACATCGCCGAGGACGCGGTGAACCAGATAGATGTCGACTACGAGCCCCTCCCGGCCGTGGTCGACGCGGAGAGGGCGCTCGAGCCGGGGGCCCCCCTGGTGCACGAGGAGGTGGGGACCAACCTCATAGCGCACGTGCACTACAAATGGGGCGACGTGGACTACTACTTCCAGCACGCCGACCTGGTGGTGGAGGCGAAGTTCCACTACCACAGATTCACGGGGGCGCCGCTCGAGACCAACGCGGTGGTCGCGGACTACGATGAGCGCGCGGACGTGATGACGATATACTGCAACAACCAGGCGCCCATGGAGTGGCTCCCGCAGCTCTCGGCCGGGCTCAACATGCCGTATCCCAAGCTGAGGGTCGTGACCAGGGACATAGGTGGGGGCTTCGGCACCAAGCTGATCAACTACGTGTACATGATCCTGGCGGCGCTCGCCTCGAAGGAGCTCAAGAGGCCCGTCAAGTACATGGAGACCAGGACCGAGAACCTCCAGGCGGCGGCCCACAACGCGGAGAGGACGTGCACCGTGAGCGCGGCCGTCAGGAAGGACGGGACGGTGCTGGCGCTCAGGATGAGGTGCGTGGATGACGACGGCGCGTACTCCAGGCACGAGCCTGCGGGCATGACCGTCTGGGCGCAGGTCTCGACCGGCATGTACAAGATAAGGGCGCTCGAGAACGATTACTACGCGGTGTTCACCAACAAGTGCCCCTCCACCTCGATACGCGGGTTCTCCAGGGCGCCCCATCTGTTCATGATAGAGAGGATCATGGACAGGATAGCCAGGAAGCTGGGCATGGACCCGGCCGAGATTAGGATGAAGAACCTGGTGGGGCCGGAGGAAATGCCGTACATGACGCCCAGCGGCGGCATCTACGACAGCGGCAACTGGCCGGAGGGCCTCAGGAGGGCACTGGAGGCCGCGGACTACTGGGGATGGAGGAAGCGCCAGGAGGAGCTGAGGAGGCAGGGTAGGATAATAGGCGTGGGGGTCGTGGTCGGCTCCGACTCCGCGGGGCCCAACATGGCGCAGGTCAAGATGTACAATCCGGGGCTGCCCTACACCGGCGGGACCGAGGGCGCGCTCGTGCAGATGACCCCGGACGGCAAGGTCAGGGTGATCCTGGGGAGCTCCCCGCAGGGAATGGGCCACGAGACCACGGCGGCGCAGGTGGTCGCGGACGTCCTCGACGTAAGCTACGACGACATCTACGTGCAGACGGGGTTCGACTCGTTCTCCTCGGTCTACACCATGCACTCAGGCACCTACGGCAGCAGGTTCGCCCCGATAGGCCTCTCGGCGGTCTACCTGGCGGCGGCCAGGCTGAAGGAGAAGCTGGCCAAGATGGCCGCGTACCTCCTCAAGTGCCCGGAGGGCGACGTCGTGATCGAGAACGGCGCCGCCCGCTGCGCCAAGGACCCCCAGAGGTCCATGGAGCTCAGGAGGATCGCGAGGATAGCGTACGGCAACGTCAACGAGCTGCCGCCCGGCATGGAGCCCGGCCTGTACTCGCTCGCTATATTCAGGCCGCCCTTCCAGAACCCGGACGAGAACAGGAGGGCCAACCTGGCCCTGACCTACTCCTACAACGTCCACGTGGTCGTCGTGGAGATAGATCCCGAGACCGGGATGCCCAAGATACTCAGCTACACCGCGCTGGAGGACTCCGGCAGGATCGTGAACCCGCTGATAGTGGATGGCCAGGTGCACGGCGCGATCGCCCACGGCGTGGCCGAGGCCCTCTATGAGAAGTATCACTACGACGAGGACGGCAACCTCCTCAACCCCACGTTCGTGGACTACCTGGCCCCGACGGCCCTGGAAATCCCGGACATGAAGGTCATCCACATGGAGACGCCCAGCCCGTTCACGCCGACCGGCGCCAAGGGGATGGGGGAGGGAGGCGGCACCGCGGTCCAGGCGGTGATCAGCGCCGTGGAGGACGCCCTGGCCCCCCTGGGCGGGGAGCTGGGGGAGAGCCACGCTGATCCCGAGACGATATTACGTATATTAAAGGGAGCCGCGCGCGGCAAGTCGGAGGTGTGATGCGATGCCCCAGTTCAAGGGCTCGGAGGTGATAAGCGCCCCCAGGCAGGCCGTCTGGGATTTCCTGACCGATCCCCAGAAGGTCGGAGGATGCGTGCCCGGCCTCAAGTCGCTCCAGGTAGTGGACAGCGATCACTTCAACGCGGAGGTGCAGGTGGGCATAGGCATACTGAGGGGCACCGTGAAGGTGAAGTACGAGGTCGTCGAGAAGGTCCCCCCGGAGAGGATCGCGATGAGGATGGACGGCAGCGGCGTCGGGAGCAAGGCCCTGATCAACGCCACGGTGGAGCTGAAGGAGGCGCAGCAGGGGACCCAGCTGGACTGGGTCGCGGACGTCACGGTCTCGGGGACGCTCGCGGGCCTCGGCGCCCGCTACCTGAACGACATCGCCTTCAAGACGGTCTCCGACATCTTCAAGTGCACGAAGGAGAAGCTGAGCAAATAAAATTAAAAAATAAAATCTATTTATTTACCCTGGAACTTCGGCTGCCTCTTCTCGTAGAAGAAGGCCCTTATTCCCTCCTTCAGGTCATCCGTGTAGAACAGCAGGAGGTTCTCCTTCAGCTGATACTCGGTTCCCTCGTCTATCGGCATCTCGCTGCCCAGGTTGACGGCGACCTTCGCGGCGCCGACGGCGAGCGGCGCGTTCTTGATTATCTTCCTCACGAGCTCCATGGTCTTTTCCATCAGCTGCTCGTGCGGGACCACGAGGTTGACGAACCCGAGCCTGTAGCCCTCCTCCGCCGATATCCACTCGCCGGTGAAGAGCAGGTACTTCGCCCAGTACTTGCTGATCACGCGGGGCAGCCTTATCGTGATCCCCGCGCCCGGCATTATCCCGATGCCGGTCTCCGGCAGCCCGAACTTCGCCTGGTTGCTCGCTACGACCAGGTCGACGGCCTGTATCGTCTCTATGTTGCAGTACCCATTCACCGCCGCTATTATCGGCTTCCTCATCTTCTCCATGAAGCGCCATATCTCGAGGTTGAACCTGTTGAACTTCTCTATCTCATAATACTTCCCGGCCTCGACGTTGGCGAGGAACTCCTTCGCGTCGCCCCCGGAGCTGAACGCCTTGCCGGCACCCGTTATCACGACGGCCCACACGTCGCGATCGTCGGCGGCCTTCTTCAGCGCCTCGTAGAACTCCTGGAGCATCGCCACGTTGAACGCGTTGCGCGCCTCGTCCCTGTTCAGCGTTATAATGGCCACGTGGTCCTCCGGCCTCTTCTCATATAGGACGAGCGGCTTCTGAGACATGCATCATCACTCGATGGGGTCCCCCGCATACAAGTTAATATACCTTCAACGATCCCGCAACATATAATGAGCGCTGACGTCGCGATAATCGGAATTGGCGAGACCCCCTACAGTCGCGCCAGGGCCGATAGGGGCGAGGTCGTCATGAGCGCCGAGCAGTACGCCTCCTGGGCCGTCTCCCTGGCCCTGGAGGACGCGGGCCTCAGCAAGGGGGACCTGGATGGGCAGGGGCTGGCCGTGGCCGGGACCGAATGGCCGCACAGCGAGATATGGTCCGCCGAGGTCGTCCAGAACCTCGGATTCAGGCCCAAGCTGCTCCTGAGGGGCGACTTCGGGGGCAACAACGCCGTAGAGCTGGCGGTGCAGGCGGCGGCAGCGATAAGGTCCGGGCTGGTCGACTACGTGCTGCTCCTGGGGGCCGACTCCCCCATGACGCCCTTCGGGACCCAGACCGCCAGGAGCTGGAGGTACGACATAGACTACATGAGGCCCTTCGGCCTCATGGGATTCGTGACCCTGGCGGGCCTCATGATGAGCAGGCACATGAGCGCGTACGGCACGAAGGCGGAGCACTTCGGCAAGATAGCCGTGACCCAGAGGGAGCACGCGAGGCTTAATCCCAACGCGTACGTCAAGGCGCCGCTGACCATGGAGGACTACCTGAAGTCGCGCATGCTCTCGGATCCGCTCAGGCTCCTGGACTCGGTCATGTTCGTGAACGGCGGGCTGGCCGTCATAATGACCAGCCGCGAGAGGGCATCCAGGGCCCCGAAGCGCCCGATCTACCTGCTCGGATACGGGCTGGCCCACAACTACGCGGAGGGCGACCCGGCGATGCCCGATATAACTACCACCGGCGTCAAGGTCGCGGCCCGCGATGCGCTGGGCATGGCCGGGAAGTCCCCCGGGTCCCTGGACTTCCTCCAGCTCTACGACGACTTCACGGGCGCAGTGCTGATGCAGATAGAGGACATAGGCTTCTGCGCGAAGGGGGAGGGCGGAAGGTTCCTGGAGAGGACGGACATATCGTACAAGGGGGATCTCCCCGTGAACACGGGCGGCGGGCTCCTCTCGAACGGCCAGCCGGGGATGGCGGCGGGCTTCGTTCACCTGGTGGAGGCGGTCAGGCAGCTCAGGGGCGAGGCGACCGGCAGGCAGGTGAGCGACGCCAGGATAGGCCTGGTGAGCGGGCTCGGCGGCCTCGCCTACGGCAACAACTTGGCGAACGCGGGCGCGCTCGTGCTGGGGGTGATGCGAGATGTCGGAGAGGCAGCCCGAGAAGCCCCTGCCCGAGGTGACGCCGCTCAACAAGCCGTTCTGGGACGCCGCGGCCCGCCACGAGTTCGTGGTCCAGCGCTGCCGGAGGTGCGGCCGCTTCATATGGTATCCCCGGGGGTCCTGCCCCTACTGCGGCTCGCGCGACCTCGAGTGGACGAGGCCGAGGGAGACAGGCACCGTCTACGCGTCCACGATAGCCAGGGTGGTGGTGGGGAACTCGCCAGCTTGGGAGAAGGAGATGCCCTACGCCGTGGCGATAGTCGACATGGACGACGGCTTCAGGATCTACGGCCGCGTCCTGGGGATCAGGCCGGAGGACGTGCGCCCCGGCCTGCGCGTGCGCATAGACTTCGAGGACCTGGCGAGCGGCGTGGCGGTGCCGGTGTTCCGCCCGCTGGGGCGAGCTCCCGATCCGTAAACCATAGTTTTTATATACCACTGTTATCTCTAGTTAAGATCAATGGTCAATATATCGGTGTTCATCGATGTCAATGCCCGCTACTGGCCCCGCAAGGCGGTGGCAGTGTTCCCCGATAGGGGCAAGCAATACACGTACCCGGAGCTGCTCTCGGAGATCAACCGCTTCTCCAACGCCCTGAGATCGCTCGGCGTGCGCAGGGGGGACAGGGTGGCGATCTACATGCCCAACGCGCCCGAGACGCTGATAGCCTTCCTGGGGACCTGGAGGGCGGGGGCCGTGGCGGTCCCCATGAACGTCGTGCTCAGGGACTACGAGGTGAGGCACCTGCTCAACGACTCGGGGGCATCCGTCGTGGTCACGAACTCCCAGGGCTACGAGGTCATCAGGAACCTGCGGGGCTCGGTTCCAGAGGTCAGCGTGATACTGACGGATGGCGGGGCCAGCGGGGATGGGGTCCACTCCTGGGCGGACCTCATGGCGTCATCGCGGGACTCCGGCAGGGCAGAGAACTGCGAGCCGGAGTGCCTGGCCCAGCTCCAGTACACGTCGGGCACGACCGGCCTCCCGAAGGGCGCCATGCTCACGCACTGCAACTGGATAGCGGCGTTCGACTCGGAGCGCTGGGCCCTCGGCCTGACGGATAGGGACGTCATGCTCTACATATATCCGATGGTCCACGTGGGGTTCAGCTGGGCCCTGACGGCCCTCAAGTACGGCGCCACAGTGATCTTCATGGAGAGGTACTCGATGGAGAAGTACCTGAGGTACGCCGCGGAGTACGGCGCCACCGTTCTATGCTCGATGCCGCCCGTCATGACCGACATGGTCAATGGCCCCAGCGGGATCGAGGAGTACTTCAGGGCCGCGCGCGTCGTCGTGACCGGCGGCGCGCCCACCCCCGAGCCGATATGGAGGAAGTGGGTATCGCGCTTCGGCATCCCAGTGCTCAACGCCTACGGCCTCTCGGAGACGATAGTAGTGGGGTCCGCCCCCGGCACGGTGCCGGGGTGGGAGCACCTGAGCAAGGGCTACAGATCCGTCGGCGCCCCCATAGGGTACGCCGAGGTGAAGATAGTGGACCCGGATGATCCCTCGAGGGAGCTGGGCCCCGGGGAGACCGGCGAGATAGCCCTGAGGGGGCCGGCGGTGGCCAAGGGCTACTGGAGGAACGAGGAGGCCACGCGCGAGTCCTTCTTGCCGGACGGGTGGTTCCTGACGGGCGACATAGGGTTCCTGGACGAGGACGGCGTGCTCTACGTAACGGACAGGAAGAAAGACATGATAGTGATGTCGGGCTTCAAGATCTATCCGGCCGAGGTGGAGTCGATACTGCTCCAGAACCCCAAGATACTGGAGGCGGCGGTCTTCGCCAGGTACGATGAGAGGAGGGGGGAGGTCCCCGTGGCCGCCATCGTGCTGAAGCCTGGCGAGAGGGCGACTAAGGAGGAGATCCTGGAGTGGGCGAGGCAGCACATGGCGAGCTACAAGGTCCCGCGCGACATCGTGTTCCTGGAGGAGTTGCCCAAGATGGGCGGATGGAAGATCCTCAGGAGGGTGTTGAGGGAGAAGTTCGGCAACTTCCCGTCCGGCGGCGCGGATGACGGATCCTCCAGGGAGGGGGCTCAGATCGCGAGGACGCAGCAACCGGGCCGAGCAACAATGAATAAATTTATTATGGCGTAACAGGATTCTATAGAGTGGCTTGCCCTTCAAGCCTTCTAAGGTGATCCTACCCGCGACGCGCGAGGAGGCCTCCGAGAGCCTGGAGGCCCTCGGGGGCGGCGCCGCCATAATCGCGGGCGGCACGATGCTCTTCAGGCTGCGCGGCAGCGGGCTCCTGGACCACGTCGAGGCTCTGGTGGACCTGTCCAGGCTGGGGCTGAGCTACGTGAGGGGGGATGCTGTGGTGGCGATCGGCTCCTACACGCCGCTCTCCGATGTATACAGGTGGATAGCGTCGGACCCGCGCAGGGGCCGCGCCCTGGGCGCGCTGGCCGACGCCATAATGTCGATGCCGGGGTGGCAGATCCGCAACATGGCCACGGTGGGCGGGAGCGCCAGCATCGGCATGCCCCAGTCGGACATCGCGACATCGCTCCTCGCGCTCGGGGCGCGCGCGAGGATCTCGGGCCCCTCGGGCGAGAGGGTGGTCGATCTCAGGGATTACATGGCCGGCCCCCTGTCGCCCTCGCTGAGGAGCGGCGAGTTCCTGAGCGAGCTGGTGATCGAGCAACCCATCGGCGCGTCGGCGCACGAGAAGTTCGTCGTGAGCGACATAGATCATCCCATAGCGAGCGCGTCCGCGCATCTGGCGCTTGCGGACGACGGCTCCGTGGCGAGCGCGCGCATAGCGCTCGGCGGGGGATTGAGGAGGAGCGTCGTCCTGGAGTCACCGCGGGCCCTCGTGGGGAGGGTCCCGGACGAGGGGGTCCTGGAGGAGATCCAGGGGCTGGCGCGCGACTCGGTCGACCCCCTGGACGACTTCGTCGCGTCGGCGGAGTACAGGAGGCACCTCGCGGGCGTCATGGCCAGGAGGGCGGTCGCCAGGGCATACGCCAGGGCCGGGGGGTCAGCGAGATGAAGCTCAGGTTCACGCTGAACGGCTCAGCGGTGGAGCTGGACGCCGAGCCCTGGGAGAGCCTGTTCGACGTCCTCCGGAACAGGCTCGGCATCAAGAGCGTGAAGACGGCGCTCTGCGAGGGCTCGTGCTCCGCGTGCGGCGCCTGCACGGTCCTCCTGGACGGGAGGCCCATCTACTCCGTCATGACCCCCGCCTACCGCGCGGACGGACGCTCGATAACGACGCTGGAGGGGCTCTCCAGGGGCGGGGAACTGCACCCGCTGCAGAGCGCCTTCATAGAGGCGGGCGCCGTCCAGTGCGGGTTCTGCACGCCCGGCATGATATTGGCAGCTAAGGCGTACCTGGACGGCGGGGGCGGGCCCGATGAGGGCGGGATCAGGGAGGCCATCAGGGGGAACCTGTGCAGGTGCACCGGGTACGTCAAGATAATCGACGCGATCCGCAGGGCGGCCGAGGCCTCGGGGGGCGGGAAACCATGACGTCTGTCGAGCTGGTCGGGAGGGAGTTCTCGGTCATAGGATCCCGCGTCCCGAAGTACGATGCCCTGGAGAAGGTCCTGGGCGAGGCGCGCTACCTGCTGGACCTGGAGATGCCCGGCATGCTGCACGCGAAGATCCTGAGGAGCAGCCACCCGCACGCCAGGCTGCTCTCGATCGACGCGTCCAAGGCGGCGCGCATGCCCGGCGTGGTGGACGTCATAACGGCGAGGGACGTGAGGCTCAACAACCTGGGGTACCTGAAGGACAATCCCCCCCTCAAGTGGGGGAAGGTCAGGAGCGTCCGCGACGAGATAGCGGCGGTCGCCGCCGTCGACCCGGAGACGGCGTCCGAGGCGCTGCAGGCGATAGATGTGAAGTACGAGCCGCTGCCCCCGGTCACGGACCCCGTGGCGGCGCTGGAGCCGGGGGCCCCGCTCGTCCACGAGGAGCTCGGGACGAACCGCGTCAACCTGGACTTCGGCCTCTCCTACGGCGACGTCGAGGCCGCATTCCAGCGCGCGGACGTCGTCGTGGAGGGGACGTACAGGACGCAGTACGTCGCGCACACCCCGGGCGACACCATGGGGGCTCTGGCCTGGGTGGACGCGCAGGGCATCCTGAACGTCTACACGAACACGCAGGCGCCGTTCCTCTACCAGCGCTGGCTGGCCGAGTCGCTGGGGATACCGGCCCACAGGGTCAGGGTGATCCAGCCCCACATAGGGGGCGCCTTCGGGAGGAACCTGGACGTGTATCCGCACGACGTGATAACGGCGGCCCTGGCCATGAGGACCAGGAGGCCCGTGAAGCTCCTGTTCACGCGCTCGGAGGAGCTCCAGAACGCGCCCACGAAGCAGCCGCTGATAGCGAGGGTTCGCCAGGGGGCCACGAGGGACGGCAGGCTGGTCGCCAGGGAGGTAGACGCGATACTGGATGCCGGCGCGTACGTGGGATGGGGCGTGTTCGACGCCAGGGTCATGCAGTACACGGTCACCGGGCTCTACTCGGTCCCCGCCGTCAGGTTCAGGACGACGGTGGTCTACACTAACAACCCGAGCACCGCCGCTATGAGGAGCGCCGGGAACTCCCAGATCACGTTCGCGGTCGAGAGCAACATGGACGAGCTGGCGGAGAGGCTGGGGATGGATCCCGTGGAGTTCAGGCTCCTCAACGCGAACAGGCCGAACACCGTGACGCCGCAGGGCGCGAGGATAACCACGTGCGCTATGCCCGAAGCCATCAGGGAGGCCGCCAGGAGGATAGGGTGGAGGGGACGGCATTCAGCGGGCCCCCATAGGGGTATCGGGTTCGCGTGCTACTTCCACGTGGGCGGCGGAGCCAGGATCTACAGGTCCGACGGATGCGGCGCCATCGTGAAGGTCGACGACTTCGGCGGCGTGATCGTGTCGGTCGGCGGCACGGAGATCGGGGAGGGCCTGGACACCTCGATACAGCTCATAGTGGCGGAGGCGCTGGGCGTCCCCAGGGACAGGGTCAGGGTCCAGATAAACGGCGACGCCTCGATGAGGCTCTGGGACGTCGGAACCCACGCGAGCAGGGGCACATTCGTCTGCGGGAACGCCGCGCTGAGGGCCGCGCTGGACGCCAGGAGGCAGATACTCGAGGGCGCCTCCAAGATCCTGGGCGCGCCGCCCGAGGACCTCGAGATAGTCGACGGGTTCGTCCGCTCCCGGACCGATCCGTCCAAGGGAATGGAATACGATAAGGTGATCAGGCGGATGCACTTCTTCAGCGGCGCCCAGGGCCGCATCGTGGTGGCGTCCAGCTTCTACGAGCCGCCGTCCGAGGAGCCGGACGAGAGGTGGCACGGGAACGTGTCCGCCACGTATGGGTTCGGCTGCCAGGCGGCGCTCGTCGAGGTGGATCCCGAGACCGGGAGGGTGAAGGTGCTGAAGATAGTGAGCGCGCACGACGCGGGCCGCGTGATAAACCCCAACGGGTTCGAGGGGCAGGTGCAGGGGGGCGTGGCCATGGGCATAGGCCTGGCGCTGCTGGAGGAGCTCCACCTGTCCGAGGGCCGCGTGGTCAACGGCTCCTTCGAGGACTACAGGCTGCCGAGGGTCACCGACATCCCGGAGATAGACGTGGTCTCCGTCGGGGAGCCCGATCCCGAGGGCCCCTACGGGGCGAAGGGCGTGGCGGAGGGGCCGGTCATCCCGGTGGGCCCCGCGATAGCCAACGCCGTGGCCGACGCGCTGGGCGTGAGGATAAGGGACCTCCCGATAACCCCGGAGAAGATCTGGAGGGCCCTGGCGCTAAATGTTCAATAGCCTCCTCCGGCAGCTCGCCCCGGGGTGTGCCGATTGAGGATCGCCGCCCTCGTGAAGGTCGCGATGGATCCGAACCTCATGAAGGTGGAGCCCTCGGGAGAGGTCTCCCTGCGCCAGACGGCGATGGCGATCGCCGAGTACGATAGGAATGCGGTGCAGGCCGCGCTCGACCTCAGGGATAAGCTGGGCGGCCAGGTGGCCGCGCTCTCCGCCTCGACGTGGGGCATGTCCTCGGAGAGGAGGAAGGACTACGAGGCAGCGCTCAGGGAGGCGCTCGCCATGGGGGTCGACGAGGCGCACATGGTGCTGGACGACTCGCTCACCGGCGTGCCGCTGGACACCGCTAGGGCCCTGGCGGCGCTCGCCAGGTCCCTCGGGGGATTCGACGTCTACATAGCGAGCGAGGGATCCTCCGACATGGTCTCGGGGCAGGTGGCGCCCATGCTGGCGGCCATCCTCGGCCTGCCGGCGTTCACCTACGTCAAGAGGATAGAGCCCGAGGGCGGCTCCCTGAGGCTCACGAGGGACCTGGAGGACGCGCTCGAGACCCTCAGGGCCTCGCCGCCCCTCGTCATGAGCGTGACCGGGGAGTCGAGCAAGCCGAGGCTACCGACCCTGATGCAGATAAGGAGGGCATTCTCGAAGCCGCTGAAGTTCTACTCGCTCGCCGACCTCGGGGTCTCGCCCTCGGGGAGGGCCAGACGCACCGCGCTCCGCGCATTGGTCCAGAAGAGGAAGAACGTCTACATAGACGGGTCCAAGCCCGACGAGGCCGCCTCCAAGCTCATCGCGGCCCTGGCCGAGGAGGGGGTGATACGCGCTTGAGCAGGGTCGTCGTGGCGGGCAGGAACCCGCAGGACGTGTCGAGCGCCATAGGATTCGCGAAGATGATCGCGGACGCGTCCGGGTCCTCGGTGGTCGCGGTGGCTCTATCCGGCGGCGACGAGCTCGGGCGCGCGGTCGCGGGCATAGCCTCGGAGGCCTACGCGATCTCCGGGTCCGGCCACGCGCCCGAGCTGATGCTGGAGGCGCTCGGGCGCGTGGCCGGGCCCGACCTCTACGCGGTCGTGTCGCCCGCGCTGAAGGACCTGACGGACGCCCTCGCGAGGTTCTCCGCCGGTGCCGGCATCCCAATGCTGACCGAGGTTACGGAGTTCGCCAGGGGGGCCGGTGGGGAGGTGACGCTCAGGAGGGCCGCCATGGCGGGGAGGGCTGTGGCCGAGTACTCCGTCGTGCCGCCATTCGCGGCCACGGTCGCGCCGGGCAGGTTCCCGGCGCCGCAGCCCTCGGGGACGATCGAGGTGAGGCGGCTGGACGTGGGCGCGAGGGGGCCCGAGGTGCTGGGCGTGGAGCCGAAGAGGAGGGAGGGCGTCGACATATCCTCCGCGGACATCGTCGTGGGGGTGGGCAGGGGGTTCCGCTCGAAGGAGGACCTGTCCCTGGCCTTCAGGCTGGCGGAGCTCCTGGGAGCCGCGGTCGGGTGCAGCAGGCCCATAGCGGCCGACTACGGATGGCTGCCCGAGGACAGGTGGATAGGGATATCGGCGAAGAAGATAAGGCCGAAGCTCTACATAGCGCTCGGGATATCGGGCGCGCCGCAGCACATGGCCGGAGCTATGGACTCGAAGCTGATAGTCGCGGTCAACAAGGACAAGAACGCGCCGATATTCCAGTACGCGGACTACGGCGTGATAGGCGATCTGTATCAAGTGGTCCCAGCTCTCATAAGGCGGCTGGAGGAGCTGCGCCGGTGATCCCCTGGCAGCTCCCGCTGGCAGCAGTGCCCGAGATAAAGTACTACCTGTTCGTCCAGGGCCTTTATCCCCTGATAATAATAGAGTCGATCGCGGCAGCGGCGATCTGCCTCTACGGATCCTACAGATCCTTCTCCAGGTGGCTCATGGGCCAGCCCATCCCGATCCCGGATCACCTGGGAGCCAGGCTGGCGAACGTCCTCAGGTACAGCTTCGCGCAGGTCAAGGTCTGGAGGCATCGCCTCCCCGGGGTCATCCACAGCCTGATCTTCTGGGGGACGACCCTGCTCCTCATAGGGACAATCCTCGACGCGATCGAGTCGGAGATCACGCTCAGGTTATTCCACGCTCGCTTCCTGATAGGCCCCGTCTACCTATGGTTCAAGCTCGCCATGAACATCGGCGGGCTGATGCTCATAGCGGGGATCCTCCTGGCTTACTACCGGAGGGCTCGCCGCATCACCCCGAACCTCCCGATGGGCCCGATGGAGCACTACATGCTTCTCTCGCTGCTCACGATAGCCATCACCGGGTTCTTCCTCGACTCGGTCAACACGTACGCTTACCGGATGTCCTACATGTTCCCGTACGACATCGTGGGGTACTCGCTGGCCTCGCTCTACAGGGACCTGGGGATCACCGTGGCTCAGCTGGTGCCCGCTTACCGCGCCGTCTGGCTGTTCCACATGACCCTGGCGATAATGAGCATAGGTTTCATCCCGTACACGAAGTTCTCGCACATATTCGTGCACGGGGGCTTGAACGTCCTCTACTACAGGCTGGAGCCCCCCTCGGCCTTCAGGCCGGTGGAGGACCTGCAGGGGAAGGTGGAGAGGGGGGAGGTCGTGGGCGCTACGACTGCATCGGAACTGACTTGGAAGGAGAGGCTGGACCTCGATGCGTGCGTCAAGTGCGCCAGGTGCACGAACGCGTGCCCCGCCTTCGCCTCGGGGAAGCCACTGAGCCCCATGCACCTCGTCCAGGCGCTGAGGGAAGCCGTCCACGCGGGCCCCTCGTCGAAGCTGGTCTCCGATGGCCCGCTTGCCCCCGAGGCCTACTGGAGCTGCACAACCTGCGGGGCATGCGTCCGCGAGTGCCCGGCCATGATCCATCACGTGGAGCTGATAACCGACGTGAGGCGCGGCCTCGTGTCGACCGGCGGCGCCGTCCCCGAGGGGCTCTCGCAGGCGCTCTACAACGTGATGAGGCTGGGCAACCCCTTCGGCTTCGACCCGGATGAGAGGACGAGGTGGATGGAGAGGGTGTCCACAGACCTGGGGATACCGTTCGCCGAGCCCGGGGAGGAGTACGACTACATATACTGGGTGGGCTGCAACACGGCTTACGATCCGAACCTGAGGCCGGTGGCCGAGTCGCTCCTGAGGCTGCTGAAGCGCGCCGGGGTGAAGGTCGCCCTCCTGAGGGAGGAGACGTGCTGCGGGGAGCCCGCCAGGAGGATAGGGGACGAGTACCTGTTCTCCGAGAACGCGAGGTCCGTGGGCGAGGCGCTGTCGAGGTACAGGTTCAAGTCCCTCCTGGTCAGCTGCCCCCACGGGTACAACAACTTCAAGCACGAGATGCCGCTCTACGGCGTGAGGTTCGACGTCGTGCACCACACGCAGCTGCTGTCGAGGCTCGTCGCGGAGGGCAGGATAGAGCCCGCGGACGCCTCCGGGATCAGGGTCACGTACCACGATCCGTGCTACCTCGCCAGGTGGAACGGGATCCTGGAGGAGCCCCGCTCCCTCATAAGGGCCACCGGCGCCGAGCTCTCTGAGATGGCCAGGCACGGGGCGGACTCGTTCTGCTGCGGCGGCGGGGGCGCCCAGTTCTTCTTCGACATAAAGATCGGCGAGAGGGTGAGCAAGATCAGGGCCTCCCAGGCTTCCGCGACGGGCGCGGACACGGTCGTGGTCGCGTGCCCCTTCTGCAACTCCATGTTCAGGTCGGAGGCGCAGTCCTTCGGACTGAGGGTGCTGGACGTGGCGCAGCTCCTGGAGGGCGGGAGGGGCGCGCTCGATCAGGCCCCCCGAGGGACCTGAGGGCCCTCCTCACCCTGTCCCTGGCCAGTATCACCCCCGCGGCCAACCTGAGGCTGCCGTACTTCCTGGCCCACCTGGGCAGGACGCCCCTGGACCTCATGCCGTCCAGCGCCCTGGCCAGGTCGCCGACGCCCACGCCCAGCCTCCCCGCGGCCTCCGAGAGGTCCTCGGCCTCCGCCACCGCCCTCAGGATCCTCGCGTCGTCCTCCGAGAGCGCCGCATCCGACGCGAGGAGCGAGGCGAGCTCCTCCAGCGCGTCGTACAGCACCTCCCTCAGGACCGATTCGAGCTCCTCCGGCTCCACTAGGAAGAGGTCCGAGGTCACCAGGACCTCCACGCCCAGCTCCCTGGCCAGCGCCTCAGCGGACGAGTCCGAGAACCCCCTGCACACGACGAGCGGCTCGGCGCCCATCAGCCTCGCGTTCACGTACGCCTGCCTGACGCCGCCCACGTCGAGTCTCCCGGCCTTGACCTCGACGGCATACCTGCGCCCATCCTTCTCGGCGACGAGGTCGACCTCTCCCACCTCGACCCCGCCCACCGTCAGGCGCGCGTGCTCCTCCAGGATCCTGAAGCCCGCGCTCTCCAGGACGCCGGCCGCGATCCTCTCGCTGCTCCTCCAGCGCTCCTCCCCGGACGGCACAATTGCTCGGCGCGGGGCCCTATAGATAACGATAGCTGCCGGGCCGGGACCCTGAGCCGTGCAGCGCGCCCAGCGCCTTCCTGACCGCCTCGGAGGCGCTGCCTCCCAAGAAGTAGATTATGGGCTCAACGCCCTGGCCGCCCCGATCCACCACCAGATCCGGCCTCCGCGGCGAGTCCGCGCCCGCCTCCAGGATCACCATCCCGGCGCCCAAGGCGGACTTCAGGATCTCGTCGCCGTAGCGGGCCGCGACAGCCGCCGCCGGGAACCCCCAGCGCCTGCCGGCCCAGAGGGCCACCCCGGCCGTGTGCGTGCTGCCGCCGTAGGACGGCTTCCCCAGTGCCACCACGCGCGTCCCAATTCTCACGACGCGCCCCGGCACCCCGACCACCTGCTCCACGGTGGACGCGCCGGGCGGCGCCACTGCTAGGTTCATCCCGACCTCGGGGATCAGCCTGTAGGCGTCCGGATCCCCCTCGAGGATCGACAGGGCGTTCGCCACGTCCTCCGTGTAGGCGTCCGATCCACCCCTCAGCAGGTCGCCGCAGAGCGAGCAGCCCTGGGGCACGCCGCGGTCGAGCCTCCTGTGGAGGGCGCAGAGGCTCCCTCCGCTGAGCAGCGATGAAACGAGTGTGCCCATAGTCACAGCATGCTCCCAGGGTCCCCTCTCCGCGGCATCCGCGAGCACGTCGGCCATGGCCATCGCGGCCTCCCTGGGCAGGCCGGCCTCCGCGAGCTCCTCCAGGGCGCCCTCCGCGCCCGCCGAGTACTTCCTCACCATGGGCTGCGTCACCCCCAGCCTCCTGGCGACCTCGTTCTGGCTCATCCCCCGCTGGAGGAGCCTCCGCGCGGTCAGCGCCCTGAGCTGGGGCACCACGAACTTGGCGGCGAGCTCGAACGGCGTCACGGTGCCCTTTATACCATGGTTAAATAAAAATGATAACCTGGTTCTATAGGCACCTTATGTGCGGCCGACGGGACTCCCGGCGCCGGCGTGCGCCGCTGGCCATCCCGCCTTCGGGCGGTTTCCGAATTAAACTCCACATAAAAGTAGTTACATTTCACTGCGCGTCCACTATGGTTAAATCTCCAGCGCATCGAATGCGGTGCGTGAACAGGCGGCTGATAATATCGCCGCCGGCGCACCCCGGCGTGATGGGCGCGCTGTTCCTAGTGCTCCTAGTGCCCATACTCCTGGGATACGTGCTTCCGGGGGCGCTCGCCGCGGCGCTGGGGCCCCTCGGGATTCCCGCGGCGCTGCCGGCGGTCCTCGCCCTGCTCGCGCTGTCGCCTCTCCTGGGGTTCCTGAATGTGGTCGTGAAGCGCCGCGAGGTGCTCGCCCAGATCTTGGAGGTGGACTACGTGAGCCTCTTCGGGATACCCGTGCCAGTCGCGAGGCCCAGGTGGACTACCGTGGAATCGCTCATCGCCGTAAACGTGGGCGGGGCGCTCGTCCCGATATCCATCGCCGCCCTGATGACGATAGCTGAGGCGCTGAACCCCAGGGCCCCGGAACTGCTGGCGATGACCGCGGCGACCGCGGTCGTGGTGGCGGCCGTGACGTACAGGTCCTCCAAGATAGTGCGGGGCGTGGGGATCGTGGTCCCGGCCTTCATCCCGCCCATGTTATCGCTCTTCTCGGCGCTCCTGCTCACGTGGCCCCTGGGTTTGCAGGCGTTCGCCCCCGCCATCTCCTACGTGGGCGCGATCTTCGGCACGCTGGTGGGCGCGGACGTCGCGAACCTCCTGACGAGGGGCGACGAGATAGCCGCGTGGCTCGTGAGCATCGGGGGAGCCGGGACGTTCGACGGGATATTCGTCAGCGGAATAATGTCGATGATCCTCTCGGCGCTCCTGATATGAGAAGGACGAACCTCCCCCCTTCAGGTGGTGATGGCCGGATAAGGGGATCACGTAGGATCGCGATCGCATAAGACGGCAAGCGCCCCATCCCCTCTTGGAACCTCAGCCCGTCGTGGTACGCGAAGAAAATGTCGATGATTCTATCCAGCGATGCGATCCTCGACCTCCCTGCGTCCATGCCCTTGAAGAAGGCACTCATTATCCTCTTCAGGGAGCTGAAGGACCTCTCGGACCCGCTCCCGTCCCCGAGCGCCTCGTGATAGCGCCGCAGCCCGGCTCCCGGACGACACGTGAGCATCGCGGTCCCTCCGCGACGAGCGCCGGTTTGTTCGCAGGTCCCGAGCGCCCGGCCCGAGGAGACGAGGGGCTACTGGATATGACGCCTCTATAGCGGGAGGCTTCCCCGCGTCCACGCACATCGCGGCCCACGCGTAGATCTTCCGGCCGTTCACTCCCTCCGCGGCCGCGTCCAGCGCTGCCGGCCTCCTCTCCCTCGGCGGCATGGCACGCCCGATCGAGCCGAGCGCGCGGGCTCTATCCCTGTTACGGCTGGCAGTACGCTCCCGTTCATCGTGGATCACGGCGGAGGTTGCGTTAACCGCCGAGATGCGCCTCGGGATCCATGAGGTACTGCGACAGGCCCGCGTCAGGATCCCTCGGTTACTGCTGGGCGCCTACCTCGGGGAATAATAGTTCATTACTCGCTAGAATTCTACATACATCCTCACTCCCAATGTTAATATCGTTTGGAGCGCGAGTGATCATCGCTGTGCGCAGCTATCTATACGTCGTGCTGGCGTCCGCATCCTTCTTCCTGAGCTATTACTCGAGGCTGGCCTGGAGCGTGCTGTCCACATATTCCTCCCTCCACCCCACGCCCTACGACGACGGTGTGATGTTCTCGCTGTTCTTCGCCGCATACGTGGCGGTTCAGGTGCCCTCGGGCATGGTGTCCGACGCCATCGGCCCGAAGGCGGTCCTGGTGGCCGCGCTGCTGGGCCTGGCGGGATCCTCGGCGCTGAGCGGCCTCGCCGGCTCGATGCCCGTCGAGTACGTGGGGAGCGCCCTCATGGGGTTCAGCGCCGGCTGGATATACCCCACGACGGTCAAGCTCATCTCCGGCAGCTTCGAGGGCGGCGGCCTCGCGAAGGCGATGGGCTACTACAGCCTGGCGTGGCCGCTCTCGATAATCCTGCTGGGGATCGGGCTCCCCGCAGCGGCGGAGGACCTCGGATGGCGCTGGGGGTACTACCTGATAGGGATCGCTTCCGCGGCGGTCGCCGCGGCGGTCCTTGCGCTCGTGAGGGACGTGAAGGACCGCGCGGGCGCGCCCCCGGATCTCAGGGTGCTCGCCAGGAGGGACGTGGCGCTGCTCTCTGCCGGCGGATTCCTCTTCTACTTCTCATACTGGGCGTTCGCCTTCTACGCCTACCAGTACCTTAGGTCCACAGGCATGTCCGGCGTGCTGGCCGGGGAGATATACTCGATGACCGCAGTCGCGGGGATCGCGTCCACAGTGTTCACCGGCTACCTGATAGCCAGGGTGGGCCTCTGGCGCGCTTTCCTCCTGTCCATACCCCCGTACGGCGCGACCCTGCTGGGCTTCGCGCTGCTGAGGGTCCCGGCGTGGCTCGCGCTGGTGGCGCTCGCCATGGGATTCTTCAGGTTCATGATGACCCCCTCCAATTCAACCCTGGCGAGCGTCCTGGGCGGACCCGATAGATCCGGCAGCGTGACGGGCGCCGCCAACCTCTTCTGGCAGCTGAGCGGCGTGGTCGCCGGGGCCGTCGCGCCCCTGATCTTCGTCCCCCTGGGGTACGGGTGGCTCTGGGCGCTGACCTCCGCCGCGGCGCTCGCGTCGCTGATCCCCTACGCGATGCTGAGGGGTTACATGTCGAGGGCCGGGGGCCGCGGGGCGTCGAAGCCCGCGGTCCGAGCCTTCGCGCTCGACCCGGCTGGCGCGGCCCGGGAAGGCGTTCCCTCACCCAAAGTATGACCTGCTCGGCGCGCGCCAGGGCCCTGGCGGCCGCAAACTCGCTCGGCCCCAGGTCCTCCCGATAATCCGAGCAGGAATCGAGCTCCGCGGCGGCGCGCGCTATCTGGGAGACGTCGTAGAGGTCCCCCATCTCCCTCAGGAGGTCGCTCAGGGTGGCCCCCCGCGCCTCCCTCCCCCTCGCGCCCAGGAGCGCCTCGAGCGCGTCGGCCGCGGACTGCCTGGCCGCCATGCACGCCACAGCGTACTTGCCCTCGGCGGCGCTGCGCCTGGCGGCCCTGAACTCCCTCAGCGCGCCGTCCAGCCCCTCCACGGTCTGGGTGGCCCGGACCCCCATTAATATGTGCGGCCCGGGCCGCGGCGCCGGCGGATCGCCGGGCCGCTGATCCACCTGATGTAGTCGAGCGGGCTGCGGACGGCTATGCTCGTGCCGGTCGTGCAGGCTATCCAGCAGCCGCCGCACTCCTCGACCTTCCTCACGGCGTCCCGCGGCGGGTTCTCGAGCAGCTCGCGGATATCCCCGTCCAATACGCTGCCCAGCGCTATGTCCGTGCGGGCGCCGCAGGCGAGGAGCCGGCCCATCGGGTCGACCGCGAAGTAGAGCCTCATGGCGTCGCAGACCTTCGGGGCCCTGCCGTCCAGGTACTCCGGTATCCCGCTCAGGAATTGCCGGGGCACCAGCACGTCCACGCCGGAGCCCCTCAGCTCCTCCAGGCGCGAGAGCAGCCTCCTGACGCCGTCGCCGGACGGCCCCTCGGGCGGCATCACCGCCTGGACTATCACGTAGTCGTAGAGCCCGCTCAGGTCGTCCAGCGCCCTCGCTATGCCGTCCGCGTTCGAGGGCATGACGACCGAGCTCACGCCGACCCTGGCGCCCGCGTCCCTCAGCGCGGCCATCGCGGACCTGGCGCGCGCGTACGTGCCCCCCGCCCCCCTGATCCTGTCATGCACGTCCTCCGGGCCATCTATGGATATGGTCACGTAGTCGAACGAGCCCGCTACGCTACTGGCCCTCCTGCCGTCTATGAGCGTGCCGTTGGTGTTGACGCCGGTCACGCACCCCATGCTCCTGGAGAGCGCCCCGAGCTCCTCCATGTCCCTCCTCAGGAAGGGCTCGCCCCCGCTGAAGTCCAGCGCCGGCACGCCGGACGCGCAGATCCTCCTCACGACCTCCCTGGCGCCCGCAGGGTCCAGCTCGGGGCTGTCGTCCCTCCTTATGAAGCAGAACCTGCACTTGAGGTTGCACCTGTACGTCACGAAGTACGACGCGAAGATCGGCGATGGATTCCTCCCCAGGGAGAACTCCGCATACCTCTTGGCGACCCTCCACCAGGCGCGGGGCCCCCCGGGCACCAACCTGACCCACCATGCTGGCGCTCGTAAAAAAGTTGGCGCCTAACCGCGCGTCCTGCTCCACGACCTCGGGGCGACCATCAGCTTGGCGACCGCGAGCCAGGCGGCCATCGCGTACACGATGGACACGAGCGGGGCCGATGGGGCGCCCCCCTGCATCCTCAGCTTGAGCGCGTATATGGCCAGCGAGGCGGCCGAGGCGCCCGCTATGAGCGCCTGCGCGGCGGGATCCACGAACCATATGAGCGGCCACGCGTCGGCGAGCATCCAGGCTATGGGCGATACCATGTAGGACAGCACCACCGGCCAGGCCCTCCCGAGCACCTTCATCGCCCTCGGCATCACCAGGAGCGTCCCCCTGATCCACCTCTCCCTCTGCCTTATGAGCCCCCTGAGGCTGGTGACCGCCAGCGTGTGGACGCGCGGCGAGCCCAGGAACTCGACGCGGTATCCCCTCTCGTACAGCTTCACGGTCAGGTCCAGGTCCTCGGCCGGGGCCCTGGGATCCCACATGCCGACCTCCTCCAGGGCGCTCCTGCGCACGAAGTACCCCGATCCCAGGATGGGGACGAACCCTGTGAGCCCCCTGAGGGCCGGTATGAAGTAGTTGTTGTTGGCCTCCAGCTCCCCGTGCTGCGCTATAGTTATGGGCCCCCTCTCCCTCGGGTTCCTCGCGTCCCTCGCCAGCTGCACCGCCGCCACGTCCCCGGCGATGGCTCCCACGGCGGCCTTGGCGGCATCCCTGTCGAGCACGTCCTCCGCGTCGAGCACGCATATGATGTCCCCCCTCGCGGCCCTCGCTGCCTCCCTGAGCGCGGCCGGCTTGCTCCTGATCCCGCTGGAGTTGCGGACGACGAGCACCCTGATCCCCCCGCGCTCGCAGGGCGCCTCCGTGCAGCCGGCCAGCCGCCCCAGGGCCCTCGGGGTAACATCATCGTCGGGCTCCAGCGCGAGCAGGACCTCCAGCCTGTCCCTGGGATAGTCCAGGCCCGCGGCGGAATCCAGCGCGTCCATGACGCGCTCGCCCTCCCTGTAAGCCGGGATTATCACGGAGAGGGTCGGATATTCGTCCGCCTGCGGATCGGGGCAGGGGGAGCCCGGCCCCGCTGTCCTCGAGTACAGCAGGAGGCCCGCCTCCGCGCCCGACGCGGCGAGCGCCAGCCCCGCCGTGGCCGCCACGTACGTCAGGAGCGCGTTCATCCCGCCCCCCTCCCCTCCCCTCTCAGCGCCCTCCAGATGTCGGCCGGCGGCGCCATGCGCCCCGCCTCGAGCAGGAGCACGGGGAGGCCCATGGCGGCGTCCGAGATCAGGCAGACGATCCTCGTGGCGATCATGCCGGCCAGCGCCGCCGGCCACCTCACACCCAGGGACGCATAAATGATGCTGGTCCCCACATCCGCCACCCCGAATGACCCCGGTATGCCCGTTGGAAGGGCGAGGAGGACGTCATATATCGGATACGCGACCATGACGAAGTAATAAGGGATTCTGATGCCGAGAGCGCTGAAGGCCAGCATCTGCGCGGCCGCGCTCGACGCTATCTCGGCGAACACGAGCCCGAGGGCCGCGATCGCGCCCTTGGACCTGAGCGCGGCCGCCACGGGCCCGATGGCCTCCTCCGCAAGCGCCCTGTAGCGGCCCGGCGCCAGGCTCGCCGCCTTCGAGGGGAAAGCCGCCACGGCCGCCACGGCCGCCACGGCGGCCGCTGAGGCCGCGAGCAGGAGCCACATGGCGCTGAGGCGGGCCAGACCCAGGTACGCGGCCGATGCCAGGAGCGACGCGAGCACCCCGGCGATCAGCACCCTGAGCACCACCGCCGCCGCCACCGAGTTCCAAATGGGTATCCGCATCTTGTTGTAGGCGTACGTTATCCTGAGGAACTCGCCGCCCAAGGTCCCCGTCGGTATCGTCGCGTCAACGAATATCTCCAGCCCGGTCGCCTTCAGGGAGTCCACGGCGCGCGGCCTGAGCGACATCCCGCGCACTATGCTGTGCCAGGCGAGCCCCGTGAGCGCTATGGCGGAGGCCTCCGACAGCGCCGCGGCCGCCAGGAGGGCCGGGTCCGCCCTCCCCAGGTACGCCGCTATCCTCCGCGGCCCGCTCAGGTAGATCGCCGACGCCAGCGCCGCCGCCCCGACCGCCAGGGGGATCGCCCTCACCAGGGTTCTTCTCATGCCGCTACGCATAGCCCATTACCTTCAGCGCCATATAGATTCCCACGATGACTATTATGATCCCGTAGCTGACCTCCTCCCCGCCCTAGGGCGAGGGTTCCCCGAGGTCTCAAGGGTTACACCCCTTTACGGGTGCTACTCCGTTATGGTCTACGACGAAAGAGAGCGGTCTCTTCACCGTTGAAACCATTACGTTTATCGCTTTCTTCAAAATGTTTAATGCACCGTTTAAATCTGAATGTAGTTTATGTCCTAACGGACAACTGACTACTCCCCTCGGTCTCCTCTCGACTTCTACACCGTGATAAGCGCAGTATCTGGACGTGTTGTATTCAACGACCTCAAACACATTCATACCGTATTCCTGGGCCTTCAGTTCTATGGCATCCATCAACTTGCGGTAAGACCACATGTTCACCGTGAACTTGTTGCCCTTGTCCTGGGCGATGTTGAAGGGGTAGCCAAGATAGATCGTTGAAGCGCCATGTTCGTGTAACTCCTTCACCAGGTGGGACGCGAAGTTCCTGTACAGGTGAAGAAGCCTCCTGGTTAGTTTTCCGTGCAACCTCCTCTCTTCCAACAACTCCTCGTGTGCTTCATATTCACCATGGTTCCTCGCCTCATCCGCCGAGGATTGTACCTGTGCTATCCTCCTCTCGAAGTAAAAGTAGTCCTCCTTAGTCCTGACACCCTTGTAGAGCAACCAGGTGCCGTCGTCCAATACTACGCTTGCCAAAACGTTGATGCCTAAGTCAATTGATGCCGCTTTGTCCCCCCTGGGCGATTCAACCTGTATACTCTTCCTCTCTCCTCTCACAATATACTTCTTGCTCTTCTTTCCCGTTTTAGTTTCCTCAACACCTACCTCCACGGGGATGGAGGCGTGCCATGCGTTCCTGGTCTCATCGTAGTATATCTCCAGCCTACCCTGTTTACCGTACCACTTCAGTCTGCCGACGAACTCCACTTCGAGGCCGAAGTCCTTGAGGACTAGTTTGTGGTTTTGCTCATCTACAACATATCTGTCCTGCCTGACAACCAGAAGGGGCTTCCTCTTCTTTGTTTCCCTGTCCTTCCAGTACTTCGGTGGGCTGACGCGTTTCATGTGGGGTGGCAATTTTCCTTCTTTCTTCAGCTTGAGGAGGGAGAAGAATGAGTTCCAGGCTTCGTTGTTCTTCTGCATGACTGCTTGAGCGTTAACTCCCAGTTCTTCCCTGTACTTCTCGTAGTATTTGTCCCACGTCCGCTCGAAGTCCACTTTCTCTCCGCGAAAGAACTGCTGCCTCCTCTCATAGTTAACTTCGTTGAAGAGCTTCGCTGAGATGCTCGCTAACCTCCTGAGCTTCCTCCCCTGGAAGCCGTTCGGCAGGAGGCGGACCACGTTCGTCCTCCTGCTCGTGTACTTGACTTCGTAGATGCCCCCCTCCGGTATTGCGGGAGGAATCGGCTCCCGCTCCTCATGTCCTGAGAGTTGACCGGAGGAGAGCATCGTAAAGAGAAATAGTCTTCTTGGTTTTTAACTTTACCCCGCCATGAACGGCTCCGTTACCTTAAGCTGACCATCGATGAGCCTAAATCCGAGGGGAGCCCTCCGCCCGATTTGCCATGACCACGAATCCGATCCAGATCAGGAGGAGGACTCCCCTTCCGGTCATGGCCTACGCTGTTTATCTGTATTTCTCGGGCCTCTCGCTGAGGAGGGCCGCCAGGTCCCTGAGGCTCATCATGAGCAGGAGCCACGTGTCGATATGGAGGTGGGTGCAGAGGCTGGGCCCAATCCTCGGATCAATCGGCGCGGATCCTAGGGAAGTGCATCGCATATTCGTGGATGAGACGATGGTGAACCTGGGAGGGACCCCGGCGTGGATATGGGTCGCGTTCGAGCCTGACCTCCGTGCGATGCTGGACTTCCACGTGAGCTGGCGCGGGAACTCGATCGATGCCTATCTGTTCATCAGGAGGCTCGTCCGCAGGTACGGCAGGGTCCCGATCTACACGGACGGCGCCCCATGGTACGCGGACGCCTGCAGGTGGGCCGGCGTGGAGCACGTAGTCTACGATCGCCCCCTGAGGAACCTCATGGAGCGCATGGTCCAATACGTGAAGGACAGGACTGAGGCGTTCGACGACCTCTTCCCCGTCGGCGGGCGCGGGCAGAGGTCGAGGAGGGCGTTCGAGCGCATGCATAACTGGCTATCAGCGTTCACGTCCATGCAGGACTTCGTGCTCGAGGACGGGGATCTGGGGAGGCCCCCGCTCGAGTGGAGGGAGGGGATGCCGCGGTGGCTGAACGGGCCGCGCCCGATCCTCTCGCTCGGGCAGGGGGTGAGCTTAAGGTAACGGAGCCATAGCGGATCGAGAAACGCTTATTAGAGCCTCTCAGGACGGCGAGCACATGCCCTCGAGCCTCCTGAGGCTGCGCCTGGCAATGATAGGCGCGTGGATAGCGGTGACTGTCCTCGGAATGCTCGTGATAGCGGGGGTCCTGGCACTCCTGGGCGCGAGCCTCGCGGTCGCCTGGATGCTGGGCTTCGTGCTGTCGCTCTACGTCGTGCAGTGGCTCCTCGGGCCCTACCTGATCAACGCGGTGTACAAGGTGAGGCCGCTGGGCGAGGGCGAGGAGCCGTGGCTCCACGACGCGGTCTCCAGGATCGCGGAGAGGGCCGGGATATCGAGGCCGAGGCTCATGCTCGCGCAGGTCGACGTCCCGAACGCGTTCGCCTACGGCTCCCCCCTGACCGGCAACATGGTCGCGGTGACCAAGGGGCTCCTGGACCGCCTGCCCAGGGACGAGGTGGAGGCGGTCCTGGGGCACGAGCTCGGCCACCTGAAGCACAGGGACGTCTACGTCATGATGATGGTGGGCCTGCTCCCGGCGGTCGTCTACTACCTGGGCTACACGCTCTACATGTCCGGGATCTTCGGGGGAGGCGGGGGCGGCAGGAACGGCAACGGCGGCCTCCTGCTCCTGGTGGGCCTCGTGCTCATAGCGCTGAGCTTCCTGTTCAACCTCTTCGTCTTCTACGTGAGCAGGCTCAGGGAGTACTACGCGGACTCCCACTCCGCGTCCGTGGTCCCTGACGGCGCCAGGAAGCTCCAGAGGGCCCTCGCCAGGATACTGGCGGCGAGCGGCAGGGTGCCCAGGCGCGAGGCCAGGAGCGCCTCCGCCCTCAAGATGTTCCTGATCTCAGATCCGGATCAGTCCGTGAGCTGGCACGGCGACATAGACGAGCTTGTTGAGGCGCTGAAGGAGGAGAGGCCGAGCCTGTGGGAGGAGCTGTTCAGCACCCACCCGCACCCGGCCAAGAGGCTCAGGTTCCTCGACTCCCTGATCGCATCCTCCCGAGGCCGCGAAAACGCTTTAGGCGATAGCGCGCCCGGGCGCGCGTGAAGTACCCGTCCGAGCCGGAGGTGGGGGTCGGCGCCCTCCTGCTGTCCGGCGGCAGGGTCCTGCTCGTGAGGAGGTCCAACCAGCCGGGGAGGGGCAAGTGGAGCGTCCCGGGCGGCCACCTCGAGCTCGGCGAGGGGATCTACGAGGCGGCGGTCAGGGAGCTGATGGAGGAGACGGGGATCAGGGGGAGGCCCCTGGGGGTCGTGGGGGTGTCCGAGCTCATAGAGAGGGACGGGGAGGGCCGCGTCCTCTACCACTACGTCCTGGTGGACGTGCTTATGGAGCCCGAGGCCGGATCCCGGCCGGAGGGCGCGAGGGCGGGCAGCGACGCGATGGACGTGGCGTTCGTCGACCTGGAGTCCGCGCTCAGGATGGACCTGACGGACTCCGCAAGGGGGCTCCTGGAGAGGGCCTCCTCCGGCGCGCTCCCCCTGCTGGCGGTGTCCACCTGGTCCGGCCGAGCGGCTCGATCGGATGGGCGGACCGCCCCCATCGCGTACGGTCCGCTTCAGCCCGGGAGGGTTGGGGGAGATCGCGCCCCCGCACATTAGGGCGGAACGAGGCGCCCACCTGGGAGTGGGCGCGGCCGGCGCGATGGAGGGACGCCGCGGGAGGAGCCCTCCCACTCATCGGGGCTGGGCGCGCCGCGGGAGGCGACCCCCTCACGTGAGCGGCACCGGCCGGGCTGCGGAATCGTTTATTAGGGCGCCGGCGCTCGCCGGAGGAAAGGGGCCGTCGTCTAGCATGGACAAGGATGCCAGCCTGGGGCGCTGGCGGTCCGGGGTTCAAATCCCCGCGGCCCCACCACACGCGTGGATCTTTACACAAATGTGTCAATTTTAGGACATTTTACCGTTTTAAAACCCATTTTCGTGGAGTTCCCGCCCGACGCGTGATGCCGGGAACATAAATAATAACTATCGGATTCGGATTCGCACCCCAATACGTGCCCGGGGACTGGAGGGGCTACGTGAGCGTGGGGGCGCTCCCGCGGGGTCGCAGCGCGCGCTCTTGGAGGCTGTGAGGGGGAAGCTGGGCCGGTCCGGTGCGCTGGCCGCGCCCGGGATATCGAGGGCGGCGCCCTCGCCATCTCCCTTGGAGGCGCGCCGTGCCGGATTACGTGGTCGGGAGGGCCCTGGAGCAGCTGGAGGGGAACTCCTCTCGGCCGCGGCGGTAATATGGGCCTTCATGCACGTCGGGCGCGTTTCACCGCGTTTCACGAGCGTTTCACCGGGTTCCTCATAAGCGGCCGCGGTCGACCTCCCCCCGCGATGAACGCGAGGACTTTGATAGCGGTGCTGGCGGTCGTGGTGGCGATCGCGGCGGTCGGCGGCGCGCTCGCGTACTGGCACGCGGCCGCGCCCCCGGCCCCGACCTCTCCGGCCCCGACGACTTCCGCTCCGACCACCATAGCGTACGCGGTCGCGCTGACCGACCCGCCGGTCGTGCCGGCGGGCACGAGCGCGGTGCTGATCAACTACAGCGGCGTGGCGGTCCAGGCTGAGGGCTACGGCTGGATCTACGCCAACGCGAGCGGCTCCGTGGACCTCCTGGCGCTCCAGAACCTGAGCGTGGTCATCGCACAGGTGAGCGTGCCGGCCAACGCTACCGTGAACGAGGTCCGCCTCTACGTGGCGAACGCTTCCATATTGGTCAACGGCACGGAGTACCCCCTGATGCTCCCGAGCGGCGTCCTCACGATACCGATAGCGAACGCGTCCCGCGCCGCCCAGGGCGCGCTGGTGGACCTCCAGCCCCGCGTGACAGTGGCCTACGTGGGCGACCAGCCGGTGTTCATCATGGCGCCCGCCGCGGTGGCGGTGCCCCTTAACTACACGGCCCCGCCGGGCACGGTGCACAAAATACCCGAGGAGCTGCGCGCCGCGCTCGCGCGCTCGGCCGCGAACGTGACCGTGACCTCTGCCGTCATACGCGTCGCCGGGAACGAGACGATAATATCGGTGACCGTGAAGAATACTGGGAGCGAGCCGGTGCAGGTGCTGGGGATCGGCGTTAAGGGCGACTGGAGCCTGAGCGTGTCCCCCATAACAATAAGGACCGAGGACCTCAACGCCACGATACAGGTGAGCGGCGCCACCGCGAGGATGAACATGGTGTTCTTCGCGAACGGCACCCAGCTCGTGCCCGCCCTCGAGGCGGCCGCGCCGCACTTGGAGGCCAAGTGGTTCCTGCCGCCGCACGCCAAGGCGAGGGAGTTCAGGGTGGAGTGGGAGGGCAACGCGACGGAGTTCGATCACGAGATGGGCGAGTGGTGGAGCAACGTCAGCCGCAGCGCGCCGGACTACATTACCATAGCGGGGCCCAACGGCACCACGCTCGTGAACGCGACCCAGCTGTGGCGCTGGAACTTCACGCCGCCGGCCCCCTCGAACCTCTCCGGCCCCAAGATGGGCAACTGGTCGCAGTGGCCCGCGGCGCCGGCCATCGCCGACTCCAACACAACGCACGACTCCGACGAGCACCTCGGGCCGATACCCGGGCCCATGGTGCCCGGCTACACGCTCGAGCCCGGGCAGAGCGCAACGTTCACGTTCGAGGGCGTCATAACGCTCGGGCCGCGCCTGGACATCGAGGGATCGGCGGGGCCGATCACGATCACCATCACACCGATCGCCGGGCAGAGCTACGAGATAACGGTGATGACGATACCCGCGTCCAACGCGACCGCCACGGCGACCGCCGGCTGAGTGATCTGTTCCATAATAATTTATTTTATTTATTTTTTATTTTTATTTATTTTTTATTTTTGCGCCGCACGCGCGTAGCAATTACGCGGGTTCCCCTCCGAGGCGGGGCGGGTGGGAAGGAGCGAAAACTCAGAAATCCTCTCATCCTGAGTGCTCCGCGTCGACCCAACTCACTTAGGATGAGGAGCGGGCCGATCTCCCTCGCGGCTTCCGGCGCGGGCCCGAATAGATTGCCCATGAAGCTCGAGGCGATCCTGGCTGGGGTTTTGACCGGGAAAGGCGATGGCGGCAGCGAAATCCTCAGCCCGCTACAAAGCCGCGAAGATCGGCGAACGTGCGGTACCCGGATGGGGATTGCGCGGGGGATGGAGGCTCGGTCATGGCCGGAGGCGCTCAGCCCGGCGCTGCGGCCCCTGGGGATCGAAGCTGGCGGAACGGTTCGCGCCGGTTCGACGGCTCGGTTGAGCGTTGCCCTCATCGATCGGCGCCAGCACGAGCTCCAGCACTCCCACCGCGTATTTGAACTCCACAAGCTTTAGCGCCCCATAGCTGCGTACAGCCTCCTCCAGGAGCCTGCCGAGGGCACGCGCGGCCCTCTCCGAATTCCCGATGCCGACCAACCTAACACGGAGGCCTCCCCCGGGTTCATTGGAGACGATCTCTACCTTCTTGGCCGGGAGAAGCCTAGCCAGGACTTCCGGGTTTTCCTCGAAGAGGGAGGTGAACTGTGGGTAAAGTATGGATAGATATTTGCCGAGAATGGATCCCTGCTTCTCCATGGCCTCCAGCAGCCCGTTCATGCTGCTCTCGCCCAGGCTATCTATCAACCACTCCAGTATGCCGAGCGGAACAGGCACGAGGTCCAAATCCCTCATTATGTTGGATGCGCGCCAGAGCGCCGCTGCTTGGCGCGCATTCCCGCCGTCCCTGTAAATATCAATGCACGCCCTCAAAATCTCGTTCGTCAGCGCGTAAAGCGTCTTGCCCTGTGCCCTCGCTTCCTCTGACAGGCGCTCGGCAACGTCCCTGTCGACTGCAAGGTTGGTCCTAGCCATTGACCATATTTGTACACACTATTTCATTTAAGGTTATTGGTGTTTGGATTGGCTCGTTCCGCCAGGCCGATCGATGATCCCGGATCCGGGGAACCCTCCGCCCGGATCTGCCGTATCGCTGATCGGCACCGGATCAGGAGGATCCCTTCCCGGCCGGCGAGCGCAGGCTCGCGTCCGGGCGGGCATTCGAGCGCATGCATAACTGGCTGTCAGCGTTCACGTCCATGCAGGACTTCGCGTTCGAGGACGGGGGCCTGGGGAGGCTCCCGCTCGAGTGGAGGGAGGGGATGCCGCGGTGGCTGGACGGGCCGCGCCCGATCCTCTCGCTCGGGTAGGGGTGAGCTCGATGAAGTGCGGCCTTCGGATAGGATGCTGGTCGGATGAGGCTTTGTCAGGCCGCATTTCATCGAGCTCGCGTGCAGATCGACCCGACGAGGGCGAGGCGACCTTCGCGATTTCTCAAAATGCGGCCGATATGTTCAGACGATGAGTTAGGCCAGCCCCCATGCCATGCTCAAACCAACCGAGGACCGGCGCTGGCGCGCGGCTGGAGGCGACGGCAAAAATCCCGCCCCTGGAAGGGGCGGGGTGGCCCCACCGCGTGGGCTGAAGCGAAGGATTTCAAATCGAGCATCATGGAGCGTTCAGTGGTTCGTGCAAAAGGCGGGTAACGCCCGAGACTCCAGCGGAACCCTCACCCTTCACCGTAGACCCAAAATCATCTCCTTAAATATGAGTCACTTTCACGCCGAGCCCTCGGTCCTCCACGTAGTCCCTGGGCGCCTGGGCCGGCACGCCCCACGTCCCCGATTTGCCCTCCAGATGGACGCGGAGACAAGGTACGGGTCGCTTGGACGGGGAACCGCCCTCGCCGAACGCGTTTCCAGCCGGGATCGCTGGGATGAATTTTGGATCTACAGTTAAGGGCCGGGGATCAGACGTGTTGACAAATATGGTCATTATAAGATTTTTGCTAACAAATATGGCTATGGTAAGGTTTTAAAAAGGGGATCTGAAACCGGCAGTGATGAGTGAAGGTAGAAAAATCGTCGTGGATGCTAGAGGACTTGCCTTTCCAGGTCCCATAACAGAGATGGTGAAGGCCTACAGGAACGCCGCCAACGGTGACCTTATAGAGGTCTGGGCGACGGATCAGGGCTTCAAGCCCGACGTCGAGGCTCGGATAAAGCGGACCGGGAACCAGCTGATCGAGATGAGGAATGACCCGGATAAGATCGTGGCCGTGATAGAGATTACGGCCAGGAAGTAGGGGGGCTGGTGCAGCTCATGGGAAAGAAGGTCCTGATCCTGGGAGGAGGGGTCGGTGGATATTCCTCGGCGAAGAAGCTGATGCGGGGGGCTAAGGAGTTAGGCGTCGACCTGGACGTGACCCTGGTGGAGCGCGAGGAGAGGCACTACATGCCCCCGCTCTTCTTCGACGTCGCGCTGGGCTACGCGTCCCCCGACGAGACATGGGCGCCTGTCAAGAACATGGAGAAGCTGGGCATCAAGGTCGTGCAGGACGAGGTCCAGGCGATAGATGCGGGCAACCGCGCGGTCGCCGGCGCCAAGGCCAAGTATCAATATGATTACCTGATAGTGGCGCTCGGGAGCGAGATGAAATGGGACGCCTATCCCGACCTGAGCGGGGAGGGCTACCACAACTACACGCTCGAGGACGCGTTGAAGATGAGGGAGGCGCTGAAGTCCGTGAGGGATGGCCAGAACATAACGGTGCTTGTGCCGGATGAGTTCTACAGGTGCGGCGTGTACCCGTACGAGCTCGTCACGGTGCTGGCTGACTTCTACAAAGCCAGGGGCCGCTCGGTCAGCATCAGGCTCCTGGACCCGCACGTCAGGCCGGTGATAATGAGCAACGGCATGGGACTGGGGAGCGCGATCTCGAGGTTCCTGGAGGAGGAGATGGCGGCCAGGGGGATCGAGTACGTCCCCAAGAGCAAGCTGGTGCGCGTGGAGCCGGGCAACAAGAAGGTGCTCACGGAGAGCTGGGAGTACAAGTACGATCTGCTGATCAAGGTCCCGCCGCCCGGGCTCCCCAAGCCGCTGGCCCAGAACGAGGACTTCGTGTTCAAGCCGGACCCGAGGTGGACGCCCGTCCTGCCCACGGGGAGGCATCCCAAGTTCGACGACGTGTACTTCGCCGGGGAGCACTCGCTGCCGCCCCTGGGGATAGGCCTCGCCGGGGTCTTCGTGGAGTCGCTGGCGACCACGTCCGTGACGAATCTGCTGGGTGACGCTGCCGGCGGCTTCGGCCCGGCGTTCATGCCCAGCCCGGTCTCCTGCGTGGCTTACGCGGGCACCAGGGGCTGGGGAGGGCTGTGCGAGATGCCCTACGATCCGAAGATGGGCATGTACATGTCCAAGTGCTATTTCCTGGGCGCCTTCGCTCCCATGCGCCTCCTGAAGCAGGCGTTCTACCATGGCTGGCTGGACGGCCTGAGGGGTGGTGCCGAATGAGCGGTGCCGGAGCGCAACCCGAGCTGACCGACGAGCAGGTTCAGGCGCTGGTGGGCCTCCTGAACGCGCTGGCCCAGCTCAAGAGGAGCGGGCTCCTGGGGCTCCTCGAGCGCCTCGCCGATAATGCGGACGAGGCGTTCCTGGCGGCCGCAACGGATCCCGCCATAATGAGGATGGTCGGGCTCCTGGGGGCCCTTGCGAGGGGACTGGAGCGCGTCGACGGGGACAGGTTCTCCAACGCGCAGAACGCGCTCAGCGACGTGGCGTCGTGCCTCGCGGACTCTTTGGGCAAGATCGACGTCTCAAAGCCCAGGAAGATGGGACTGCTGTCGCTCAGCCGCCGGCTGAGCGATCCGGACGTGGCGCAGGGTCTGGGGCTGCTGCTCGATCTGGCCAAGGAGTTCGGCGCCTGCGCGAGGGCGCTGAGGTCTGGGAAGTAGGAAGCGCTCCAGGAACCGCCCTGGGAAATAAACGAGATCACAGTCATTTCAACCGCACCCGGCATATCCATGGATGGATAATCCCGCCCTCGCGGGCGGGAGCTTCCCGCTTCAAAGCCCCACTCGCCCGCCGAGGGCTGGTGGAGGGCGAGCTCAGGGCCGTTCCCGCCCGATCCCCGCGGCGTTTGACATATACATCCGCGTGCCAGCGCGGGCCCTCGTTGGGGCGGGGGCTTACCTCGCGCCCCGCCCCAACCGGAACCCCAGTTAGATATGATCACCTACACGAGCGGGAGTCGCGCATCAGCCCTTCGCGCGCTCATCCACTCCCCGGGAGCTCAACGCCCCCAGGAGTGCGCCGAGCCACCTTCTGACGCCCGGGTCGCTCAAGCTCGCCAGTAAGCGGGAGAGGGAGGGAGGCGGTGCCGATGCCGCCGACTCCAGGGATTCCACCAGGCGCTCGCGGGAGGGCACGCGGGTTCGTGCTGCGCCGCGACTTCAGCTCGCAAAACACGTTCGGGGCAAATGGAACGCGGTCTCCCACCTACACGCCCCTGATAAAGACGACAGACCTAACCCTTCGGAGAGGGGGTCGGACGAGCTGAGTCGCCAGGTCCGCGGGCCTACCTCGACTTTTTGTACTCCTCCCATATTAGGCTCTCGACGAGCATGAAGTAGATCCTGGTGGCCAAGGGCATCCTGGGCAGGTTGGACTCTATCGCGTCCACGAGGAACGGCACGGCCCTCCTGGATGCGTGGATCCTGAACCTCATCGGGAGGTCCGGGTCCTGTATTACGTTGATCTTCTCCCTGAGCTCCTCCGGCGCCCTCTCGCGCGCCTGCCCCTCTATCTCGCGGTACCACCTGCTCAGGACCTCGGGGTCCAGGCCGTCCTTCAGCCCCTCTATCCTCCCCACGAGCGCCCTCAGGACCTCGTCGAGCTCCCTCCTGAGGTCCTCGATGCTGACCCTCTCCTCGCCCTCCTCGGGGTTCCCCACGTGCTCCTCGATGCCCCGCGCGTCAATAATCGGTTGTTGTGGATGGTCATTGCCGCGGAGCTCAACGGGCGTTGACAGGGAGGGATGGCCCGCCCCAGGAGTGGGTGCGGCTGGCGCCGCGGCCGGGATTTGAACCCGGGTCACCGGCTATCCGCCGGTCCGCGGCCGTCGACAGGCCGGCATACTGGGCCAGTCTATACTACCGCGGCTCAACGGCTCCTCCTCGCGCGCTCTTATAAGGGCATCGCCGCACTCGGCGGTGTAGGACCCCGTCCGGCGACTTCCCATCGAGCCACCCCTCCCGGAGCCGCAGCACTTGGCTCGCCTCGTCCAGCCCGCTTTCCAGGTTCCGCCCCCGGACGACCTCCTTGAGCCCAGAGCGCCCTCCCTGGAATGAGTAGCCTGCGCGCTGAACAGGGCCGAGGCTCCCCTCGGATCTGGGATCGTCGATCGGCTCAAGGTAACGGAGCCGGTGCCGCGGCTCCGTTACCTTAAGCTCACCCCCTACCCGAGCGAGAGTATCGGGCGCAGCACGTCCAGCCACGGGGGCGGTGCCGCGAAGGCAAAATTAATTAATGGGCGCCTGCCATCAGACCCTCGGCATTGGCCGCGAGGAGCGTAATGCGTATTGACCGCGGATCAATCTGATTTCGATATCGAGGCCAGGGGCGCGACCGCAGGCGAGGAAACCCCGGACGACTATGCGGACCCGGTGGAGGAGGAGGCAACAAGGACCTACAGGTGCAGGGCGTGCGGCGCGACGTTCTCGAGCCGCAAGGAGCTCGAGATGCACTGGAACAGGGCGCACTCCTCGTGGAGGAAGAAGAAGAGGAGGCGCCGAAGCCTTCACCCCGCCCTAGAAGGGCGAGGTTTGCCGTTTTACTATCACCTCTTGAGCACTCCCGAGATGCGCTCCATGGCCTCCCTCAGGTTCTCCAAGCTGTTCGCGTAAGATATCCTCACGTTCCTCGAGAAGCCGCCGAAGGGCTTCCCGTCGGTCATGCTGACGCCGGCCTCCAGGGCCCTCTCGACGAAGGCGGTGGAGTCCGGCTCCGAGTCCGGGAGCTCCGGGAACACGTAGAATGCGCCGCGCGGCGGCTCGAGCCTGAAGCCCAGCGACCTGAGCGCGGAGACGATGAAGTCCCGGCGGCGCCTGAACTCCTCGACCATGGGTCTCGCGAGCCTGTCGGCCTGGGGGAGGAGCTCGGCGGCCGCCTTCTGGGCGAAGGCCGGGGCGCAGGTGGCGGAGTGCTGCTGCAGCTTCGTCGCGGCGTCCACTATCTGCCTGGGGCCGGCCAGGTAGCCGAGCCTCCACCCGGTCATCGCGAACGTCTTGCTGAAGCCGTTGACCACGACCACCGTTTCCTCGCCGCCGGGCAGGCTGGCGGGGCTCACGTGGGTCCCCTCGTAGAGGATCTTCTCGTAGATCTCGTCGGATATCACGATCAGCTTCCTCCTGGAGGCGAGCTCGACCAGCCCCTCCATGTCCTCCCTGCTGAAGACTGCGCCGGACGGGTTGTTCGGGCTGTTCACCACTATCGCCTTCGTCCTGTCGGTGACCAGCCCCTCGATCGCCTCGAGGTTCAGGCCGTAGCCGTCCGAGGGCGGGGCCTCCTTGACGACGCCGCCCGCGACCGAGACCATCTCCCAGTAGCTGGGCCAGGCCGGGGTCGCGACGATGACCTCGTCGCCCTCGTCTAGCAGCGCCATGAACAGGTAGAAGAGGGCCTGCTTCGCGCCCGGCGTGACCAGCACCTGGTCGACGGTCACGTCGATGCCGTTGTCCCTCCTCAGCTTCTCGACGATCGCCCTCCTGAGCTCGGGCAGCCCCTTGCTGGGGGTGTAGTGGGTGTAGCCCTCGAGCATCGCGCGGTAGGCGGCGTCCACGACCTCCCTCGGCGTCGGGAAGTCCGGCTCCCCCACGTCGAGCGAGATCACCCTGACGCCGCGGGCCTCGAGCGCCTTGGCCCGCTCCATCATCTTGAGGGTCGCCGACTCCTTGAGCCTCGTCACCCTCGAGGAAAGCATGCCGCCGCCGCGGCGGCGGCGCCCTTAGATAAACTGAGTGCCCTAGAGGCGGCCGTGGCTGAGGACCCTCGCCGCGGTGATCACCGGGTGCCACACGGGCGACGTGGCGGGCGAGTAGCTCAGGTCCGCGAAGAAGGCGTCGTCGATGGTCATCCCCCTGCTCACCATCGTCGCCACCAGGTCCAGGTAGCCGGCGGCTATCTTGTCCCTGCTGACTATCTGGCCCCCGATTATCCTCCCGCTCCCCCTCTCGACCGTCAGCTTGATGTGTATCGTCTCGTAGATCCCGTAGTACTCGGCCGCGCTCCTCGTGTTCACGAGCTTGGACTCGAAGCCTATGCCCTCCTCCCTGGCCTGGGCATCGCTCAGCCCCGTCCTGCCCACGTAGTAGCGGAAGACCTTGGTCACGGCCGTCCCCACGACCCCGGGGAACCTCAGGCTCCTCGGCGACACGGCGTTCGCCCCGGCGACCTGCCCCATCTTGTTGGCGGGGGGCGCCAGCGGTATCCAGACCCTCTTCCCGGTCACCAGGTGGGTGGTCTCCACCAGGTCCCCGGCGGCGTAGACGTCCGGCTCGCTCGTCTCCATGTACTCGTTGACGTCCACGGCGCCCGTGGGGCCCATGCGGAGGCCGGCGGCCTCCGCGAGCTCCGAGTCGGGCCTGACGCCGACCGCCAGGACGACGGCGTCCGCTGCGTAGCTCCCGCCCTCCGTCACCACGCGCCTCACGCGCCCGTCGCCCTCGAGGCGGACGAGCGGCTCCGATAGGTGGAGCTCCACGCCGTTGGAGCGCAGCTCCTCGTGGATTATCTCCGCGACGTCGGGGTCCACCGTCGTAGGCAGCACGTGATCCATCGCCTCGAATAGGAGGACGCGCTTCCCCAGGGAGCGCGCGGCGTCCGCCATCTCGAGCCCTATGTAACCTCCCCCGACCACGGCCACGGTCCCGGCCGCGCTCAGCCCCTCCCTCAGGGCGCGGGCCCCGTCGGGGAGCCTGACCGTGAAGACCCCCTCGAGGTCGACGCCCTCGACCGGCGGGACCGCGGGCCTGGCCCCGGTGGCCAGTATCAGGCGGTCCCACTCCTGGTAGCTCGCGGAGCCGCCCTCCTCCACCCTCAGCCTCCTGTTCCTCAGGTCGACCTCGGTGACCCTGGCGCCCGTGCGCACCTCGACGTTCCTGCTCCTGGAGAACTCGGCCGGCGTGTACGTCTTCAGCATCGAGCTGTCGCCGACGATCCCGCCCACGTAGTACGGTATCCCGCAGGGCGCGTGAGTTATCATCGACCCCGCCTCGAACATCGTGATCCGCGCGTCCTGGCTCCACTTCCTGGCCCTGGCGGCGGCCGAGGCCCCGGCCGCCCCCCCGCCCACTATCGCTATCCTGAGTGGCATCCCCCGCGCGGTCGAGGCGCGCCGGATTTAAGTCAACTCCCCGAATCCGGGCGCAGGGCGGCTCCCCCCAGCATCGCCCCCACGAGCTGGAGCGCGCCGGGGCGCAGGCCGAAGCGCTCGCTCATGGACCTGAACCTGACTGCCAGGCGCAGGAGCCTGATCGCCGTCCGGACGTCCCTGCGGCCCCTGAGCAGCCGGTCCAGGAAGACCTCCCCCACCTCGTCGTGGAGCCTGAAGGCCGAGCGGATCGACTCCTCGTACGAGTCGAGAGATCCCCCCCTGATCGATGATATGAGCACCTCGGCGCTCTGGAGGCTCGGGACTATCCCCTCCCCGGTGCTGGGGAAGACGACCCCGGCGGCCTCCCCGACCGCCACGACGTTCCCGGAGCGCAGCGGCACCGACATGCTGGGGCTCGCGAGGCGCACTGGGCGCCCGACCCTCCTCAGGACCTCGTCCGGCGGGTGGTCGCCCAGGAACCTCGCCAGGCGCTCCGCGTGCCTGTGGGACAGGTCGCCTGAGCCCACGTGCGCCCTGTTCCCGGACAGGGGGAAGAACCAGAGGTACCCGGTGAGCCCGGGGAAGACCTCCGCGTAGAAGTCGTCGAAGGGCATCTCGCGGTACCTCACCATGTACTCCAGGGTGGGTATGGCGAACTCGCGCGACGGCCTGCCCACCAGCGCCCTGTGGAAGCCGGTCGCGTCCACGACCAGGTCGTAGTCGCCCGGCGGGGATCCCCTGGGGACCCGGACGCCGAACCTCACGTCGCCCCCGCGCCTGAGGTCGGCCAGGAACCTCTCCTTGTCGAACGTCGAGAGCCCCGTGAGGGGTATCTCGAGGACGCGGTCCCCGAACCTCATCGTGAAGTACCTGCCCTCGTGCAGTATGTACTCGTCGAACGAGAGGCCCGCCCTCGAGGCGAACTCCCTCATGGGGGCCTTGGGGGCGCCCCAGGCGCAGATGGACCTGTAGTCGGCCTCGCCCTGAGCCTCGAACGCCGTCACCCGATGCTCCCCGGAGAGCATCCTGACCAGGTAGGAGCCGGCCACGCCGGCCCCGACTATCGCTATCCTCAATTCGTATCCCCGCCCATCGCTGCGCCCTAGGCGGCGTGAAACCGTTTTAAGCGATTCCCGGGTCCCGAGCACGTGAGCTTCGGCGAGCTCTGCTCGGTCCTGGAGAAGTCGGCTTCGATCAGCAGCAGGCTGATGAAGGTGGCGCTCATCGCCGAGTACCTGAGGGGGCTCGAGGGCGAGGACCTGGAGATAGCCGCGAGGTTCATGTCCGGCGATGTGTACCCGCGCGGGTCCGGGCTGGACGCGGGCGTCGGCCACAGCATGCTGATGGAGGCGGTTGCCGAGGTCACGGGGGCCCCGAGGGAGGAGCTGCTCGAGGCCTACAGGAGGCACGGCGACCTGGGCGAGGCGGCGCGGGAGCTCATGGAGGCTAGGGGTGGGGGCGCCCTGGCCACGCTGGTCCAGGCGGAGCCGCTGAGCCTCAGGGGGCTGTACGGGGAGCTCACCCGCCTGGCCAGGATCTCGGGCGAGGGGTCGTACCAGAGGAAGCTCTCCAGGGTCAGGGGGCTGCTGGCCTCCTGCAGCCCCCTGGAGGCGAAGTACCTGGTGAAGCTCCTGCTGGGCGAGCTGAGGACCGGCGCCGTGGAGGGGGTGGTGGAGCAGGCCATAGCTGAGGCGTTCGGCGTGGACCTGGAGGAGGTCAAGCGCGGGAGGCTGCTCACCGGGGACATGGGGGAGGTCGCCGAGCTCGCGAGGCGCGGGGAGCTCGGGCGCTTAGGCGTGAGGCCCTTCAGGCCCCTCGGGTTCATGCTGGCCGAGGCCCTCGCCTCCCCCCAGGAGGCGGCGGAGAGGTACCCGGGCAGGGAGCTGATAGCCGAGTACAAGTACGACGGGATAAGGGCGCAGCTCCACGCCTCGGGGGGCGAGGTCAGGATCTTCTCCAGGAGGCTCGAGGACGTGACGCGCAGCTTCCCGGAGGTGGTGGAGAGCGCCAGGGGCCTCGACGCGATACTGGACGGCGAGGCGGTGGCCTTCAGGGACGGGAGGCCCCTCCCCTTCAGGGAGCTGCAGAGGAGGCTCAGGCGGAAGGACCCCCGGGAGCTCATGGAGGAGGTGCCGGTGGTGTACTTCGCCTACGACGCGCTCTACGTGGGGGGAAGGTCGCTGCTCGACGAGCCGCTGAGGGAGAGGAGGCGCGCCCTCGAGGAGCTCCTGGGCGGGGGGCGCGGGTCCATCGCGGTGAGCCCACGGTGGACCGTGAGGAGCGCGGGCGAGATAGCCGAGCTCTTCCGCAGGAGCCGGGCGGAGGGATACGAGGGCCTGATGCTGAAGGACCCCGAGTCCGCCTACGAGCTCGGGAAGAGGGGGTGGAAGTGGATGAAGCTGAAGGAGGAGCTGGACACCATAGACGCGGTGGTCGTCGGCGCCGAGTACGGGCACGGGAGGAGGGCGGGGCTGCTGTCCGACCTGATATTCGCGGTCTGGGATGGCGGCGAGCTGAAGGTCGTGGGCAAGGCTTACTCCGGCCTCACGGACAGGGAGATAGAGTGGATGACGCGGAGGCTCAAGGAGCTCGAGGTGAGGGACGAGGGCCTGAGGATCCTGGTGAGGCCGGAGATAGTGGTGGAGGTCGCGTTCGACTCCGTCCAGGAGAGCGACAGGCACCCGGGCGGCTACGCCTTCAGGTTCCCGCGCATAAAGTCCGTGAGGCTGGACAAGGGCCCCGAGGACGCGGACACGATCGAGAAGCTGAGGAGGCTGGCCGAGATCTCCAGGGCGAGGGCCAAAGCCAAATAGGACCTCGGGGCGCGCGGCCGGCGTGGCCGGCCGGCTCTGGGCGGGGGACGAGGGGGGCGGGCTCTACATGCTCGAGTCGCGCGGCGGCTCCCTTGTGGTCTACGGCCCCGTGCCCAGCTGGGCCGCCCACCTCCCCGAGCTGTCCCTGGTCGTTTACGCGGCGGTCGCGCTCGGCTCGATAGCCGCGGGGCTGCCTCGCGTGGCCCTGGCGTCGATGGCGGCGGCCCTCGTCGGGGTCCCGCTGCTCGCCGTGGCCGTGAGGGCGCGCTACGCGAGGGGTGGCTCGGCCGCGAGGCTGCTCTCCTCGGAGGGGCTCGAGGGGGGGCTCGTGAGGCTGAGGCTGGACGTCGAGGGGTCCGGCGACCTGACGCTCTACGCGCGCGAGAGGGACCTGAGGAGGCTCCTCGGGGTCGCCGGGGGCGGCCGAGCTCGAGCCAGTAGAGGCGCTCGGACTCCGCGAGCGCGCCGGCTGGGCGGCCGGCGTCCACGACCGACCAGGGGCCCTCGCCGCGCCCGCCCAGCGGCGCCGTCAGGGCCCCCAGGTCCATGCCGCACTCGGCGAAGGCGCGCCCCCAGGGGAGCCCGCGGGCCCTCCCCTCGATGGGGCAGAGCATCTCCGGCCCTCCCCTGGATATGGCAGTCTGGACCCGCGCGAGCCTGGGGCTGTAGTGGTCGACCTCGATCCCCGCCGCCCTGAGCGGCGACTCTATGGCGCGGATCCTGCGCTCCAGCTCGCCCTCGCCCTCCATGCCGGCCCACTGGAGCGGCGTGTGGGGCTTCGGCATGAACGGCGTCAGGCTGACGGAGAGCCTGAGCCCGGTGGCCCTCCGGAGCTCCAGGACCTCGCGCGCCGTCTCGGCGGCGGAGTCGGCCGGCTCCCCGGGCAGCCCCACCATGTAGTACAGCTTGAGGCCCCGGATTCCGGCGGACTCCGCGAGGGAGGCGACCCTGAGCAGGTCGCCGCGCGCCCAGGGCTTGCCGAGCGCCCTCCTGAGCGCGCAGGCGCCGGACTCGGGCGCCAGCGTCAGCGTCCGCTGGCCCAGCCCCGCGATCGCGCGCAGGCGCCCCTCGTCGAGCGAGTCCAGGCGGAGGGAGGGGAGCGACGCCTCGGCGCCGAGCCCGGAGACCACCTCGAGTATCGAGTCGGCCTTCGGGTGGTCGAAGAATGAGAGGCTGTAGAAGGTCACCCTGTCCACGCCGTTGGCCGGGAGCCCGCGCTCGATGATCGAGCGTATCTGGTCCAGCGGCCTGTCCACCCTGGGGAAGTACAGGTTGCCCTCCATGCAGAACCTGCAGAGCCTGGAGCAGCCCCTGCTCGACTCCACGAGCAGGCTCCTCCCCCAGACGGCCTCGGCGCCCAGCGGCTGGATCTGCGCCACCGGGTGGAACTCCGGCGGGAGGTCCAGCGAGCGCGCGAGCCTCACGCGCTCGACCCCCGCGGAGAAGAAGCCGTCGCGGCCGGAGAGGGCGTCCGCGGCCGAGCGGGGGTCCGAGGAGATGGCGTCCGCGAGCTGGGGCAGCAGGGGCTCCACGTCCCCCACGGCGACGAGGTCGGCCACCTCGGAGATCGGCATCGGGTTGGCGGCGGGCGCGGGGCCCCCCACCACGACCAGCGGCCTCGACCGGCGGGCGGACCTGCGGACCTCGATCCCCGAGGACAGCAGCATGCGGACGAGGTTGGCGTAGTCCAGCTCGTAGTGCACGCTGGCGACTATGACGTCCATCGAGGAGAGGCGGCTCCCGAACTCCAGCCCCGCCGGCGGGCCCTCGCCGAGCACGAACCTCTCGACCGAGATCCCGTCGCGCGATCCCAGGTAGTAGTATATTGACTGGTAGGCCAGGCTGGCGAGCGATGCCTCGTAGGTGGATGGGTAGAGGAGGCCGACCTTCACGTGCCCCGGGCCCCCCCTCCTGCGGATCGCGTTCATCTCCCTCGGGCGCAACTGCGCGGGCGCGGATCCCCCAGATGATAAAGTGGACGGCGGACCCCGCCCTCGAGGGCGGGGAGGAGCCGGGGCGGCCCCGACGGAAGCCGCGAGAGGTTAAAGCGCCGGGGCGGCCCCGAGGGCCACGTGAGGGCATGGAGGTTCGTCCTGGGCCATCCCGCGCTCCTGCTGGAGGGCGAGGCCAGGACCCTCGTGATATCGGACCTCCACGTGGGGCTGGAGGAGGAGCTGCGCCGCGGCGGGATCTTCCTGCCGCCGCAGACCCGGAGGCTGATCGACAGGATCCTGTCCCTGGCCGGCGAGACCGGGGCCCGGCGCCTGGTGCTCCTCGGCGACGTCAAGCACACGGTGAGCGGGGTGAGCCCGTACGAGCTCCAGGAGCTGCGCGAGCTCCTCTCCGCCGTCGCGGCGGCCTTCGACGACGTGACGATAGTGCCCGGCAACCACGACGCCGGGCTGGGGTCGATGAGCCTCGGCCCCGTGAAGCTCGCGAGGCCGAGCGGCATCAAGCTGAGGGCGGGGGGGATCACCGTGGGGCTGGCGCACGGCCACGCCAGGATCGACGAGATAGCTGACGCGGACCTGGTCGTGGTGGGCCACAACCACTTCTACGTGAGGGGAGGGCCCGGGTCCAGCTACCCCGTGTGGATCAGGTGCGCGGGCTGCGGCCTGAAGGAGATGATAGCGATGCCGGCGTTCAACGAGCTGCTGGGAGGGGCGGCGCTGGAGGAGGGGGAGCCGCGGGGCCCGGCCATCAGGGCCCTGATGGAGAGGGACGACCGCGCCGAGGTGTACACGCTCGACGGGTACTACCTGGGCACGCTGAGGTCCCTGAGGTCCGGGCTGCTCGTGGACGCCGACGCCCGAGGGATCGCCCTCGGGACACCAGGGTGACGCTGGGCCTCCTCGTCCTCAGGGCGTCGATCTTCGAGAGCAGCTCCGCCCTCAGATCCTCGAGGCTCCGGAAGTCCCTGACGATCCGCCCCCCGCTGATGAGGGGCCTCAGGAGCGGCTCGTAGCCCTCGGGCGGCGACCAGCCGGCGGGAGCTATGTAGTCATGCATGGTGGAGCGGTTCCTGAACACGTCCTTGGCGCCCGAGAGGTCGCCGCGCTTGGACCTCGGCCTCAGCCTGCCGTCCGGCCCCTCGACCTCCACGACCTTCATGTTGAAGTCGATCGAGGGGGCATCGGACACGCTCGTCCCTATCCCGAAGCCGTCCACGACGTCCGAGAGCTCGGAGACCTCCCTCTCGTCTATCCCGCCCGACACGAAGATCTTGACGTTCCTGCCGCCCCTTATGTTCAGCTCCCACCTGACCTCCTCTATTATCTTCCTCCACTCGCCCCTGCGGCTGGACGGCGTGTCGAGCCTCACGCCGTAGAGCCTGTCGCCCAGCGTCTCCAGCGCCATTATGGATTCGGTCTTCTCGTCGAACAGCGTGTCCACGAGCGCTATCCTGGGCGCGTCCGGGGGAAGCGCCCTGTCGAACGCGAGCCAGGCCTCCCTCTGGTCCTCGTAGCACAGTATGAAGCTGTGGGGCATGGTGCCGGAGGCGCGCACGCCGAGGAGCTTCGAGGCCACGGTGTTCGAGAACCCGTCGAAGCCGGCCATGTAGGCGCAGCGCTCCACCAGGGGCGCGAGCGCCGGGTGCGCCCTCCTCGTCCCGAAGCTCAGCAGCACCTTGTCCCTGCCCGCGAGCAGCCTCAGCCTCGCCGCCTTCGTCGCGATGCCGGAGGCGGAGCAGAGGAACCCGAGGATCGCGGTCTCGTAGCGGGCGAAGTCCGCGTACCTCCCCCTTATCCTCATGACCGGCTCGTAGGCGGCGGTCCTGCTGGCGGTCTGGAATATCTCCCCCTCCTCCATGGCCCACGCGTCGACCGGCAGCCCCTCCAGGAGCTTCGCCACCTCGTATATGCCGGCGACCACGCCCCACTCGTCCTGGTATGGCAGCTTCCTCGTGTAGATCTCGACCGTAACCATGGGGTTCCGGCCGGATTCCCTCAGGGCCCTCTCCACGTTGAGGAAGTACTGGTCGGTGACCTCGCCCGACTTTATCTCGTCCTCGCGCGCTATCCAGAACCTCCTGTCCGCCAGGTCCCCCACGGCGTCGCCGAGAGCGGCGCGGGGCATATTTAAGTGCTGAGCGCCGCCACGCGGCCCGGACAACCGGCCCCCGGCGCTCGCGCCGCGGGGAACTCCGCGCTCGATGGCGGGGGATGCCAGGGCGGCTGAACGGGCCGCGCCCGCAACGCAAATATCAGGGGATGAGCCCCCGAGGCGCGTGGCCAAGTACGACGGCATAAGGGGACAGGAGCTGCTGGAGGTGGAGGAGAGGGACAACGAGCTCATACTCATATTCCGCGACAACCGGTTCCTATTCGTCCGCGTCGAGAACGGCAAGCTCGTCACGGAGAGCGTCCCCGAGCGAGGCGCGAGGAGAGCTCGGCCGCGGCCTCCCTCAGCGGGACCACGAGCTCCTCGCCGGGCCCCAGCTTCAGCCTGACGGTGCCATTGGACGCCTCCCTCGGGCCCGCTATGACGAGGACCTCGTACTTGGCTGACGCCTCCCTGAACGCCGCCTGCATCCCGACCTCGCCGTCGTGCAGGGGGAGGTGCGCGGGGATCCCCCCGCTCCTCAGGGCCTCCGCCACCCTGAGGGCGTAGCCCTCGGACCCGGACGGGTAGACGATCGCCACCGCCGGCCGGGGCGCCGCGCGGGACCCCCCGGCCCTCAGCGCGTCGATGGTCCTGTCGACCCCTCCCCCCGCCCCGGTCGCGCCGGAGTCCGGCCTCCCGAAGATGCGCGTCAGCACGTCATATCTCCCGCCGCCCACGAGCGATCCCAGCTCCGGGTGCTCCCTGGACCTGGCCTCGAAGACGAACGACTCGTAGTAGTCCAGGCCCCTGGCGAGCCTCGGGTCAACGCGGTGCGGCACCCCCACGCCCTCGAGGATCGACACCACGGCCGACAGGCGCTCGGTCAGCTCGTAGTCGCCGGACTCGGCCCTCCGCATGACCTCCTCGAGGACTGAGGGGTCGTGCCCCTTGGACGCGTACTCCTCCAGGACCTCCTCCCTCCTCCTCCGGTCCAGCTTGTCCAGCGCCCTGAGCGCGTCCTCCACGGCCCCCGCGTCGGCCCTCCCGCCCGAGGCCTCGACGATCATCGACTCCGTGAGCTTCCTGTCGTTCAGCACGAACTCCGCCTCGACCCCGAGCCTCCTCAGGAGGTCGTGGGAGAAGGCGACGATCTCGGCGTCGGCCAGGGGGGACCTGGGGCCGAATATCTCCACGTCCCACTGGTAGAACCACCTGTACCTCCCCCTCTGGGGCTCATCGTACCTCCAGACGTCCGCGAACGCGGCGAGCCTCGTGTCCTTCGGGAGGCTCCTGTCGGAGCAGTAGTACCTGGTGAGCCCGACCGTCAGGTCGAACCTGAGGCCGACCTCCCTCCCGCCCTTGTCCACGAAGTTGTATATCTCCTCGCGGATCCCGGGGCCGCTCTTCGCCTCGAGGGTCGAGAGCAGCTCCAGGGAGGAGGGCTCCATCATCCTGAAACCGTGGAGCGCGGCCTCCTCCTCGAAGGCGCGGCGCACCTCGAGGAGGAGCTCGTACTCCTCCGGGGAGTAGTCCCTGAGGCCCCTCGGGAGCCTCAGATCCGTCAACTCGACCGCGCCTGCCTCCCGGCGAGCGCCGAGAGCTCCGCGAGCAGCGCCGAGAGCTGGAGCTCCGGGTTCGAGCCCTGCCCCAGCCTGTAGTCGTACTCCGCGAAGAGCTTCGCCACCTCGGCGTGGTCCAGGTCCTTGGCCGCCATGGCGTCCTCGAACGCGAACTTCAGTATGTCCCTCTCCTCCATCCCGTAGACCCTCATAAGCTCCAGCAGCCTCCTCCTGGCGCCCGCGAAGTCCCCGCCGATGGCCGCCTGGACCATCTCCCTGACGGAGGCGCGCCTCCCGGTCCCCGCTACCGTGCGGACCGCCTCGACCGTCACCTTCCCCAGCGCGGCGGCGGCCTGGAGCTGGTTTATCGCCTGGCGCATGTCGCCCTGGGTGTACTCGTAGATCATGCGCAGCGCGTCCTCCTCGTACTGGCAGCCCTCCGCCCTGCAGATCCTCTCCAGGGCAGAGACGACGTCGGCCTCGCCGAGCCTGACGAACCTGAAGACGGCGCACCTGCTCTGTATGGGCTCTATTATGTTCGACGAGTAGTTGGCCGTCAGGATGAACTTGGCGACCCTCGAGGACTCCTCCATTATCCTCCTGAGGGCGGTCTGGGCGTCGGGCGTCATCTCGTCCGCCTCGTCCAGTATCACGAGCTTGAAGGGCACCCCCTCCCTGAGGTCGACGTAGCGCGTGAACGACTTTATGCGCTCCCTCACCACGTCTATCCCCCTCTCGTCGGACGCGTTGAGCTCCAGGGTGAAGTCCCTCCAGGAGTCCCCCAGGACGGTCCTGGCGACTATCATGGCCACGGTCGTCTTCCCGGTCCCGGGCGGGCCGGCGAAGAGCAGGTGGGGCATCTCCTGCGGGCGCGACAGGAGGGCCCCGAGCCTGGCCTTGACGTCCTCCTGGTCCACCAGGTCCTCCAGCCTCCTGGGCCTGTACTTCTCGACCCACATCAGCTCGGCCTCTGTCGACATCCTGCCGCGGTACGGCCCGCGGGGCCTTTAACCCTTTGGCCGGCCGGGCACCGGCGGATCGGAATCGCTCGGGCGCGTTGCCGACCTCCCATCACTTCGTGGTCAACGCAGATATACCAGATGGTGGAAAGGGGATCCAGTGCCGGCATCGGGTGAGGGGGTGGGGAGGATGGGAGGGGGCGCGGCCTGGCTCAGGTCGGACTGCACGGTCAGGCTGCGCTCCCTGGTGCTGGCGTCGCTGGCCGAGCAGTCGCGCGTGAGGGCCAGGTCGGCGCTGCCGGCGATCCCGGCGGCGGGCCTGGGCCCGCTGAGGGAGGGCGAGGACTTGGAGGTCCCCCGGATCCTGGGGCTCGCGCTCATCGCGGCGGGCGCCGCGGCGCCCGCCGACGAGGGCGTGGAGGTCGAGCTCTACAGGGCGCAGGGGAAGGAGAGGGCGGCGGCGCAGTCCGGCTCCCCCCAGCTCTCGCAGCTCAGGCCCGGCTTCTACAGGAAGGTGGCGTCCTCCCTGGCGGCCATGGAGCTCGCCGGGATGGGCGAGGCCGCCCGCAGGGCCCTCTCGGTCTACCAGGACCTGATGACCCTGAGGCTCCAGAAGGTGGCGAGGTCCCTGGGCTACACGAGCGTCCCCGCGTCCCTGCCCAACGCGACGGACGAGGAGAGGGCCCTCTTCGAGTGCGCCTCTGCCATCTTCAGGCGCTGGAGGGAGATAATGGAGGGGGTGGACCTGGTTGGAGGTCGCGTACACTAGGGAGAAGCTCGTGGACGTCCTGGAGTACTTCCTCAAGTCGCACGAGGGCGGGAAGTACCGCGGCCGCATATCCCAGATGTCGGTCTCGGGGTCCAGCTCCCTGGTCATAGATTACGAGGACCTCCTCCGCGCGGCCCCGGACGCCGCTTCGATCCTCCCGGATAACCCCGACTTCTTCCTGGACGCGGCCAGGGAGGCGGCCCTCAGGGTCCTCTCCGTCGAGGCGCCGGAGTACGCGGAGCGCGCCAGGGACTACCTGAGGGTCAGGATCAGGGGTTACCCCGAGCGCCTCCCCCTCAGGAGCATAACGGCGGAGGCGCTGGGGAGGCTGGTCACGGTCAACGCGATGGTGGTCAGGACCTCCCAGGTGAAGCCGATGGTGATCGAGGCGGTCTACAGGTGCCCCGCGGGCCACGCGATACCGGTCCGCGTCGCCGGCAGGAGGCTCCAGCCCCCGGAGACGTGCCCCGTCTGCGAGGCCGAGCTCGGGGAGTCGGGCGGGGGGAGGAGGGGCAGGATCTACAGGAGGTCCGACTTCAAGCTGGACCAGAGGGCGTCGAAGTTCATAGACTACCAGGTCCTGAGGCTGCAGGAGCTGCCGGAGGAGCTGCCGCCGGGCCAGCTCCCCCACTACGTGGACGTGGAGGTCACGGGGGACCTCGTGGACAGGGTCCGCCCGGGCGACAGGGTCGCGGTCACGGGCGTAGTCAGGGCCGAGCCGGAGTCGGAGGAGAGGAGGGCGGGGCCCGCCGTCCCCCTCTCGATCTTCGACACCCGCCTGGAGGCGAACTACATAGAGGTGATAGGGAAGGAGCCCGAGGAGCTCGAGATAACCCCGGAGGACGAGGCCGCCATACTGAGGCTCTCGAGGGACCCGGAGGCCTACTCGAAGCTCGTGCGCTCATTCGCGACCTCCATAAGCGGTCACGAGGAGGTGAAGGAGGCCATACTGCTCATGCTCGCCGGCGCGCCCCAGATAGCGCTGCCCGACGGGGCGACCATACGCGGGAACATAAACATCCTCCTGGTCGGGGACCCGGGGACGGCGAAGAGCGAGCTCCTGAAGTACGCGGCGAGGGCGGCGCCCAGGGGGCTCTACACGACCGGGCGCGGGTCGACCGCGGCCGGCCTGACGGCGGCGATCGTGAGGGAGAAGAACGGGCTCATGGTCCTGGAGGCGGGCGCCGTCGTCCTGGCGGACAAGGGCCTCGCCGCCATAGACGAGTTCGACAAGATGAGGCCCGAGGACCGCGCGGTCCTCCACGAGGTCATGGAGCAGCAGACGGTCAGCATAGCCAAGGGGGGCATAGTGGCGACGCTTAACGCCCGCACCTCGATACTCGCGGCGGCGAACCCGAACCTGGGCAGGTACGACGAGGAGAAGTACCTCTACGACAACGTGAACCTCCCCATACCGCTCCTCACCAGGTTCGACCTGATATTCGTCATCAGGGACGTCCCCCAGAGGGAGAGGGACGTGGAGCTCGCCAGGCACATGCTGCGCGCCAGGTCGGAGGGTCAGAGGGAGGCGCCGCCGGTGGGGTTCGACATGCTGAGGAAGTACCTGGCGTACTCGAGGCGCCTGGAGCCCAAGCTGACGGACGAGGCCATGGAGGTCCTGGTCGAGTTCTACGCCGACCTGAGGTCCAGGGCCCCGCCTGAGGCCATCGCGATCACGCCCAGGCAGCTGGAGTCTCTCGCAAGGCTCACGGTCGCGCGCGCCAGGCTCCTCCTGAGGGACCGCGCGACCAGGGAGGACGCGGAGGCGGCCGTGAGGCTGATGAAGATCTCCCTGAGGGGCATGGGGATAGACGTGGAGTCCGGGGAGGTCGACATGGGCGAGCTCTACGGCTACCCGATGAAGGAGAGGAACAGGATGAAGGTGGCGATAGAGATCATGAGGAGGCTGGAGGACCCGAAGACCGGGCTGATACCGGCCAAGCAGCTGATACAGGAGCTGGCGGAGAAGCTCGAGGTGGACGAGGAGGAGGCGAGGAGGCTCGTCGAGAAGCTCTGGCGCGCCGGCTACATGTACGAGCACGAGCGCGGGTACTACAAGAGGACGTCTGCCTGAGGCCCCCCGACAGGTTAAATGGGGAGGGCAGCCCATCGGGGGCGGGCCCGTAGCTCAGCCGGGACAGAGCGCCGGGCTTTTAACCCGGCGGCCGCGGGTTCGAATCCCGCCGGGCCCGCGATCGATACGTTAATAACGCCGCCGGCGCCGTCGGGCCGTGTTGGCCTCGGACGGCTACTATTACTACTATTACTTCAGGCCCAGGTACAGGCACGGCGAGTGGCTGCACCTGCTCATAGGCGCGGCCCTGGTCCTGGCGGTGGGGCTGAGCTGGCTGGTCTTCTCCGTCGGCGCCAGCCCGATGGGGCTGGCGCTGGACGCCGCCCTGTTCGTGCTGGCGTTCCTGCTCCACGAGATGGCCCACAAGTTCTCGGCGATGCGCTACGGGTACTTCGCGGAGTTCAGGCTCCAGACGTGGGGCGCGATACTCACCGCGGTAAGCGTCGTGATCCCGTTCTTCAAGATAGTGGCCCCCGGCGCCACCGTGATCTACGGCCCGGACGACCCCCAGCTGATGGGGCGGACCGCGATGTGGGGGCCCGCGACCAACATATCGATGGCGGCGGCGCTGATGGCAGCGTCCCACGCCGTCCCGCCCCTGGGCCCCTACCTCTCGATGGCCGCCTACATAAACTCCTTCATAGCGTTCTTCAACCTGATACCCCTCGGGATCCTGGACGGGCTCAAGGTCCTCAGGTGGAGCAAGGGGATATGGGCCGCGGCGTTCGCGGCCTCCGTGGCGCTGCTCGCGATCTCCATCGGGGCCGTCCCGTAGGCGGCGATCGGCCCCGGGAGGGGGCCCCCTCCAGCGCGCTGACGAGCGCCGGCCGCCTGGCCTCGAGCGCCGGCCGCAGCCTCCTCAGTTCCCTGGCCTCCCTGACCTCCTCCTCCTTCCTCCTCAGCGTCTCCTCGTCGCCCATACGCTGGGCCCCTATCGGCGTCGGCCTGCCGTCCGCGCCTATGGCCACGAACGTCGAGCGGCCCTCGGCGACGCGGCGCTCCCCGGAGAGCCCGCGCGCCAGGACCTCGAAGGCCACCTCGAGGCTCGAGGAGCCGACGTACGTCACGCCGGCCCTCACCTCGACTATGTCCCCCACGAATATCGGCCTCCTGAACGCGACAGCGTTGACGTTCGCGGTCACGTAGGTCCTCGGGGAGAAGTTGAAGGCCGCTATGGCGTTGAGCTGATCCAGGTAGTACAGCAGCCTCCCGCCGTACATGATCCCGGTGGCGGTGGCGTCCTCGGGCATCGACAGGAAGAGGCTCAGCCTCGGCAGGTCGCCCGCGGGCTCCTCCCTCCTCAGCAGGGGCTCGACGTCCCTCCTCCACTCGGCGAACGCGTCGTAGAGCAGCGCCTCCCACCCCTCCCCCCTCTCCAGCTCCACCCCGAGCGGCCTCGGCCTCCCGCTCCCGTCGACGCCCACGTAGATCAGCCTCCCGACGGTCGCGAGCCTGGCGCCCCCGCCCCCCTTGACGTAGGACTCCACAAGGACGGACAGGCTGGACCTCCCCGCGTTCACCGCCCACGCGCGGTAGACGAGGACGTCGCCCACCCTGACGGGCTCTATGAAGTGCATCCTGTCGAGGAAGCCCAGGACGACGTCCGACTTGGCGACGTCCATGGCCACGATAGTCCCCGCGTCCACCAGCCAGTTGAGCATGTAGCCGCCGTAGAGGACCCCCATCGGGTTCGCGTTGTGCGGCGCCACGAGCCTCACCATCTCCACCATGGTGTCCGAGATCCTCACGCCGCGATCGCGGTCCCATCCCGATAAAAGCTTAAGACCTCGCCGCGCCGCGCGGCCCCCATCGGCGTGATGAGGCATGGGGGAGGCGGAGCGGAGGCTGCGCCAGCCCATAGTGGTCGTGCTGGGGCACGTGGACGCCGGCAAGACGAGCCTGCTGGACAGGATAAGGGGGACGGCCGTCCAGGCGAAGGAGGCCGGCGGGATAACCCAGCACATAGGGGCGAGCTTCATACCGGCCGACACCCTGAGGTCCATCTGCGGCCCGCTCCTCAGGCAGTTCCGGTTCGAGGTCACGATCCCGGGCCTGCTCTTCATAGACACGCCCGGGCACGAGGCCTTCAGCAACCTGAGGATCAGGGGAGGGTCCGCCGCGGACCTGGCGATACTCGTGGTGGACGCCACGAAGGGCCTCGAGCCCCAGAGCTACGAGAGCATGGAGATCCTCAAGTCCAGGAAAGTCCCGTTCACGATCGCGCTGAACAAGATAGACCTGATCACCGGGTGGGTCCCGCACCCCGGCTCCCAGCTCCTACAGTCCATAGGCTCCCAGCAGAGGGCGGTCGTGGACAGGCTGGACGAGGCCATATACCGCGTGGTCGGGCAGCTGTCCCAGGTCGGGTTCCGCAGCGAGGCCTTCTACAGGGTCAGGGACTTCGCCAGGGAGGTCGCGATAGTGCCCCTGAGCGCCAGGACCGGGGAGGGGATCCCCGAGCTCCTCGCGATACTGGTGGGGCTGGCGCAGCAGTTCCTGAGGGGCAGGCTCGCCCTGGAGGGCGGCCCCGGGAGGGGGATAGTCCTGGAGATCAGGGAGGAGCCGGGGCTCGGCCACACGGCGAACGTCATACTGACGGACGGCGAGCTGAGGGTCGGCGACGAGGTGGTCCTCGGGACCAGGTCCGGGGCGATCGTGACCAGGGTCCGGGCGCTCCTGATGCCGAAGCCCCTCGACGAGATGAGGGACCCGCGCGACCGGTTCACCCCCATCGAGCGCGTGACGGCCGCGGCCGGCGTGAAGCTCTCGGCGCCGGGGCTCGAGGACGTCGTGCCCGGCACCCCGATCTACGTGGCGGCCCCCGGGAGGCTCGAGGAGCTGAAGGAGATGGTCGCCTCCGAGGTCAGGTCCGCGATAAGGCAGGGGGAGGTCACGGGGGTCGTGCTCAAGGCGGACGCGCTCGGGTCCCTGGAGGCGATAGTCTCCATGATGGAGAGGCGCGGCATACCCGTGAGGATAGCCGACATAGGCCCGATAACGAAGAGGGACGTGATAGAGGCCTCGGTCGTCAAGGAGAAGGACAAGTACCTCGGGGTGGTCCTGGGGTTCAACGTGAGGCCCCTGCCGGAGGCCAGGGAGGAGGCCGATGCCAGGGGCGTCACGATCCTGCTCGACAGGGTGATATACTCGCTCGTCGAGGGCTACGAGCGGTGGGTCCAGGAGGAGAGGGCCAGGGAGGCGGCCCAGGCGTTCTCGCGCCTCACGCCGCCGGCCAAGGTCAGGGTGCTGCCGGGCTACGTGTTCAGGAGGAGCAACCCGGCCATCTTCGGGATAGAGGTCCTGGCGGGCAGGATCAGGTCCCACGTGATGCTCATGGACGGGGAGGGGCGCGAGGTCGGCGAGGTCCTCCAGGTGCAGTCGGCCGGGTCCCCCGTCGAGGAGGCGAGGGCCGGGGACCAGGTCGCCATCTCCGTCAGGGGGCCGACGGTCGGGCGCCAGGTGAGGGAGGGGGACGTGCTCTACACGTCGCCCGGCCCCGATGAGGCGAAGGCCCTCCTCGAGAGGTACAGGGGGGCGCTGTCGGAGTCGGAGCTCGCGGCGCTGGACGAGATAATCAGGATAAAGAGGTCGAGGAACCCGCTCTACGCGGTGCGAGCCCCATACGCTTATTAATTTCCCGCCCGGAGGGCGCGCATGCCGGAGTTCCAGCTGGTGCTCTCGGACCCCAGGAGCGGCAGGTCCGTCAAGCTGGAGCTCAAGGACCCCCAGTCCAGCGTGCTCCTGGGGCTGAGGATAGGGGAGGTCGTGGACGGCTCCGCCATGGGGATCAGGGGCAGGTTCAGGATCACCGGCGGGAGCGACAGGTCCGGGACCCCGATGAGGCCCGACGTCCACGGCGGCGTCAAGCGTTACGTCCTGCTCTCCGGGCCCCCGGGCTTCAGGCCCAGGAGGAGGGGCGAGAGGAGGAGGAAGCTCGTCAGGGGGGACACGATAACCCCCGAGATCTATCAGGTGAACGCCGTCCTCGTGGAGGGCGAGCTGCCGGCGGCCCCCGGGGCGGGGGCGGGGGAAGGCCGATAGTTGCCCCCGGGCATGAGGATACCCAGGCAGCCAGAGGTGAACATAGGGACAGCCGGGCACGTGGACCACGGGAAGACCACGCTCGTGGAGGCCCTGACCGGCAAGTGGACGAGCGCTCACAGCGAGGAGCTGCGCAGGGGGATCACAATAAAGGTCGGCTACGCCGACGCCGCGGTCTACAGGTGCACCGGGTGCGATCCCCCGGCCGCCTACAACACCAGCGGCGAGTGCGATGGGTGCGGGGGCGAGCCGCGCCTGGAGCGCGTGATCAGCTTCGTCGACTGCCCGGGCCACGAGTCCCTGATGGCCAACACGCTGAGCGGCGCCTCCGCCATGGACGGCGCCGTCCTCGTGGTGGCCGCCAACGAGCCCATACCCCAGCCCCAGACCAGGGAGCACCTGCAGGCCCTCAGGATAGTCGGCGTGGAGAACGTGGTCGTGGCGCTCAACAAGGTGGACCTGGTCAGCTGGAGGGGGGCGATGGAGAGCTACGAGGCGCTGAGGGGCTTCCTCGAGGAGTACGGGTACGGCGGGTCCCCGGTCGTGCCCGTGTCCGCGCAGAGGAGGCTGAACCTGGACGCGCTCATCCAGGCGATGGAGGAGCACATACCGACCCCCAGGAGGGACGAGTCGAAGCCGCCCATGATGCAGGTCCTGAGGTCCTTCGACGTGAACAGGCCCGGGGCCGAGCTGGGGGAGCTGAGGGGCGGGGTCCTCGGCGGCACCCTCATCCAGGGCGTCCTGAGGGTCGGCGACGAGGTGGAGGTGAGGCCGGGGATCTTCGATCCGGAGAGGCAGAAGTACGTCCCGGTCACGACGAGGGTGGTGAGCCTGGGGACGAGCGCGGGCCTGGTCGAGGAGGTCAGGCCCGGCGGGCTCGTCGCCGTGGGCACGGAGCTGGATCCCTTCTTCACGAAGGGCGACCAGATGGTGGGCAACATGATCGGGCCCCCGGGCGAGCTCCCGGACGTCATGGACAGCATAACGATGGACGTGGAGCTGCTGCCCAGCGTCGTGGGGCTGGCGGTCCCCACGAGGATCGAGCCGATAAGGAGGGGGGAGCCCCTCAGGCTCAACGTGGGGACGATGGTCACGCTGGGCACGGTCTCCGAGATCAGGGGGACCCGCGTCACAGTGTCGCTCAGGAGGCCGGTCTGCCCCCCTCCGGGCGCCCGCGTGGCCATAAGCCGGAAGGTGGGCGACCGCTGGAGGCTCGTGGGCTCGGGCCGGCTGGTCGAGCGATGGCGGAGGACAGGGCCCCCCGCCCCATCGTCATGGACACGAGCTTCCTCGTCCAGCTCTCGGAGCCCGGCGGGATGGCCGCGATCGAGAGGATCGAGGAGCTCCTGGGGGGCGGGCGCCCCAGGCTCCGGCTCCTGATCCCCTCCTGCGTCGTCGACGAGCTGCGGTCCCTCTCCCGGAGGCTCCCGGGGGCCGCGCTCGCCGTGGAGTTCGTGCGCGGCGGGCGCCCCGGCATCGAGGTCGAGGTCGTGGAGCGCCGCGGCAGGCCGGACGACGCCGTGCTCGAGCTCGCCCTGGAGTCCCGCGGCGTGCTCGCGACCATGGACGGCGGGCTCCTCAGGAGGGCGCGCAGGATGGGGGTCCCGACCCTGACGCTGCACGGGGGGATGCCCGTGCTCACGGGCGATCCGGCCTGGCGCGGCCCCCCCAAGGATGTGCGAGCCATCCCGCCCCGAAGGGGAGGTTTCCCGCGCGCATAATATATAAAAGGCGCGGGGCCCGGCGGCCCCACGTTGTTTCAGCTGGTGGAGCTCGAGGACGTCGTGAAGATACCGCCCCGGATGCTGGGGATGGACCTCAGGAGGGCGGCCGCGGAGGAGCTCTCGAGGAAGTACAGCGGCGCCGTGAGCCCCGAGCTGGGCTACATAATCAGGGTGGTGGAGGTGGAGGTGGAGCCGGTCGGCAGGATAGTGCACGGCGACGGGGCGGTCTACCACCGGGCCAGGTTCAGGGCGCTCGTCTTCTACCCGAAGCTCCAGGAGGTCGTCGAGGGCGAGGTCGTCGAGGTGACGGACTTCGGCGCGTTCGTGAGGATAGGGCCGCTGGACGCGCTCCTCCACATATCCCAGATAACGGACGACTACCTGACGGTCGACATGAAGCAGGGGGCGATCGTGGGGAAGGGGACGGGCAGGGTGCTGAAGAGCGGCGCCAGGGTCCGCGTCAGGATATCGGTCGTCAGCATGGGGCGCGGGATGAGGATGGACAAGATAGGCGTGACTAGCAGGCAGCCCTTCCTCGGCGCCATAGAGTGGATAGAGGACGAGGTCAGGAAGGCCAGGCAGCCCGTCCAGGCCAAGTCCAAGTAGGTCCGGGGGGTGGGGGCTCGTGCCGAGGGAGCTCGCCTGCAGGGCCTGCAGGACCCTGACGACCGAGAGGGTGTGCCCCAACTGCGGGTCCGCGGACCTGACGGACAACTGGAGCGGCCTGGCGGTGATACTGGACCCGTCCTCGTCCGAGATAGCCAGGCTCATGGGGGTGACGAGGCCTGGGAGATACGCTATCGAGGTTCACTAGGTGGCCCCTCGTCCTGGCGCCGGGTCTCGCCGAGGAGCTGCGGAGGCCCCTCGGCCCGGTGCTGGACGCGGAGGGGGCCCTGAGGGCGCTGTCGGCCGGGAGGCCCGTGCTCGTCGGGGACCGCGTGTCGGCGTCCCTGTGCTCCATGGGGCTGCGGCCGTGGGTCCACGTGATAGATATGAGGGAGAGGAGGGGCCCCGCGCGGTCCCCTCCCCCCTGCCCCTTCGAGAGGTCGCTCTCGGCCCGGAACCCCCCGGGCACCATAACGAGGGAGGCCGCCGAGGCGCTGGACGAGGCGATGTCGCTCGACTCGCCGGCGCGCGTCATCATAGACGGCGAGGAGGACCTGCTGGCACTGGTCGCCATATACTTGGACAGGGGATCCATCGTCGCCTACGGGCAGCCGGGCGCCGGGATAGCGGTCGTCGACTCCTCGGACCCCAGGGCGCGCGCGCTGACGGAGCGCGCCCTCCTGTCCATGGGCGGCGCCTGACGGGCGCGCAACGTTTTAAAGGTCCGGGGGCGCGGGCAGGCCGTGGCCCAGGGATCGGAGCGGGGGGCCGGCCCCCCGGCGGCCCAGCCGGAGCTGAGGCTCCTCAGCTCCAGGGAGAACAAATTGTTGGGCAGGATGGAGATGGAGTACCTGCTGCCCGGGGCGTCCGGGAGGCTGAGCAGGGCCGACCTGGTCTCGCTCCTGGCGGAGAGGCTCTCGGCCAGCAGGGAGGCCATAGTGCCGGTCGAGATGCGCCCGGTGACCGGCACGGACGACCTCCTGGCGGTCGTCTACGTGTACCGCGATCCGGCGGACGCCAGGAGGCAGCTCCCGGAGCATCTGTTCCTCAGGATGATGAGCAAGGAGGAGAGGGCGAGGATCCTGGAGGAGAGGCGCAAGGCGAAGGCGGCCCAGAGGGCTAAGGCGGGGGGCAAGTGAGCGATCGCGCGCCCGGATCCTTAACCTTATACGCGTGGGGCCCCCCTCCGGGGCGGTGAGGGGTCATCTCCTCGCGGCGCTCCCCGCGCTCCTGGCGCTAGCGCTGCTCCTCCAGGCGGGCGGCGCCGCCCCCAGCGCGCACGCGCTCCCGGCGGCGCCGGCCCGCGGGTCCCCGGATCCGTCGGGGTCCATCTCGCTGTCCCCCCGCCAATACGCCTGGCAGCCGGTCCAGGCGCTGACCGGGATGAGCGTCACTTTCCGGGTGAGCTCCACAGTCCCCGTCGACGTGTACCTGATGACGCCCTCCCAGCTCTCGGGCTTTGAGGCCACGGGGTCGGCCCAGTACATATACCACTCCTCCGGCACCTACGTGAGCTCGAGCGTCGGGCCGCTGGCCGGCGGCACCTACTACCTGGTGATCTACAACGACCTATCGTCGGGGACCGCCTCCGTGAACTACACGGCCTCGACGGTCCCGGTGAACGTCTACTATTACCGCTCATCCCTCCCAGCGCCCATCGGCGTCGCGGACTACGGGGTGCTGAACGCCACCGGGGCGCTCCACCCCTACGAGATAGTTTACGGCGAGGCGCTGGGGACCGCCGTGATATACTCGATCGGCGCGTACAACTCGAGCCCCCCGCCCGGGGTCAGCCCCTACGGCGCCAGCCTCCAGCTGAACGCCGTCTTGCAGGTGAACACGACCCATGGGGATTACGCTTACTGGCTCCAGGACGTGGCGTGCTTCCTGACGAACAACGACACCATGTTCCTCAACGACAACATCTGGAACATGACGTCCCCCGCGTCGTACCTGACGAACGCCAGCGTCGCCGGCAGCGGCGCCGTCCACGCGACGAGTTCGGGCTACTTCTACGGGTACGGGACGGCCCCCCGGCCGTACGCCCTCCCCCTCACCCTCCACCTCGCGATAGCTTACGCGCGCACGGCGGACGGCGTCGACGTCGGGTTCGGCTACGGCATCGGCAACTTCCCGGCCGTGGCGTGGTACGACAACGCCACCATACGCGAGCCCGGGATAACGTCGGTGGGGCTGGTCGTGGACGGGTACAGCTACACGCCCAGCGGCGACTTCTACGACGCGGAGCTCGTGTTCGGCGGGGAGGGCAACGGCGAGGCGACGCACTTCACCTCCATGAACGCCACCCTGATCCTCAGGTACGCGCTCCCGAACGGGTCCATAGTGTCGCCGCCCGCCATCTACGGGTTCGGGAGCGACACCGCGGAGGCCGCGGACGACCTGAGCACCTCGCTCGTGAATGGGTACCCGG
>Ga0081534_100007_pt1 | contig 107225 bp, 114 predicted proteins | sample MonGeyMetagenome_FD_71019 | JGI IMG/M metagenome (GOLD analysis project Ga0081534, IMG submission 71019) | Hypoxic/sulfidic aquatic microbial communities from Monarch Geyser, Yellowstone National Park, USA - MG (SPAdes) v1 (version 2) | ecosystem: Environmental > Aquatic > Thermal springs > Hot...
GGCACTAACGAGATACTGGGCATGCTGCACGATCCCCCGCCGAGCTACGCGCCGGAGTGGGGCAGCGGGGGCATATTCGGGCTTAAGTACTACAGGGGGGTCCTCTACTACACCCTGGCGTTCGACGCGCTCTCCTACTTCATAACTGACAGCGGCGTTGAGAGGTACCGCTTCGAGCAGGTGGGCCCCCTGCCCACGTCAGGAGGGGACACCTACAACGCCGTTGAGGCTGTTGACGACAGGATATACTTTGGGGGTTGGGTCCACGCCCCAGCGGTGTATGAGGGCAGCGAGTCCTCCCTGAGGGGCACCGTATCCTTCACCAACAAGTACAGCCACGTGCACTTCTACGACATAAGTGACAGGAGGATATCGCTCCTCTGGAAGGAGGGGGCCGGGAGGAGGGACGAGTGGGCCGGGGAGGTCTCTGAGATAATCTACAACCCTGTCCAGGACGAGCTCCTCATAGCCAGGGGGGACGGCACCATAAACCTGGGCGTCTACAGCGTTGACCGCAGGACGGGCGAGGCCAGGAGGGTGTCTGAGAGGCCGGCGCTCAAGGGGGCCCTGGTCTACGAGTACGCCTGCTTTGACGTGCTGGAGCGCCAGATAAAGGACATACACGGCGTGCTCTTCACAAAGGCCGTGACAGGAGTCCAGTGCGTCGACCTGACCAACGGGAAGGTCTCATATGCCCAGCTCGGCGACGTATCAAAGAGGTCGGTTGACGGCGCCCCAGTCAGCTGGCCCCAGACGGGGCCCGCGGCCTCGGCCTACGGCAGGTTCTTCCTGTTCGTCAAGGGAGGGGCCTTCGTGGGCAACCCGCTTGACGAGGCCACCGAGCCCATGAGGTTCGTAAGGCTCTTCGACTTCGGCGACTCCGGCTACTTCTCAAGGAGGACTGTTGCGAAGCCCATAGGCGGCGGCGTACTGGTCGCATTTAACGCCTACTCGGAGTCGCTGGTGAGGCCCACTAACCAGTTTGAGGAGATGGTCGCCAGGGCTACAAACACGATAGTGGGACCCAGCGTCCTCCTCTACATAACTCCCCCGACGGCCAGGATAGTGGGGGCCTTCGGCGCCAGGATAACGAGCTTTGAGTCGGTTGGCGACAGGCTGGTCATAGGGACCAACACGATGTCCAACACCTCGAGGTACAACGCGCTGCCGCTCGACATAGGCTACAGGAGCTTCATAATAGAGAGCGTGTCCCAGCTGCTCGAGTCGCCGCCAAGCGTCAGGTTCTCAGTGCCAGGGGTGCTCGTTAGAGATAAGGTGTTCGGTGGCATACCGACCTCCGGCTACAGGAGCCCAAGGCTTGTGATAAGGTCCGGCAGGAGCAACAGGTTCCATGTATACGAGTACGACTTCTCCCTGCCAGCCCAGGACGCCTACGAAGAGACTTATGACATTACCAGCGGTAAGAACGTGATAGACCTCAGCGGCTTCGACAACTCAATACTCTCATTTAAGCTCGACGACGCAGACCTCAGGGCCAGGATCATAATAGACCTGCTGCGGTAGAAGGCTTCAGCCTCCTCATTATGCTCCAGCTCGCGGCCTCCTTTATGGCCCTCAGGCCCATGCCCTTCCTGGTCGGGTAGCACATGCCCTTCCTTATGGCCTCCACTATATGCTCAGGCGTGCACCTCTCTGCCATTACCTTTGTCGGGGCCTCGCCGACCTCTGAGATAACGTGGGCGTCGCTGCCGCTAGTCATGGGTAGCCCCTTGGACCTGGCGAACCTCTCGGCTGCCCAGTTGAGCAGGGGCAGCCCCCTGGCGTTCCAGACCTCAATCGCGTCAAACTCAGCGTAGTGTGAGAGGAGGTACCTCCCGACGCCCTTCCTGCCCGGCTGGAAGGGGTGGGCGGCTATCATTATGCACCCCCTCTCGTCGCTCCACCTCCTCAGCTCGGGCGGCTCTATCCCCCTGGGCGGGTCCTCGTTGGGGATGGAGGGGCACAGGACCAGCACGTCGCCCCTTGATGTCCTGACCTCGTTGGCTGGTATAACAGCTATGTCGAGGTCCAGCTCCCTGGCGGACTTTATAGCAATTGCCGACCCCCTGAAGGTGTTGTGATCTGAGAGCGCCAGGGCGCTCAGGCCGAGCTGGACAGCCCTGACGACGACCTCCTCGGGCGTCGGCTTGCCGTCGCTGGCCCTGCTGTGGGAGTGAAGCTCGGCGGAGCAGAGCAAGGGACCACCTTGGAGACCTAGCCCATCTGAACTAATAATCGTTAGCCTACAGGAGTCCAAACGTGATGACCTCGGCACTGCTGAGCGCTGGCGATGAGGAGGGTCTTGAGTGCTGACTAGCCGTTTGAGACGCCCACGTAGACCTTTATGAAGTCGGGGAGGCCGCTGAGGTCCGAGAGCACCTCCCTCGCCTCGTCCTCGGTCAGCCTGTGCCTCCTGGCCACCCTGCTTATGTTGGTCCCCTCGTCGCTGAATACCGGGGGCGGGCAGTCCTCCCACCTAGGTATGACGTGGACGTGGAAGTGAAAGACGGCCTGGCCGGCCTGGGCGCCGCTGTTAGTCACTATGTTAACCCCAGGGGCCTTCAGCCTCTCCCTGAGGTACCTGGCGGCCGCCGCGGCGACTACGAAGGCCCTCGAGACCACGTCAGGGGGAGCGCTGTCGACGCTCTCGTAGTGGTCCCTTGAGATCACCAGCATGTGGGCCCTGCATATGGGCGACCTGTCAAGTATTATCATGACCTTGTCGTCGCCGTAGGCCACGTGGGCCCTCTCCTCGCCCCTTGATATCCTGCAGAAGGCGTCGCCGCCCTGCACGTCCGTCACCCTTCAGAGCCTTATTAGCTCCAGCTTAAAATGTTTCGACCGAGGAAAATGGGCAGGAGGAGGAGCGTAATAAGGCAAGAGGTCAACAGGGTACTGCTCAGCGGCAGGCCCCAGGACTACGTCATAGTTTACGTCGACAGGGACCCCGAGGCGGGCCAGAGGCTAGCGGAGCTGAGCGCCTCAAGGGTTAAGGCCGTGAGCGAGTGGGCCATGACCCTTGACGATGACAATATAATACCCCTTCACAGGGTCGTTGAGATAAGGGGCCCCGGCGGGGCCGTCGTCTGGAGGAGAGGTACGAAGGCTTGAGCTACGTAAGGGGACCCTCGTACGTGATAAGGCCTGTTGAGGGCTACGCGACGCCGAGGGTCAGCGGGAGGGAGATAACTGTAGGCCTGGAGCTGCTTAGGCTCGACGCAGGCCTCAGCGTGCTTGGCGAGTCGCTGGCCTCCCTCCTGCTGCCCCCAGTGGAGTACAGCGATGACGTGGCTGATGTAGTGAAGTCCTACAGGAGAAGGGTTGTCATAGAGGAGGCAAGCGACCTCGTGGCCAGGGCTGGCCGCGCCGCTGGGGTCATTAAGGTTCCTAGCTACTTCTTCCCCCTGTCAAGGATGTCAAAGCTCTCATGGCTCTACTCGTGCATATTCAACGATGCCTCCAGGGACCTTGAGCGCCTGGGCGAGGGCTACGCTGACTTCATGGAGCTCGTCGGCTCGCCTGACGGACGCGTCTACGTCAGCCTGAGCGAGCAGAGGGTCAGGGGCTCCTTCGCCTCAGTGCTGGGCAGCGTCGTGAAGAGCGTGGCGGCTGGCGTCAGCGTGGCCGGGACCTACATGTCGCTGTTGCTTAAGTCGTCGGAGTGCCCCCCTAACGTCTTCGTGGAGGACCCCTACAGGACGTTAGAGGTGCCCGAGGGCATCTTTATGAGCTCCTGCAGGTGGGCCGACCACGTGGTTGAGCTCGACGGCAGTAGCAGGTGCAGGAGGTCGTCAATGCTCTACTCGTCGACCGTCTGCGAGGACGAGGAGGGCAGACTCGTCATAAAGGACTACGGCTATGGCACCTTCAAGTGGCTCTTCGCTGGAATAATGTCCGTGACCGCCTACCCGTTTACACAGACGCCGAACGGCAGGGCCTCTAACGAGTACAGGGGGTTCATTGAGCTCAGGCGCTACATAAGGACGCCAAGGGTGCTGAGCGTGTGCCTGACGCCCATGGAGGCCTCCATGGTGAGGGAGTATATAGATGGGCAGGACGTGCTGAGGAGCAGGGACCCCTCCCACTGGGAGGAGGCAGGGAAGGCCTTAGCTACGGTCCACAGGGCGGGCTATGCCATGGGGGACCCAAACCCAGGCAACATAATCATAACCGAGGGCGGGCCCGCCCTCATAGACGTTGAGCAGGTCAGCCCCTTCACGCCCCAGAAGGGGGCCTGGGACCTCGCAGTGTTCTTCTACTACTCCAGGTTCTTTGGGGCACCCCTTGACTTGGTGAGGGAGTCCCTCAGGAGTTACGCGTCATCCCTTGACCAGCAGGCCTGGAGGAGGGTGAGGAGACAGGTCTTCAGCCCAAGGCTGGCCCCCTTCTTAGCAAGCCTGCCGCCCCTCTTCTTCGAGCTGAGGTCCTCCCTGGAGTCCATTAAGCCCTGACCGCCTCGCTTACCACCGAAGCTGGGAGAGCCGCCGACCTCATGTGAGGAAGGAGCCTCTTGAGCGCGTCCCTGTCAGGCCTCTCAAGGAACAAGTAGCTCCTCACGGACTCCTCGACGAGCTGGTAAGGCATACCAACAATGTTAGCGTAGGCCTGCAGGTCGGCATCCTTGACCTCAGAGACGGCCTCCTCCATTATTGACGTTATCCTCTCGTACTCCTCCTCAAGGGAGCTGTTGGCGCCCAGGAGGCAGCAGGTCTCCAGGTCGCAGGGCTCTGCCCTAAGCCCCATCCTGGAGGCCATGGATAGGTAGGGCTCCCAGACCACTGCCTCTCTGACCTGCCCCCTGGCCACGGAGTTGAGTATATCCTCGCCACTCTTTAGGTAGACCCTAGGTGGCTCAAGCCCGCTCGACTCCGCGCAGAGCTCCATGGAGGACAGCCTGGAGGTCGCGTGGCCCGAGCCGCTTCTGCCCTCCACTACGCCTGCCCCTCCCTTGCTCCCGCCGCCGACTATGTGGACGGCGCCAGCGGTGAGCCTGTTGAAGGTAAGCAGGGTTATAGCTGGCGCCATGGCTAGCTGTATCCTCCCCGCCGCCAGGTCCATGACCTCCTGCAGGGCGTCGTCGTAGACCTTAACCGTGACGTAGCCGTACCTGTCCGAGAGCCTCTTGACAAGCCTTACTATGTAGGGGTACTCGCTGGCCCTGACTATGCCAACTATGGCGGGCGCCTTAGCCCTGCGGGAGCCTGGGCCTATTATGGTTACTCCTCCCTCCTCCCTGACGCTTATGAGGCCGAGGGACTTCAGCCTCCTAACTCTCTTCAGAACCATGCTCTTGCTCCAGCCCAGCTGCCTTGAGAGCTCTGAGAGCGTCAGGGGACCGTGCTCTGAGACTGCCCTTATGACGTCAGCGTCTACCTGGTCCAGCACCCTCTCACCTAGAATAACATCTGTTTTCCAGCTCTAAATAGGTTACATTAAAAGCCTCGCCGTTCACTGCGTGAGGAGGCCAGGTTAAAAGCCGGCCACTGCCCATAGCGCTGGGCCTGAGAGCGTGGGCGCTGAGGAGAGGATAGACCCCTGGGGCAGGCCTGACATAAAGGACTACGGGAGGCTCTACAACGTCTTCGGCATCAGACCGTTCGACGAAGTGCTTGACAAGCTGAAGGCGCTGGGCGTTGAGCCTAGCCCCTTCATGAGGAGGGGCGTAATATTCGGTCACAGGGACCTTGACATAGCCCTCGAGGCCTGGGCCTCGGGCAGGCCCGTGGCCGTGGTGACGGGCTTCATGCCAAGCGGCCGGTTCCACTTCGGCCACATGCTCACGGCCCTTCAGCTGGTCTACTACCAGAGGCTGGGCCTCAGGGTCTTTGTCTGCATGGCTGACGCCGAGGCCTACGCCGTGAGGAGGGCCAGCAGGGAGGAGACCATAAGGAGCGCGCTCGAGGAGTTTATACCGAACCTGCTGGCCCTAGGCCTTGACCCGCAGAAGACTGAGTTCTACTTCCAGACGGGGAGGGAGGGGCCATATCATGAGCTCATACAGCTCTTCAGCTCAAAGGTGACGTCCAATGAGATGGAGGCCATCTACGGTGACCTCAGCCCAGCTAAGGTCGTGAGCGCGCTCACCCAGGTTGCAGACATACTTCACCCCATGCTTAAGGAGTACGGGGGCTATGAGTACGTCATAGTGCCTGTCGGTGCCGACCAGGACCCCCACATAAGGCTCACAAGGGACATGGCGACGAGGATGAGGGGGGAGATAAACTTCAACCCACCCGCCGCCACCTACCACAAGCTGATAAGGGGCCTTGACGGCGGCAAGATGAGCAAGAGCAAGCCTGACTCAACGATATTCCTCACGGAGCCCGTTGAGGAGGCCGTAAGGAAGTTCAGGGCGTCGCTCACAGGAGGCCGCAATACGGCTGAGGAGCAGAGGAGGCTTGGCGGCGAGCCGGACAAGTGCCCTGTGTTCGACCAGTACCTCTACTACCTGGTTCCTGATGACTCTGAGCTGGCCTCAATAGAGAGGAGTTGCAGGTCGGGCTCCCTGCTCTGCGGCGAGTGCAAGCTCATGGGCTCCGAGAAGCTGAGGAAGTTCCTTGAGTCGCACCAGCGCCTGCTGGAGACCTACAAGGACAAGGCCGCGTCGCTGGTTGAGTTGCCCAAGTACTGAGCCTGCTGCCTCAGAGGAGGCCCCTCAGGGCCTGGCCTGCGCCGCGGCCCCTTCTTGCCCCTGACCGGGTAGCAGTGGGAAGTAAGACTCTAGGGAGAGGCTGGGCAGGAACCTGACCCCACAGCCCGAGGAGAGCAGCTTGGCGTGGAGCTCCGATATCCTCTGCGACGGCCCTGAGAGCACGAGCACTTCGAAGCACTTCCCGCTCCTATGGATGTGCATGTAGGTCTCCGCCACGTCAGAGTACCTTTCTATTACGCTCTCGTCTCCCCTGTTCTCGGGGCAGAGGGCCACCATGACGCCCTCGCACTGGTGAGGCGTTAGGTAGTGTATGTAGTCGCTCAGCATGTTTCGTATGGCCTGCTCCACGATCTCGCTCCTGCTCGTGCCCACCTTACTGGCCAGGACGTCAAGCTCCCTGCTAAGGTCGCTGGGTATGCTAACCCCGAACCTTACCTTGTTAACCACCGTCGCCGCACCTCTTCACAAAGTTGTTAACAGCGGCCACAGCCTTATCGCTCATGTAATGCTCGAGGATACATGCGAGCCTGTCCGCCTCGGCCTCGCTGACGCCCATCTTAACCAGGGCTGTCTTTATCTTCGCCTCTCTTTCCACTATTGGCTCTGCGAGGGAGGCGCCGGCCTGGGTCAGCCTCACGCCCCTGTAGGGTATGTAATCTATGTAGCCCATTGAGGCCAGCTTCCTGAAGGCCTCTGTGACGCTGGCAGGAGCCATGCCCAGATCTGAGGCCATGTCAGTGGTGCGGACCCACGATGTGAGGCCGCCGCGCTTGTATATTGCTGTCAGGTACTCCTGAAGGCTAGGCGACACGCACCTCCTGGACGACGTGGGCCTTTCTCCTGTTAGCACTACCTATGCCCGAGTACAGTTGTCCGTTGAGGACTTAAAAAGAGTTAAAAGGGTCAGCTTAAATGACCCAGCTGGCGCTGTCAGCCGCTGCAGGGCCTGTAGAGCTCCTTGTTGAGCTCTATGAAGCCGAGCTTGCTGTAGAAGCTGTCAGCAATAGAGTTATCGGCAGGGTATATCGCGGTAACTATGCCAGCCCCCCTCCTCTTGGCCTCTTCAGAGGCCTTATCCACGAGAATCCTGCCAAGCCCCTTCCTCCTGTACTCGGGCCTGACGTAGAAGTCCGTTATCTGAGCCGCGAGCCTTGGCTCATAGAAAACCCTGTCCTCCAGCTCAAACCTTATGAGCCCAGCTATGACCTTATTTGAGGCGTCCTCAGCGACCAGGACTACGACCTTGTCGTCCTTAATTGACTTCGCCAGGTACTCCTTGACAACCTCAAATATGTTAGGAACCACCTTAAAGTGAGGGTCGAGCTCCTCGTTAAGTGACTTCAGTCTCACAACGAGCTCGGCCACCTGGTCTATGTCGCTCTCACTCATGGACCTTATCACTATATTCTCTATTGACAACTCATCACACCTCCTTCACGTACCTGAGCAAGTAGGGCCTGAAGCCCATCTTGGCGTAGAGATCCTCCGCTATTTTATTTCCAGCTGGAAGCTCTACTGTAACCAGGGAGGCACTCTGCCTCCTGGCCTCGTCACTGAGCTTGTTAACTAGTAGTGTCGCTATGCCCTGCCTCCTCTGCTGGGGCTTGACGTAAAGTTCCCTTATGACCATCTGTCTCCTCATGTATAGCAACTCGTTCTCCTCAAGGGAGGCAGTCAGGTAGCCCACGACCTGAAGACCCTCTACAGCGACGAGGGTTACGAGCCTGGGGTCGCTGACTATGCCGTCTGCGTGCCTCTGCGCCAGCTCCAGCAGGTTGTTCGCGGGGGCCCAGCTGGGGTCGAACTCCGCGTTAAACGAGAAGAACCTATAAACAAGCTCCGCCAGCTGCTTCACGTCGTCCTTAGAGGCCCTCCTGACGCTCACGCCAGTCTCGGCAAACAAGCACATCACCCCTTATAGTCAACGGGGGGCCTAGGTATGAGGCCGCTTGACCAGATGGACTGGAACTTCTGCCTGACGGTGCCGATTATCTCCCTGGCCCTCTCCAGCTCCTCCCTGTAGGTGGTCGTCCTCCTGGCGACCCCCTCCTCAACAGCTTTAACTGCTATGGCAGCAGCAACCCTTGGGTAGACCTCCCACTCCTCCATGGTCGGAAGTATCCTGCTTTCACTTAAGCCGCCGTTCTCCTCCGCGTACTTGGCCAGCTCCACCGCGGCCGCCACGGCCATTGTGTCAGTTATGGTCTTCGCCCTCACGTCAAGGACCCCCCTGAAGACGGCTGGGAACACGAGGCTGTTGTTGACCTGGTTTGGGAAGTCGCTCCTGCCGGTAGCTACTATCCTTGCCCCCGCCTTCTTCGCCTCCGAAGGCCATATCTCGGGCACAGGGTTGGCGAGGGCGAACACTATGGCGTCCTTGTTCATACTTGACACCCACTCGGGCCTTATGGTGCCGGGCCCTGGGGCCGAGGCGGCAACGACGACGTCGGCCCCCTCGAAGGCCTTTGATACAGGGGCATCTGATGGGAGGCCCCCTCCACCGGTCTCAATGGCCATCTGGTACTGATAGGGGTCTGTGAACATCAGCTTGTCTATGTCCTTCATCTCAGGGTGAAGAATGCCGTATTTATCAACCACGACTATATGTGAGGTCTTCACGCCCACCGCCTTTAGCAGCCTGTAGAAGGCCGTGTTGGCAGCCCCAGCGCCAAATATTACTATCCTCACGTCCTGAAGCCTCTTGCCTACGACCTTGAGGGCGTTCGTGAGGCCCGCCAGCTCTACGGTGGCAGTCCCCTGCTGGTCGTCGTGCCACACGGGTATGCTGAGCTTTGACCTGGCCTCGTCAAGTATGGTGAAGCACTTGGGCTTCTCTATGTCCTCGAGGTTTATGCCGCCGAAGGAGGGCTCTATGAGCTGGAGAAGCTCAACGAACTTAGCGACATCGCTGGCCCTGTGCACAATTGGCACGGCGTCCACGCCCCCCAGGTACTTGAAGAGAAGCGCTTTCCCCTCCATCACCGGGTATGCGGCCTCGGGGCCGATCTTGCCGAGACCGAGGACCCTGGTGCCGTCGCTGACCACGGCGATGGTGTTCCACCTTGACGTGAGCTCGAAGGAGAGGTCAGGGTCCTTGCTTATGAGCTTGCTGACTGCGGCAACCCCGGGCGAGTACCAAACGGCGAAGTCCTTCATGCCCCTGACCGGCACCTTGGGCAGCACCTCTATCTTGCCGCTGTAGAACCTGTGCATGTTAACGCTGATGGTATACCATTGGTCTGAGGCCGGCTCTCCCTCTGACACTTCAGCCACTCTCCTCACGAAAAACGTGTACTGGCAAGTTTTTCTGCTTTTCCATTACATGTTATTTTATAACTTAAAAACAAATAAAAATGTTATTAGAGCTCCTGCTTAAGCCACGCTGTTGGCTGAGCGAGAGAATATCACTGTAGTTGTTGGACTGAGGTAGCCTTTGAGGAGGCCTCCGCTGAGCTGCGGCTGATACTTTGGTATGACCCAGTACTTCATGAGTGGCAAGTATATCAGCCCTGAGACAGTAAATGAGAGCAGCCAGGAGCCGTCGAATAGCAGCGCGTGGTACGGTAGAGGCGCATAGATCAACAGCGCCACAACTACGAACGTTATTACGGCAGCAGGGTTTATGCCGTGCCAGTACCTGAACATGCCGTCGCTCCTGAACACGTCTGCCAGGTCGAACTTGAACCTCCTTATGATAGCATAGTCAAATATTATGACGCCCTCTATGCTGCCCAGCAGGCCCCCATAGGTCAGGAGCCAGTTCTGGATGTAGCTGTAGGCGTTGCCGTAGTAGCTCCAGGCCCCTATCCCTATGCCTATGGCTATAAGGGCCAGGGAGCCCTTGAACCAGCTCATGTACTTCGGGAAGGTGTTAGCTATGTCATACGCTGGACCGACTGCGTTGGCGAAGGCGTTCACCAGGAAAGTAGCCAGTATTATAGATAGCAGCACGAAGTAGGCCAGCGGCCTGGCCATGTGGAGCGAGGCGAGCACCACGGGGTCCCATATGGCCTCGCCATAGAGCTTATATGCGGCTGAGGTGGTCATAACCGAGAGCGCTGCCACCACAAGCATGAGGAAGGGCATCGCCGCCTGCCCGTAGGCATGGGACCTCTGCGACCTCGCAAACCTGGTATAGTCAGGCATCGTTAAGGCCATTGTGGCCCAGAAGGCTATGTTGGCGTTGAGGAATACTAGGAGGCCGAGCCACGTGAAGTGGCCTGTGGAGGCCAGCGCCGAGAGGTTGACGGACCAGTTGGCGGCCGACATGAAGTAGACCCAGAGCGTAAAGAAGGCCGCCATCACTATGGGCCCCCCTACCCTTGCGAGCCACCTGAGCGCTGGCTGGGACTTCACTATGGGCGACAGGTAGAACGCTAAGATCTGTGCGCCTATCACCGCCGCAAAGGTGGCCCAGAATATCGAGGGGAAGTCCTTCGCGAGCACGAAGGGGTAGTCCGAGAAGTGGGCCACAGTGTAGGCTATTGACGAGGCCTTGCCTGTCGAGATGGCGTAGATGGCGGTTGCGGCCTCAGCAATGATGTAGCTCTCTATGCCCCACCAGCCGGCCCCTATGACGGCCCTGACCCAGCTCGGGAAGATCGCACCGTAGGTGCCCCACCTGGTCCTCGTCAGCTGGGGCTCAGCTATGCCGTACCTGGCTCCTCCGTGGGACTGTATTAGCATTGGAACTAGCACTATGGCGTTCCCTGCGAAGACCGTAAGTATAGACTGCAGCGGCGTCAGGCCATAGATGAGACCTATGCTCGCAAGCGTCCACGAGGGCACTATGAAGGCCATGGAGACCCATATCAGGAAGTAAGTTATAGCGCCCCAGTTCCTGCCCGATATGGACACGGGGTGTACGTCAGGGTTCCAGAGGGAGCCCTCGTGAGGGAACCCCCTGGTCAGCTCAACCTGGCCCCTGCCCGGGTCGTACCTAGTTATTGAGACGGTGTCAAACTCAGGAGGGTCTGACCCTCCAGCTGACGGGCCACTCAGTTCCCTAGCCAAAATGCCTTCTCTCGCCTGTTACTTAGGTTATTTATAAGCGTTTCCGTAGTGAGGGCGGGGGTGCCTTAAGGCAATCTGTATCGTGGACGGGACTACCGCCTAAGCCATGATCGCGCCTCTCGAACAAGTTACCTACGTCATGCAAAGCAGCGTCGCACACCCAAGGCCTACGCCAGCTCTCAGCAGGCTGTGACTCTAAGCCTACGATACCTTAAGGCGTTGAGGTTCTGATCCGTTACAAGGCACCCACGTAAATTTATAGAAAGTCTAAACCTCTAGATCAAGTTCGTCTATCTAATGCAGTGCACCTAACTTTGAATAGCCCTATGCAGAGCTCAATAGATCAACCAGTAAGCCCTACGGTCTAATGCAGGGAACCTAGCAGCTCTATTAGTAATTTACTAAATATTTTGAATCTAAAATTAACACATAGCCTGGGGGCCTCCGGCTAGAGCAGTCGCCAGGCGCCTCTAGGTGAGCTTCTTGGATGGTGTTACCTGCGCTCCCTCGAGGCCAGGCCCAGGGACTGCAGGTAACACGCTGAGGGCAGCGGGGGCCTGGGTTAGGGCCCTGACAGCCAGCTGGCGCGGGGCCCTGCTCACTTCCAGGCAGCAACAGCGTATTACCAGTAGCCTGCAGCCCTCCGCGCCAGGCCAGGTACCTTAAGCCGCCGTGTGCTACTGCGGCCTCCATCAGGTTGCTTAACTTTTCACTAACATTTTTGATTTGGAGTTAACGCGCACTTAACTCGCCCCCAGCCTTGGGCTGCCCATCGTTTAACTGGAGTTAAGTTCAGGACCTTGACCTCCAGGTTAACCCATGTGGCCCGGCCCGCCGGGGCCGGCGCAAGGTCAGCAGTCAGCCCACAGCCCCTGATGGGGGTCCCATGGTAGCCCAGCCGGGCTGCGGCCGGAGCCCCCTACAGGGCAGCCTGCTAAGGACGCTTGCCATCCTAACGGCATGTGCAGCCTCAAGTACAGCCATCTATAGACCTGTAGGTTTACTGGCCGGTTAACTAACCTATTGACAGGCCCGTGTATCACACAGGAGGCCGCAGAAGGCCCTGCGTGGGGCCTAAGCTCTTTAGCCTAAAGACTCTTACAGCCCGCAAGTGCCTAGGCAGCCAACAAGCCCTTACAGCTTAACCCTTTTCATCTTCCGCGCGAGCCGCTGCCTAGGGTGCAGGCGTGAAGTTTGGAAGCTCCTCCGAGGTCCCAGCGCAGGACGTCTCCCAGCTGCTCCCTGGCACGAGGGGGGTCTACGTCCAGTGGCTCGTGAGCAGGGCTGACGGCTCGGAGAAGGTTGCCCTGAGGAGGTTCCTGGTCAAGCCGCATGCCATCATGCCTTATCACAAGCACAAGTACGCCGAGGCCGTCTTCATGCTCAGGGGCAAGCTCAAGGTTAACATAAACGGCGTTGAGAGGGTGCTTGGCCCTGGGGACTTCTTCTACACGGGGCCCTACGAGCCCCACAGCATAGAGAACCCCTCTGACGAGGAGGCGGAGTTCATCTGTGCCATCAGCTATGAGGACGACATGTCCCTTCAGCCGGTGGAGCGAGGGCCTTAATGGCGCCACTTCTTTCAAAAAGTTAATAAGAAAACCCAATTTTTAGTTCATAAATATGAGTTAACGAGCTATTTAAAAGCGTTAGCGGCGCTAAGCCTTTAATTATAACGTAAAAAGCCTTTAATTATAACGTAAAAAGCCTAGTCCTACAGAGAAGTCTGCGGTGTGGAGCGGTGCACCCGCGCCGTTCTAGCCTCAATAGTGCCCCTGGCAGTCTTCATAGTCCAAGGTCTCTGATGGGATTATTTACATCTCAAACTCGGTCAAGCTGCCGTCGCCGATCCCCAAGCTGGAGGGTAAGTTCAGGCTCGGAATTAGGCCCGAGGACCTCATGCTGAGCGACTCGACAGACGCGCCTGGGATGACCCTAGTGGGCAGGTTTAAGGTGAAGGTTTCAAGCTACGTCGCTGGCATATTTAGGACCCTAGTCTTGCCAACCGACGATGACTCCATAGAGATATTTGTTAACACCAATGGTTACGTAGAGCCAGGGTCTGAGAAGAACCTGCTCGTGAGGCTCCCTAAGGTTAAGGTCTTCAGTGAGAAGGGCGAGAGCCTGACGTTGGCCAGATCCTGACCTCAAGGTAAGCTTTAAGCCTCAAATGCCAGAAGCTTTTGTAGTGATGTAACGACGGTAAGCTGAGCGACAGGCGATGAAGAGCGTTCACCCTTACTGAAGCTTTGCACTATTGTGAGCCTTCTTTTATGTCATCGGTTTCCCTCGTTATCTTTTTAATCCCAAGTCCCCGCAGGTCCCCTGAACCCAGGAGGAGGATGAAGGGTGTCGAAGCCCGATTACGTGCTGTTTGAGGTCCCAGACGACCTAGCTGAGGACGTGTATAAGCTGGTTGCGAAGGCCAGGGAATCTGGCAAGTTAAAGAAGGGCACAAATGAGACTACGAAGGCTGTGGAGCGCGGCGTTGCAAAGCTAGTTGTAATAGCCACTGACGTCGACCCGCCTGAGATAGTTGAGCACCTGCCGTTGCTCTGCGACAGCAAGAAGATACCGTTCGTCTACGTCCCAAGCAAGAAGAGGCTTGGGGAGGCCGCCAAGATAGACGTGGCGGCGGCCAGCATAGCAATTGTTGACCCAGGCGAGGGGGCGGAGGACCTCAAGAAGATAGTCGACAGGGTCAAGGACCTTAGGGCTAAGTCCGGCAAGTGAGGTAAGTAAGGCATGCCAAAGGGTGAGCCTGCAACCTTTGCTCAGGTCGTAAGGATAGCCAACACCGACGTGCCCGGTGAGGACACGCTAATCTACGGCCTTTCAAGGATTAAGGGTATAGGCTACACCACGGCGCTTGCCATAGCAAGAAAGCTTGGCGTAGATCCTACCACGCACATAGGGTACCTGCCCCCCGACCTCCTGAAGAAGCTCGAGGATGCCATTAACGACCTGACGCGCCTTAGCCTGCCCCCGTGGCTTTATAACAGGAGAAAGGACTATGAGACGGGCCAGGACAAGCATCTAGTTGGCGCAGAGCTGATGTTTGCAGCGAGACACGACATAGACAGGGAGATAAGGATGAGCTCGTGGAAAGGCGTTAGGCACAAGCTGGGCTATAAGGTGAGGGGTCAGAAGACCCGCACAACCGGCAGGACTGGTATGACAGTAGGTGTCAAGAGAGCAGCTGCTCTCCCAGGCGCTGGAGGAGAGGGCGGCAAGGTGAGTGGCGGTGGGGGATCCCAGGAAAAGTAGGCGTAGGTGGATAAGTCCAGGACATCCATGGATTAAGGACAGGCTCCAGCATGAGCTGGAGCTGATAGGAAAGTACGGGCTGAGGAACAAGAAGGAGGTCTGGATAGCTGAGTCAGTAGTCAGGAACTTCAGGCTCAGGGCGAGATCGCTGCTGGCCTTGCCAGAGCAGGAGAGGTCCACAGCTGCTAAGAGCCTGCTCGACGCCCTCTACAGGCTTGGGCTCGTCGGCAAGGACGCCGTGCTAGACGACGTCCTGGGCCTCACGGCCGAGAACGTCCTCGAGAGGAGGCTCCAGACGCTGGTCTATAGGAAGGGTCTGGCGAAGACCCTGCACCAGGCAAGGCAGATGGTAGTGCACGGCCACATAGCCATTAATGGAAGGCGCGTCACCAGCCCAGGCTACCTGGTGCCTCGCGACGAGGAGGACAAGATAGAAATAGCCCCAGGGAGCCCGCTGAGGGCGGCCCAGGAGCAGCAGGTGGGTGGTCAGAGTGTCGCTCAGGGAGCTTAAGTGGGGCGTGGCCCACATCTACAGCAGCTTCAACAACACCATAATACACATAACAGATATGAGCGGCGCCGAGACGGCGGCAAGGGTATCAGGGGGCATGGTGGTTAAGGCTGACAGAGAGAAGCCCTCGCCCTACGCAGCTATGATAGGCGCTGCCAGGGCCGCCCAGACAGCGATGGACAGGGGAATATCTGCCATCCACATAAAGGTGAGGGCCCCTGGAGGCCATGGACCTAAGACGCCTGGGCCCGGCGCCCAGGCTGCAATAAGGGCCCTGGCCAGGGCCGGCTTCGTAGTAGGCAGAATAGAGGACGTGACCCCAGTACCCCACGACACCACGAGAAGGCCAGGCGGCAGGAGAGGAAGGAGGGTCTGAGGGGGCCTACCACCTTTGCCATTTTATTTCTGCATTATTTAAAATACTTTAAGCTTTTCCTCTCGCGCTGAAGCCCTTTCGACACCCTTAATAACTGAGCGACCTTTCTAACTGCAGGGAGAATGCAATGACTGAACAGAAGGTCGACATAGTGGAGCTTAGCGGCAACAAAATTACTGTTACCATGGAGGGCTTCCCAGTGGCCTACGGCAACGCTCTAAGGCGCCTCGCGCTGTCGGATGTCCCCACAATGGCTGTCGACTTCGCGTACTTCTACGACAATGAGAGCAGCGTCTATGATGAAATCATAGCGCACAGGCTGGGCCTAGTGGTCCTCAAGTCTGATGAGGCCCTGAGGAAGTACGGCCAGCCCGAGGAGTGCGCTGGCGCCAGCGAGAGCGACTCCCACTGCTACGCCCAGGTCTACCTTGAGTATGAGGTACCTCCAAGCTCCTCCAGCGGCGTTTACGTTAAGGCCTCAGACCTTAAGATCTCAGACCCCGACGTGAAGCCAGTCTACCCAGACACCCCTATAGTTTACCTGGCCCCGGGCCAGAGGATACACTTAGCGGCCTACGCCAGGCTCGGGAGGGGCTACGAGCACGGCAAGTGGAGCCCAGCCACAGCGTCGGTCCTCAGGTACTCAGTCTTCGTTGACTTCAACCCGTCAAAGATGACGAAGGAGTGCCTGGACTGCATCTCAGCCTACCCCGACCTCCTCAGGGCCGCTGAGGAGGGTAAGCCGGGAAGGCTTGAGCTCAGCTACAAGGAGAACACCAGCGCGCTGAGGTACTGCGAGTCCGAGGCCTGTAGGGGGGCGCTGAGCGTCACCTACGATCCCTCAAAGCTCTACCTGACCGTTGAGTCTACAGGCGCGCTGGAGCCAGCAAGAATTATATGGGAGGCCACCAGCTGCATCACCAGAAAGACAGATAAGCTGTTAAAGGAGCTCGATGAGGTGCAGGTTGCGGAGGCTGAGCAGAAGTGAGGAGGGTCGTAACAACAAACGAGGTGCTGCACGAGACTCTCAAGGCGCTCAGGTCGAAGGCCAGGGAGAGGCCGGTGTTGGGCAGGGTCGCTGAGCTGCTCTCAAGGCCTGCTAGGAGGCGCCCCGAGGTTAACCTGAGCAAGATAAACAGGTACGCCTCTGACGGCGACATAGTGCTGGTGCCAGGCAAGGTGCTGGGGTCCGGGAGGCTGAACAAGAAGGTGACCGTTGCAGCTTTCACTTTCTCGGCCGGGGCAGCCGAGAAGATAGCTTCGGCCGGCGGAAGAATTTTAACCCTTAGAGACGCGGTCAGCGAGGTGCAGGACTACAGCAAAGTTAAGATAATAGTGTGAGGTGCGAGCGGCTTGCAGACTCAGGCTAACGTTGAGGAGCTGGTGATCGACGGCAGCGGCGCCATATTGGGCAGGCTGGCCTCCTACGTAGCTAAGCAGCTACTCAGCGGCAAGAGCGTTATAATTGTCAACGCTGACAGAGTTGCTGTAAGCGGTAACCCCACTAGGCTCGTGCAGTTCTACAGGAGCACGGTGCTCAGCGTCAAGTCACACCTGTCCGAGAAGTGGAGGCCCAAGAGGGCCAGGAACCCGCAGCTGCTGGTCAGGAAGGCCGTGAAGGGCATGCTGCCCAAGAACGACAAGGGGAGGGAGGCGCTCTCAAGGCTGAAGGTCTTCGTGGGCGTGCCAAAGTGGCTCACAAATAAGGCTCCCCAGAAGCTGCCCGATATCATGACCGTGGAGAAACTAACAAAGTCTAAGTACGCCACACTCGCAGAGATAGCCAGGCAGCTAGGCTGGTCAGGGTGATATTCATGGCTGAGCAGGCTGGCCAGGGGAGCAAGACGGATCAGGTAGGACAACAGGTGCTGATATCTATTGGCAAGAGGAAGACAGCCACAGCAAGGGCATACATAAGGCCTGGGAAGGGGCGCGTGAGGGTTAATGGTATCCCCATAGAGATATGGCCTGTTGAAGTGGCCAGGCTCAAGATGAGCGAGCCTCTCATAATAGCCGGCGATGCGGTAAGAGGTCTTGTTGACATAGACGTCAGTGTGAAGGGAGGAGGCTTCATGGGTCAGGCCGAGGCCGCCAGGACGGCAGTTGCTAGGGGTCTTGTTGACTTCTTTGAGAAGTGCGTCGCGAGCAGGGACAGCTGCGACCAGAGCAAGGCGATTGCGCAGAAGCTGCGCAACCTCTACATGGAGTACGACAGAACTATGCTTGCTGGCGACCAGAGGCGCACGGAGCCCGAGAAGTACATGAGGTACAGCGCTAGGAGGAAGTGGCAGACCTCCTACAGGTGATAGTTTTGCTTCCACCTGTAAGGTGTATGACCTGTGGCGCCCCCCTTGGACACCTCTGGGAGGAGTTCCGCAGGAGGGTAGAGGCTGGGGAGGACCCTGAGAAGGTCCTTGACAGCCTAGGAGTTTATAGGTACTGCTGCAGGAGGACCCTCTACACCAGCATCGTTTATATAGAGCAGGTCGCAAGCTACAGCACAGTAAGGCTGAACAGGCTCAGGGCTGAGGGTAGGGTGAGCGAGGAGTGAGTGAGGACAGGGAGGAGCCATCTGAGGAGAGGGTTATCGAGGGCCAGCAGATAAGCGAAGCTGAGGAGCAGGGCCTGCTGGTCCCCTCGGAGCTCTACAAGAAGGCCGGCGTAGTATACGGCACGCAGATATGCACCAAGTACATGAGACAGTTCGTCTACAAGGTCCTCCCAGACGGCTTCTACCTACTTGACGTTAAGAAGATAGACGAGAGGATAAGGATAGCAGCGCGCTTCCTGGCCTCCTTTGACCCCGCTAAGATAGCTGTAGTTGCCACCAGGATCTACGGCCAGAAGCCTGTAACCACCATGTGCGAGAAGCTCGGCTGCAAGGCCGTCGTTGGGAGGATAGTGCCAGGGATCTTCACGAACCCAAAGCTTGACATATACGTAGAGCCAGAGGTCGTGGTTGTCACAGACGCTAGGACCGACAGGCAGGCAGTCGTTGAGGCCTCGAAGATAGGGGTCCCCGTAGTGGCCCTCGCTGATACGGACAGCAGGATTGAGGACGTTGACCTAATAATACCTGCTAACAACAAGGGAAGAAGAAGCCTAGCACTTGTATATTACCTTCTGACAAGGGAGATCATGAGAAGCAGGGGGCTGCTACAGCCTGGCCAGGAGCCCCCGTTCACGTACGAGGACTTCATGGCCGGCAAGGTAACCGAGGGACAGTGATAAAAGCGTCACTCGTCCTCCCTTCTATTTTATAGTTAAACTGCCCATGGCATTGTTGTATACCTTAAGGTCTAGCTTTAGCATAGGAGCTTGGGGCTCCTGCTCGCCTTTACAGCTCGCACTTGCTCCTGAGCACCGCCAGTATATCCCTTATGCTCTCTGTCTCCTGAACTATAGCTAGCAGCTTCCCTGCGCTGCGTTCCTCCTTGGCCATCTCACTGGCCGTGCGCTCGACCAGGTCAAGTCTTATCATAACTAGGTCTATCAGCTCGCGCGGGGTCCTTGAGTGCAGGTCCTCCAAAGTGGGCACCCCCTAAGACTGTTAGGTAAGGCTAACATAAAACGCTACAATTGCTGAGCATTCCTCGTGTCACTAATTAATTTTGTGCTCGATGATATGCACGACTATAAAGATTAGGAGCTTGTAATACACGAAACAAACAAAAGCTATTTAGATATTTTAAATAATGTTGTGAGGACGAAGTTGTTTTTATCAATTTTATTTAACTTACTAACTTATTAATCACCAATTTAGCGATGCGCTTATTGAAGCCTTAAACAGAGGCACTGTGTGCGAGGTGGAGGTCCCTAGGCGTGACCAGTGAACACCAACTAATGAGGGTAAGCGCCTAGGGGCAGACGGCAACGCTTAAAAGGATAGGGGGTTTAACACTTTGCAGGGCCTTTAAATAGGGGGTGAGGGCTATGGAGGGCTTGACGCAGGAGAGGCTACCAGAGGACACACCAAAGGTCATTGGGCGCCACGTGTATGGAAACCTCAAGGGGTGCCGCAACTACGATGCCCTGACAAACCCTGCCGTAATTGAGAGGGTGCTCCGTGAGGCCGGCAGGGCCGGCAGGATGACAATACTTGACGTCAAGAGCTGGAAGATAGGTGAAGGCGTAAGCGCCGTTGCAATAGTCCTTGAGAGTCACATAACAATACACACGTGGCCGGAGTACAGGTTTGCTACCGTAGACGTTTACGCCTGCGGGTCGCAGAGCAACCCTCTTAAGGCCTTCAACTACATAGCTAAGGCGCTGGAGCCTGAGGACGTCGTAATGGGCTCCGCCGACAGGAGCCTGGAATAGGTCCTTCTGCGGCCCGTTTCCCTTCTCTGAAGAAGTTTTTGAACTAAGATCGCCCGACAAGCCGTTTGCCCCTCGCCCTCACCTCTATCACCTGCTTATTCACTATCAAGCGCGGGGACCCCCACCTCGCCCGCGCCTCATAGGCAGTCAGCGTGGGCTCATGGGCAACCGTCATGACCAGCGGCGCGGGGCCCCCATCTAAGGCCCTCATCACCCTCGCCCCTGGGGCAGCGCCCCCATCAGGTGAGGGTCACCAGCTTAGCCTGTTACGGACGTAATACTATAAAGGATTTCCTATTGATGTGAAAAAGGGTTCAGCCCGCCTCCTTTAGAAGGGCTGGGATCTCTGAGATCTTATCAACGAAGACTCCAATGAGCACCCTCTTTCCTAATGACTGTAAGCCTTCAACCATGATGGGCCCCATGCGGAACGCTATAACGACATCAACGTCTTTTAGCGCCTGCAACACGGCTAGGTGCCACCGCGCATGCTCAGGGTCAGTCTCATGCTCCTCATGTGCGCCGTGCCTTTTGTGCTCATGACGAGGGTGCTCAACGTTAACAGTGCGGCACTCCCTGTTGATTATGTTGCCGCTGCTATCGTCCACTTCTAGCACCAGGAAGAGCCCTGACCTAGGCCCATGAGGTGACATGCCTATGCAGTCATCAGTGGGTAAAGCCACCTTCATATTCTCACGTGTATCGAATAAGCGAATTAAATTTAAAAACCTTAGCTTATACTGAAGGGCGAGGGCCCCCTCAGGGCGGCTCACTGGTTCGCGGCTTGCCGCCTTCCCCTTCACAGCCTCACGGCTAGCGGGCGCGGTACGCGCCCACCCCGCTCCGCTCGTTCAGCGGTAGGCCGCGGACCAGGCCTTCAGCCCTTTACCCCTACCCCTCGCTGGGGGTTGCCCTCTCCTCCCCTCCCCCAGGTCCCAGGGACTCGGGGATATGTAGGGCCCCTATTGGGGCATCCCCTTGCGGGGACACTATTTGCTTCATGCAACTTTAAGTGCTCAAATGTTTTTATGCCTTACCCCGCCCCTGGAAGGGGCGAGGCTTGCCTTTTGCTTTTGTCAACGCTAAAGGCCTTGCAGGCCCCCATAGCAGAAGGGGGCTTTTTAGTGCGGTCTCACACGGGTTTGATGCTGAGCACTATTTTGAACACAACGCGACAGGGGACTAAGCGGGCACCCTGCGGTATAGAGGCTGTGTAAGCTCAACGGGACGCTGCCTAAGTTGTGCTAAGCCCTGGCCTTAGAAGCGCACACTACATAGCCGTGCTCTGCTCAGCCTTGTAGTATCTGCTTTATCTTATCAAGGCTCTCCTTCAGCTTGCCGTTCTCGGCCGTTAGCTGCTCCACCTGCCTCTTTAGGTCGTTTATCTGCCCCTCATACATTTCCTTGCACCTCTCCTCATTTATATATGGAGCTATCTTCACACTGTCAAACACTAGCTTCTTCTCAGCCTCGTCGAAGTGAAGGGTAACAGTTATCCTAACAAGGTCAAGCTTGCCGAGCTTCCTCTTCTCAACTATCTCATGGTAGAGCTCCTTGTTGAGCTGGGCTATGTCCCTTATAATGACGTCCTTCGGAATGTACTTGCCCAGTGCTACGAGGGCCACCCTCCTAAGCTTGTCGGCGTACCTCGCGGCTATTATGACACCCGTCGATATCTGGTACTTGTTAGCGCCTAGCACGGAGCCCCCGGCTACTGTCACCTCGTACTCCTCGGCCCTCTCGAGGTCCCTGGACACGCTCTCGTCGTGAGAGGGCCCTTCGGCGCTCACGTGACCCACCACTTTTTTAAAATAAAGTTAAAGGCTCTTAAGCTTTTATGTGTTGAAGTTTTGCTCGCCAGCCTGACCGTCACAGAGCTCATATACCTTAACCTTTCTGCTGCCCTCCATTGTATAACGCGCGCAGACCGTGCCACTTAGCTCAAGGGACCTCAGGGCCGAGTAGACCCCCCTTAGGGTGTATTGCGGCATCTCCTTCCATATGCTATAGGCTGTGAGACCTCCCCTCCTCGACAGCAGGCTTATTATCATGCTTCTGAGCATCGTTGTGCCCCCTACCTTTGTCTTCCTCTGTAGCGACCTCCTGAGGCTCCCAGTGATTAGTGCGATGCCGTTACCTTCGACGGCGGCATATGAGTACGCCGAGGCTGCCAGGAACTTCATGTAAATGCCCCTTTTGGCCAGCCTTACCTGCGACTTCACGACCTCCTCCGGCTCTATCTCAGCTAACCTGATAGACTTTGACAGGCCGAGCATTGATGGCGTGGGGCTCCCCTTCACTATTACAGCGACTACCTCAAGAGGGGGCGAGCCAACAAGCTCGTCTAGGCCTTCTGCGACTGAGATCGCTAAAAGCCCTGATGAGGAGGGCACGTAAACGGCCTCCGCCCTCGGCTGCGCCTCAGCGAGCTCAAAGGCTATAGTCTTAAGGCCCTCGACGCTAAGGGGGTTCTCGTAGTAGAGGTCTGGGGCGGCGTCAAACTCTATGGAGCCTCCTAAGGACGCTATTTCCACCACATCATATGGGTCGAGGCTCTGGGTGTCTGCCACAACCGAGATGGCAGAGCCCGCCAGTCTGGCGTAAAAGGCCATAGAGTAGGCGAAGTCGCTCTCGTACCTGACCCTGTAGATATCCCTGACAATGTTGCTCACGACAGCCGAGGAGGCCCTGTCAGCGTAGCTCCCAGTCGGGTTCCTGGTCTCCAGCTTGCTCATGACCTCGCCTATCTTCACAAGTGGGGTCAGGCCTTCGCCGTAGCTTACAACTCTCGCTGGCTTTACTGCCATCATATTGACGTAGCGCCACATGCTGGCGTAGCCGCTATTGACGTCGAGCCTAACTTCATGACACTTGAACACGAGCGGCGACCCGCACCGAGGGCAGCGCATCATGTTATGATCATCTGAAACAAATCCGCACCTGGGACAGCGGAGCTCGCACCTCATCAGGGCGCTACCTCCTGCTGCGACGTCGGCTAGCCCTTAAGGCTTGTACATGCTGTAGACATTAATATATACATTCATGAATATAGTGTAGAAATTCTAGGCCCACCATAAGTTTAATGGGTGAGATTATGTCAACTGACGGAATAGGGGGTAAGGCAATACTGATCCCCCCGCAGGTCTCCTACCTAATCGCCCAGGCCGAGAAGGACCCCACAGCCTTCTGGGAGTCTGTTGCAAAGGAGGAGACAAACCTCATCTACTGGAAGAGAACGTGGGACAAGGCGTTTGAGTGGGAGCCAGGGAAGCCCTACAGGTGGTTCGTAGGCGGCATAACGAACGCCCACTACAGCCACGTAGATTACCCCATCGAGAAGGGATTTGGCAACAAGGCCATTTACATCTACGAGAACGCGGAGCTCGGCGTAACCAGGACGTATACCTTCCTGCAGTTCGACGACATGGTCCGCCGCTACGCAGCTGCCATGAGGGCCCTCGGCGTGAGGAAGGGCGACAGGGTGCTCCTCTACATGCCCACCAGAGTTGAGGCCATAGCGGTGCTTCACGCCGCCGCCAGGATAGGGGCTATCGCTACATCCGTTTACGCTGGCTTCTCAGCAATGAGCCTCAGGGATCGCATAGAGCTCACCGGGGCCAAGGTCATCTTCACGCAGGACTTCAACGCAAGAAGAGGTAAGCTGATAGACCTCAAGGGGGTGGTTGATGAGGCCCTCAGGTCAATGGAAAGGACCACGGTTGAGAAGGTGGTGGTGCTTAAGTCTGAGTACACCGAGAAGGAGCCCCAGATGCAGGGCAGCCGCGACGTGCTCTTTGAGGAGTTCCTTGCAATGAGCAAGGAGGGATCGCCTGACGTTGAGTGGGTCGAGTCCAACGAGCCCCTGCTCATAACTCCCACCTCCGGCACTACCGCAAAGCCTAAGCCTGTGGTTCACAAGCACGGCCCCTTCCAGGTCCACGTGGTCACAATGGGCAGGTGGATCTATGACCTCGGCCCTGAGGACACGTGGTTCATAACTAGCGACGTGGGCTGGCAGGCGGGCGTCAGCTACATGGTCTGGGGCGTTCCAGTATTTGGGGCCACAAGCATTGTTTACGACGGCACCCCTGACTACCCAAGGCCTGACATGTGGTGGGATGTCATAGAGCGCAACAGGGTCACGAAGCTATGGATATCGCCCACAGGCATAAGGCTGCTGAGCAAGTACGGCACGGAGTACGCAAGGAAGCACGATCTCTCGAGCCTGAAGGTGGTCTTCAGCGCAGGGGAGCCCCTGAACCCTGAGCCCCTGAGGTGGCTCATGAATGACGTACTTGACGGGAGGGTGCCGGTGATAGACCACTACTGGCAGACCGAGACCGGAGGGCCAGTCGTTGGAAACCCCTACGGCATACAGATGATCCCAATAAAGCCAGGCAGCGCCGGCATACCTTTGCCTGGCATCCTAGGCATGGTAGTTAACGAGGAGACGGGACAGCCGGCGAAGCCGGGAGAGAAGGGGGTCTTCGTAGTAAGGAACCCGTTCCCAGGGTACACCTCTGAGCTCTGGCAGGACTACCAGTGGTACCTCAGGTCCTACTGGGAGGCAAGGCCGCAGCTCAAGGGCATAATATACTCCGGCGACGCAGCCATGGTTGACGAGGACGGCTACCTGTGGTTCCTCGGGAGGGCTGACGACGTTATAAAGATATCAGCTCACAGGATAGGCACGTTTGAGCTTGAGAGCGCCCTGGTCTCACACCCGGCAGTCGCAGAGGCCGCAGTGATAGGCGTGCCAGACCCAGAGAGGGGGCAGGTGGCCGTTGGCTTCGTGGTGCTCAAGGAGGGCTACAGGCCCAGCGAGGAGCTGAAGAGGGAACTCATAGAGCACGTGAAGAAGACCTTCGGCCCCATAGCGGTCTTCAAGACAATAGAGATCGTTAAGGCCCTGCCCAAGACTAGGAGCGGGAAGATAATGAGAAGGGTCATCAGGGCGGTCTACCTTAATGAGCCGCTCGGAGACGTCTCGGCCCTTGAGGATGAGAGCGAGGTGGAGGAGATAAGGAGGGCCATAGAGCAGTTCAAGAACGCCATGAAGGAGAGTGGCAGCGCTTGACGCCTTTTTAGTTCACTAGGGTCGGCTTAAAGCCACTCACTTTGCAAGGCTTAGCGGCAGCGGCTTTTTTGAGGGCTTAACTATCAGCGCGTCAAACACGAACGCAAGGCCTACGAAGAAGAACGAGACATGCGCGTTAAACGGCCATAGCAGCGCCGCAGTGGCCTGAGACACGTAGGGGGTAAGGTTGTATCTTCTAGCCGAGGACCAGCCCATGATGACCGGCAGCATCATGGGTACATGTATTAAGACAAACATAGTTATAATGCCCAGCGTCACGGCGTGGATTATAACGAGAAGGCCCAACTTAATGGCTACGGACACCAGTAATGTGATCCCAACGGCTAGCAGCGCCGCGAATGCAAAGACGTGACCGTAAAGGAAGTAAAGCGTGCCGCCGCGAGCTGCGGGCGAGGGCGAGGCCTTGGCCTTAGCATAGTACCTCTTTAAGCTTCCGCCCCTGAAGGCGGGCACGGAGACTATCATCGAGGCCCCTAGGAGGGCCTCCACGAGCTTAGGCTCGCCAAGTAGGGCCAGCGCTGCTGCAGCGCTTAGGAAAACAAAGGTAAGTCCTCTGACCCCCTCCCCGCCCTTAAGGGCGAGGGTTCCTTGGGGTCTTGGAGGTTACCCCGCTTTCACCGGGGCTACTCGGTTGTGGTCTACAATAAAGGACAGCGGCTTCTTTATGACTAGAGGTATTTCGCCTGTTGCCTTCTTCATTATGTTTAGTGCCCCGTTTAGGTCTGAGTGAAGCTTATGCCCCCTTGGGCAGTGGACAACACCTCTCGGTCTCCTCTCCACCTCCACATTGTGGTAGGCGCAGTATTTTGAGGTGTTGTACTCAACAACCTCAAATACCCTTATCCCATACTCCTGGGCTTTTAGCTCAATAGCTTCTATGAGCTTTCTGTAACTCCACATGTTCACGGTGAACTTATTGCCTTTATCTTGAGCAATATTGAAAGGATAACCAAGGTAGATTGTTGAGACTCCCAGTTCATGGAGTTGTTCGATTAGGTGCTTTGCGAAGTTCCTATATAGATGAAGCAACCTCCTCATCAACTTACCATAAAGCCTCCTCATCTCACGACTCAACTCATCGATTGCATCACTCGGCAATTTATCCTTGAGGGAATCCCTCAGGGATTGAATCCTTGAAACTAGCCTCTGCATGTAGAAGTAATCCTCCTTGGCTCTCATGCCCTTGTACAGAATCCACGTACCATCATCAGCCACAACGCTTGCTAAATTGTTAATGCCCAAGTCTATAGACGTTGCTCTGTTACCCTTTGGGGTTGCGATTTGAATAAACCTCCTCTCTCCCTTCACAACGTGCTTACTCCTCTTACCAGTCTTCGTCTCCTCGACGCCAACCTCCACTGGTATGTGGGCGTACCAGGCGTTCTTAGCATGATCGTAATGTATTTCGAGCCTACCCTGCTTACCGAGCCACCTAAGCCTACCAACAAACCTTACCTCCATCCTAAAGTCCTTTAGGATAATAACATGACTTTGTTCATCAACTACGTACCTATCCTGCCTAACAACGAGTATTAGCCTCCTCCTTCCAGTCGCCCTATCCTTCCAGTAGCCAGGCGGGTTAACGCGCCTCATGAATGGCGGCAGTTTCCCTTCCTTCTTCAGCCTTAGCAGTGAGAAGAACGCATTCCACGCCTCATTACTCTTCTGAAGCACTGCCTGGGCATTAACACCAAGCACGCCCTTATACTTCTCATAGTACTTATGCCATGTGCCTTTTAAATCAACGCCTTCATTGCGGAAGAACTGTTGTCTCCTCTCGTAGTTCAGCTCATTCCACAGCCTGGCTGCGGCATCTGCCAGCTTCCTAAGCTTCCTCTCTTGAAAACCGTTTGGCAAAAGATGGATTACGTTTGTTCTCGCGTTCTTGAATTCAGCCTCGTAGATGTCCTCCCCTGGCATTGCGGGGGGAGTCAGCCCCCGCTCCCCATCTTTAGCAAGTTCACCAGGGGATGGCACCTATGAGGCACCAAATGAAGCATAAAGCCAAGGTTAATAAACCTAGCCCACATAGTGGGGTGACCCCGCCCTAGAGGGCGAGGTTTGCCTTTTGTTTTTATCAAGGCCTTTGATGATGTATCGCCAAAAGTTGAGGGGAACGTGTGGAGGGTCACCGCAAAGATTGCGCCAACAGCCTCTATAACCATGAAGATAAGCGCCATCTGAAACAGGTCACGCACCGACGCCCCTATAATTACCAGCCCGGCCAGCGCCTGCGTGTAGCCAAGCATGGCCACAGATAGCCTGACGTCCCACCTCCTCAGGGCGTAGACAGAGAGTGAGGCCAGGGAGGCGCCAAATATTATCAAGGAGGCCCCCAGAGGGGCTGTAGGACCCCCTAGCGACGCCGCGAGGCCAGCCGCCGCGACAGCGAAGGCCAGGGCTGAGGTCAGGTACTCCAGAGCCCTGGCAGCCCTAGAGCCCCCCTTTAACGACGAGGTAGCGTAAGCCACGGCCACGCCGGCTATGAAGGTCGGCAGGACGGCCTCGAACATTAGCTTCGCGTGGTAAAGAGCCAACCCGGCCGTAACCACATAGAGGGCCGCTATGAGCTCCGCTATTGAGAGGTAGGTCAGGGTCCTGGCGGTCAGCCTCGTGAACCTCGACGGCATGGCGAGTCGCCCTATTAAAACTCCACCCAGTCGCCTGCCAGGACCTCCCTTGACTCGATGCCAAAGGAGCTAGACTCCCTCATCACAAGGCTGCCGCTGCAGTGTAGCGGCACCAGCACCTTAACTCCTAGCGACGCGAGGGCCTCAAGCTCTGATCTAACCCCCTCGGGCGGGCTCCACGCGAGGTGAAGGCCACCTATGACTGCAAAGGGTCTCACGCCAGTGTCGTTAAGCGCCTTTGCAACGATCTTCGAGGGCCCTGGGTGGGAGCAGCCGTGAACAGTCACTAGCCCCCTCCCTTTCAAGTTGATGGCAAGCGCCTGCTCATATGGAGGACCGTACTGCTGCGAGAGGAGGAACGCCCCTGGGAGCACCTCGCTCCCAGTTACGACCCTCTTAGCGCTAAGCCCCAGGTCCTCTATGGCCCTCTCGAGACGCCATGAGGCCCCGGCTGGTATAAGCACGGGGGCCCTGGTCCCAGACCTGGCCAGAGCTGCAAGGCCCCCTGTATGGTCAAAGTGCTCATGAGATATTATTGCGAGGTCAACCGTTGAGAGGTCAACTCCCATGGCTGATGTGTTAGACCCTAACGTGGCGTCAGAGGAGCCAGCGTCAAAGAGCAGGCGCCACCTCTCGCTTTCAATATAAAGTGAAAGGCCGTACTCGCCCCTTAAGCCTGCCCTAGGTTTCTCGTCAACCAGAACTCCGACCCTTAGCTTATTTATGGAGTCCATAACGTGTCCCGCTTTTATCTAATTGGTGCTGGCAACATATATCTATATCTGCTTATCACAATGGTGAGGTTCTCCATGTATCTGCTCCACAGCGTGCTTCACCACAGGCGTCAGTATATCAAGGGCTAGCCTCATGGCTGATGGGCTGCCTGGAACTACAACAACTAGGGACTGGCCAACGACAAAGGCCGAGACCCTGCTCAATATAGCCTCGTACCCCACCTCGTCAAGGCTCTTGAGCCTGAATATCTCGCCGAAGCCAGGCAATTCCTTTGAAGCGAGCTGCTTCACTACATCGTATGACAGGTCCTTGGGCGAGGGTCCAGTGCCTCCGCTAACTAAGACGACGTCGGCGCGTGACACAGCGTCAAGTACAGAGGACCTTATAGTGCTGGCATCGTTCGGAACTACGGTAGCGAACACGAGCTGGCGGCCCTCCTTCGCCAGCCTCTCCTTTACTAACGGCGTCACCTCGTCCCTCTTCTCCCCCCTGTAGACGTGATCGCTAGTCACAACGAGGCCGAAGCTGACCATTCGGATCCCCCTGCGCCCCTCGCCTAGGTAAGCTTATAATATTTTAACCAATGCAGTCTACGTGGGACAACGCCTTGATGGAGCTGGTGTCTCCCCCAGGAGTGAAGGCGCATGTAGGCGTTATAGGCGGCTCTGGGCTCTACGAGGCCGGCATCCTGAAGAACCCTGTTGAAGTAAAGGTGAACACCCCCTACGGCGAACCCAGCGACTACATAACAGTAGGGGAGGTAGAGGGCGTCAAGGTGGCCTTCCTGCCCAGGCACGGGAGGGGGCACAGGTACCCGCCCCACATGGTTAACTACAGGGCAAACATTTGGGCCCTCAAGGCCCTTGGTGTGAGGTGGGTCATAAGCGTCTCAGCAGTGGGCAGCCTGAGGGAAGAGATGAGGCCTGGTGACATAGTTCTGCCTGAGCAGTTCATAGACATGACTAAGGGGAGGAGGTACACGTTCTTCGATGGCCCCGTAACGGTCCACGTGAGCATGGCGGACCCGTTCTGCAAGCACCTTGTTGACGAGCTCTATAGCAGCGCCGCCAGGCTTGGCTACAGGGCCCACAGGGGGGCCACATACGTCTGCATAGAGGGCCCCAGGTTCTCAACCAGGGCTGAGAGCAGGGTCTGGAGGGACGTCTTCAAGGCCGACATAATAGGGATGACTCTGGTCCCTGAGGTTAACCTGGCGTGCGAGGCCGAGCTGTGCTACGCCACCCTGGCCACGGTCACTGACTATGACGTCTGGGCTGAGCACCCAGTGACGGCCGCCGAGGTCGCTAAGGTCATGGAGGAGAACACTGAGAAGGCCAGGAAAATACTTTACGACGTAATACCTCGCTTGGCGGCTGAGCCAGAGGTGTCCCGCTGCAGCTGCTGTAGGGCGCTCCAGAATGCTATCCAGTGACGTTGAAAATCAGGTGAAGGAGGCTATAGAAGCCGCCGGCAGCGTGCAGAAGCCAAAGCTACTTGACGACATGCTCATAACCTACTCCTATGACTCGCTCCCAGCGGCCAGGGCCCTCTATATATCACTCATATCGTCCGGCGTCAGGGTGGCGCTAGCCTCGCACACAGAGGCCTCGACGCTCATAATTCCCTACCGCGACGTTGGCGAGGTCGTAGTGATGTCTGTTAGCTCCAAGGACAGCAGGGCGATCAGGGTCGCTGAGGAGGCGGCTATGATGGGGACCCTGACGTACTTCGTTGCGCCACCCATGGACGAGACCCTGGAGGCCAGGCTCTCCAGGCACGATAACCTTGAGAGGCTCGTCGTAAGCCCGCGGGCGCCGCTCTTGACTATGATGGCTGCCGCAACCCTCTGGTCGAGCGACTTGAAGGGGCCCAGGGGAACCAGGCTAAGGGCTGAGGTGGCGGACATCAACAACTCTATTACATGGGTGCTGTCAAGGTATGGTAAGGAGATAGGGGAGGCCTCCAGGCTCAGCAACTTCACTGCCCTTTATGGGCCCTCCCTCGCGCCCGGCTCCCTCTACCTCTGCAGGGTCTGCGCGGATAGGTGCAGGGACACCATATCAATGGATGAGCCAGACAGGCTGTCCAAGGTAGGTGACTCACTGGTGCAGATGATAAGCACCGTCGAGGAGCACGACTACATGGACGTAGAGCTTGAAATTAGGCTCAGAAGGCTCAGTCGCGTGAAGCTCGAGTTCAACGTTGACCCTATCACAGCCAACCTTTACGCCGCGATAGCCGCCTCACTCATAGGGGGTAGGACCGCTTGATGCGCCATCAGATGAAGCAGGCCATAGTGCTCAGGAGGGACTTACAGATGGGCAGGGGGAAGGCGGCCGCCCAGGCGGCCCACGCGGCCTGCGACGCCGTCGTGCAAATAGTGAACGGCGGCAACAGGCAGTGGTCAGAGTGGCTTCGCGAGTGGCTCTCACAGGGCCAGAAGAAGGTCGTGCTCAGGGTGGAGAGCGAGGATGAGTTGAACAAGGTTTACTCTGAGGCCGTGTCACTGGGCCTCCCAACTTCAATAATAGAGGACGCTGGACTCACCCAGCTGCCGCCAGGCACTAAGACAGCTGTAGCGGTGGGGCCTGCCCCCTCAGAGCTCGTGGACAAGGTCACTGGAAAGCTGAAGCTTTATTGATAAGATATAGTAAACGCTTAACTCAAAAGCGTGAAGGACCACATCAGAAGGCATCTGAAGCTCTTACTAAACGCAGGGCTATACATTTTGCAGAAGGCGCTTCATGCTCTTACCAAGATAAAGACCGCGAAAGGCTTTAATATATTTAATAATATAAATTTTAATTAAATATGACCGGGCTTCGTCCGGAGGGCGCAGCACCCGTTTGCCCCTACGCTCTCACATCTATCATCTGCTATTCACGATCTAGCGCGGGACTTCCACCTCGCCCGCGCCTCATAGGCAATCAACGTGGGCTCATGGGCGGCTGTCAGGCCCAGCGGCGGGGGCATCTAAGGCCCTTATCCCCCTCGCCCTTGGGGCAGCGCCCCCATCAGGCGAGGGGTCATCCACTCAGCCTGTTGCGGACGTAATACTATAAAGTGATTTCTACTGCCGTGAAAAAGGAATTCAGCCTACAGGCGCTGCCTTGGCAGCCTCTGCCTTGGCCTCCCTCCTCTTCACAACGATGACAGGACTTGAGGCCGGGAACTGAGTTCTGTCAGCGTAGTTGTACGTGTAGTACTCAGGCCTGAGCCTCTCCAGTATCACCTCAAAGGCCTTCTCAGGCCTCGTGTGCTCGCCGCAGGTGTACGCGTCAACTGTGGCGTAGCGATACTCAGTCCAAGTGTGGACAACTATGTGGCTCTCATTGACCAACGCTATAACTGAGACCCCTCCCTTCTGGCCTCCTATCTTCCAGCTCATTATCTCTATCAGCGTGGCGTTGGCGGCCTTGACGGCGTCAAGCACTGCCTGACGCACTAGGTTCTCGTCCTCTGCTACCTCCCGGGGTATCCCGTACAGGCTTCCAAAAACATGCTTACCTATTATATAGTCCCTCACAGCCTCTCCTTCAGGGCTACTTGACACTTTCCAGATCATGCCCTCCTTAGGGCCTGTACCTCGCTTAGCGTGGAGGCTTAATAAACTATTCTGGCCCTGCCTGAGGTAATCAAACATAGATTTAGACTAATAAAAATACCATTTTATTTATTACAATTCAAAATTTTTCTAAAAATGAAAATAATATACTTAATGTACTTGGGTAACCTTTTTTAAGTTCTAAGTAAACTAGCAAAAGCTTTGGGTCTGAACATGCCAGAGGAGGATGACGCGGAGCTAAGGAAGATACTTGAGAGGAAGAAGGCTGAATACGCCGCCCAAGCTCTCCCAGGCACAGGACTGCAAGGCTCAGGGGAGCAGCTTGTGACAGAGCTTAACGACTCCACCTTTGACAGCTACATAAGCTCCCACAGGGCCGTTGTCGTTGACTTCTGGGCTCCGTGGTGCGCGCCGTGCTTCCTCATATCCCCAATAATAGACGACCTGGCGGCCCAGCATCGCAAGATAGCCTTTGCCAGGGTCAACGCTGACGAAAGCCCTGAGACGGCCTCGAAGTACTACGTTATGAGTCTGCCAACTGTCATGTTCTTCCTTGACGGCCAGGAGGTAGACAGGGTTGTGGGCGCTGTGCCCGAGGAGGTGCTGGAGGAGAGGGTGCAATGGCTAGAGTCAAGGCTCTGATGCTGGGGGTGGACTCCCTAACCTACAAGTACTTCATGAAGTGCAACTCCAGGAACCTGCTCACGCTGCTGGACACCACGTTCAGGGGGGTCACAGAGAACAGGACCCTGCAGAACCCGGCCTCAGCGTGGCTCACAGTGCTAACTGAGAGGGAGACCCAGGTCCAGGGCTTCCTGCAGAAGGCCCCTGAGCTCCCAGTGGTCTCAGAGACCAAGGCCACGCTGATAAATGTACCGATTACGAACCCAACCCTCGGCAGCCCGAGCTTCACCATGGACCCGAGCATCGACATTAAGGATGAGGTGGGCAACGTCGTTAACGCTGCCCTTGAGGCTCTCGACTCAGGCCCTGTGATAGCTGCAATAACAGCTCTTGAGAGGGTTGCTATTCCTAACATATGCTCCCTCTACGACGTCATAGACTCAGCCGTCAGAAAGCTCGTCCTAGCCGCTGACGAGTTTATAATATTCTCACCCTATGGCCCCAAGGCGACAAGCGGATACGACCCCTACGGAGTTTACCTAGCTAGCAGGCCCAGGCCCAACGAGCACGAAACCGTAAAGCTCTGGGAGATAGGCCGCGTTTTCACCATAATGGTAACAAGAAAATAATTTTTTAAATAAAAAGAAATAGATAATATAAAACGGTGCTAACGCTTCTTGCCAAAAACGGTGCCCCGCTAGCGCAGACGCAAAAGCCACAATCGCTACTATCGCTATGTAGCTTAGGGGCAGGGCCGGAGCCCTTGTCTGGCTTACCTGGGCTTCCATGTGCTCAAGGTTATCAGCCTCCTCAACGTACGCCTGCGTCGTCAGGGACTGAAGCTGCGTTCCAGCCGCCGAGGTCGCATATGATGGCTTTAACCCAGAGGCTACACCGGAGGAGTTCAGCTCCTACACGGGTTCACTGTTTTACAGTAATCGCCTCACCCCTATTCCCCGCACTCCGCTCGGGCCTGGGGGCGCTCAGGGTTACCTGGGGCCCCACGCCCTGAGTAGCCTCGGGGGAGCCGCCAGGCCCTTCACCCCTCACAGGGGGATCTCGCCGATAAGCATGTATTGTGTATTGAACCTTAAAACTATATGAAAACCGAAACAGTTGCGGAAGACATCTGAGGAGACTTCAGAAATCCCAGCGGACCTTTGTTACCAGCTTTCCTCGCTTTCATGGCACAATATAGTGGTGCAGAGCCTTGAACTGACACGGTTTGGCTGGGGCTCCCCGCGCTAACGTTATTTACCCTCCCTGGCTGAGACGCAGGTGGCCGTCTCAACGAGCCGGCGAGGACCAGACAGGTTGGCAAGGACTATAAGCATGCTGACGTTTAAGAAGAGGTACGTAGACCTGATATTAAGTGGGAGAAAGAGAAGTACCATAAGGCTGGGAAACCTTTACGTTAAAGGCAAGTACATTAAGGCTGTCAGCTCTGGGAGGGTCGTCGCGGTAGTTCAAGTCGAGAGAGTGGTTCACAAGAAAGTCAAGGATATCACGGATGAGGATGCAAGGCTTGACGGCTTCAAGGGGCTCCCAGAGCTCTTCAGAGAGCTTAGGTCAATCTACGGAGACTTCCTCCTTGACGACGATGTGACTATCATAACGTTTTCCCTGGTGAAGGCTAACGATAACGGCAGTCACCGCGGTGTGCACCTGCCATCTGAAGGTGAGGGTTCAAAGAGTGTCTACCCCAGGCTGAGGCGAGGGGCGTCACGTCAGTATAACCGAACTTAGCCTTACGATAGTTTTGTTACCTGAGACCAACTGCAGCCTTAGCGCTGGAGTTTCTCCTTTCAAGGATCGAAAGCTAAAGACCTCAGGCCTCACCATCTGAAGGGGCGCTAGACATGGAGACTCCGAGGGTGAGAACGTACATACCTGGCCTCGATGAGATACTTTACGGAGGCATACCTGATAGGAACGTAGTCATGCTGTCCGGAGGGCCTGGCACTGGGAAGTCAATAATGGCCCAGCAGTTCATCTATAACGGCCTCATCAGGGGTGAGCCAGGCGTTTATGTTGCCCTCGAGGAGCACCCGAGTTCCATAAGGAGGAGCTTCAGGCACTTTAACTGGAACATAGACGAGTACGAGAAGAACGGCACATTCGCCATAGTGGATGCTTTCACCACGGGCATAGGCGCCGCCGCCCAGAGGGAGAGGTACATCGTCAAGAGCCTAGACGACGTCTCCGAGCTAGCTGATGTCATAAGGCAGGCAATTAAGGACACGAAGGCTAAGAGGGTTGCCATAGACTCGGTGAGCACCCTTTACCTCTCGAAGCCTGCAACGGCCAGGGGCACCGTGATGGTTCTCAAGAGGATAGTGTCAGGGCTTGGCTGCACGGCGTTCTTCGTGAGCCAGGTCTCCGTGGGCGAGAGGGGCTTCGGGGGCCCAGGGGTTGAGCATGCTGTGGACGGAATAATAAGGCTAGACCTTGACGAGATCGAGGGAAGGCTCTACCGCTCCATAATAGTCTGGAAGATGAGGGACTCAAAGATATCAATGGTGAGGCACCCGATGGACATAACCGACAACGGGATAGTTGTCGCGTGGGACAAGTACCTTAAGGTAACCCCTAGCTCAATTTCTATAGATGATCTGCCTAAGGAGGTAGTCAACGAAATGAGAAGATCCATAGGCAGGGAGACAGAATCCAGAGGTAATAAAGGGTTAGAGTATTGATACATATCTAAACTCAAGATGCGTCGTTCAACCACAAGGGGCCCTCGCCTGAAGCCGAGCCCCATAGGTATCAAACAAAATAATTCCGTAGATAAAGCCACTAGAGTTCGGCCTTCATCGTGACTAATAGTCACCTCTCGTGGCTATTAGTCGCTCGGCCTCACCACTCCTCCTCCCCTCCTCCCCGCGCCTAGGTTAGGGAGCATGGGCTCCCAGCCACGACATGGGGAGTTTCACTGGGCGCCCTCCTCCACCTCGCGACTGCTCATCGACTTCACGGTGGCGCCCTCCGACTTAATGTCAGCGTAAAATCCTATAAAATTGATTAGGCATACAGCCTCAGCCTGCTTAATAGCATTAAGGGATTAGAAGTAATTAAAAATAACGAGTAGTTATGTAAAAAAGTTACAGACCACGCAAGGCTCATTAGAAGGGCCTAAAGAGCCAGGAGCCCGTGCACCAACATCCAGACGCCGATACCTGCGTTGGCGGCGACTATCATAGGCGCGAAGACCACCGAGAGCGTGTTGAGAACCTTTATCAGGGGGTTCATCGAGGGGCCCGTGGTGTCCTTGAATGGGTCACCCACCGTATCGCCTACCACGGCCGCCTTGCGGGCCTCGCCCCCCTTACCACCCAGCCTCGGGTCAAGGTTAGCCTCTATGTACTTCTTGGCGTTGTCCCAGGCCCCGCCAGCGTTAGACATGAGAAGCGCCCTCGGAACGCCTACAAGTATGGCGCCCATTATGAGACCTGCTATGGCCTGCCAACCAAGCAGGAGGCCTACAGCGATAGGTGATATTATAGCCACCAGCACTGGCATCAAGAACTCCTGCAGGGCCCTCCTGGTGGCAATGTCTACGACCCTAGCGTAGTCCGGCTTCTCCTTCCACTCCATTATGCCAGGCCTCTCCCTGAACTGTCTCCTTATCTCCTCAACTATCTCCATGGCGGTCCTGCCCACGGCGCCGAGGGTCCTGCTGGCTAGTACATAGACTACTACGGCACCCACTAGCGCGCCTATGAGGACGTTCGGGTTTATTATGATTATGCTATTTATTAAGTCTACAGGGCCAGACACGTACTTAGCTGCCACGCTTATGACCTCGAATACGAAACCTATGAAGAGCACTAGCGCCGCCATGGCTGCACTGCTTATCGCGTAGCCCTTCGTCGTGGCCTTGGTAGTGTTGCCGACAGCGTCAAGCGCGTCCAGCCTGTCCCTGACCTCCTCCGGAAGGCCTGCCATCTCGGCCACGCCAGCCGCGTTATCGCTGACAGGCCCGAAGGAGTCTGCAGTTACTATTATTCCTGCTACGGAGAGGAGCCCCACTGAGGCGAGGGCCGTTCCATAGATGCCCGCGAGGAAGCCCGAGTAGCTACTCAGCAACGATGATGAGACCAGGTCCTTGAAGGCGAAGAACCCCATGGCATAGGTCACACCGAGCACTAGCGCTATAATGAGTATCACAGGTATGGCACTTATTAAGCCGTAGGAGTAGCCAGTCACTATCACGGTCGCGGGGCTTATCAGAGCCTGGTTCGCTATTTCCTTCACAGGCTTATAGGTGTAGTGGGTGTAGTACCCTGTTAGAGCCAATACTAGGGGGGCCAGTATGGCTCCGAGCGACGCTGCAAGCGGGGCCAGTAGAGCCACGGATAGCCCAAGGCCCCTCAGAAGGAAGTAGCTGACTATGAAGAACAGCACTATTGAGATTCCTATGGTCTCATATATGTCATAAGATATGGCCGTCAGCGGCTGCTGCGACCCCCTCAGCCTGAGCATTGCTATGCCAGCGAACGTGGCCAACAGCGCTATGGCGCCGTAAAGTATGGGCAGCACTACGAGCTGAGGGTAGCTGCTAGACCAACCCATAACCCAGGCCAGGAATATTGCGCCAGTCACTATAACTATGTAAGACTCGAAGACGTCAGCTGCCATTCCTGCGACGTCACCGACGTTGTCACCAACGTTATCGGCTATGACACCTGGGTTCCTTGGGTCGTCCTCTGGTATACCCTTCTCAATCTTGCCTGCCAAGTCAGCGCCCAGGTCAGCTGCCTTAGTATATATGCCTCCGCCGACCCTCATGAAGAGCGTCACAAGGCTTGCCCCAAAGGCCATTGATATGAGGGCCAGCGCCCAGGAACTAGGCAGGGCATGAATGAAGCCGATATAGAGGACGCTTATAAGGAGCAGCGCTATGCCAGCTAGTGAGAGGCCCATCACTGCCCCAGCGCGCCAGGCGAGCCTGAGCGAGTGGAAGACGCTGTTCCTAGCTGCCATGGCGGCCCTTGATGCCGACCTGGTAGTTACGTACATCCCTAAGTACCCAGCTAGCATAGAGCCCGCTGCCCCTACTATGAAGGCGGCGGCTGAGGAGCCTCCCAGGGCATAGCTGTGATCTGCATAGGAGATACCTACGGCTATTATTATTGCAAGCGCCACTAACACTATAGACAGAGTCCTGAACTGGCGGAAGAGGTAGGCCCTGGCACCGCTGGCTATAGAATCCGATATGAACTTGACGTTCTCTGGGCCTGGGTCCTGCGAGAGCACCCACCTTGCAAGCCCGACAGCTATCGCTACGCTTATCACACCTACTATGGCGCCGATAGACGCTATCACGATATCAGATCCCATGTAAAGGCTCACCACGCATATTCAGGAATTGAAAGAGGCATGTATTTAAATCTTCCGTTTTCGCAGCTTCTTAATTTTGTATCCCACGTTTTTCTGGTCTCCCTACGAGCTCAAAAGCGCCTGTACAAGCTCTTTTGTCTTCTACCGAGGCTAGTATACGTCCCTTGGAGGTCTTTGATGTCACCCAACTCAGGCGGCTAACGCGAGGCTATACGTAAAGGTCCCCTGGTAGCCTTGTAAATGGAGTCTTAAAGGTCGGCTTTGTATAAACCTCTCAAGTTCTCAGTATAAACGCTAAGTCGTGACAAGTTATCTTAGCGATAATCTATAATAGTGAAAAGGGGGCGGGCTCCTGCTAAATCAGGTGAAGCGATCTGCTCGCAAGCATAAAGAGGCTGCTCGTGCTAACCCTCTCAGCGCCCATAAAGCCAGGGGCAGTCCATAGGCTTATGGTCGACGAGGACTTTGAGCGGAGGCTCTACGAGGCCGTTGAAGTGATGCCCCTGGTGGAGGAGGCCTACAGGAGGGGAGGCCTCGTAGCTGATGGGAGGCTCTCATCAAGGGAGCTCAGCCTTGGCAATATAATTGGGAGGGCCCTCAGGGCGGCGTTTGAGGCTAGCGGCGAGCTGCCCCTCGTGGGCCTCTGGACGGCGGGCGTGGTCGCGGCTGCCCTAGACGGCTACGCGGGAAGCGCAAACATGAGGCTACAGGAGAACCTAAAGACCATCACCACCCGCATACTTTACGGTAGCTCTCAGGCAGACGTTGAGGCGCTCACAGAGGCTCTAAGTGATGTCGGTGACTCTGACGTGCTTCAAGTCCTAGAGGCTGATGGTATTTCCCTGAGCAACGTATCAATGAAGGCGCCGACGCTTGGCGACCTCTTCGAGATCGCCCAAAAGGTTGACAGTGGCTTCATGGTTAACGTCAGGGGCCTAGACCAAGTGGTTTCCCTAGCGAGGCTCTTTGAGGGCGCCAAGACCCCAGTGGCCGGGGTCGTCAAAGTTTACCTCAGGCTTGCCGCAGACCTAAGAAAGGGTGAGGACCTGGAGCTCTTGGCCAGGTCAAGCGAGCTTGAGCCTGCATCCCTCTTGAGGCTCGACAGGTCCCTCGCGCGCGACAGGCCCTCACTTAACAGGCTCCTGGGAGGAGTTTTCCTAGCAGCCTACGTCCACAACATCTCCTCACGGGCTCCCATCTAAGGTTAAGCGCGGCTGTAGGCGCCCTCGCAGGACCTGGGGCCGTTGTGCGCGGCTATACCTAACTGCTAAGCTTTCCTAGTATGACGCCGTTGAGGAACGTCATGAGGTACAGAAGACTGCCCAGTGGGCTTGAGGTCTCGGAGATAGCTCTAGGGCTCTGACCTCTCGTTACAGGTGAGTGAGGGGCTGACGCCAACCTGGTAGACCTGAATAGAGCAAACGCGGAGGAAATTGAGAGTCTTAAGCAGGGGAGGATGGTGGACCGGCCGGGACTTGAACCCGGGACCTCCGCCGTGCGAGGGCGGCGCTCTTCCAGCTGAGCTACCGGCCCGCCTCCGGTCCACCGGAAGACACTGCCGCTTTGCGGTCTTAAAAACGTAACCGCGGCCAAGGCGCTGTGGCTATGCCTGTGCCTTAGCGCTCCTTCATGAAGAACTCTATGTAGGGGACCACAGCCAAAGGGAGGTATACGGCCAAGACCATGATCATAATAAGCGGGTAGAAGCCTATTCGCACTGTCACAGCCTCTGCTGGCGATAGCCTCATGGAGGCCTCTGCATAGCCCCCTGGCATATAGACGTTAACTAGGTATAGCACAACAAAAGCCCCTAGCAATGACTCGAGGGACTCAAGGAACGGGCTGAGGGCATTCTCCTTGAGTATCCTGCTAGCCACGGAGAGGCCCTCAAAGAGGGCTATATAAATAATTGTGACCCGAGGCGCGTAGAGGCCCCCTAGGTTGCCTGCATACGAGCCGGCACCTAATGATGAGGCCACGTAGCCTAAGAGCAGGGGCAGAAGGTAAAAGTATACCACTACGTAAAGTAGACCATCAAGAACACCCTTCAGGACCTCATTTATTATTGACCTGTAGTTCATGACCTTACCCCCCACTCAGATTAGCGCTAACGTCCAGCTCTATCGGGTATAGGTCGTCTATCTTGCCGCTGACGCTCAGGCCCAGATACGACGCGTTCTCAAAGTAAGCTGCCGGGATGCACATAAACAGGCTTTGGCCCCTTGAGAGCAGAGGCCTCTGCGCGGAGAGCGTCACAGCAGAGCCGTTCTTCAAGCCTACCTGGGCCCTGACTTCCACGGAGAAGAGGCTCACCGAGTCCTCATAGGTTAGCGTGAGCTTTACAGACGAGTTAGTGCAGGGAGGCGCTGAAGAGTTAAGGGTGACCCCAAGAAGGCCGCTCTGAGAGCGCGATGAGTAGACGAAGCTCACAAGCGGGTAAACCGCCACTAGCACAAGGGTAAGCCCTGCTATGAGAACCAGAGCCCTTATGCTCACCATCTACTTGCATCCCCTCAGGAGTTCAACGCCTCTTCCAAGTATTATTGAGCCAGCCGCAAGCGCTATGCTAAGGAAGACCGCCATTATGAGTATAACTATTATCAGGCCCGCGTAACCTCCCAGGGCGCCAAGGGTGGAGTTAGTAAAGAAGCCCTCCTGCTGCAAGTAGCCCATGGCACCCCCAAACACCGACTTAAAGTGCGGCTCGCTCCCCAATGACATGTAAGCTGAGAGCGCGAAATAGAAAACAATGATAATTATCACAACACCTACCGTGACAAGGCCTATGCCAACGCTCCTGGCGTGGTCTGACAACTCAGTCAACCGCATTTATTTACCTGCAGAAGACTTAAAAATTTTGAGCGTTGACACATAGCTTACGCCAAGTCGTAGCTTAACCCTTGCCGCTGGCATTATACGTGCCTATACAAATACAAATTAACAATTACGCGTTAGCTAAGGCAGGAGCGCCCTTGAGCCTTGCCTCAAAGATTAAATACGCAGTAGAAATGACCAAGCCCTCTCAGCTGGGGCTCCTGGCCTTTACCTCTTTCTGTGCATACTTCGCCGCAGGGGGGCCTCTGAGCCTTGTAAGGCTTGTCCTGCTTGGCCTTGTTGCCTTCTTTGCCATCGGCGGCATAACGGCGCTCAACATGGTGCTGGAGGCAGACCTGGACGCTAAGATGAACAGAACCAAAAACAGGCCCATGCCCTCCGGCAAGCTGAGCTATCGCGAGGGGCTCGCGATATCAATTATAATGACTATAATAGGAATGGCTGCCGCCCTTGCCATTAACGTGTACGTGCTCCTCTCTGTAGTGCTGGCGTTCATATTTGACATACCCATGTACACGCTGCTGCTGAAGAGAAGGAGCCCGCTAAACATAATCTTTGGAGGGGTGGCTGGAGTCATGCAGGTGCTTGGCGGCTGGGCCGCCGGGGCTGGCAGCTACAGCATGGCGTCGCTGCTTCTTGCCATAGCGGTACTCATGTGGATCCCGATGCACATATGGTTCATAGTTTACTACTATTACGATGATTACCGCTCCGCCAACATCCCTATGTACCCAGTCGTGGCGCCGCCGAGAAAAGTCTCCACAGTGACTATAACCTTCCTAGCACTGATGTTGACCAGCGTGTGGCTCTACTGGGCCGTAACGTCAAAGGACCTCATAGGTGGCATTCTCATGACGCCCTTGATCGCGCTGGCCAGCTATAAGGTTTACCTCTTCCAGAGGTCGCCGACCAGGGAGGCAGCAAAGAGCATATTCATACTAGCTAACCCAACGCTGATAGTTGCCTTCGTATTTGCACCCCTGGCAGTACCTCACATAGCTGCACCCCTTGTACAGCTCGCCTCGCTGCGACTTGGTTGAGAGGTCGCTTGAGTGCGCTCACAGCCGCTCGCGTTAGAAGAGGTGTGTCTGCTACATCAGACTGGGGACCCTGCGTTAAGAAGGCATGCCTTGTACTGCCTGGACTGAAGGGCGCTTAGGCAAGGAGGTCCTTAGAGCGCCCTGGGGCCTCCTTGACATGCCGTCCCCGCTGCCCAGCGGCCAGAGGTAAAACGGCCGTCTCAGCTGATTTACCTCAATTAGGGCGTGCTCAACAGCCTCTATCGCCTCTTCAAGGCCTCTGGCCTGCCTAAGGATCCTCACTACGCTGACCCCCGGCCCCTTGTAGTTTATACATGGCGTCAGGCGGCCGTCCGCTAGTAGCCTGACGCGCCTGCAGCCGGCGCAGAAGAACGGGTTATTGTAGGGCTTTACGACCTCGACCTGAACGCCAGAGCGAAGCACATAGATGGGCCTGTTATGAAGGTCCCTTATGATAACCTTGGCGCTCAGATCCTTGAGCTTGCGTTCAATGTCAACGAGATTCACATGCATATCTTTAAACACCCTGAGGCCCTCGTTCACGGGCTGAAGCTCTATCAGCTGAACTGAGAGGCCGTTCTCCGAGGCAAATTCTATTATGTCCCACACGTCGTCATAGTTAACCTTAGTGACAGTCATGTTAACCTTAACCTTAAGCCCAACCTCTACGGCCTTTTTGATCCCGCTAAGTACCATGTCAAGGCCGTCAACGCCAGTGATTACCTTGTAGTGTTGCCTGTTGAGGGAGTGGAGGGAAACGTTAACCCTCCTCAGGCCAGCCTTGTGAAGGCTGCCTGCGTACACCGGGAGCAGGTAGCCGTTAGTTGTCATTGAAATGTCAGCCGCCCCCCCAGCGGCTTCGTTTATGTTAAGCACTATGTCAACTACATCACCCCTTACCAGCGGCTCCCCGCCAGTTAGCTTGAAAGCCCTAATTCCGAGCCTGGTTGCAGCCGCAGCAATGATGTAGTAGTCACTTGGCTTCAGCACGGGCGGGCTCATGCCTATCCTAGCTGGGCCGCCCCTTGGGTCGCCCTCTATGTGGCAGAAGAAGCAGTTGTAGTTGCACTCCCTTGTCACGGCTATTCTGAGGTTATCCAGCGGTCTGCCGTACGCGTCTGTTAAGGGGGTCGTTGGCGCTCGCCCGCGAGCAGGGGGTCCTTACGCAGGTTAAATTTAGAGCCCCGTACGGGCTTGACGGTCAAAGGTCCTCGCGCTGAAGCTAAATATTAGCTCCTGGGCTAATACCGCCATTAAGGGTAAGCGGTATGCTGACAGGCGCTATAGCCTCGCTCGTATCCGCTGAGCCAAGCAAGGCCCAGGCACTAGCAGCCTCTGTGGCGAAGCTAAACGACAAGGAGCCACTGCTCATGTACTACAAGAAACTCTCCGAGGAGAAGCTGCTGTCTATAATTGTACCCACCGAGTACCCAGCCAGCATAATAAACACGGTTATAGCCATGTCAATAGCTGACATAGGCGTGGTGGCCACAGACTATGAGCTGGACTGGCGGGATGGCGAGCTTATCAGCGCCGTTGACGCCTCCCCGGCCCAGATGGGGCTGGCCGTAGCTGCTAGCAAGGCAACAGAGGACGTCATCACTAAGAGCAAGCTTAGGCTGGCAGTCCTTGAAGAGAGCGAGTTTGCAAAGCTGCTACTTGACAAGGCGCTCAGCGTGACTTCGCGCGAGGAGGGCTACGTGTATATAGACAGGGCCTTCAACGTGAAGGGCGTAGGGCCTGTCGTGCTTGGCTATACTAAGACCAAGGTTTACGCCCACGACAAGCTTTACGCCCTGCCGTCGCTCAAGCAAGTCGAAGTTAAGAGCATAGAGGTCCTCGACGAGGAGCAGGACTCTGTCGGCCCTGGGGTCAGAATAGGGTTTGCTATTAAGGGCGCCGAGGCCGAGGAGTTAAAGGAGTCTTACGCTTTAGTCGCTGAGCCGTCCCATACGGCCCAGAGGCTCAACATGAAGGCAATCGTTTACCCATGGTCAGACGTGTTACAGCCTGGGAGCATCCACATAGTGGGAGCTGGCGCCTCTGTGCCGGCGTCGTTCGCGCTTAAGGATGGGGCGGCTGAGGTCACCCTCTCAAGACCTTTGCCTACCCTTGATAGGTACATGTTAGTTAATGTTAACGCCAGGCAGCGGCGCTCAAGGGTGCTTGGGTACCTGGTCTCAGGCTGAGGTTAGATGGCTAGGAGGAACGTTGTTGAGGCTGTAATCGAGAGGGCCCTTAAGTCGTCCTCGCTCTATGAGAGGACGAGGTCTGCCGCTCAGGGCCTGGCCAACAGGATAAAGGAGGATTACCTGGCCATATCAGTAGGCAAAGCCTCCGTAGACATGCTAAGGGGCGTAATTGATGGCCTTGGGCGGGAGCCCTCGCTGTGCCTCCTAATAAAGCCCAGAAACGTTAGGCTTAGCAGCGCTCCATGCAGTAATGCAGAGGTCATAGAGGGCAGCCACCCCGTCCCAGACGAGGGCAGCATTAAGGCTGGCGATGAGGCGCTCAGGGTCGCCGCCGAGGCGAGTCGCGCCGGGGTGCCGCTCGTAGTTGCAGTCTCCGGCGGCGGGTCAGCGATGATGGAAAGACCTATTGAAGGCATTAGCCTGGATGACCTGTCGGCGCTCAACAAGGTCCTCTTGAGCTCCGGGGCCTCCATATCGGAGATTAATGTGATCAGGAGGCATATATCAAAGGTGAAGGGAGGTAAGCTCCTCAGGGCTGCCAAGGGCGCAAGGACATATGGCCTTTACGCCAGTGACGTGCCAGGCGACTTTCTTGAAGACATTGCCTCAGGCCCCACAGCGCCAGACCCTACAACGTTCCGTGACGCCCTCGACATACTTAATAGATACAAGCTTGTTAACGATATTCCTCCAAGCGTGCTCAAAGTGCTCCGCGACGGCGAGAGAGGCCTTGTGGAGGAGACTGTAAAGCCCGGGTCCCCTGAGCTTGAGCTAGCTGAAAACCTAATAGTGGCCACAAACTATGACGTGGTAAGCGACGTGGCGGCCCTCCTTGAGGAAATGGGGTATAATACGATCGTACTGACATCGGCGGCCCAGGGAGAGTCAAGGGAGGTAGGGAAGTTCCTGGCGTCAATAGCGCTTGACGTCATGAGAAAGGGCGTCCCCGTGAGGCCTCCTGCGGCCATAGTTCTCGGCGGTGAGACGGCAGTAACCGTGAGGGGCAGGGGGCTCGGCGGGAGGAACCAGGAGCTGGCCCTCTCGTGGGCACTAGAGCTCAGGAGGCTCGGCATAAGGAGTGACAGGGCGACCCTTGTGGCCCTGGCCACTGACGGCGTTGACGGACCCACAGATGCAGCTGGGGCGGTTGTGACTCCGGCGCTCGTGGACCTAATGTATAACGCCGGCGTGAACCCTGCCGAAGAACTCATCAATAATGACAGCTACAGGGCTCTTGCCTCTGTGAATGCGCTCATAAAGACTGGCCCCACGGGGTCGAACCTAAACAACGTGATAGTCGTGCTGGTGGACGATCATGAGAGTAAGCGACAGCCTGATCTATGACGAGGGGCTGTTAGAGGACTTGGAGAGCGTCTCAAGGGGAGGGCTCAGAGACCTCCTTGAGCACCTAACTAGGCCTCCGAGCAGGTTTTACCTGAGGGTTAATGGCATCAAGACGTCCGCTGAGGAGGTCCTGCAAGCCCTGGCGGAGCGGGGCTTCCAGTTCCACAGGGACGAGCAGTTACCATATGCGATATGGACAGACGTCGAGGGGCCTTTCAGGGTGAGCCTCCTAGACAAGGTCGTTGTAGCTGACAAGAGGTCAGCAGAGTCCGTTTACCTTGGCAGCGACCTTTACGGCCCTGGCGTACTCAAGGCGGACAATGTCAGGGCGGGCGACGAGGTGACGGTGGTAACTCCTGAAGGGCTCCCCGTAGCTGAGGGCGTCGCAGTGGTCGATGGGAGCTTCATGATGCGGGTGAAGAGGGGGCTCGCCGTCAGGGTCACCACTTCTGTCTACAAGACCCCAAAGGTAAGGGAGCTCCCTGGCTTTGATGAAGGCCTCATCTACAGTCAGAGCCTTCCAAGCATGTGGGCTGTTGCCTTGGCTTCACCCTCACCTAAGGAGGTCATAGTAGATTTCAATGCTGCGCCAGGCGGCAAGACAAGCCTGGCCGCTCAGCTGGCTGGGAGGGACTCAACAATAATAGCTGTTGACAGGGACAGTAAGGTTGAGAAGCTTAAGGCTAACCTTCAGAGACTCGGCGCGGACTGGGTTAAGGTCATCGGCGGCGACTCACGGATGGCTTCCAAGCTCCTCGGGCTTGAGGGCAAGGTTGACCTAGTGCTGATAGACCCCCCATGTACAAACCTTGGAGTTATACCAAAGCTGTATGACGCCAAGTCCCTCCTGGACGCCGTGACGCTCGCTAGATACCAGAGGCAGTTTATAGCGGAGGCCTGGAGGGTCCTGAGGCCCGGGGGTAGACTGGTTTACTCCACGTGTACGCTCACCGACGTTGAGAATGAGTCTAACGTTATCTTTGCTACCGAGCTGGGCTTTGAAGTTCAGAGACCCAGCGCAATGCCCAGGGGAGCTAGCTTTAATGGGCTTGGCGTCAGGTTCTCACCTGAGGACGGCCACCCAGGGTTCTTCGCGTCAATAATGGTGAAGCCCGGTGGGTGAGCTTAAGTTTAAGGTTGAGGTGATAGGTGACATAGCCCTAGTCAAGCCTCCCCATGGGGCTGTCCCGGACCTGCGTCAGGCTAAGGAGTTTGCCGTGGGCCTGCTGGGGAAGGGTGGCGTCCGCTCGGTTTGGCTTGTATCAGGCCCAGTCACAGGGCCTTACAAGGCCAGGAGCGGCCTCATTTACCTGGCTGGCGAGGCGAGAGCCCACACCCTGTACAGGGAGTACGGCTGCACCTTTAAGGTGGACCTAGAGAAGGACTTCGTGACGCCGAGGCTAAGCTATGAGCACATGAGGGTAGCGAGGATGGTGAAGAGCAACGAGCGCGTCATTAACATGTTTGCCGGCGTCGGGATATTCTCTATAATAATAGCTAAGTATTCCAACGCCTCTATAGTTCACAGCATAGACATAAACCCAGACGCCTACGAAAAGATGGTGGAGAACATTAAACTTAACAGGGTTGAAGATAGGGTAGTTCCGTACTTAGGTGATGCCGCAGAAGTCATAGAGAGCAGACTTAAGGGGGGCGCTGACAGGGTCCTAATGCCCTTGCCAGACCTGGCCCTGCCGTACTTTAAGTACGCCATAGACGCGCTCCAGGACGCAGGCTATGTTCACATATACCTTCACGTGCATGCGGCAAAGGGGGAGGACCCCGAGCGGGTGGCCGCGTCAGAGTTAGTGAAGAGCATAGGCAGATCTGATATCTCAGTTGTTATCGATAGATCCCGCGTCGTGAGGATGGTAGGCCCTAGGTTCTACCAGGTGGTATTAGATGTCGAGGTCAAGAAAAGCTGACGTGAGAGAGCTGCTGCTGGAGGAGAGGCTCGTAGGCTACCTCGATCCTCATGCTGAGAGGTACCTGCTTAAAATTAATGGCCCCTACTTAACCACAACAAGTAGCTGTACTGGAAGGATAACGCTTGTTGAGGGCAAGTGGCACTGGCTCAGGGACTCAGCTAGGGTGGTCTTCAAAACGCATGGCAAGATATCAATCTGCCAGCTGGCAGAAGTCTTGGCTAGGCCTTATGAAGACCTGTGGCTTAAGGTTACAGGACCTATAATTCACGCAAGGGTCCGCGGGCTTGACAAAGCCCTAAAGTTGCTCTCAATAGCCAGGGACGCTGGGTTCAAGCACAGCGGCATAATGTATATAGAGTCTGACGAGACCTTAATGGTAGAGCTCATAAGTGCCGTCCAGGTATCAGAGCCGCTCAAGGCTAACGGCAAGTGGCTCGTGGAGCCCAGCTCCCTAAAGGACCTGGTGGACCTCTCAAACAGAGCCCTGGAGGAGGGCTGGAGGAGGCTGGCTAGGCTCTCCGAGCTAATTGAGAGTATTCAGCCCTCCCCAGGTTCCTCCTATAAGCTAGAAGCGGGTGCGACGCCCCGCAGTCAACAGGGCACAGGCCCCTGTCCTTCATGAACTTGCAGTTATAGGGCTTATAGACCGATCCTAAGCCGGCCTCAAGCAGGCCACTTGTAAGCTTTCTGGCTACTTCTTGGCTTACGCCAAGCAGTCTCGCCATCTCCTGAGCTATGACGCCCTCCTCAGCTCCTATCGCCGCCAGGAAAGATATGTAAGCGTAAAGCTCTTCATCTGTCTTCGCCGAGCTCCTAAGCCTGGCCATGCACGGCGGGAACGCCTCAAAATTAAGTGAGCCGCCAGCCACGGAAATCTTCGCGTCCTTAGCGCTAAGCGCTCTTAGGGCCTCCTGGGCAAGCAGCCTGGGCTTGTAGTCCTCAGCCTTAGCGGTCCCGACGACCTTGAGGACTGCCTTCTCAGCCGTTAGGACCAGGAAATCCCTGAGGGTGTCACGGTCCATATAAACGAGACCGGCCTTGACCATAGAGTTCACCAGGGACCAGCGCGCTTCGGGCGCTGGGGCTACAACCTTTAGGTAATCTGTAACTGGGACAGCGAAGTCTAAGGCCTTGTAGGAGACCCTTCCATCTCTTAGCTGTATCCAAGGTATCTTCACTTGGGACCTCACAACTTTGATGCCCATGTTCTTAGCTAAAGCTAGAAGGGTCTCGACGTCCTCACTCTTAAGGAACTCCCCAGCCCTCTTCGCCTCGGCCCTCGAGAAAATCTCCTCAAGCCTTCTTGAGTCAGCGCTTGCAACGGCCGCAGCCGCAAGGTAAAAGGAGGCCACGCTCTCCTCCGCAGTTATGCCGTCAAAGGCTCTTACCTCGCCTTTCTCTATCGCATCATAAAGTCGCTGCTTCGCTATGTCTGAGACTCTCTTATCGTCTGCTAGGTCCCTAAGCGTCACCTGGTAGCCATAGGCCTGGCTGAGGTACTTCTTGGCATCAACAATGAAGGGGTATCTCGCGTATGTCAGCATGCCGCTCTTCATACAGGTCTTGTCGACAGACATTAATAAGGGGTTGAGTAAGCGCTAGGCGGTGATAAGTTTGGAGGACCTCGCAAAAAGGATAGCCAAGTGGGCCGTTGACCTTAAGTTTAACCGTATTCCTTTAGAGGTGGTAGAGGAGGCCAAGAAGAGAATAGTTGATACTTTCGGCGTAGCCCTGGGAGCCTTCAACGAGAAGCCGCCCAGCATAGCAAGGTGGATAGCGCAGTCGTCCGCGAGCTCGCGGATACCAGCCACCGTCTGGGGAACCAAGTACATGGGCCCCGCCGACCACGTGACCTTCGCGAACGGCTGCGCAGCGAGGTACTTTGACTTTAATGACACGTACCTCTCCCGCGAGGCGCTGCACCCCAGTGACAACATAGCTCCTGTCATAGCTGCGGCTGAGCTAGCGGAGGCCGACGGCTCCAGGGTAATAGAGGGCATAGTTGCAGCCTACGAGGTGACGGCAAGGCTAGCTGACGCCTACAGCGTGAGGAACAGGGGGTGGGACCACGTGGTTTATATAGCCATAGCCTCCGCCGTTGGCGCCGGCAAGGCGCTAGACCTTGACGAGGAGAGGATGACCCAGGCGATTAACCTGGCAACAGTGAATGCAGCCGCGCTCAGGCAGACAAGGGCCGGGGAGCTAAGCATGTGGAAGGGCTGCGCCGCCGCCAATGCAGCAAGAAATGGACTCTTCGCGGCGCTTCTGGCGTGGCGCGGCATGACGGGCCCCGCCCCTATCTTCAGCGGTGAGTTCGGCTTCTTCAAGGTGGCCCTGGGCGGCGAGAGCTTTGACATACCAAGGATGGGCGGCGAGGAGGGCGAGAGGTACAAGCTTCTACAGACCAGCATAAAGTACTGGCCGGTCGAGTACCACGCTATGAGCGCCGTTGAGGCTGCACTGAAGATAAGGCAGGAGGCAGGGGCCCTGAGGCCCGACGACATAGAGTCCGTTAACGTTGAGACCTTCACCGTGGGCTACAACATAATTGTAAAGGACCCAGAGAAGTGGGACCCCAGGACAAGGGAGACGGCCGACCACAGCATGCCTTACATAATAGCGAGAGCCCTGCTTGATGGTAAGATATGGCTTGACAGCTTCAGGCCGGAGAAGTATCTGGCCGACGATGTCAGGAAGGTGCTTAATGTTATGAAGGTCACGATAAGCCCTGAGGGAGACAAGATCTACCCTGACGGAATAAGGAACTCCATAACTGTTAAACTTAAGGATGGCCGCACTTTCACTGAGACCTCTATATACCCGCCAGGTCACTTCAAAAACCCGCTGAGCAAGGATGGCGTAGAGTCCAAGTTTAAGAGCCTAGTTGGCGACTCCGTGCCTGAGCAGAACGTTAATGTCGCGCTCAGAACCCTGTGGAGCTTTGAGAAGTGCTCTAACGTTAGCCTCGCAGTTAGGCTGCTGGCGCGCGGCGACCAGCTTTAGCAGTAAGCAGGGCTTTGTTAGCTTATTTTTAGCATGACATAAACATAGTTTAATAGGTTGTTAGTAGGAAGCCCGTGTTAATAACTAACGATCTCTTTACTTCTTTCTGGCAGGCTGTCTCCTCTCAACCCCTCTGGGACTTAGGAGGTAAGCGCCTCCTAGGACGCCTATCACAACGCCAACAATGAACATGCCGCCTGCCAGCAGACCTCCTCTAGTAGCAAGGTGCCTGTAGTACCCCTCTGCGTTGTTAGCGACCTCAAGCTGCCTCTCGTAGTAATAAAGCTTTGCGGAGAGGTTGTTGACCTCCTGCTCAACGCTGTTAAGGGAGGAGTTGAGCGAACTTATCTGCGAGTTCAAGTATGAGGTGACGCCGTCCACATTCATAGTCGCCGGCACCCTGCTGGTTATGTTAGGGTACAGCTGCTGGGCGACCTCTAAGGAGCCCGTGGAGGCTAGCTCGAACGGGTTGAAACCTATGGCGAATGCCTCGAAACTTACCTTATAGCTCTCACCAGGCTGCAACTCAGGTATACTGAAGAGGCCAACTATGAAAGCCTGGCTCTCGTTAAGTCCAAAGAGCTTGCCCTCAAGGAACTCAAAGGACGCCTGAGGACTTACGTAGCTCAAGCCTATGGCAGCCAGAGGCGCACCGCTTTCATTAAAGTAAACAGCGGAGGCCGTGAGAGCCTGCCCTGAGGCGCTGGTCGCATTAGAAAGCCCTATAATAGAGTAAGAGCCGTTTGACCCATTCTCAAGCTCTACGGCAGCCCTCCAACTGCCCGTGAGGCCGGCTGAGCCGATGCCATAGGCTAGGACCCCGGACGCGGGTGCCGTGCCTTTGTTTGTCACAACTATAAGGACCTTCATGTAGGGCAACAAAGAGCTGACGGTAACGTACTCCACTAAGTTAAACGGGTACGTCTCGTTGCCAGCGGGCGTAAGCATTATGGTCTCTGAGGTGGGCGAGCTGCTGACCACTGACGCGACCCAGTTCGCTTGCTCCAGGTTACCTGGCAGCGTGACCTCTGTGGAGTTCGGCGACGAGATAGCGAGCAGCGGCGTGGGCGTGACGAGGCTACCTGTGGGGACCAGCGGGAGGAGGGCCGGCGTGGTCACATTAACAAGCCATGCCTCAGCGCGCGCCCCATCCTTCAGATCAAGCTTCAAGTAATAGTACAGGTTGCTTACTGTCACGTTGCCGGCAGTGTTGTTTATATTGACGCTCAGAGACATCGGCGTCTGAGCCGAGGCATTTAGTGGCATAAGCGCTACATAGGTTAATGCTACAAAGGCTACAAGGGCGGTAGCCATTAATGCCTTCGTCAAGGCTTTCCCCTTGCCGTTCAACTCCTAAAGCACCTTAGGTATGCGATGCTACTGTAGGTCTTTAAAAATTATTGAAACACTTCGAAAGTGAAGTGGGGCTATTTGAAAGTATCAATTAAAGCCAAGGTCTTCAGTGGCTTAGGCGAGGGGGAGTTCTTCGTAAACCTTTACACTAAAAACATAAGGAAGGCCCTTAACATAGTGCCCTATCCCGGCACGCTTAACCTCAGGGTAGAGGAGCCGTACGTGAACCCCCTAGCAGAGGCGCTCAGCAGGCTGACCCCGATAGTGATAGAGCCCCCCCAGCTCTCTAATGCAAGGCTCGGGAGAGTCCTGGCCTACCCAGCTGTGTTGAACTTTGAAGTCAACGTGTTCATTGTCAGGCCTGAGATAACCATTTACAGAAAGGACGTAGTTGAGGTCATATCTGAGCAGAGGCTGAGGGACCTTCTGGGCCTGGAGGACGGTTCCGAGGTTACCCTCTCGCTCGAAGTCCCGTAGGCCTCTAAGACATGTCACCAGGGCTTCTCGCCAAAGGTCCTCATCAACAGCCTCGCCGCCACTACCAGCGGGTCCCAGGCCGGGGAGAGAAGCGGCTGGTAGCCGTAGTCGGCTGCGAAGAGGTCCCAGACCGTGCCCTGTCTCGTGAGCAGGGAGGCCACAACGTTTATCCTCCAGAAGGCTGTCTCGTCGAAGCCAACCGACTGGGCTCCAAGGAGCCTGCCGGTCTTCTCGTCCGCCACTACCTTAAGTGTCAGCTTGCTCCCACCCGGTATGTAGTGCGCCTTGGTGCCGGCCTCCAGCGAGACCTCGACCGGCTTGAAACCTGCGCTCGCTGCCTCAGAGGCGCTCAGGCCAGTCCTAGCTGCTACTGTGTCAAAAACTTTGAAGGCTGAGGTGCCGACGCTTCCAGGGAACACGGACTCTACTCCTCCCAGGTTGCTTCCAGCTACGTGGCCCATCTTGTTGGCTATCTGCGCGAACGGCCTCCAGACAAGCTGGCCCGTCACCAGGTCCTTATGCTCGGTAACGTCACCAACAGCATAAACGTCAGGGTTACTTGTGAGGGTCCTCTCATCAACTACAACGCCTCCGCTTCTCCCAAGCCCGAGCCTGAGCTGAAGCGCTAGGTCGTTGTTCGGCTCTATCCCAACGCCAACTACAAACATGTCGGCCTGGTACGTGCCCTTGCTAGTGATCACCTCGGTCGCTAGTCCATCCTTTATATTAAACTTCTCAACGGCTGCGCCCGTGACCACTTCTACGCCCTTCGACCTTATTGAGTTCTCTAAAATGCTCGCAAGTTCTGGGTCAAGAACTCTTGGGGCGACCTGGTTAAGGGCCTCTACTACGGTTACCTTAAGGCCAAGCTTCGTAAGGTTGTCAGCCATCTCTAGGCCCACGTAACCTGCACCCACGACCACTGCCCTCCTTCCTGGGCCCAGAGACGTCGCGTAGTCCCTTATCTGCTGGCCTGACTCCATGTGAACTATGTAAAAGACGTTCCTGGCCTCCTTTATCTCAGGCCAGAGCTTAGGCGCCTTCGACCTGGCCCCGGTTGCGAGGACCAGCTTGTCCCATTCAATAGTCTCACGGGAGCCTGTCTTATTATCTACGTAGGTCAGCCTCTTTAAGTCACGATCCACTTCGACTACTGTCTTGCCCAGCCGTAGGTCTATCCCCCTCTTGGTGAACTCTGAGGGCGGATAGTAAAGGAGGTCGTCAAGCTCCTTGACCTCACCTCCCACTAGGTAGGGCAGTCCACAGAACGCAAAGCTAACCCATCTGCTAGAATCTATGACTATAACCTCATTTGAAGGCTTGAGCCTCTTAGCCCTTGAGGCCGCCGCCATCCCAGCGGCCCCTGAACCTACTATAACTATCCTCGTCATCGACCTTGCCCGCTGGAGTCCAGCAGGTGGAGTTTTAAAAAGTGCAGCATAAACCCATTCGTCAGCAATAGCTGCTCACATTAAATTATCCGGGCCGTGGAAACGCGAGGAGGGCAAGGCTCCTAGGTTGGCTGCTAGCCTTGGGAGAGCAAGACCCCTCCCCCAGTGGACTTTCCAATGCCAAGTATAAGCCCTGACACCGTGACGAGGTCGTTCGGCTCCCCCTCAGCTGTAACAACTATCATGTTGCGCGGCCTCACAATGTTGGTCACGGTGTCCGAGAGGGACGCCATAACCTTAATGAAAGTGCTCTTGCAGGAGGCGACTATCCACGATGGCCCAACTGTCATGTTACACCCGGCCCTCTGAAGGCCCTCCCTGATTGCATCCAGCCCCTTGACCAGGAGGTCAGGCTCCTCGTAAACTATGTTAAATGTCACCGCTGAGGAGTCCAAGGCCCACCCACCTAAGGTCTCCACCGTTGGTAGACCAGAGCGGGAGAAAACCTTATTTCCAACCGCGTGAGATGAAGACTAAGTGCTCGCAAGGCGCCCGGGATGCTGTCCATAGTGTTCTCAGTAAAGGACCCCGTGGGTGTCAACGCCTCTAAAATACTAGTTAAGAACCTAGATGCCAAGCCCAGCAGCTGCCCAATTTCTGTTTTATGCTACAGGTCTGACGAGGTCGTCATAGCTGGCTTTGAGCCTGACCAGACTCTGTTTGAGTTCCTCGACGTCACCCCGGAGCCGAGGGCTGACGCAGTGATAGTCCTCTCGAGGCATGAGTCGCAGAGAGGCGTGAGGTCTCTAACCGTTCACTTCACGGGCAACCCGACTAGCGAGGCCCCGTTTGGCGGCAGGCCAGGCGAGCTCGCCTTTGCCCCGGCGCCGCTGGCTAAGTCGCTGCTTCAAAGCTACCGCAGGCGCGCCGCTGAGCTAGGCCTGCTTGAGCGGTACTCCATTTCCCTCGAGGCTACGCACCACGGGCCCACGGGGAACATGAAGCCTCTGGTATTCATTGAAATAGGAAGCACCGAGAATGAGTGGGGCGACAGGGAGGCCCTTGAAGCTATGGCAGGCGCTGTCCTCGACGTCCTAACCTCAGGCGCCGTGCCCAGATGCTCGCCAACAATAGGGCTTGGGTCTACCCACTACCCAGAGAAGTTCACCGAGCTGGAGCTGGGTGAGGGCTGCATGGGTCACATGTTCTCCAAGCACGTACTTGGCAAGCTAGCTCCAGGCGCCCTTAGGCAGGCAGTTGAGAAGTCCCTGCCCAACGGGGCCTCTGAGGCACTTATAGAGAAGAAGGGCGCAAGCTCCTCCCTCAGGCACGCCCTAATAGATGAGCTTACCAGGATGGGCGTCAATGTAAGGCCAGTTTGAGGGTGGTAGCCGGGCGGGGATTCGAACCCCGGTCACGGGGGCTCCTCCGCTGAGGCGTCCAAGGCCCCGCATCCTGGGCCGCTAGACGACCCGGCTGCGTCACCCGGCCAGTGATAAAGTTAATATCGCCTCACCTTAAAAAGGCGCTAGAGAGCGTTTCAAAGAGAATTGGGCTGGGCATCACTCGCCCTTGAATTTGGGCTTCCTCTTCTCCAGGAAGGCCGAGACTCCCTCTATTACGTCCTGAGTGCTGAACAGCAGGCCAAAGAGCTCTGACTCAAGGGCAAGGCCAGCCCATATGTTGGACTCGAGCCCCATCTCAACCGCCAGCTTCGCCGCAAGGAGCGCGAGAGGCGGCTTCTCGGCCAGCTTTAGAGCCAGGGCCCTGGCCTCCTGCTCCAGCCTCTCGGGCGGGACGACGCTGTCAATTAAGCCCATTTCCTTAGCGTCCTTAGCCGATACCATGTCACCTGTGAATATAATCAGCTTTGCCGCGCTCCTTCCAACTATCCTTGGAAGCCTCTGGGTGCCGCCAGCCCCAGGTATGAAGCCGAGGTTTATCTCTGGCTGGCCCAACATGGCCGTCTCTGACGCTATCCTTATGTCGCCACTCATGGCTAGTTCAAGGCCTCCTCCCAGGGTGTAGCCGTTTAATGCCACGATTATCGGCTTAGTGTAGTACTGCATCTTCAGCGTGAGCTCCTGGAACTTCCTTGAGAATATTGCGGCCTTCATCGGCGTAATGCCGGTGAAGCTGGTCACGTCAGCTCCCGCGCTGAACGCCCTGCCAGAGCCGGTCAGTATAACAACCCTTATGTCGGGGTTCTCCTCTATTTCGTCAAGTGTTTGGGAGAGCTCGTTTATCATGTCTACGTTTATAGTGTTCAGCTTGCTGGGCCTGTTAAGTATGATCCACGCTATGGGCTTCTCATACCTTATAACTATGGTGCTCTTGGCGACCTCCTCATAGCGGCCGTACTCGTAGAAGCCCTTGCCCGACTTAACGCCCAACGCGCCCTGGGATATCATCTGAGTGAGCAGGGGCACAGGCTCGTACTCAGGCCCTATGTCCTGCTTGAGCTGGTTCAGCGCGGCTACTATTGCGTCTATGCCGTACTGGTCTGCGAGCTCAAAGACGCCCTTAGGCCACCCTAGTCCAAGCTTCACGGCCTTATCTATGTCATCCCTTGAGGCTATGTTATTGCCAAGCAGCCACGCCGCCTCGTTAACTGCTCCTGCGATGAGTAGCACGGGATCTACCTTGCCAGCCAGGTCCTTCGGTATCTGGGGCCTCACGTAAGCCCCGGGCTTCGGGTACTCGTAGAAGCCCTTGCCAGTCTTCATGCCCAGGCTGTTGGCCTTGTACATCTGCTCAAAGAGTGGACATGGGGTCTGCTTGAAGCCCCTCTGGGCCATCGCGGCGGCTATCAGGTAGAACACGTCTATGCCGCTGTAGTCGGCGAGCTCAAAGGCTCCCATTGGGAAGTTCAGCGAGTACCTAACTGTGGAGTCGACCTCTAGGACTGAGAACCTGCCCTTAGCCACAAGCCAGCAGGCGGTGTTAAGGAATCTCGCCAGGACCCTGTTAACTATGAAGCCTGGCACGTCCTTATTTACCACGACTGGCTGCTTGCCCAACCTCTTGGATATCTCAACTACGCTCTGAACCACGTCGTCTGAGGTCTTCTCCCCTCTTATGACCTCCACTAGCGGCATTAGTGGCGGCGGGTTGAAGAAGTGCATGCCTATAACGAGCTCTGGCGCTGACGTGGCCGAGGCTATCTCAGTTATTGGAAGGCTACTTGTGTTCGTGGCCATTATTATTCTGCCCTTGCGGTGCTGATCAATGAACTTGAACAGGGCCTGCTTCACATCGATTCTCTCCGTGGCCGCCTCCACCATCATGTCTACCTGTGAGGCCGCTGCTGCCAGCTCGTTGCTGAAAGTGCCGTCAGGGTTAATGCTCACTATGGGAGTTATCCTAGACATTATGGCATCGACGCCTTCCTTCAGCTGCCCCTTCTCGGCCAGCTTTGAGAGGCTCCACTTTATCTTCTCCATAGCCGAATCCAGTATCTGCTTGTTGATGTCTGCTATGAACGCCTTGTAGCCAGCTACTGCAAACAGCTCTGCGATGCCGTGTCCCATAGTACCGGCTCCTACGACTAGTACCTGTTTTACATCGTCTGCGGAGACCATATTTAGCCCCTGCCGTAGGCTGTCCTACCACTTATTAATGGGTTGAATTTACCAGCACATATAACAAAAAGGTTATAAGTTTGCTTAAATCCGAGACCCTGGGTGGGCTACATGAGCGAGTACGTGTCCCAGGTCAAAGAGCTGCTCTTGAAGGACGCCAGCAAGTACAACATAAAGATAGAGAATAAGGGCAAGAACACCATCTCAATATCTCGTGGCGGCTCGGAGCTCATGAGCATACGTGACGCTGACGACAACGTAGAGCTTACCTTCAAAGGTCAGAAGTACACCTATGATAAGTGGTACACAAAGCCGCAGCACCTGGTTCAGGTAATAATAAACGTCCTCAACGCCAACCAGCAACAGGAAAACAAATAAAATAAATAAAAATAGTTAATATTTGATCCCTTGTTTATGTTTACTTGGCCGGGTAGTCGTCAGGAACCTTGGCCCTGAAGAACTTGCCCGTCTCAGGGCTCTTGAAGAGGCCTATCTTGACGCCCTTCCTTGTCTTAGGCGCCAGAGTCCAGACCTTTATGGGTGCCAGCTCTACGTCCTTCCCAGTGGTTGGGTCCTTTACCCTCACAGCCGGGAGCTTGGACATACCATTTCCACCTCTCTATGTCTCGAGTTGTTATTTTCAAGCTAAGTTATTAAACATTATTGGAGTAACTTAGAATAAATGAAGGAGCTATGCTAAAGATCTTTAAAAGTATTATTAAAGGTTTCCTTTAATATAGGTGGGACTACTTGCTCAGGGTTCCTGCCTCAGTATAGAGGGTCGGCGTGGCAGGTGAAGCAGAGGAAGGAGCCCTTCGTGGCTGTGGCGGGCCCGCCGGGATTCGAACCCGGGACATCCGCCCGCGGCTAGGCGTCGCGGTCTACGGGTTAAGAGCCCGCCGCTCTACCTGGCTGAGCTACGGGCCCACAGCCAGGAGGCTTAGTTCAAGGAGGCTAGCTTAAGAATCTTTATGGAAATGCCCTGTTAGACAGTTGTCTATACAGGCCCTGTCAAGTGTCTATATGTTTTTAAATTCGCCAGAGGCGAGCACCACGGTGCGCTTGATGCCAGGACCTAGGGCGGGCATACATGGCTGGGGCGCCTACATCCCAGCGTACAGGCTACCCTTAAGTGAGATAGCGAAGGTCTGGGGCTGGCACCCCGAGCAGTATAAGGGCCTGGCCGTTGAAGAGAAGTCCGTTGCAGGACCCGATGAGGACTCCACCACTATGGGCTACGAGGCCGCCAGGAACGCTATAGCGAGAGCTCAGGTAAAGCCCTCAGACATACAGTCGGTGTTCTTTGGCACTGAGTCCAAGCCTTACGCCGTGAAGCCCAGCGCCACTATAATAGCGCAGGCGCTCGGCATAACGCCTTACACCATGGCAAGCGACCTGGAGTTTGCCTGCAGGGCCGCGAGCGAGGGCATGAGGGCCCTGAGCGGCATGGCTGCGTCAGGACTCATAAAGTATGGTCTGGTTATAGGCAGTGACACTGCTCAGGCAAACCCGGGTGACGTGCTCGAGTTCACTGCTTCCAGCGGCGCTGCCGCCTTCGTGATAGGACCTGAGAAGGGCGCTGCCGCCATAATAGAGGACTCGGTGACCTTTGTGACCGACACGCCTGACTTCTGGAGGAGGGCTCAGGAGCCGTACCCACTTCACGGGGAAGGCTTCACTGGCGAACCAGCGTACTTCTACCACATAGAGGGCGCCGTTAAGGCGCTGTTCGAGCGCACAGGGCTTAAGCCGAGCGACTTCAAGTACGCCGTGTTCCACCAGCCGAACGGCAAGTTCCCCGTCAAGGTAGGTCAGGACCTGGGGTTCACGATGGACCAGGTAAAGGACGGACTGGTGACGCCCATGATAGGCAACACGTACAACGCCAGCGCACTAATGGGGCTGGCCAGGGTCCTCGACAGGGCCAGACCTGGTGACAGGATACTTGTGGCTCCATTTGGCAGCGGCGCTGGCAGCGATGCATACTCAATAGTAGTCACGGACACTATAGAGTCTAAGAAGACCCTAGCCCCAACGGTTGACCAGTACCTTGCGCGTAAGGTTGTTGTGGATTACAGCTTCTACTCCAAGAGTAGGGGAATTATTTTGACGATTAAGTGAGGTGAGTGCTGTGACATCGTTCATAGAGGGCGTTGGAATGGTTAAGGTTGAGAGGCACTATGAGAAGGGGCTTTTTGACCTGGCCGCAGAGGCCGCATTCAGCGCCATTGACCAGGCTGGGGGCGCCTCAGGAATAGACTATATAATAGCCTCAAACGCGCTTGGCGAGGTCCAGGATGAGCAACTTGACCTGGGCGGCTACCTGGCCTCCGAACTTGGGCTTAGGGGAGTCAGGTCGCTCAGGGTTGAGGCTGGCGAGGCCTCAGGCCTAGCGGCCCTAGCCATAGCTAACTCCCTCATAGAGTCCAATATGGCCGACAGAGTGCTGGTGGTCGGCGTTGAAAAGGTAACGGAGTTCCAGAGCGCTAAGGTCTACAGGCATCTTCAGATGCTTTTTAACTCGAACAGCAGGTCGTTCTACAACGCTGGCTTCGCCGCTGACGCGGGCCTCCTGACAAGGGTTTACCTTGACACATATGACGTTGATCGCGAGTTGCTGTCCTACTGGCCTGCCCTCATGCACAGCAACGCTAAGGAGAACCCCTATGCCATGCTTAACTTTGCCCTGAAGCCTGACAAGGTGTCAAAGTCGCAGGTGATGGCTGACCCCGTGACCCTCCTTGACACGTTCCCGCTGGGTGACGGCGCGGCAGCGCTTGTCCTGTCAAGCAAGGACTCCGTCAACAACCCCCTAGCCAAGGTGAGTGCCATAGAATCGGCAACTGGCCTTGGATCGATGGAGCTCAGCGATGACCCACTTACAATTGATAGTCTAACTGAGGCCTACAGAAGGCTGCAGAACGTGACCTCATTTGAAAGCGTTGACGTTATAGAACTTCACGACTCGTTCACCATAATGGGCATTCTGACGCTTGAGACCCTGGGGCTGGCTCCCAAGGGCAAGGCACCGGAGCTGATAGCTAATGGAGCCTTCTCAATAAATGGTAGGGGACCCGTGGTCAACCCCAGCGGAGGCCTCAAAGCAAGGGGACACCCCATAGGCGCCACAGGAGTGTATCAGGCCGCCGAGGTGGCGCTCCAGGTCGCAGGCAGGTTCCCAGGTCTCCAGGTCAGAGGCGCCAAGAGAGGCCTCGCCATATCAATGAACGGCCTCGGATCTAACTCTTATGTTGCGCTTATAGAGGGGGTGGAGTGAGATGTCAATGGACCTCTCAATTTCGAGGCACTGGAGGCTAAGGAGCCCCCTATACAGGCTGGAGGGGGCCAGGTGCAAGGCCTGCGGCCGCGTTCACTTCCCTCCTAAGAAGGCCTGCCCATACTGCGGCAGCCGCGAGCTGGAGCCCGTCGAGCTGCCAAAGAGGGGAAGGCTGATATCATATACGATCGTCTACGCGGTCCCGGAGGGCGCCAGAGAGTACTCACCGGTTTACGTCGGCCTCGTAGACCTTGGAGTCACGAAGGTTGTCGCTGAGCTGACTGACGTAACTGACACCTCCAAGCTGAAGAGAGGCCTTGAGGTCGAGGCTGTGCTCAGGAGGACCAGGGTTGACGGGGAGGCAGGCCTCATATACTATGCTCTGAAGTTCAGACCATCCATGGGTGTGCCTGATGTCTAATGAAGAGCTGGGCCTGAAGGTCGAGGAGGCCCTCTCCAAGCTGGAGTCAGGGGAGCTGAGCATAAGCAAACTTGACCAGTTTTTGGGTAACCCGAACCTGGCGGCACTTGCAAGGAGGCTTTTTCTGGAGCGAAAGTACAACGTTAAGCTTACCTCCATAGCGTCAACGGTCATAGACTTCGTAGGTGTTGTAGGTCATAACATAGAGAACCCCATAGGTGCAGTCCAGGTACCACTTGGCGTTGTGGGCCCTCTCAGGGTTCAGGGGGACTACGCCAAAGGCGACTTCTACGTCCCTATTGCCACGACTGAGGGTGCGCTCGTGGCCGGCGTCAACAGGGGCGTCAAGGCCATCACGGCCAGCGGCGGCGCTAGGTCTAAGGTTATCTATGATGGGATGACTAGAGCGCCCATAATTTGGACCCCAAGTGTCTCCGAGGCGTACTCCCTAGCTGCGTGGATAAAGGGCAACATAGATAAGCTCAAGGAGGAGGTTAGGTCAGCGACGCGGCACGGCGAGCTCATTGACGTTCAGACCTACGTAGTCGGCAACATCATTTGGCCCAGGTTCGTGTTTAGGACGGGCGACGCCATGGGCATGAACATAGCCACCATAGCATCTGACAGGATCTGCAGACACATAGACGAGAACTACAAGGGGGAGCACAGGTGCGTCAGCGTCAGCGGCAACGTGTGCAGTGACAAGAAGCCAAGCCAGATAAATAAGCTCCTGGGCAGGGGAAAGTACGTAGTGGCGGAGGCCATAGTTAAACATGATGTGCTTAGGGACGTCATGAGGACCACGCCCGAGGACGTCGACTTCATAAATAAGTCGAAGAACCTCCTGGGCAACGCTGTGGCCGGCAGTCCCAGCTTCAGCGGCCACGTCGCTAACATAATAGCTGCCATCTTTATAGCCACTGGCCAGGACGTGGCACAGGTCGTTGAGAGCAGTATGGCGTTCACATGGACGGAGGTCAGGGATGAGGACCTCTACATATCAGTCACTCTTCCAAGTCTTGAGGTTGGCACCGTTGGCGGGGGCACGTGGCTTCCAACCCAGAGGGAGGCTCTTGAGTTGCTCGGCGTGGCTGGCGGCGGCAACCCGCCCGGGACCAACGCGCTTAAGTTCGCCGAGATAGTCGCCGCCACGGCGCTCGCCGGGGAGCTCAACCTGCTGGCGTCCCAGGTGACGGGTGAGCTAGCCAAGGCCCACGAGAGGCTTGGAAGGGGGCGCGGCTAGCCCTGCGACGTCCTTCTGTAAAGTTCTATCACCGCCGAGAGGTCAAGGTCCCCAAGGCCAAGGCCCTCAGCCATCCTGTAGAGGCTTGATGCCAACGACGTGAGCGGCAGCGGCACCCTAAGCTTCTGCGCCTCCCTAATCATGATCTCCGTGTCCTTCCTCATGTGTTTCAGCGCGAACTGCACGTTGTAGTCAGAGCTGAGCATCTTCGGAACCTTGAGGGAGCTGCTGGGAGACCTGGTTCCACTTATGTTAAGGAACAGGTCCATGACCTGCTCCGGTGAAAGCCCTGCCCTCTGGGCGAAGTTTATGGCCTCGGCGAGGCCGTTTATGAAGACAGCAAATATCATGTTGCCGGCCAGCTTCATGTAAAGGCCTGAGCCATTAGGGCCTACGTAGACGACCCTTCCTGCTGTGGCACTTAATATGCGCTCTATCTCGGGGTAGCGCTCGCGGGGGCCGCCCACCAGCACCGTTATCCTCTTCTGCTCAACGTCGACCGAGGTCCCCATTATAGGCGCGTCAAACATAGCTCCTCCGGCCTCTGAGACCTTGGCGGCCAGCGAGACGCTGGTAGTAGGTGATATGGTCGACATCTCAATTAACACCTTGCCCTTAATATGAGGGAGCAGGGCCTCTACGACTGAGCTGACAGCTGCGTCATCAGAAAGCACTGTGATTATATAGTCTACGCCAGCTGCTAGCTCGGCTGGCGATGAATGCACCTTCACATCAGGGTGCCTTGAATGGAAGTCGTCGGCCTTAGCCTTAGACCTGTTGTAAACACCTGTCAAGATCTGCGCTCTGTAGAGGTTTTCTGCTATCCTCGAGCCCATGACACCTAAACCTATCACTCCAACCTTGACCACGACGACCACTGGTTTGTGAGGCTTCCCGCGTCGGTATAAGTGCTTGCGCAACATAAACTTTGGGGATAAATGTCGCTTAAACCGCTGCCGCAGTTGCGCAGTAAAAGTCTGCGTAGGGCCAGCCTAGCACTTCAATCCCTGGGAGCGCGCGCACTGTGAGAGCGTGTCTAGTAGTGCTTTCACCTTGGGCAGCAGCTTCCTGGCGGCCTGAAGCAGCAGCTGGGAGTCCTTTGATAGCTGGTCAGCTTCTAGCTGCCCACTTATGACATTACCCCATATCCTGGCCCTGTATGAGCTCTGGTCGACCTGCAGGCTGAAGCTCTTGGTGCTCACCAAGAACGCGCCGGGCTCCTTCACTACAGACAGCGCGTTCCCGCCCACCTTCCATATCTTCAAGGAGCTGCCGTCCCTCATGTAGAACGCGTCGCCGCAGCCGGCGGAGCAAAGGGATGTGCCGTTGAGCTCCGTGCAGCCGCCCTTTGAAGACGCTAGGCATTCCAGGTACCTTGCTATCTGGTCAACCGTGCGGTCAAGTTCCACTACCTCGGAGATCAGCGATGACATCTGAAGCGCCACGGACCCCTTCCTTGAGCTCCTCGACACCTCCTCAAGCCTGCTTAGCGGCGTACTCATGATTGATCTCCTCGTCTGAGGGCCCTGACTCACTTTTAAAACCTACCTTGAGTGGACGAAGCGCGTGTCCCCACTAAAGTGCCGCTGCGAGGGGCTCTCAGGGCTTGACCTAGTGAGGTGCCTGGCGCCGCCACCAGGCGACTATGAGGTATCCTTAGAGGCGGGGAGGGGAAGGGAGCTCATAATAAATTCTGAGGGTGTTTACCTTAGGAGCGTCGTTAGTGATGATTACCTCCCCTTCATAAGGACTGCTGACCTTAGGGTCAGCGGCGAGGTCCTCAGAACGCTTGGCTTTGACTTAGAGTCCCTCCTCTGCGAGGCAGTTAAGGGCCTGCTAAACGCATCCCAGCACGGCTCTCAGGCCGCGTCAGAAAAGGTTGCAGAGTGCACGGACCTTGTGAACTCTGTGCTAGAGTCCTGCGCAAAGCAGTGGGTCAGCACCAACGTTTAATTTTCAGTCCCCAGGTATCTGCTGAGGTGCGTACAAGTTTGGACTTTGACCTCTCGCAGGACGAGAAGCTCTTCAAGCAGGCCGTGCACGAGTTCCTCTCAAAGGAATTAGCTCCCATATGGAGCGACATGGACTCTAAGAAAATGATACCAACGGACCTGCTTCACAGGATGGGCGAACAGGGCCTCTTCGCTATCCCTGTGCCAGAAGAGTACGGCGGCCAGGGAGGCAACTTCACGCTCGCGACGCTGGCGGTTGAGGAGGTTGCGTATAACGACCCGGCTGTTGCGACTGCCGTCTTCACGCTACTCAACAACGCGTGGCCCTATATACTTTACCTATATGGCGCTGAGGAGGCCAAGCAGAAGATACTCCCAGCGGTAGGCAAGGGCAGGGGCTTCTTTGGGATAGCTTCTACCGAGCCCACGGGCGGCAGCGACGTCGCGGGGGAGCGCACCAGCGCGACCAAGAACGGGAACATTTACAGGGTCACGGGCGAGAAGGTTTACATAAGCGGCGTCAGGGAGTCCATGGAGCAGCTTGACATAGGGTCCTGGTACCTCATAGCCCGCACCTCGCCCGAGCCAGGCCACAGGTCTCTGACGGGCTTCGCCTTCATAGGTAATGACGGCGGCAGAAGGCCAGAGGGCTTCGAGTACGGAATACTCAACACTATCGGGAGGCACGCCATATCGACAGGCACCCTCAAGTTCAACAACACTCCTGTCGAGGACAGGTACGTCGTGGGGCAGGAGGGCAGGGGCTTCTACATAGCGATGGAGGGCTTCTCCCTCGCCAGGGTGCTCGTCAGCGCAGCCAACATAGGCGCTGCTCAGTGGGCCCTTGAGACAGCTATAAGCTACTCGAGGGAACGCAGGCTCTTCGGCGACAGACCCATAGCGTCATACGAGGGCGTCAGCTTCCCAATAGCTGAGGTGGCCTCCCGCCTGGAGGCCGCAAGGCTCCTGGTCTACAGGGCCGCACAGACGGCTGACAAGATATATGTAAAGAAGGAGCCTGGGCTACGGCCGCACGACCTAGACTACTGGGCCTCGACTGCCAAGATAGAGGCCGTGGAGACCGCCATGACAGCCGCGGAGGTCCTCATGAAGACCTACGGCGCGCTGTCCTACACTGAGGAGGCAAACGTATTTAGGAACCTGCTGGGGGTGCTGTCATACTTTGTGGGAGCAGAGGGCACGCAGAATATAATGAGGTACATAGTTGCCAGGGAGCTCATAGGTAAGGACTACTTGAAGGGTTAAATCATGGAGTTCAGCAACTCCATCAGCTTCTGTTCATCAAGGGCCAGGCCCCCGAGCCTGGTCCTCAGCCTCTCTGCTATCACAGGATTGCTGAAGGCCCTCCTCATGGCTTCCCTAACCGTGTCCTTACCTATGCCGTAGTCCCCGAGCCTCTTGTTAAAGCCCACGGACTCAGCAAACCTCTTAAGTATGTTGCCAGCGGTCTCAGCGCTCACCGATGCTGAGGGGTCGAGGAGGCGCAGAAGCCTTGTTGAGACCTCTGGCGAGGCGGAGTGCACTATTGGCGCCAGAGCAGGCCCTATTATTGCTAGGCCGCAGCCGTGCGGCAGCGAGGGCACAAGGCCGCTCAGTATGTTCTCCAACTGGTGTATGATGTTAGTTGGGCTCAGATCTATCGCAACACCCGATATCATTGAGGCATACATAAGCCAGTACCTCGGCGTCTCATCCTTAGGGTTCGAGGCTGCCAGGGGCAAGTTCTCCGCTATCCTCCTCACGGAATCCTCCGCTAAAGTCCACACAAGGGGGGAGCTGCCGTATGTAGTGGCAGCCTCGTAGGCGTGGTAGAGCGCGTCAAAGCTGGTGCAGAGCACTTGCTCCATAGGCATAGACAGCGTGTACCTTGGATCGTCAAAGGCCGCCCTTGGATAGCAGACCTCATTGCCGAGCTTGTCCCCCCTAGTCACATCAGTCAAGTTAGCGTAGCGGTTGACCTCGGAGCCTGTCCCATGGGTTAAGTTCACAGCGTAAACCGGGAGACAGCTCTGGGCGCGCCTCCTGCCGTAAAGGTAGTCCAGCGAGGTGCCGCCGTTCACAGCTATGGCAGCTGCGACCTTAGCCACGTCAATTGTGCTCCCGCCGCCTATCGCTATGACCGCCTCAGCGCCGAACTCCTTCAAGTTGCTTGCAAGCTCATCTGCAAGGGAGGAGGGCGGGTTAGAGACTATCTTGTCGAAGTGGGCAAATTCAACATTATTGCCCTTGAGTATGGCTATGACGTCGTCGAGGGCTCCGCTAGCCTTGGCTGCCACCCTGCCAGTAACTACCATTACCTTCTTCAAGCCCTTTACGTAGCCCCTCAGGGACTCCTCAGAGCTAGGCCCATAGTGAATCTTGGTACAGCTATATACCCACTCAAACGGCTTCAGCGGCATCTTGCCTCACGGTTCACCGGGGAAAGCTAAGTTAAAAAGGGGGACCTGTAGGCTACCTAGTGGTGCGGCGGTAGTCTAGCCTGGACTAGGACGCCGGCCTGCCACGCCGGAGGTCCCGGGTTCGAGTCCCGGCCGCCGCACCACCTCTTTCTGCAAGGCTTCGCAGCAAAAGTTGTTGATAAACTATTAAGCCTCGACGTTGCCGAGGGCCTGAGGGAGGAGCCGTGGCAAGGAGAAGGAGGAAGAGAATTAAGCAAGTAAGGAAGGTCAGAAAGCCCTCCAACTACTTCCAGTGTCCGCGCTGCGGTGCTATGACCCTTACAATATCTTTCAAGAAGCTGGACTCCCCTAACGAGAAGCTGGCGATAGCTAAGTGCGGCACCTGTCACCTCTACTGCGAGCTGAAGGTACCGACCACGCTTGACAAGGTTGATGTCTACAACATGATCTCGGACCTTGCATATGAAAACCGCCTTGACGAGTGCTCCCGCCCATATTCAGAGGAAGGCGAGGAGGGGGAGGAGGAGGGCGAGGAAGGGGAGGAGCAGGAGAGCTAAGCTGCAGCTGGCTCGTATAGTGGCACCCTAAGCTCCATCCCTTATTGTGATAGGCCTTAACAGGTGCCGTTTTGAAAAGGCTTGAGCGTGCTTCCAGAAAACAATAACCTTAAAATTGTGTTAGCGCCAGACCTATGCCAGCTGACCTAAAAGAGGAAGAGAGTTTGAAAGCTGGTAAGGTCATGAGATTGCTACTTTCAGAGAAGGCTGAGAAGGGAAAGGTGCACCTGACGCTGATAGACCCTGAGAAGACCTCGCCCTCTGAGGCCGAAAGGATAGCGTCAGTGGCGGCTGATGCGGGCTCCAGCGCCATCTTGGTTGGGGGCTCCCTCGGCATCTTCGAGCCCCAGCTCTCTGAGGTCGTAAAGGCTACGAAGAGGTCTGGCCTACCAGTGATACTCTTTCCTGGAAACTTAAATGGTCTTACCCCTCACGCGGATGCCGTTCTATTCATGACCTTGATAAACAGTGACGACCCCTACTATGTTGGTGGTGTTCAGGCCCAGGCGGCCCCCATAGTTATGAGGATGGGGCTCGAGCCCATACCCACGTCCTATATAATAGTTGGCTACGGTGGGGCTGCGGGGTACATAGGGAGGGCGAGGCCTATTCCATACGATAGGAGCGACATATTGGCAGCCTACGCCTTGGCCAGCGCCATGATGGGCTCCTCCTTGATATACATAGAGGCCGGAAGTGGGGCCCCGGAGCCAGTGCCCCCAAGCTCAATAAAGCTCGTCAGGAAGGCCCTGGATTCCATAGGATTTGATGGCCTACTAATAGTGGGGGGCGGCATAAACTCGCCCAGCGTGGCCGCAGCCCTGACTGAGGCGGGCGCTGACGGCATAGTTAATGGAACGATCGCAGAAAAAGACCCCAGGTCACTCTACCACATAATTAATGCCATTCGCCCGCACAGCTAGCCGTAACACTTCAGCACAACTAACCGTTACTTCTGATTACTTCTAATCTTCAGCGCGGTTGAGGACATGCGCCTGTCAGGCCCTCTATCACGACCCTGCCGTACCCCTCTGAGCCAGCGGTGCCTTTAGGGTCAACTAGGATGACATTAAAAACGGCTTCGGGCCCGATGACGCCGTGAACTAGGATCTCCTCCCGGCGAACGCGCTTATCCTCCTGTTGCCATACTCGTCGAACCCGTAACTTGAAGTCGTAGACCTGAAGGCTAGCCGCTTCTTGCTGCTCTCCAGCGCCCTTAAAAACAGTAAAATTTATAATTTTGTTACCAATTAATACTAAAGCTGAAAGATGCCCAGTGAAGCTCCCCGCGCCTAGGTTAGGGACGCGAGCTCCCAGCCACGACGCGGGGAGAAAGAAGGGCTATGGGACCGAGCGCCGGCGGTCACTTTTAGTGACTGTCACACGACGAGGCCGAACCCTTAAGGAGCACCTCACCGTACTTAAGTCTCAGAGCCTCCTCAACATCAATGCCTACTAGGTTAGCTATGCTGAGCGCCCACGCTATGACGTCCGCCAGCTCCTCTGATATGCCTGCCTTGTCCCTCTTAAGCAGCGCCTCGCCAAGCTCGCCCACCTCCTCTACAAACCATGCAAATGTAGGGAAAAGCCCTCTCTCGCTGTCCCTCTTGAAGTACTCGTCCATCATTGCCTTCTGAACACACCTCAGCTCCACGCGCCCTCCCAGAGTTAAGCTAAAATAAGCTGGAGCGGCAATTAGGATGTGAGGCCTATGCCAGAAAAGAAGAAGAGCTCATCGAGCAGGAAGAAGAAGGAGTCAGGTCCGCTCGCCGCAGCTGGGCTGATGGCCTTCTACGAGAACTACAAGTCAAAAGTTGAGATATCACCAACTGCTCTGATAATAACTTCAGTGGTTATAAGCGCCATTGTTATAATGGCCAGGTTCATAGTTCACTGAGACCTTTTCTTCGTTCCCTGCTGTAGAGCGCTACCCTCAGGGTCACGCTCTGGCCCAAGGTGAGTATCTCATCAACAACCTTAACCAAGACCTCTGGCGGCAGCTCCTCGGAGCGGTAGAAACCGGAGCTTCCCCTGCTCAGCCTCATCAGTGCGAGGCTGTGCGTGCACCCAAACTCTTCATCACTTGCCAGCCTTCTCTGAAACCCCTCGCAGCTGCAGTACACGGGCAGCTCCTTCACCGTACCTGAGATCCTAGGCCTTACTGGGACCAGTATATGGTCCTCCGCGCTCCCTAAATATACCCAGAGGACTAGGTTTCCAGACCTTAACCTGACAAACCTTTGAGATGAAGCCTCCTCCGTAAGGCTAGACTCCCAGGAGCTGGGGTAGCTCCTGTACTCAGCTACAGACTCGAGAGCCCTCTCAGCGTCACATAAAGTGGGCCTTGGTCTTCCTCGTAAACCTGAGGACTTCATAGTTGCAGCCCTCCTTGCCCACTACAATATAGTCTGCCATGCCCAGGAACAGCCCCGTCTCAACCACGCCAGGTATCCGCTTTAACGTTGCCTCAAGGTCCTCTGGCCTCTCTATGGGGCCGGTGTGGACGTCCACTATCATGCCTCTCAGGTCACTTATGAGGGGGCCGACCTTGCCGCTCCCCTCTCTGGCGACAGCCTTGAACCCCAGGGAGCTCAGCTCCTCAGAGACCAGCGGGTAGGCCTCAGGCACCACCTCTATGGGAAGGGGGCCCTTGGAGCCCAGCCTTCCGACAAGCTTGTCCTCGCTTACAATGAAAATATTCACCCTGCTGAAGTAGGCAAGTATCTTCTCGCCAAGTAGGGCTCCCCCTCTGCCCTTTATCATATGGCCATCGGCTGTCACCTCGTCAGCGCCATCTATGTAGAGGTCCACTGTGCGGCGCTCAGCTGGATATGACACGACGTCCACGCCCCTGCTGCTCAGCTCTAGGGAGGTTGACAGACTTGAGCTGAGGACTCTCTTGCCGCGGAGCAGCTCGGAGGCCACTGATATGAACTCCTTAACGGTGGTCCCCGTGCCCACGCCTGCTACTAGCGACCTTGAAATGAGGTCCTTAAATGTCTCCAGCGCCCCGCGCGCAGCCGCCTCTTTAGGACTGCAGTTATCCAAGGTCCTCAGGCCTCTAGTAGCAAACTGCTACAAATAACTAAAACTATTTGCCTAGGAGGTCTGATCCTCACCATAGAGGGAACCTCGCCCTTCTAGGGCAGGTAGAGCAGGAAAAGATTTCATCTATTATATTTTATCCTTTTTATATTAATTAATAGAGCGGCTCAAGGTAGTCGGCTGCCCTTCATGGACACAGGTGCCCGCTAGGGGCGCAACTTTTTGACCTCCAATCTCCACCTCAAAAAACTGAGCTTGGGTGTTAAGTAGGTGCCCATACAAAGGCAGCCTGAGGAGCTGATGAAGCTTGCATCTCAGTTCCTCACAGAGCTTGAAAGCCCGTTTGTAGGAAGGCATGAGGAGTCCCTCGTAATCACGCTCGCCTTAATGACAGGGGAGCACGTAGTCCTGATAGGCGAGCCAGGCACTGCGAAGAGCGCCATAGCCAGGAGGTCCGCGGACCTGCTCAGCGCCAAGTTCTTCAAGTACCTCCTCACCAAGTTTACGGAGCCTAGTGAGCTCTTCGGACCCCTTGACATAAAGGCCCTAAGGCAGGGCGTTTACAGGAGGATAACCACAGGAAAGCTGCCGGAGGCTGAGATAGCCTTCCTAGATGAGATATTCAACGCCAACAGCGCAGTGCTCAACAGCATACTTAGTATAATGCAGGAGAGAGTTCTCTACGACGGCTACACTGAGATAAAGGTCCCCCTCTGGACCCTCGTGGGTGCCTCAAACAGGGTGCCTGAGGAGCCTGAGCTTGAGGCCCTCTACGACAGGTTCCTCTTCAGGCAGAACGTGAGGCCGCTGGACGAGGAGTCCTGGGACAGCCTCCTCGACGCCTCGTGGAAGCTTGAGATGGGCATAACGCAGGCAGTGAGCAAGGTTATGAGTACGGACGACATAAAGGAGATTAATAACTTGATGTTCAAGGTGGACCTCAGCGCAGTGAAGAGTAAGCTGATAAGGCTCTTCATGATAATGAACGAGAAGGAGCTTCACATAAGCGACAGGAGAAAGGGCAAGATACTGAAGGCCATAGCTGCCCACGCAATACTGGAGGGCAGGCTGCAGGCAACGGAGTCAGACCTGATAGTGCTCAAGTACACGGTACCTAAAGACATAGACGACTTTGACAAGGTTAACACCATACTAGTCGAGGAGCTTAAGACTAAGGAGAGGATAATGAGGGAGCTGGAGGAGATAGCGAACAACGTGAAGAACAGTGAGAAGTCAATAAAGGAGCTTGAGGCCTTCGACCCAAGGCTCCTGGACATCTACAAGAACCTCAAGGTGGCTAAGGGCAAGATACAGAGCCTCGTACAGGACGTTGAGGACGAGGAGGTGAGGAGGAAGGCCGAGGAGGTTGACGACATGATAGAGAGCCTCACCCAGGAGATCATGATTAAGCTGAACATGTGAAGTGATAGTGATGAGTGAGAGCCCCAAGGAGAAGGGCCCTGCGAGAAGGTCCCTGCTGAGCGTCCACCCGGAGGTAGGGGAGATAGATGAGATAAGGCTCTACCGCGGCGAGAAGGTGCTATCCGTCGCTAAGAAAATAGCTGAGAGGGACCTGGACCAGAGGATCAACACGGCCCTGGCAGTGGACGTCTTTTACACTTACTACCTGCCCGTGCCTCTAATCCCCGAGCACAGCGAAACTGATGACAAGGAGACGGGCTTCAGGAGGTCCATAATAGCGGCTATGACTAAGAGCGAGAGCCTCTGGAAGTCCAAGGTATACACTACGGCCGACACCCTCACGAGCATCGTCGCGGCGGCGTCGTTCGTTGAGAGGCTCAACAAGCTCCTGCCGCCGCCCGAGGGCTCAGGCGGCGGCAAGTCCCAGCAGGAGCAGCAACAGGAGAACGAACAGGAAGGACCAGAGTCAGGCCCACCCAACATTCAGGAGGCCGTCCGGAAGGCCGCTGAGGCCGCTATGAGGGACTCGGAGATGGCGAAGAGAATTAAGATGACAGCTGAAAGGCTTGGAGCAGGCAGGGGGAGCGTCTTCTCCCTTGAGAGCTCAGCCGAGCTTGTGCTGAGGCTTGCAAGGGAGACAGACGTCGCCAGGATACTGGAGAAGATAGAGGGCTTTAAGCTGCCCTCCATTAAGGGAAAGAGCACCCTAAAGTACTCCAAGGGCTGGGTTGCCGGCCTTGAGTACGGCGGTGACTTAGAGAGGGTTCACTACAGCCAGCTGGCCCTCCCCAGTGACCTGTTCTACGCTGACCTTGCCAACGGCAGGCTCATCCTCTATGAGAAGGAGCTCCCCGCGTTAAGAGGACCGATATACGTGCTCCTTGACAAGAGCGGAAGCATGGTGGGCTCAAAAATTGACTGGGCAAGGGCAGTGGCTGTGGCCCTCTTTAAGAAGTCCATAGATGAGGGCAGGACCTTCATAGTGAGATTCTTCGACTCTATTCCATATAACCCCACTCTGATCAAGAGCAGCTCAAAGCCTAATGACGCCCTCAGGCTCCTCTCCTACCTAGCTAGGGTCAAGGCTGGCGGCGGCACCGACATAACTAGGGCCTTATCATCAGCCGTTGACGACATAGATAAGATGAAGCTCGGCGGCAGGGATAAGCCCAGCGACATAATTCTAATAACAGATGGCGAGGACAGGCTGAGTCCTGAGATCATACAGAGGATGCTTAAGAGGGTCAACGCACGCCTACACTCAGTCATGATACAGGGCCACAACACCTTCCTTCAGCAGGTCTCATACAGGTACCTAACCGTCCGCAAGCTTGAGCGCAGGGAGGCGCTGGAGGTAGTGGACTTCGGCTGACCCATAGAGCCATTAGTCTGGAAATGCTCCCTTGACCACTAGCGCTCAGGGCGGGGTAACGCCGTACGTCCTTACTATGTTATCAACGTTTAGCCTGTACATGTCGTCCTCGGCAAGGATGGACTCAGCCAATAGCTCCCCTTCAAGGGGCCCAAGTGTCCAGGGGGCCACGAGGCTGTCGCTCAGTCCATTAAAGTCACTTTCAACCATGAAGCCCAACGCCCCCCTGGATATGGCGGCCCTCAGCGCCTCCTCCCTGCCATAGACCGTTGACGCGTAGCCTAATGATGAGGCCGTGGCCACCATGTCAGGCCTGGCGTGATGAAAAACCACCCTTGGTGACGGCTTCACGTTAAGCCTGCCTATAACCTCGTTCGTGAGCAGCACCGTGTCAGGGCCCACATCCTCTAGGTGAAGGTGCACAATGCAGCCAGAGTCCGAGGCAACCCTTATAGCCTCCTCCATTATGAGCTCTGAGACCAGGAGGTTGAGCGGCGCCGTCTTGTAGTGCTGCCTCCCAACCTCGCCGATGCCGTCGAGGAGCCCCTCGCGGCACATCTTAAACTCCTGCCTTATGACTTCGTGCCCAAGCCTAAGTATCTCCGAGGGCCTCATGCCCCCCGACGCGAGCCTATCGACGTCGCCTGGGTAGAAGCCTGCCAGACATGCCACCCTCAGGCCCCTCTCCCTGACCTCTCTGCAGGCCCGTACGTGGATGTCAAGGGACTTCGTGTATGCCTCCTCTGGCGCGATCGTAATGCCGTAGTCCCATGGAGACACGTTAACCAAAGCTATAAACCAGCCGCCTGAGCCACGAAACCTATCTGCTAGCTCGCTGGCGCCCACGCCCTTGGCAGCGTTTACGTGCGAGTGCGCGTCCGCTATGGGCACCCTGCTGTAAGCCAACGTTACCTCCTAGATAACTGCCCCTAGCCCAAGACATTTTATATAAAGCTTTTTGTTAGGGCCCCACGACTACTTAAAGTCTAAGATATTAGTGGTCCCTAGGGCTCGGTTACCCACTCAACATTGCTCAAGACAAGGGAAATAAGTTCACCGTGAACTTGTGGTCGTACCGTAAGCTAATTAACGCTATAGAGTTGAAGGCGCAGGAGTACGGCATGAAGGTGTACGAAGTTGTTGAGTATAACACGTCTAGGTACTGTGCCTACCACGACGTTGAGGTCAAAAGGTACCCAAGGGGGGTTGTCAGTTGCCCTAAGGGGCATAAGCTGCATAGCGACCTGAACGGTGCACTGAACGTCCTGAAGAGGGCCACTGGTACCGTGGTTTCAACAGTGGAAAAACCGTTGTCTTTCCTGGTGCTGCATAACGGAGTAGCACCCGTAAAGGGGTGTAACACCTGAGACCTCGGGGAGTCCCCGCCCTTCAGGGCGGGGAGGGGGGTCAGCTAGCTACCGCTTAAGCGCTGCGGCCCCGTACTTCTCCAGTATTTCTATCCAGCGCCACATGTCGTCTATTTCCTCCTGAAGTCCCTTGAGCTTCTCTGGGTCCTTCAGGACCATCTGGAACCTGCCCTGGAGCTTCAGGTACTCGACCAGCGGCACCCTCTTCTGCGGGTTCCTGTACATGCCGCTGTAGGGGCTCAGGCTGAACTTACCGTTCTCGTATTCGAAGAGTGGGAAGGCCCCTGTCTGCACCGCCAGCTGAGCCATCTTAGCTGTGAGGCCTGGGTCGAACCTCCAGCCTACTGGGCACGGGGCGTGTAGATGTATGTATTTGAAGCCCCTTATTGACGCCGCCTTCCTTAGCTTCTCTATAAAGTCCTGCGGGTAGCCAACTGTCGCGGTTGCCACATACGGCACGTTGTGTGCTATCATTATGAATGGTAGAGGCTTCTTCTTCTCGGTCTTTCCAGCGTAGGTGGTTGTAGTCCAGGCTCCATATGGAGTTAGGCCGCTTCTCTGTATGCCCGTGTTCATGTAGGCCTCGTTATCTACACAGATGTAAATTATGTCGTCGTTGCGTTCTGCCGCGCCGCTCATGGACTGGAAGCCTATGTCAGCGGTGCCGCCGTCGCCCGCCCAGACAACAACGTTGTAGTTCTTGCCGCTCATCTCAAAGGCTGCCTTTATGCCTGAGGCGGCACTTGCAGCCGAGGCGAAGACTATGTTAAGTATTGGGAAGTTTATCCCGCTCTTAGGCACCATGCCCTGTATGACGCTGCTGCAGCCTGCTGGTATCACAAGTACAACGTTGTCGCCGAGGGCCATCTTAACGTACCTAAGGCCCATAGTCTCAGGGCAGCCTGGGCAGGCAGCGTTGCCAGGCATGCCAAACCTTCTCCTCGGAAGGTCAGCTAACCTTATGGGCATCAGATCCCCACCTCCTTAGCGACGTACTCATATTTTTTGGGCAGCATCCACTTCTGTGGCTCATACACCCTGCCGCTCTCCTCCACCCTGCTAACAAAGTTCATGACCTCCGAGGCGAAGTCCTCAGGTCTCACGTCAACCCCTCCGAGGCCCGCCACCACGCCCCTCATGGAGGTCCCTGCGCCGTAGAGGGTGGCCGCGGTCTCAGTGAAGAGCTGTCCGTAGCTCCCGAAGGACACGCTCCTGTCAAATACTATAACGCCTTTCTTGTTAGCTAGCCTGTCCTTTAAGTCCTCCTCAGGCCACGGCCTCACGAACCTGATTCTCGCGACGCCCGCCCTTATGCCCTTCTCCCTAAGCATGTCAACAGCCTTCTTGGCGTCCCCTGACCAGCTCCCTGTTATGACTATAGTGTAATCAGCGTCCTCGCAGCGGTAGCACTCCAGGAGGCCGCCGTAGGATCTCCCGAAGGTCTTGCCATACTCAAGGTCTACCTCTTTTATAACCTGCTTGGCAGCCTGCATGGCGGCCTGCATTGAGTACCTCATCATGAAGTAATCCTCGTCCGAGGAGATGTTACCCATAACCACATTGCTCTCAGGCGTTATCATGTAGGGCTGCCTCCTTGGCGGGAGCCACCTGTCGACGTCCTCCTGCGACGGCACGTCGACTGGGGCCACCGTGTGCGTCAATATGAAGCCGTCCAGGGCCACTATCATTGGGAGGTAGACCCTCGGGTCCTCTGATATCCTGAAGGCCTGAAGCGTGAGGTCCAGGGCCTCCTGATTCTCCTGCGCGGCCGAGATCAGCCAGCCCGTGTCCCTCTGATCAATGAAGTCGCTGTGTTCAACGTGAATGTTCCATGGCGGGCCAATAGCCCTAGCGGCCACAGCCATGACAACCGGTATCCTGGCGCCAGCAGCCCACCAGAGCACCTCATGCATGTAGAGGAGTCCGTGGCTTGAAGTGGCAGTAAAGGCCCTGGCGCCAGCGGCGGCGGCTCCAAAGGTCGTTGCCAGCGCGCTGTGCTCGCTCTCCACCCTTATCATCTTGGCCTCGAGCTCGCCCTTGTCCACCATCTCAGCCAGCCTTTCGACCATGGTAGTTTGAGGTGTTATTGGGTAAGCGGCGATGACCTTAACTCTGGACAGCTTCACTGCCTCTGAGACGGCGTGGTTGCCTGTTAGAGCCTTCAGCGTCAAGCGCCCTCACCCCCTGGGGCCTCTGGTACCATCTCTATTGCGTGCGTCGGGCACACGTTGGCGCAGATGCCGCACCCCTTGCAGTACTCATAGTCAACGTAAACATAATCATCCTCCCTCCGCAATATAGTGTCCTCGGGGCAGTAGAGCCAGCAGAAGAGGCACTTGATGCACTTGTCAAGGTGCACCACAGGCCTCTCCGTCCTCCAGAGGCCTGTCTTGCCTGACGAGCCCTCGGCCGGATATGATATGGGAACCATCCAGTACGTCCTTGGCTTCTCAACTTGAGCTTCCGTAGCTAGTCCCCTCCTAATGTACCCGTTACTGAATACCAAACACGAGTGTAAATAAGCTTTTTATATACCAATTGGGGCTATTCTATTAAGCCCACTCTTGTTTGATCTCTAATTAATTACTTTTTTATTAGCAAAGTGCTGTCTCTTCGAAGGCCCTTATTGCAGCTTCCTGGTTTGCCTTGGCCAAGTGTGGAGAGCTGAAGTACTCGCCTATGGCTCTTACGACCGAGTCTATGCTCACTATGCCACTGGCCTTCGCCAGAGCCCCTACCATGGCGGTGTTAACTGTAGGCCAGCCACTGACGACCAAGTTCAAGTCCTTAGCTATCTTGGTCGCGTTGACGCAGTATGTCTTAAACTTCGGGAATGGGTTTGTGTTAACTGGGGAGTTAATAACGACTATGCCCTCGGACTTAAGCCCACCGGTGACGTCTACGAGCTTCAACAGCTCATAGTCAAGTATAACTACTATGTCTGGCTCTACAACGTTGCTGTGGACCTCTATAGGCTTATCTGATATCCTGGCGTAGACGCGGACCGGCGCGCCCCTCCTCTCGGCGCCGAACTCAGGTATGGCCTGCGCCCACTTGCCCTCAAAGAGGGCCGCCCTCGCTAGTATTGTGGCTGCTGTGACGGCTCCCTGGCCGCCCCTGCCGTGGAACCTAAGCTCTGTATACATCTCTCGCCCTAGCTGAGCCTGCGCACTGATCTTTTTAGCCGTTGTTGTTAACGCCCTGAGAGGGGCTCCACAGGAAACAGAGGGGTCTATTTAAGGGCGTGCTTGGCCTGGCCAGGAGGCACCCCTCTGTTTCCTATGAATATGTTAGCTGGCTCTGCTGGGGCGTACCGCTGTCCCTTCGGGACGGCTAAGGTTTGGGTAACGAAAATAAGATATTTTATAGTTAATTTTTATTTTAAAAAACTAATTAGTACAGAGGATCTTTATACAAACGACATAATCATCTAATAGTAAGAAACGGGGCTGTCCGTACGTCAGTAACCATGGCCTCTCCAGGCGAAGCAGAGGGGTGGGAGCTCACAGCTGAGCTCCACAGGAAACGGAGGGGTGTAAACCGGGGAGTAAACAATCAGTAGGTCCTCATTACATCATCGACCTTCACTGACTGTAGCTCCCGGAGCACTGGCAGACTGGCACCTACGGGAGTCAGGTGTCTTGCTCTGCCCCCCCTGTAGTAGTAGTGCCCGGGCATCAGCTCCCTCGTCAGCGAAAGCCTGAGCCTACCCCCCTCAGGCAAGGAGAAGCCGCACCTGGGGCACCTGTAGCCCTTGCCCTTCCCGGCGCTCTCCATCCTGGACCCGCACCTGGGGCACCTAGGAGCCACTTCAACGAACTCATCAGCCAGGCTCAGGACTGACATGAGCTCGGCTGAGACCGTGGGCCTTCCCCTTGGGGAGTACGGCCTGACGCCCCCAACCACCTCTATCACATCCCCTGGCCTTAGTAGCCCGGCGGCCCTGGCCAGCGGCCCCGAGTCCTCATAGAAGGCAATATCATAGACATTACCGTCGGCTGCCCTGGCCTCAACTATGACGTGGCCCCCAGGCAACTTCAGGGGCCTCGAGCTCACAGCGACCTTCATAGAGACGGAGCGGTAAACCAGCGGCCTTAGCGGGGACGCGTGGACCCCGGTGTGCTGGTTTGACCTGTAAAGGACCGCGAAGTGGGGCCTCTCGCAGAGCGCCTCCTCAAACTTCCACAGCTCCTCAGCGTCCGTGCCCCTGAAGCCCGCGAGCACTGGGTCAGGCCCCCCGGGCGCGGCGCTAGTCAGCTTCTTGTCAAGCTCTACGTTGTTCAGAGTCCCGTGGCTGAGGCCCTCAAGCTCTATCACCTTGGGTGAGCTTACGCACCTCCTTGTGCCCCACGCCTCGGGCCTCCTGTAGAAGGTCAGCTCAAACGTGTAGGGGTCGCCAGGCGCCAGGGCGGCGAGGGAGGAGGCCGCCCCTATCATCCCCCCCCCGCCGCGCCACAGGGCCCTACTTCCCTCAATGGCCTTCGTCGCCACGTCAAAGGTGACGACATCTGAGAGCGCCTTCCTGTAGAGCCACCTGAGCCTCTCCAACTCCCAGGGCCTCCCCACGTATACTACGACGCCGGGCGACTTGCCCGGGAGGGGAGGGCGGGGCTGCGTGTACTCCAGAGCCATTGACCACGCAAGCTCGAGGAGGTCCTGGGGGTCCCCATCGTAGAGTAGCCTGAGGACCGTGGCGGCGTTGCCCCTGGTTCTCCACGGTATGTTTGGGTTAAGTCTGACGAGGAGGGGGTAGTCGGCCAGCCTAACCTTACCCCTGAGCTCGGAAAGGACCAGCCCCGCGAGGTGCGTGGTGCAGCCGCCGTACTGGCTGTCGGTGTCGTCTATCGCAACACTGATCAGCTGCTCAGCCACGTCGATGCACCGCAGTACTGGGGCGCCGTCGCGCCGGCGTTATACACTTTAAAGGGCGCTTTAACGCTATAGCGGCCTCCAGGAGCCTTAAGAAGGCCCCTCAACAAGCCGCAACTTCTTGCAAGGGTTACCAGCGCTTTTTACAGGCTAGGTTCGTGGATTTAACTTAATCAAGTAAAAATTCAAGGAGAGAGAAACAGAGAAGTTTAAAAGGTCTATGCGAGGATGCTCACTTGGTGCCTAGCTTGAGCAGGAGCAACTGGCTGGCCTTCGCGGCGCTCTCGCTTGGCATGATCGTCTACGGGCTGGCCGAGAGCTACGGGCCCGTCTCCGTGGCAAGCAACGTTGTGCCGAGCTCGCTCAGCTGGCTGGGCTACAGCCTGCCCTACATATTCGGGGGCGTGGGTGCACTGGTCGCAGGTGTAATTGCGGACTCCCTGGGGAGGAGAAAGGCCTTTCTGCTCACTTCCATTCTAATAATAGCTGGCCTTCTGTTCTACATACCCATCTACTTCCTCGATATGAGTAGCGGTCCGTTAGGCACGGCCCTGCTCATAGCCTCTATGGCGCTCGTGGGCATGGCAGCCATAGGTCTTGAGAGCCCAGTGCTCACAGCTATAGCTGAGAGCACGGACCCCACCTCAAGGAGCAAGTGGCTTGTCCTCGCGCCCAACTTCGGTAATCTAGGCGTGGCCCTGGCCTTCGTGCCCCTCCTAATATACGGCACCTCGGCGTCCGCGCTGCAGGAGAGGTTTGCGCTGCTGCTAATGTACGTCGCCCCAGTCGCCGCATTCATAATAGCCTGGCTCAAGTTCTCAGAGACGCTGCCATGGAAGGCTGCCAGGGAGAGAGTCATTAGTACCGAGGGCGCCTGGAAGGCAGTTGATGGCGGGGCCGCTGAGCCCGTGGTGCCCACAGCGGGCACCGGCCTAAGGTTTGCCACACTCCTTGCCCTCGGAATATCCCAGGACGTCGCCTTCGTCTACATAACCTACGGTGTCACGTACGCCTTCTTCGCCTCGTCGACGTTCGCGGGCATAGGTGTCACAACGCTCGTGCCCCTAATAGGGGGCTTTGTGATGACCGCTGTAGGCATCCTGGCCGCCTTCATGATAACGCCTAAGGTTGGAAGGAGGACCTTCGCCACGCTCTCGTTTGGCCTTCAGTTCACCCTCTGGGCCCTCATCACCGCACTCATCTATATCAGTCACGCGGCTTTCACCGCCCCTCTGCTCGCGGCCTTCGCGATAGCGTTCGTGTCGGTCGAGCTGACCTGGGCCGCCAGGGCCCTCCTGGAGCCGGAGCTGTTCCCGACCAACAAGAGGGGTCTCTACGTCTCAGTCGTAAGGGCCGCCGTGTGGATAACAGCGGGCGCCATAACTGGCGCGCTGACCTTAACCAGCGTAGGGAGCAACTTCGCCTTTGCGGCATCTGTAATGAGCGCCGTGGCAGCGCTTGGTGTGGCGGGCGCAGTGGTGTGGCAGCGCCTGGGCTTTGAGACGGCCAACAGGAGCCTGGTGGGCCTAGACCTACACCACGTGGCGCCTGTGACTAAGGCTGGGCAGGCGGATCCTCCTGGGGGCAGGAAGGAGAACCATTAGCCGTTACCTTAACCCTTTTTTGCCTTCACTCCCCGACGTCCTATGTTATAAATAAGACTGTTCCGATTTTAATGTAGGGCGGTGAACGAAAGGCTTGGAGCTACCGGTCGAGCTAACCAGGAGCAGGAGCGGCCTGCACGTGAAGAGGACCGCAGTAGTCATAGTGAGCAGGCAGGGTCACAGGGTGATAACGGAACCCCAGAGGCCGGGGAGGGGCACATATAGCAGGGGCCCTGCCGGACACGTTGACGTCAACCTAGGCCAGGGCGAGTACGCCGTGGTGGCATCGCTGGTAATGGGCCCCCGCAAGAGGGTCAAGGGGCTCTTCACAGTTTACGACGGCACAGGCTTAAGACGCCTTGTGGTGAAGTATGAGAGGCTTAAGCTCAGGCTCTCCTCAGGGGACAGGGAGCTCTCGTGGGTCGTTGACGCTGCGGTGGAAGCGCTTGGCCTGAGCGGCTACGTGAGGCGCAGAAACTATGGAAGGCGGGGGGAGAGGGTTAAGCGACCTCCTCAGGAAGGTCGTTGAGGGCAAAGGCGGGAGGCTAATTTACCTTTATCGTGAGGCTGAAGGTGAGCTGGAGCTTGGCCCAGGGATCTCAGGCCTCCCCCTGCCTGACAAGCTGAAGAGCGCGCTTGAGGCCGAGGGCATTCATAGGCTCTACAGGTTTCAGCAGGAGGCCATAGACGAGATAGAGGCTGGCAGGGACCTAGTAATAGTGGCGGGCACGGGGACCGGCAAGACAGAGGCCTTCCTCCTGCCCCTCGTGGCCAGGGTATTAAGGCAGAGGGGCAACAGGTTCCTTCTCGTCTACCCAACTAAGGCCCTGGCCAGGGACCAGGCCAGGAGGCTCTCGCCGCTAATAGCGAGCGTTGGCCTTCGCTATTCCGTCTTAGATGGCGACACCCCAGCGTCGGAGAGGAGGGGGATATACGAGGACCCTCCTCCCTTCATAATCACAAACCCTGACATGATACACATAGGCCTGGCGGAGTCAAAGGAGTTCCGCGAGCTAGTCTCTGAGGTTAACGCCGCAGTCTTTGATGAGATGCATGTTTACCAGGGGGTGCTGGGCTCTCATGTAAAGTGGGTCATCTACAGGCTCTCTCAGGTCGCTGACGAGGTCCAACTGATAGGGGCTGGGGCCACCATAGGGAACCCCGGGGAGCTTGGGGCCAAGCTCTTCTCAAGGGACAGCGTCAGGGTCGTCATGGGGCCTAGGAGGCGCAGAGGCGAGGCTATACACGCCTTCGTTGACTACGGCAGGTTCAGCAGGTGGTCCTTTGCGGCCTACCTCATAGCGGCGCTCGCCTCTGAGGGACTCAAGGTCCTTGGCTTCACGGACTCCCAGCAGATGGCTGAGCTCGTGGCCAGGCTGGCCAGGAAAAGTTACAACGCGAGGGTCGAGGTCCACAGGGCCGGCCTCCCCGTCGAGCATAGGAGGAGGGTGGAGCGCGAGCTTGCCGAGGGCTCCCTCAAGGCTGTCGTGGCCACCTCAACCCTTGAGCTTGGGATAGACATAGGCGACCTCGATGCTGTAGTTATGGCCTCCCTGCCCAAGAGCTTCAACAGCTACGTGCAGAGGGCCGGCAGGGCCGGCAGGAGGGGCAGGCCTGGCCTGGTGGTCACTCTACTCGGCGACGACCCCATAGAGGCCTACTACGCCTCAAGGCCTGAGGAGTTCTTCTCAAGGGAGCCTGACCCAGGCTACATAGAGCCCAACAACCCAGAGGTCGCCAAGCTGCACCTCGTGGCGCTGGCCCTCCAGAGGGGGGTTCTGAGGAGAGGCTCGCTGCCCAAGGAGCTCGAGGCCTCCGTTGCCTGGGCGGAGCAGCGCGGCCTCCTGAAGGCCAGGGGCGACCTGCTGGCGCCTGAGTGGAGGTCTGCCAGGGAGTTCATTAGCTCCGTAGGCCTCAGGTCCGCGGGACCTATGGTTAAGATAGTCCTAAACAATAAAGTTATTGGCGAGAGGGAGATGCCCATGGCCCTCTACGACCTTCACCCTGGGGCCCTCTACTATCACGCCGGCGCCCCGCTGCTCTCCTCAAAGCTTGATCTTCAGTCCATGAGGGCTTACATGGTTAAGCTGTCGGAGAGCGTGAGCTTCTACACAAAGCCCCTCTACAGCATAGATATACTTGAGATGAACGTGGAGGAGTCAAGGCTTTACGGCTCCGTGAGCGCAGCCTACGGCGACGTCCACGTGAGGGTGTCAGCGACGGGCTACGTGGTCAAGGACGAGCTGAGCGGCGCGACGACGAGCGAGGTGGAGTACGAGGAACCCATAACGTGGGACTACTGGACCAAGGGGGTTGCCTTAAAGTACCCGCTGCTGGACTTCGACACGCTTGAGGCCTCCCTGAGCGCCTACCACGCCCTTGAACACGTGCTGATATCGGCCTCAAGGCCCGTGGCCGGCGCGAGCGACACTGACCTCAGCGGGGTCAGCTACCCCACGGGGCACATAGTCATATATGACTCTCACGTGGGCGGCAACGGGGCCTCTAGGCTTGTTTATGAGAGGCTAACTAAGATACAGGAGGTGGCTAAAGTCATAGTCTCGTCTTGTACGTGCGAGGACGGTTGCCCCCGCTGCGTCTTCTCGCCCTACTGCGGCAACAACAACAAGTTCCTCTCAAGGCACGGTGCCCTGAGGGTCCTCAGCCAGCTTACCTCGCTTAAGTCGGAGCCCCTCGATATCGAGGAGATTAAAAAGTCCCACAGACTTAAGGCAGCTTAAACTAATGCGCTGCTGGCTCCCTAACGGCCACCGGCGCCAGCTCCTCCCCGCTGGCCTCCTCCAGGGGCACCTTCTTCGTCTCAGGCAGGAAGAAGTAAGTTATTGCGAACCCTAGCAGGCCAGCGACGCTCAGTATAGCGAATATGTAAGCTAGGCCGAGCGAGGCGCCGTATGTTGCCTTTATTATTGGGAACAGGAGGGTCGTAATGGCAGCCCCTGTCTTGCCGGCGGCTGCTGAGATGCCGTGTCCCGTGGACCTGTACCTGACAGGGTAGACCTCGGCCGGCACTATAAAGGTTGTCGTGTTGGGTCCTGCGTTAATGGCTGTGAACGAGAGGCCAAAGAAGGCATAAATTAGATAGTCAGAGAGGGGCAACAGCTTAAGGAAGTAGAACATCATGGGCAGGTAGAGGGCGGCCAACATGGCAAACCCAAACAGCTGCAGCGGCTTTCTGCCAACCCTGTCAACTAGCGCGGCGGCTATGAAGTAGCCCGGCACTCCAACTAGGAGGGGAACCCCGTCTCTGAGCACAGACTCAACAGCCGAGTGCCCTGGGAAGAGCTCCGAAGTTATGAGGCCTGAGAAGACGCCGGTGCCATATAGGGCCATGTCCACGAGCAACCAGGACAGCGCGGTCCCTATCAGGAGGGGCCAGTACTCCCTGAAGAACTGTGAGGCGGACTTTCTAGAGGCCTTAACCATTGGGACCTCCGTCTCAGAGCCTGCCACGAGCCTGAGGCCCTTCCTGGTCTCGTGCACGTCGCCTTTAACAAGCAGGGAGTACCTTGGGGTTTCAGGAACCCGCCTCCTGAAGTAGATTACGAGCGCAGCCGGTATAGCGCCGACTAGGGCGACCAGCCTCCAGGCCAGGTCAGGAGGCAGGAAGGCAGCTGCTATAAGGCCTGTGACCACGGCGGTCACTATGCCGAAGCCCTGCATTGAGAACACGAGAGCCACCGCCCTGCCCCTTGTCTCAGTTGGGGAGTACTCGCTGGCTATCGTCGAGGATGCCGGGTAGTCTCCCCCTATGCCAAGGCCCATCACGACCCTAGTCGCGAGCAGCATAGGGAAGTTGACAGAGAAGGCGCTGGCCGCGGCCCCGGCTGCCAGGAGGGTCGCCTCTATGCCGTAGATCTTCTTCCTGCCCAGGACGTCGAGAAGCCTGCCGAAGAGCAGCTGGCCAGCTACAGCTGAAAATATTGCAGAGGAGGCCAGGAGGCCCTGCTGCGCGTTGGTGAGGTGCCAGAGCGGTATGAGGAAGAGCAACAAGACGTTTACGTTGAAGAGGTCGTAGGCGTCCGTGAAGAAGCCCATGCCGGATACCAGGACGACCTTGAGGAGGCCCATGGAGAACCCGGCCCTATCAAGGTGGCCAAACGGGTTTCCATCAGACTTGTCGACACCTTTATGTCTACTTAAGCCCACTCCGCTCTTCACCAAGAGGTACGCCTCAGTTGCTCTATTTAAGCCGTTCTATATGATATAGGGAGAATTATAGAGCTCTAAGTAGTATATATAAAATATAGGGCTGTGCAGCTTAAGTTGTCAATGGAGCTAGTCCCACAGAGGGCGAGTATGGAGCCGCCTGAGGACCTGCTCAGGGAGGCCAGGGACGCCATAGGTAAGGCATATGCGCCCTACTCAGGCTACCGCGTGGCGGCGGCCGTCAGGGCGAGCTCGGGGCTTATTTACCGGGGGGTTAACGTGGAGAACGCAAGCTACGGACTTAGCATGTGTGCCGAGAGGGTCGCCATATTTAAGGCCGTGAGCAGCGGCGAGAGAAATGTTAAGGAGGTGCTAGTCTTAGTTGAGAGTGGTGAGCCGGCGCCTCCTTGTGGGGCCTGCCTGCAGGTGATAGCCGAGTTTGGCGATGACAACACGATGATCTACTCAGTGTCCAAGGAGGGAAGCAAAGTTAGGGCGTGGAGGCTCTCAGAGCTGTTACCGCATAGGTTCTCAAAAGAGTACCTGAGGCCCGCGGGTCAGAAGTAGGGCCTCATAGCATAGTTTATAGACTCAAAGGTCAGCGGGTGCGGACCCGCAATCCATGCAAGGTTCTTGGCTGTCAGGTTGTTCTCTATGGCTGCTGCAAACACGGCGCTCAGCTCAGCGGCGTCGTGGGCGTAGGCCTCGAAGCCCAGTATCCTGAGGGACTCCTTTTCAAGCAGTATCTTCATCCAGCCCTCCCTGTGGCCTACTATCTCCGACTGGGCATCATGCTTAAGGGAGTAGTTGACAACTTCGTACTGTATCCCTAGGGACTTCAGCTCGTCCTCGGTGTAGCCGACCATGGCAATCTCTGGGTAAGTAAATATCGTGTATGGCACTGAGTGGTAGTTAAACCTATAGACCTCCTTACCGGCAAGTATGTTCTTTGCCACAATTACGCTCTCCTTAACTGCGGCATGGAAGAGCATGGCCTTGCCAGTGACGTCACCGGCGGCGTACACGTTAGGCAGGGCAGTCCTAAGGCCAGGGGTCACCTGCACGCCAGTCTTGTCAACCTTAAGTCCCTGGCTCTCGAGGGCTTCTAGCCCATAGCCCCTGGTCCTGGGCCTCCTGCCAACAGCCATTAGCACCTCTTCAGCTTCAACCTCAACCTCCTTGCCGTCGGCGCTCTTGGCCTTAAGCACTTTGTATTCGCCCCTCTTCTCGATGCCCTGGGCTGGACTCCTGATATACACATCAACGCCGGCCTCCTTCATGCGCTGCAGCGCGGCCTCCGAGAGCTCTGGGGGCATGTTAGGCAGGAGCCTATCCATCATTTCAACAATTGAGACGTGGGCGCCCAGCCTACTCAGCATGTCAGCAACCTCGACACCTATGTAACCGCCGCCTATTACGGCAAGCGACTTAGGCGGGCGGCCCATAGTCTTCTGGTAGGCGAACAGCGCGTCACTGGTTATCGCGAGCTCCTTGCCGGGTATGGGTATTATGACGTGCTCAGCTCCAGCACCTATAACCAGCCTCTTGGTCTCGACCTCGAACGTCCCGTCCTCTGTATCTACCCTGACCTTGTTGGGCCCCAGTATGGTGGCCCATCCCTTAGCGAAGGAAAGGTTAGGCTCATGCTCCTTTATCTCCTCCATGTGATGCTCGTACCTGATCCTCTGAACCTCCTCCTTGGCCCTGACGACTTCCTGCCACACCTGCTCAGGGTCAACCTTGTTAGTGGTGGAAGTATACTCCAGAATCTTAGTCCTCACGGTCTTTGATGGTATGCAGCCCGCGTAGAGGCAGTCGCCTCCTAGGTTGCCCTTCTCGTCAACCATTAGCACCGAGAGCCCCGCCTCCGCCAGCTCAAAGGCTCCAGGATAAGAGGCGCCACCGCCGCCTACGAACACCACGTCAACCTTCTCTGGAAGCTTCATAGGCCACCGCCGTCAAAAGAAGAGAAATGTATACGATTGCTTAAAAGCCTATTTTAAGGTCTTCGGTTCACATATTAACCAAGTACATTTCATTTATCTAAAAGCTTTTTTTGGTAGGAAAAGAAACTCATGGTGTGTAGCTACATAAGGACTGAACAATTTTCATATCAATAGAAGCAATTTTATATTTACTGTGAAAGACTTTATTGACAAGTGGATGACCCCTCGTCTGATGGGGCTATGCCCCAGGGGCGAGGGGGATGAGGGCCGTAGATGGGGGCCCCGCGCCGTCCGGCCTGACGGTCGCCCACGAGCCCACGCTGATTGCCTATGAGGCGCGGGCGAGGTGGGGTCCCTGCGCCCGATAGTGAATGAAGGTAAGATGTTGAAACGAGGGTGTAGGGGGCAAACGGCAGCTCAGAGGAAAGTCGCACATCATCTGCTCAGAGTCGCTCCACCATCCTCATCGCTGCCACTTGTCGGGTTGGGGCTTGCACCTTTTACCCTTATGCTATTCTTAAGTGGTTCAGGATTAACTTCCATTTAAAAACGACCACCTGGTAGTCAATGGTTAAGCGTGATTGAGCACGGGAGCTCTCTATCAAGGTCTTAAGGGCTATGGGCCCGCGGGGGTTTGAACCCCGGACCACCCGGTTATGAGCCGGGCGCTCTACCTGGCTGAGCTACGGGCCCCTATTGCGCAATATTCTTGACTAACTTTTAAAGCTTAACTCCGCCATCTTGTCATCAACTGTACGGACTTAGAGCCTCTAGAGAAGGAGAGGCTTTATGCTAGCTTTTGTGAGTAAGGCTAATTATTTTCATAAAATTTTAACTTTAAGTTTTATAATATCATATTATTTAGTCTCCGCAGGCAGCTATAAGTCTCACTATAGTTGCTCACGGGAAGTCGCTGGCCATGAGTTTTAACCCTCTGTCTGCGCTTGGCTGCAGTGCAACGCCCCTACTGTACAAGTTGCCTGGATAGTCTTAAGAGTCGCTTTATATGAAAGCTTTATGATCATCCTTCCCATTAAATAAAAGCGTCGCTGATTTCAGGGCCTCCGGCAGGAAGCTTATGAGGTCCCTGAGGGTTAGCTCCTGCCTCACATAGAGCTCCCATGCGCGCCTGGGCATGGATGCCAGCAGAGGTGCTGCGAGGCTCAGCCTGTAGCTTGCCCTCGTCAGAAGCCTTGAAACTATTGCTGACTCCATAATCCGTGATATACTGGTTGAATACCTCTTTAGCGCAAGCTCAAAATTGTAGTCGGAGTTAGCTATGGAGCTTGCCAGGGCCTCCGCAGAGACTATTGCGGGCCTGTTGCCCTCGCCGCTCCATGCCATTACGAGGCCCGCCGCCTCCCCAACCTTGATTATATCGCCGCTAGTCAGTCTAGGGTTAGTGAAGACATTAACTGGCGCCCCCTTGACCTCAACTACGTCGAATGGTCCCTGAAGCTTCTCAGCTAGGTAGGACCTCACTAGCCCTTGAAGACTAGCCGCATCATTAACGCCCACGAAGCCGGTGCCAGCGTTTACAAACTTGCCATCACCGTCGAACGGGAATACCCAGTAGAGGCCCCCTAGCGAGGGCCTGAAGTCGAGTATGGCCTCCTCAGGGCTCCAGGACTTGACCTTAGCTATCACTCTCAGAGCTAGGACCTCGGACGAGGTCTTCATAGAGTATGGGCCTCTAGAATCTATAGTGAGAGCCCCTCTCTCCCCGTGCCACCTCTCCCTAAGCACAGCGACGCCGGCCTCGGCTGCAGACCTTCTGAGCTCCATGATTAGCTTGGGCTTATCTATTATGGCCCACTTAGAGCCTCCTCTCATGTCAACAGTTGTCACGTACTTACCATCAACAAGTATGTGGACATCATTAACCACGGTCTTTATAGCTTCATACTCCTTTGCAAGCCTAAGGGGGACCTCCTCAAGGGTTAGCTGCTCACCGCACGGCTTAACATATGAGCTAGGAGTGGGCTCAAATGCCTTAACCTTGAAGCCGCTCTCGGCCAACCTCAGAGAAAGCAGCGAGCCTGCAAGGCCCATGCCTGCCACTATTATCTCGTCAGAGCTGATGTCCATGAGCCCTCTCTCCGTTACTCTGTGAAAGAGCCAAAAATTAAGGCGCTTTCTTTAAAAGTGGCCGTTTTAAAAGAAGGGCCCCTGCATGCATTCAGAAAACATAAGTTAATTAACAATTATAGTAAGAAAAATCAGGCTGTGAGCCGTTGGATGCAGAGAGCTGCTAAGCGTTAAGTTTTTTCAGCCTTGGCCCTGGGTTCTGCATCATGAGCTGAGCGCAGGTCGAAGACAGCTTTATGTCTAGCGTCGTCAGACGCGTGGTGCAGATCAAGAAAAGCTTGCAAGATTAAAAAAAGTGCTTGGGTGCAGGTGGTTCAGGAAGCTTTAAAAAGTAGGCCAAGCTTAGGCGTCAGCTCTTCTCCTTGCTTACCACTATTATGCTGGTAAGCGTGCTCTTGACTCCATCGAGCTTCCTTATTCTGTCAGTTATAAGGGTCCTTAACTTGTCCATGTTCTCAGCTTCGACGAAGGCCACTAAGTCATGTATCCCGTAAACCATGTAGACCTTCTTTACCTCGTCTATCTTAAGGAGCTCGTTAAATATATCGTTCTCTTTACCGACATCTGTATTTATCATAACTATTGCCTGGGCACCCATCTACACTCCCCAACCACTTCTATATTTTAAGGGACCGTCAAATATAACTTTATAGCAACTTGAAGGCCTCACTAGTCTAAGTTAAGGGAGGCCCTTAGTGAATAGACTTTCATTTAAACAATTTTGCTAGCAATAGGCTGGCAACAGCTTTAAGTCGAAGTAGCCAGAGGATATAGGGGGCGCCGCGCTTGTACGTGGTGGTTCCAGGCCCAGATGAAGTCTCTCGCTCCTTTGCTAAGTCCCTAGCAGATTCTATAAAGGGCTCTCTCTGTGAGCCTGCCTATAAGCAGTTCCCGGACGGGGAGCAGTACATGAGGCTCACGTGTGACGTGAAGGGGGCTGACGTCATCTATGTAAAGACTATGTTACCGTCGCAGGACGGCTCCCTAGTGCTAAGCGCGTTGGCGGCGGACTCTGCTAGGTCCTCAGGGGCTGAGAGGGTGACGCTGGTGGCCCCTTACATGGCCTACGCCAGGCAGGACAGGCAGTTTCTCCCAGGGGAGCCTGTGAGCATAAGGTCAGTTTTAAGGGCCCTATGGGCGGCTGGCTTCAGCCATATGGCAACCGTTGAAATGCACAAGCCCGACAGCCTGAGGCAGTTCCCCGGGACCTCAGTTAACGTGAGGCCCTATGTGTTTATGGCTGAGGTGCTCGGAATTCGCAGCTCGAACTATGTAGTCCTATCGCCTGACCTGGGTGCCCTTGAGAGGGCGAAGATGCTGGCCGAGCACTTGAAAGTGCCTTATGATTACATTGAGAAGGAGAGGGACAGGATAACTGGTCAGGTATCAATGAAGGTCAAACAGCTTGACGTGAGCGGCAGGGATGTAATAATAGTTGACGACATAATAAGCACTGGGGGGACTGTCTCTAAGGCAGCCGAGATATTAAGGGACCAGGGCGCGAGGAGCGTAACTGTTATCGTGGCTCATGCAGTGCTAGCCCCAGGCGCCGAGGAGAGGCTTAGGTCAGCTGGCATAAACAACGTGTTTGCGGCTAACACCACGCCGGCTCAGGGCAGTTTCGTTAGACAGGTTGACGTCGCGCCTCTGGTGGCTAGGGAGCTTGCAGGCATAATGGGCGTCAGCAACAATGAGCAGTAATGAATGACTTAGCCCCTTATTTCTATTAGCGCCTCAGAGTTCTCCGTCACCTTCCAGTCGGTTCCAACAGCAACCACGACAACAGTGCCGGCTAGACTTGCACCTGCCTTCCTGACAAGCTCCACAAGGGCCCTGAGGGTGTGTCCATGAATACTGAAGTCGTCTACTATCAGCACCTTGGAGTCCTTCGGCAGCTCCCTCTTAGTGACGTAGAAAACCGTATAGGAAGCAGGGCCTGAGAGGTACATGGTCTCAAGCACTGGCTCCTCTGAGGGCGGACGCTGCTTCCTCGCAACTACTATGGGCACGTTTGCGGTAAGCCCAATGGCTGTTGCAAGGCTTATGCCGCCGGCCTCAGGCGTCATGACGCATGTGAAGGCGCCGTCGAACCTACTGACCACGTACTCTGATATTAAAGTTAGCGCCATGGGGTCCAGCGTTACGCCAGCTATATTATAGAAGCCGTTGTAGACCCTTACGGCTTTAGCTACCAGCGCAGTTATGACTTCCCTTGAGAGCAAGCTATCCACAATTTTCCTCGCGTTGCCCTCGGAGGGAAGAGTGCTTCCATTTATATAGCGTGACAGCATCGGCAAAGGCAGACCTGTTATCTTTGAGAGGTCTGTAAGCGGAAAGAAGGCCCTGGCGGCCCTCAGCAATTTTACAGACCTGTACCTAAGCTCGTAGCTGTTTACGTCACTCACCCTAGCCCCAATGTAAGCTTCCTCCTAGAGACAATAATAAGGCTCCTTTAAACGCAACTCGTAATACACATCAGCAGCATTTAGATCACTGCGCTGCACAGGAGAGCTGCCACCTAAGGGTAGCCTTGAGTCGTTTTTTGTGAGAGACAGGGCTGAACTCTTTTTACATAAATAGAAAAATCCTTTATGGTATTACCTCCGTAACAGGCTGAGTGGGTAACACCCTCGCCTGATGAGGGCGCTGCCCCAGGGGCGGGGGGATTAGGCCGCAGTAGATGGAGGCCCCGCGCCGTCCGGCCTGACGGTCGCCCACGAGCCCACGCTGATTGCCTATGAGGCGCGGGCGAGGTGGGGGTCCCCGCGCTTGATAGTGAATAAAGGTAAGATGTTGAAGTGAGAGCGTAGGGGCAAACGGTTAAAGGACGAAGCCTTCAGGCGCAGCCCTGGTTATCTATGAAATGGTCCGCATTTCCGGGGCTTACAGCAAGAGCCCTTAATATCGTGGCATGAACCCCACTTCCAGCAACCTTGTAGTTCGAGTGATGCGCGTGGGCATCGGCGTCCTGGGCGTGGTCGGGTAACCTTAAAATGCCTGGAATTCCTCTCCAGGGACAAATGGGAAAGGGCTATTGTACGCTGAGTACACGCTGTATGAGTGGGTGGGGGTTAGGCCAGAGCTAGCTTTTAGCGGTGAAATAAAGAAGGCAGTGCTTCAGTCTCTCAGAGAAGAGCTCGAAGGGCAAGTGGACGAGAGCATGGGCGTAATAATATCTGTTATAGATGCCGAGGTTGAGGGTGACGGGGTCCTACTGCCTAACGACCCACAGATATATTTCCCAGTCAGGTATAGGGTCTTAAGCTTTGAGCCCATACTTCAGGAGGTTGACAAGGGCGTAGTAAGTGACGTCAGGGAATTTGGAGCCTTTGTGAGCTTAGGCCCCGCAGACGGCTTCATCCACAGGACCCAGCTCATGGACGAGGATGTGGACTTCGTGCAGGAGCTCAGGGCCTTCAAGGGCAGGGACAGCGGGAGAACTGTAGGCGTAAACGACGCCGTGAGGGTCAGGGTGACGCAGGTGAGCAGGGTCTCGAGGAGGATGGCGGCCGTCAGAATAGGCCTCACCATGAGGCAGCCATACCTTGGCAAGGAGGAGTGGTACGAGGCTAAACCTCAGGCAGTAAACGAAGGGGGTGGAAAGTCTTGAGTCAGGGAGATCAGGCTCAGGGGTCTGGCCTCATAGACTACGCGGAGTTCTCAAAGATAGACCTAAGGGTAGGTAAGGTCATTTCCGCTGAGCCTGTGCCTAATAGCAGGAAGCTGATAAAGCTCACGGTAGATCTCGGCAGCGAGCAAAGGCAAATACTTGCAGGGCTCCTAAAGTGGTACAAGCCGGAGGACCTGGTCGGCAAGTATATTATAGTTGTCGCCAACCTTAAGCCTAAGCAGATGGCTGGGCTGACGAGCCAAGGCATGCTTCTGGCGGCCCCGTGCGGTGATTCTGAGAAGCCAGTCGTCCTGACAGTGGCAGAGCCCGTTCAGCTCGGCTCTAGGATTTGCTAAAGCCTTTGTTCTCTCGCAGTTAACTTAAGCAGGGGCCCGGCTGTGAAGAGGGTTTTAAGAGGTGATCCATGTGGGAGGTGAACTAGAACCCACGCCAGGAGCCGGGCCTCTCTGCATCGAGGACGTCTTCGGGACCTTAAGTAAAGATGACGTCTATGAGCTCTTTTCACAGCTCGTCTCAAGCGAGGTTAACTATGTAGATGTCCTGCTTTTCAGTGATGAGAACGAGGAGGTCTACGCTCATTGCTTTGTCTCGCTCAGGTGCCTAGAAGTTATCGACATCGTAGTTAAGCTCTGTGGCGAGAGGTCCAGGCCTGAGGCGCTCGGGTGGTCAGAGGTTGACAAAGCTACTATAGAGGAGGAGTGCGTTGAGCTAAGGTCCAGGCCTGAGCCCCCACTGAAGGTTAGGAACCTTTTAAGGAGGCTTGGCTTAGGTGAACCTGTGGAGATAAAAGGCTACAGGACAGAGAAGGATGAGTGGGTTGGAGCTACCGCCTAGGTTTAGGGTGCGCGGCTGGCTCGAGAAGGAGGACTTCCAGAGGCTGTTGGAGTTCTCGAAGTATGTGGGGCGCGAGGGCGGCCTCTCGATATTTGAGCTAAGCTACGGGAAGGCCAGAGAGTCGGGGCTGGGGCCAGCTGACATCTTAAGGGAACTCGAGGACATAAAGAGCTCCATACCCCAGCAGGACCTGGAGGCTGTTGAGGAGTACCTTAGAAGGAAGGGCTCAGTAAGGGTGGAACTTGACAGGGCCAGAGGCGAGCTCGTCATCTCAAGCGAGCTCATGTTGAAGCCGTACCTGCAGGAGTACACTCAGGGCCTGAGGTACAGCCATGAGCTGAGAAGCTACCTGGCAAAGCCTTATCTCTACGCTGACCTAATCAAACACATGGCCGAAAAGGGGCTCATAGTTGACGACAAAGTGAATCTGTTCTCTAATGCTAGGTTAAGCAGGCAGATAAGCTTCAGCGGCCAGCTCAGGTCCTATCAGAAGGAGGCGCTAGATGCGTGGGCTAAGAACGGCAACAGGGGCGTGATAGTCCTGCCCACAGGGGTTGGAAAGACGGTCATAGCTATAGCGGCCATAGCTACAGCCGGCGTGAAAACCCTTATTGTGGTCTACACGAAGGAGCACGTGAAGCAGTGGAGCGACGCCATAAGGAAATTCACGGACGCCGGCGGGCTGCTGGGGGCCTACTACGGCGACAAGAAAACTTTAGCTGATATAACAATAACCACCTATCAGACAGCCTACAGATACGCCAAGGAGCTCTCGCCGAGGTTTGCCATGCTCGTGTTCGATGAGGCCCACCACCTGCCAGCTGACAAGTTCAAGGCGATAGCTGAGTACATGTTGGCACCATACCGCATGGGGCTCTCTGCGACAGCTGCCAGAGAGGACAACAAGCAGGAGGAGGTGTTCCCTCTTGTTGGGGGCATCGTGTACCAGAAGGGAGCGGCGGAGCTAATGGAGGAGGGTTACCTGGCGCCATATGTCATCAGGAGAGTCACGGTGAAGCTGTTGCCTGAGGAGCAGAAGGCATATGACGAGCTGAGGAGGAAGTACATGAACCTAGCCATGGGCAGGACCTTCCAGGAGGTTCTGGAGGCTGTAAAGAAGGGCGAACCCAGGGCCGTCGAGGCCATGAGGGTGAGAGCCCAGATGCAGTCCATAGTGCAGGAGAGCGCCAGCAAAATTAACAAGGTGGTAGAGCTGGCAAGGCAGGAGCTGGCCAGGGGCTCCAAGATAATAATATTCACCCAGTATAAGAGGCAAGCTGAGGAGATAGCCCAGAAGCTTGGGGCGCTGTTGATTCATGGCGACATCGATAAGGACGCAAGGATAAGGGCCCTTGACACTTTCAAGAGGCTGCAGAACGGCGTCCTAGTAGTCACTACCGTGGGCGATGAGGGCCTTGATATACCCGACGCTAACGTCGGCATATTAGTCTCAGGCACAGGGTCAAGGAGGCAATTCATTCAGAGGCTCGGGAGGCTCCTGCGGCCAATGCCGGGCAAGACGGCGGTCCTCTATGAGGTCGTGGCTAGCGGTACTAGCGAAGTCGTTCAGTCAAAGAAAAGGAGGGAGGCCGTAGAATAACCTTTGAGCGTTCAGTCTATAGGCTCTATGCCTCTTCTAGGGCTTCCTTTACAAGCTTTGGAATCTCGTAGGTGGTTATAGCGACCCTTATCCCTGCACTCTTCATGGTGGCTACCTTGTCCTTGTACGCGCCGGTGCCAAACATTATTATGGCCCCAGCGTGGCCCATCCTCTTGCCCTCTGGCGCTGTACGGCCGGCCACAAAGGCCACTATGGGCTTCTTTATCTTACCCTCCTTGACCATCATGGCCACTCTTTCCTCGGCGTCACCGCCTATCTCTCCGACCATGACCATCACCTTGGTCTGGGGATCCTTCTCGAACAGCTGGACGACCTCGGGGAACGTGAGGCCTGTTATCGGATCACCACCAACTCCTATCACGGTTGACTGACCGAGGCCGGCCTTGGTGAGGAAGTAGCTCACCTCATATGTTAGGGTGCCGCTTCTCGACATAATGCCCACGGGGCCTGGGCTGAAGACGCTGGCTGGCATTATTCCGACCTTCGTCTTGCCGGGAGTTATTATGCCTGGGCAGTTAGGGCCTATTACTGTGACGCCCTTCTCTTTAGCGTAGTTGACAAACGCCATGGCGTCATGTATTGGTATGTGCTCCGTTATGACGACGACAGTCTTCAAGCCGGCATCTATGGCCTCAAAAACGGCATCAGCTGCCGTCTTGGCTGGCACGAAGATTATAGATGTGTTAGCGTCAGGATGCTCCTTCACAGCATCCTGCGCAGTGTCGTAGACGGGCACCCCGTAGACCGTGGTCCCTCCCTTTCCAGGTGTTACGCCTGCCACCACCTTAGTCCCGTACTCCAGCATCAGCTTCGTGTGGAATGAGCCCTCTTTGCCAGTTATGCCCTGAACGATTACCTTCGTGTTCTCATCAACTAATATGCCCATGCGCCTCACCTCACAGGTTCTTAAGCGCCTGAAGTGCCTCCAGCGGGTCGCTATAAGGAGTTATGCCGACCTTCTTAAGAATATCCCTCCCCTGCTCCTCGTTGGTCCCGGTTAGCCTAACGACTAAGGGCTTGGCCTTGTTGCCGAGCTCCTCTAGAGCCATCACTATGCCCCTCGCTACCTCGTCGGCCCTAGTTATGCCTCCAAATATGTTTATGAAGACCTTCTTAACCTTCGGGTCGCTCGTGACGAACTCCACCGCATCCTTTATGTGCTCGGCTTCAGCGCCCCCTCCTACGTCAAGGAAGTTGGCTGGCCTCATACCGAACTCATAGACAAGATCCATAGTAGCCATCGTGAGCCCAGCGCCGTTGCTTATGACGCCTACGTCGCCGTCCAGCTCGACATATGCCAGGTCCTTCTCTCTTGCGGCTATCTCCCTCTCCGTGAGCTCGCCAAGCCTCTCCTTCTCGGTGACCGCGTACTCTGAGTGTCTGAAGAGGCTGTTGTCATCTATTATTATCCTGAGGTCCAGGGGTAGGACCTTATCAGGCAGCAGAGCCAGCGGGTTGCTCTCAGCGAGTTCAGCGTCATAGTCCATGAAGGCATTATAGAGGGCCTGCAGGAAGCTCTCAAAGCTTGAGAGCTGTCTGCCCGAGAGCCCGAGCTGCTTGCCAAGGGACCTAGCCTCATAGCTCTTGAGGCCCTTATATGGGTCTACATAGTACTTTATTATGGCCTCGGGGTGCTCTTTAGCGACCTCCTCAAGGTCCATGCCGCCATATTTGCTCACCAGCACTAGCGGCTTTCTCTCAGACCTATCTAGGACTATCCCAGCGTAGAGCTCCACGTCATGCTTGATGGCCTGCTCTATTAGGAGTATTGAGGGCTTTATGCCCTTGATGGGCGTCTTGAAGAGCTGCTGTGACACGGTGACGGCCTCATCAACGCTGTTAACTAGCTTTATGCCGCCCGCCTTGCCCCTACCGGCCACGAGGACCTGCGCCTTAACTGCGAGGGGAGGGACCAGGCCGGCGTCCTGTATGGCCTTTTTCACGTCGTCGCCTTCCTTAACGACGACGCCCTTTGGGGTCTCCACGCCGTACTTCCTTATGATATCCTTAGCCTCGTATTCAAACAGCTTCACGGGCTCACCCGCGCAGCCTGTTCGCGGCTTTAATTAATAAGCGCTGAAGAGAGCGGCCTTTTGAGCGCTATTAATAGGCCGCAAACTGGTTTGGTCTGTTAAAAGCCAGAGGGCCTCTATGACGCAGGCGATAGGGCGTGTACATAAGCAGAAGACCAAGACTTGGCAAGTCGCGCCTAGGCGAACCAGACCTTATCTTCAGCTACCCGTGGCCAGAAGTCGCTGAGAATCTTCACATGTACTTGGTGTCTGAGTTCACGTCATACTTCCCTGGAAGGGTGGAGCTCCTCAGGCGCGGGGATAGGGGCATTGCTACGGTCCCTGTAAGGGAGGGGAAATATCATTATGCCTTCGTTGACAGCCTTTACAGGGTCTACCAGGATTACGAGAACCCTGCCCGCGAGGTCGTAGATTTAGGTCTAAACATAGGGAAGATCAGCGTAAGTGTTGCAGATGCAGGGCTTTCGGAGCTGCGGGAAGCGCTCTCCGAAGGGGGCCTGCACGGTGAGCTGATACTTCACGACGAGAGGTGGCCGGGCTACTTCTCAGGCTATGGGGGCGCTACAGTTGTTAGGCTGTTCACGCTGAGGGGGGAGGTCGACGAAGTAAGTGTTATTGCAAGGGCTAACAGCTCGTGGAGAACCTTCAGGGCAGCGCGCATGATGAGGGATGAGTACAGGGATTATTATGAAGCTAGGGTGCCTGACCGCGTTACAGCGTACTACTTTGTGCTGGGGGTCGACGGCAAGAACGTGCCCTTTGGAATCGACGGCCTAGGCTCCCAGGAGCCGTGGGTGCCAGGCAGGGGCTATATAAATGACACCCCATGGTATCTCGGCACATCATATTACCTAGTGTTCCCTGACAGCTTCGCAGGGTACAGCAAAGAGTACGCCTCAGCAACGTCAAGGCCTAGGACTAGCATAGGGGGCAACCTAAGAGCGCTCGCGGAGAGGTTAGATTACATAGCAGACTTGGGGGTTGAGGCAATTTACCTTACGCCGGTTTATGTCTCAAACTCTTACCATCACTACGACGTAATAGATCAGAGGCACGTTGACGAGTCCCTGGGGGGTGATGAGGCCCTTGAGAAGCTCATAACTAAGGCTCACGGCTTAGGGTTAAGAATAATAATGGACGTAGTTGTGCATCACACTTCACCCTGCGCTAAGGAGTTTAGGGACGTCCTGGCCAGCTGGAAGAGCTCAGCGTACTGGGGCTGGTATCGGATTCTTGTCGACTCCCCAATCGAGGTAGCCCAGGACTTGGAAGCGCTTAAGAGGTACACAGAGTCAGGCTGTAAGAACTTCCCTGAGCAGTTGCGCGGCAAGAAGCCTTTCTACGAGACCTTCGCTGGACTATGGGGAATGCCCAAGCTTAATGTCAGAAGCAGTGAGGTTCTTGATAATCTCTGTGACATTATGAGAGGGCTTACCCTGAGGGGTGTTGATGGCTTTCGCATAGATGTGGCTCACGGTCTTCCTGATAGTAGTATGACAACGCTGTATGAGTGCATCGCTAAGGACTCCGACGTGCCAGTTATAATGGAAATTATGGGTGAGCTCTCAAGCTTTCCTATGGGGGTTGTTGCCAACTCAGCTATGAATTATGAGGCCAGAGGACCAATAATAAGGTTCTTCAAGGGAGAGATAACCGCAGCCGAGCTCTCAGAGGCCCTCAATAGGCAGTACCTGAGGCTTCCATTGTATGTTGCAAACGCCCTTTATAACCTGCTAGGAAGCCATGATACTCCAAGAATATTAGACGTCCTAGGATCGTCAGAGCTCGTCATCAGAGCCTTCGCGCTTCTGTCGCTTCTTTACGGGTCGCCCAGCATATATTATGGGGATGAGATTGGCCTCAGGGGTGGCAAAGACCCTGACAACAGGCTCCCCATGCCGTGGGATGAGGGCGCCTGGGACAAGGGCCTCAGGAGTCTGATGCGAGACCTGCTAAGCATAAGGAGGAGGGTGGCCGCGCTAAGGTACGGCTTCTTCAGGTCAGAGTCTTTAGGGGCTGACGCCATAGCTGTGGAGAGGGGCTACCAAGGCGACGAGGTCGTTGGCTACATCACCCGTGGTCCCGTTAGCATGGGTAACATAAAGTGTGGCGAGATACTGTTGGGGAGAGGGTTCAACAACAAGGTTCTCGACGGCTTTTTAATATGTAAGTCCTAGAGCCCTTTTAAAGAGCGTTAAATTAGCGAAGACTCATAGACTTTATAACTAGTCAAGGGCCACAGCTCTAGGTGCAAGCCTAGTGAAGGACGTCATAGTTTCAGTGACGCCGGAGATAGCGCTGGACGAGCTGTACGGCTATGCTGGAGGCTTGGGGGTCCTGGAGGGCGACAAGTTTTACGCTATGTCAAGGAGAGGGGCCAAGTACTACGTAATAACCCTGCTCTATAGGCACGGGTACGTCGACTACTCCTTTAGTGATGATGACACACCAATACCTAAGGAGCAGGAGCAGCCAATTAACATAGAGACCGTGCTTAGGCCTGAGAGGGAGTTTAAAGTAAAGGTTAAGGGTCACGAGATAATTGCTAGACCGTGGCTTTACGAGCGCGGCAACGCCAAGGTCGTGTTCATTGAGGCTGTGTGCCCTATCTGGGCTAGAAGGTACTGCGAGCAGGCCTACATAGAGAACAACTTTGAGGAGAACGCTTACAAGTACGTATTCCTGGCCAAGGCTGCAGCGACCTACATAAGGGACTACATAGGCCTTGACAAGGTGCGTAACATAGACCTCCAGGAAGCATACACGGTGCTCGTTATGCTGGCGCTACCGGAGTTCAAGGAGTATCGCTTCATAACTCACACGCCAGGGCCTTGGGGCCATCCCGTTTACCCCACGGCAATGTTGTCTGAGGAGTTCGGCTTTGGGTATCCAGAACCCTACGTAGTGCTAACCAAGATAGGCATGGAGCGCGCCACCATAACTTACGCGGTTGCAGCTAAACATGAGGAGATAACTAAGAAGACGTTCCCAGGCTATGCCGAAAAGATCTCCCACATAACCAACGGCATAGACTTGGAGAGGTGGGTTCACCCCGCGCTTAAACAGCTCATAAACGCAAAGGGCCTGGAGAACTTAACAGAGGATGACTTGTGGGCTACTCATCAGCAGGCCAAGAAGGACTTCCTTAACTTTATAAAGGCGTACAAAGACGTGAACGACGAGTACCTTGAGAGACCTATAGTTGTTTGGCTCAGGAGGAACACCCGCTACAAGAGGCCCTACTTCATAGCTAGGTTCATAGAGGAAAATAACCTGAAAGATGTACTCTTTGTGATAGGGGGCAAAGCACACCCAAGGGACGTGGACGGGCTATCGTTCATGAGGGAGTTCCACAAGCTCTCTAAGAAGTACCCCAACGTGGTTCACATACACGACTATGATGTGACAAAGGCTAAGGTCCTTCAGACAGGGGGCGACGTACAGACATTTACGCCATTCAGCGGATGGGAGGCCAGTGGCACCAGCTTCATGAAGTCCCTCGCTAATGCCATACCTGTAGTGTCATCAAAGGATGGCGCCGTCGTTGAAGTAGTTCAGCATGGAGTTAATGGGTGGCTCTTTGGCGAGGACTTAAGGGAGCTAGTTAACATCTACACAGACCCCAAGGCCCAGGAGATAGACGAGAAAGATTACAGCGAGTTCTCTAAGTATCTCCTCGAGGCCATAAACATATATGGAACCGACAAGTACAGGACTATGTCGCTCTCGGCCCTAAAGACGTCGTATAAGTTCGTTGATATAAACAGGGCTCTCGACGAATTCTACTTTAAGAAGCCCGAAGAGATCGAGAAAGAGCCTGAGAGACAAAAGCAATAACCCTACTGCCTTGGGCTGAGGGCCTCCTTCACCTTATTAATGAGGTCCTTAAGCGCGGAGAAGAAGCTAGGCCCATAGTGGGCTAAGCTATCATAGTCAAGTATAGCTATGCGGCCCTCCTTTACAGCCCTCAGATTGTCTAGCCCTCTCTCAGCGAACCTCCTCCTAACCTTATCAGGAGTCGCGTTCTCGCCCAGCTTCTGCTCATAAACTATGACGTCGGGGTCGAACTTAGCTATGGCCGAGTTGTCAGGGTTCACTATGTACGGAACTCTAGCCTCTGAGAACGGATGGGAGGCGCCGAGGAGGTCAAGGGCGTCACCTATATAGCTGTGAGCGCCGACGCTGACAGGACCCCCCAGGTCGATCTCATAGTAAAGCTTAACACCGGTGAGGGCGTCCTTGAGGTCCAAGACCTGCTTGACCAGGCTAAAGGCCAGTTCCCTAGCCTTCTGAAGTTCTCCTATTAGGATTCCTGTAACTATTACGTTATCTATTATGCCATAAATGCTCACAGGCAGTGGGATGGGATAGACCGTGTAGCCCTTAGTCTCAAGCTCAGCTATCCTGTCCCTCTGAGCGCCGGTAGTCACTAGGATGAGGTCTGGGTTGAGCTTCTGCAGGAGGCTGTAGTTAACGTTCAGGTAGGCGCCAACTCTGGGCTTCTTCGAAACCTCGGGTGGCTTATCACAGAAGAAGCTGACACCCACAACCCTATCTTCAGCTCCTAGCATGTAAAGGGTCTCGGTTATTGCAGGGGCAAGGCTCACTATCCTTGAGGGTTTCTCAGGGACCTCAACCTCCTTCCCGAGGATCTCAGAGAACAGCTTGACCATACGGCTTCCCTCTTTGAAGGCGTATTTTTAGCGCTATTATTGCTGTAATGGGAAGCCGTTAATGTTATCCGTCGCTAGGCGCGTTTGTTAGGAATACCTCCGGGTCTCTGACCCCCTCCCCGCCCTAGAAGGGCGAGGCCTTCGGTTGTAGCCCTGAGCTGGAAAGCTTTAGGTAGCTTGGCAACAAATTGGCGCGCTAAGCCCAACGTAGCTGTTTTTGACTTTCATATATGTCTAAAGGTATACCATCAGCCCAGAAGCAGTGCCGTGAGTCCCTGGAGGGGCGAGCCAGGCACTCAGGGCGTGGGGCCCCAGGTAACCCTGAGCGCCTCCAGGCCCTATGAGACCCCGAGCGGGGCGCGGGGAGTAAGGATGAGGCTATGAAGACAAGTCATGTAAATCTATTTGAGAGCTGAAGCTCTCCGGCACTCCAGGCCAATATCTTAGCGTCTTTTTCCGGGGCTTGATATAAAATGCTCTACTTGCTGCCTATAAAAACTTCGTAAAGTGAGTAATACCGGGTGTCCGCTAGTGGGTACGATATTTAACGAAGACGAGGTAAAGAAAATAGGTGAGAAAGCAGAGCAGTGGAAGGTCGTAACTTTAAAGCAGTGGGTAGAGAGGCTGCCGGAGAGGCAGGAGTCCTTTACCACGCTTAGCGATATATCTATAAAGGAGGTCTACACGCCGGCCGACATACCTAACTTTAGCTACGAGGAGAAGCTTGGCATGCCAGGCGAGTACCCCTTCACCAGGGGTATTCATGCAACTATGTATAGGGCCCGTCTCTGGACAATGAGGATGTTCAGCGGCTACGGAGGCCCTGAGGAGACTAACAAGAGACTCAAGTTTCTGATAGAGCACGGTGAGACCGGCCTGAGCCTAGCCTTTGATTACCCCACGCTAGTAGGTGTCGACCCTGACGACCCGATGGCCGAGGGAGAGGTTGGAATAGTTGGCGTTAGCGTCCCGAGCGTTGTAGACATGGACGTAGTTTTCAATGGTATAGACATGAGCAAGGTAACCACGAACATGACCATAAACCCTCCCGCCCCCGCCCTCCTAGCCTTCTACGTAGCTGTGGCTGAGAAGCAGGGAGTCCCATATACTCAGATAGGAGGGACCACCCAGAACGACCCTCTCAAGGAGTTCATGGCGCAGAAGAGCTATGTCTTCCCACCAGAGCCCGCAGTGAAGGTAGCCATGGATCTCATAGAGTGGAGCGTCAAGAACCTGCCCAAGTGGAACCCAATAAGCATAAGCGGCTACCACATAAGGGAGGCCGGCGCAACGGCTGTCCAAGAGCTGGCGTTTACCTTAGCTGACGGCATAGAATATGTGAGGCAACTGAAGAACAGGGGGCTTGACGTTGACTCCTTCGCCCCAAGGCTCAGCTTCTTCTTCGATGCGCACATTAACTTCTTTGAGGAGATAGCGAAGTTCCGCGCCGCTAGAAGGATGTGGGCCAAGATAATGAGGGACTGGTTCGGCGCCAAGAACCCGAGGAGCTGGTGGCTCAGGTTTCACACGCAGACGGCCGGCGTGTCACTGACAGCGCAGCAGCCCTGGAATAACATAGTTAGGACTGCAATTGAGGCCTTAGCTGCTGTGCTCGGCGGCACCCAGAGCCTTCACACAAACAGCTTTGACGAGCCCTTCAGGGTGCCGAGCGAGTTCGCGGCCAAGATAGCGCTGAGGACGCAGCAGATAATAGCGTATGAGACCGGCGTGGCGGACACCATAGATCCCTTGGCTGGGAGCTACTATGTTGAGTGGCTGACGGATGAGGTTGAGGAGCGCGCGTGGAAGTACATTGACAAGATAGAGGGCATGGGAGGCATGCTTGAGGCCGTCAAGAAGGGCTTTCCGCAGAGGGAGATAGCGGACGCCGCCTACAAGTTCCAGAAAGACGTCGATGAAGGCAGGAGGTTTATAGTTGGCGTTAACGTATTTGCGGAGAACGAGGTAGAGGACATTAGGAAGGTGCCACTGTTGGAGTTTGATCAGCAGGAGACGGAGAGGAGGCAGAAGCAGAGGATAGCGCAGGTAAGGTCAATGAGAGACCAGCAGAGGTGGGCCAGGTCCCTTGATGAGCTGAGGAGGGCCGCTGAGAAGGGTGAAAATATCATGCCTTACGTGCTTAATGCAGCTAAGGCTTACGCTACTCTTGGGGAGATCATGAATACCTTGAAGGAGGTGTATGGCGTCTATGTCGAGCCTCCAATATACTGAGGAAAGGCCGTTCAAGGTGATAGTTGCCAAGCTAGGCCTTGACGGTCATGACAGGGGGGCCAAGGTCATAGCTAGGGCCTTGAAGGACGCAGGCTTCGAGGTTGTATACACAGGCATAAGGCAGACCCCTGAGCAGGTTGCAAGAGCTGCCATTGAGGAGGACGCCGACGTTATAGGTGTAAGCATACTCAGCGGGGCTCATATACACCACGTGAGGCTCCTGATGGAGAAGCTAAGTGAAATGGGAGGCTCCGACATCCCGGTGGTAGTTGGTGGCACCATACCAATAGTTGACGTTGATGAGCTGAAGAGGCTAGGGGTCAGGGATGTTTTTCTCCCAGGCGAAAGCCTGGGCAGGATAGTAGACGTAGTTAGAAAGCTTGCGGAGGAGAAGCGCCGTGCGGAGCTTAGCGGAGGCTGAACTTAGCTTGAGTGAAAAGGTTGACTTCAAGCAACTGCTCGAGAGCGCTGCCAAAGGGAACCTTAGGAGCATAGGCAGGCTGCTCACACTGATGGAGAACCCCTACAGGCTTCCGCCAGAGGTCTTCGACGGCATAGCGCGCATGGCCGGTAAAGCGCACATTATAGGAGTCACAGGAATACCTGGGGCTGGCAAGAGCACGCTCATCTCTAAGCTGATAACGGAGTTCAGAAGGCGGGGCAACAGGGTGGCTGTGGTAGCTATAGATCCTAGCTCGCCGTTGAGCGGTGGTGCCCTCCTGGGCGACAGGCTGAGGATGCAGGAGAAGGCCGAGGACCCCGGGGTCTTCATAAGGAGCGTCTCGACTAGGGGGCTTAGGGGTGGCCTGAGCTTAGCGGCGCTTTCAATGGTGGAGGTCCTTGACGCGCTTGGGTATGACAAGGTTATAATCGAGACTGTTGGCGTGGGACAAGCTGAGACTGACATAATGAACGCCGTGCACACCGTTGTTGTTGTGACAATGCCTGGCGTTGGTGACGACATTCAGGCCCTCAAGGCGGGAGTTATGGAGATAGGCAACATATATGTGCTCAACAAGAGCGACCTGCCAGGTGCCCAGGAGGCCTTTGAGTACATATCATTTGCACTTAGCAAGGGTGAGCTTGGACAGCGCACGGGCGACTGGTCTCCCAGGCTAATAAGGGCCAGTGCAGTGATGGGGTCCGGCGTAGAGGACGTGGCCAACGTCATCGATGAGCACATAAGTTATCTCAGGTCTAACGGCCTAGCCTATGAAAAGGTGGCCGCCAGGAGGTTGACGCTTGTCAGGCTTATGGCTGAGCGTATGATAGCTGATAGCGTTGAGAGGGCTCTTCAGGTCAAGATTAATGACTTAAAGGAAAGGGTTGCTAGGGCTGAGGGCATTCTTGAGATATCTGCCGAGCTTGCTGACGCTGCCTGCAAGCTCATGAGCTCGACGAAACCTAAATAAATATGTTTTATAATTATAAATTAGGGAAAACATTGCCGCCGTAAGGTAACAGGGGTCAGGCCCGCTCGGGAGGCCCAGCAAGGGCGCTACCTGTCTGAGGGCTGACAACACTTTCTCCACACAAGGTTGTTGGGAAAGTGCTCAGGGACAGACACGGGCCTGTCAGGGCCTTGGCAGGGACGCGGAGGGCTTGTCCCTCGCTGACGCCAGGCAATGCGTTTAGGCCCTGAAGACAAGAGGAGACGTGAGGGCTGGGGACCTCCTCCCGCCCCCGCGCCCACCTCCGCACCCCCCAGCAAGGCCATGCCCGCGGCCAGCCCTCGCTTTTCTCAAATTTACGAAAAGCCAGGCAGGAGGCAGGCAGCTGGGCCACCATGGAGGAGGTTCCTGCGAACCTCGAACCCCTCGTCTAACATTTCGTAAATTTGCGAAATTCGTTTAAGCGCCAGTCGCCCTCCCAGGTGTAGGCGAGGCAGGGCGGGAGGGGAGGAAGGGGAGGAGAGCCAGGGCCTTAGGATTTGCCCGCGCTGCGGGCAGCCCTACAAGTACCTCGAGAGGAAGAGGGTGGGCAATCACGTCTACTACTACGCCATCCACGTGGACCTTGTGCAGGGCCCGGACGGCAGGGTGGTCAAGAAGCTGAGGAAGTGCTATCTCGGCCCAGACCTCTACACATACGTTACTAAGACCCACAGCGACATCCGCTTGGCCCTCAAGGGGGCCATTGAGGACGGCAGGCAGTTCACCTACATTAAGGACATCCTGAGGACGCTTAAGGAGGACCTCGAGGCTGACAGGGTGAGCCCTGAGCAATATGTCAGCATCGCTGACGGCCTCAACGAGATAAAAGGCATGGTTGAGGACCTCATGAAGGCAGTCGCTGACAAGGAGATAGAGCACCTTCTTGAGCGGCAGAGGGCTGAGGGACCCACCAAGGCGAGCTAGGTGATCTTTTACTGATATTTCTCAATTTTGCGAAAAGCCAAGAGAGGGCGCCAGCCCATGTTCCTCGAGGGCCTTGGAGCCGCTAGAGCTGCTTAAGGTCCCTACTCCCTCAGCCGTCTTGACCTGAGTGCAGCGGAGGATATAGTCGAGGCTTGCGTGGCCCGTGACCTTTGCTATGATTGAGGGGCTCACGCCTTTACTTAGCAGGTGAGTGATGAAGGCGTACCTCAGGCTGTGGGCGTTGAAGCCGTACGCCCTGCGGCAGCACACCTTGACCGCCGCCCTGGGGTTCCTGAGGGCTGAGAGCATTGAACAGGTGGCCTTAAGCAGCTGCCTGCCCCTCAGCTCCTCTGGCAGCACCATCAGCCTCCAGTCATTGCCCCTGCGCTTCTCAACCCTCACGAGGACCTCTCCCTCCCCAGTCTCGCTGAACCCCAGCGTGGCCTCTACGGCCTCCCTTACCCTGCTCCCGTTCCTGAGCTGTACGAGCAGGACAACGTCGTAGGGCTCATTTGTCTTTGTGAGGTGCGAGAGGGTCCGCTGATAAGCGCCCGCGTAGTCCAGGCCTGAGTCCCCATCCCCGCCTTACAGGGCTCAAGAATTCTCCGCCCTGTCGTAACCTTACAATTAAAAAAGTTAAGGGCGATCTAGTTCCCGTGAACTGCCCCGCCCTCACGGGCGGGGCACCCCCACCTCGCGGTGAGGACTTCCTGCCTCCCAGGGCGGCCTCGATCCCCCCTCACCCACAGCGGAGGGTCCATCGGGCGGCGCGGCTCCTTTGACGCCCCGGGCGGAGGGGGGGCTCCGGCGGGGGCGTGC
>Ga0081534_100011_pt1 | contig 100914 bp, 118 predicted proteins | sample MonGeyMetagenome_FD_71019 | JGI IMG/M metagenome (GOLD analysis project Ga0081534, IMG submission 71019) | Hypoxic/sulfidic aquatic microbial communities from Monarch Geyser, Yellowstone National Park, USA - MG (SPAdes) v1 (version 2) | ecosystem: Environmental > Aquatic > Thermal springs > Hot...
TCGTCGATGGAGAACCGGCGGCCATGGTGACCGATTGCTCCCTCGCAGCGCTCCATTCTAGCCGCGCCAGCCCTCATCTGACATAGCTCGGGGAGCGGACCCGGTGTAACTTTGATCGAATATGGTGATGAAGTCGCGGGGGGCCTCACGCACATTATGAGCGCGAACGCCCCCAAATCCGAAGCCCTTACGAACCCGCGGAGGATCGGCGGCGCTGGCGGCCACCTTGGACCAATGCCGCTATCTTGTTCCTGATTGCTGAGAGCAGCCTGCCGTGCCTCTCCTCGTCCTCCGATATCATCCGCAGCAGATCGTGCGCCAGCGCTGAGGGGATGCTGCCCATGGCCTCGACAGCCTTCAAAAATATCTGCGCAGAGTACTCCTCGCCGGCGGCGGACTCGAGGGACAGAAGATCGTCGTAGCCGGCCAGGAGCCCCCTCAAATCGGCCACCCGCTCGGCGGCCTCCATCTCCCTCCCCCATGCGGTCCCCATGAGGCCCTGGCACTCGTCGCGCCGGCAGGCGGCGCCGGACGCCAGCGCCTCGAGGACCCTCGCGTGCTTCTCGCTGTCCGCGGATATGAACGCGAGGGCGGCCCTGATAGCGGGGTCCGCCTCGCCCCTGAGGGCCCTCGCGTAGGCCTCGGCCACGGCCCTCTCCAGCATGGACATGCAGCACAGCACCACGCGGGCGTCGCGCTCCAACAATGTGAGCATGCGCGCAGCCCCCTAAAAGGATTTCCGGCGCATCGGGATCCGGGTCCCATCGATCGGCCCGGCTATGACGCCCGCGCGCCCCGAACCCCTGTCAGCTATCGTCCTCCTCCGCGCTCAGCTCGCCCCTCTGGAAGAGCTCCACCGCCTCCCTGGCGGGGACGCGCGGCGAGCGGTAGACGCCCATCCCCGCCGCCCTGAGGGCCATCATCCTCTCCCCGCCCGACCCGCCGACTATGACCGCGTTGACCCCGCGCTCCCTGAGGGCCGGTATCAGGTCCCTCATGGGCCGCCCGCGCGCCGGATTGGGCATCTCCTCCTCCCCGCCGCCCGCGGTATCCACTATCAGTATCCTCTCCGAATCCGCCGCGCGGTCCGCGACGTACCCGGACCGATCCTCGAAAACCGCCACCCTCCACCTGCCGGACGGCCGCCCGGGCTCCTCGTGTATGGACACCATCAGGAGGTCCGGCATCTCCCTCCTGAGGACCTCCTCCACGCGGTCGGCGAGCGCGTCCGCGTCCCTGACGCTCATCGCGGGCGACGTCTCCAGGTGCATCGTGGCCAGGAGGAACGGGCCCGCCCTCCTCGTCCTCACCTCGTGGACGCCTACCACCCCGGGTATCCCGGAGACCAAGCGCTCTATCCGCGAGGCGGCGCGCTCGTCCGCCGCGTCCAGGAGAGTGAGGATGGAGGATTTGCCGATGCCGTACGCCTGGTAGAGGATGAACGCCGCTATCCCCAGGCCGACAGCGGAGGATATCCACGCCGCGCCCAGGAACTGGCCCGCGACGCCGACGACCACGATGGCGGATATCAGCACGTCCTGGAACGCGTGGGTCGCCTCCGCGCTCAGAGAGCTGAATACGATTCCCTTGGACCTCCTAATGTAGGAGGCCAGCGCGCAGTAGACGGCCGCGGAGGCGAGCTCGACCGCCACGAGGAGCCAGGTATCCCGCATGGCCACTGAGGGCTGATGGATCGAGTCCCACGCTATCTCCAAGGCCGCTGCGCCTATCGCGAAGGCCACCAGGAGCGCCGCCAGGTTCTCCGCCTTGTACTTGCCGAATGGGAACTTGGAGGACGGCCTGCCCCTCGCCAGCCTGAGGCCCACGTAGACCACGAGCGCCGTCAGGGAATCAGCCACCGTGTGGACCCCGTCCGCCTCCACGGCCACGCTCCCCAGGAGGCCCCCCAGGAGCAGCTTGGCGGCCGCGAAAGACAGGTAGACCGCCCCGGCTATGGATGCCGCCCTCATGCCGCCGGAGAAGGCCTCAGCCCACTGCCCCGGGGCCTCCACGGAGCCGCTACGGACGGGCCCGGGATAAGGATTGCCCGCGCGCATCACTTTTCTGTGCAATAGCACAAAAATATATCCCTTGCGCTCGCCCTAGCGGGGGAGGAACACGGCCGTCAGGTACCCCAGGATCAGCGGCGCGATCACTCCCACGGCTATCACGGCGACGGCGCCCAGGACGAGCGATGCCGTGTACCTCCTCCCCACCGTCGGCCCCTCGCCCTTCGCCAGCATGTTCCTAATCACTATAGCGTAGTAGAAGGCGCTTATCCCGCTGTTCACGAGCGCCAGCACCGCGAGCCAGAGCGCGAATCCGGCGGCCGCCATGAACATGTAGAGCTTCCCCCAGAAACCGAGGAACGGCGGAAGCCCCAGCAGGCTGAGCAGCAGGACGGACGACGCGACCGCGGCCGCCGGGCTGCTCGTGATCATCCCCCTGAGGTCCGAGAGCTCCCTGCCCGATTCGCCGGCGAGCGCGAAGAGCGGCACCTTCGCGAACGAGTAGGCTATGGCCTGTATCGCGACCGCGTAGTAGGACATGATGAGCAGTGAGTGATAGGAGGGGCCAGCCCCCGCGAAGTAGGCGGCCGCGGCTATCGCCGTCATTATGTAGCCGACCTGGGCCATGCTGCTGTACGAGAGTATCATCTGGAAATTCCTGCTGCTGAGCGCGGCGATGTTCCCGTAGATCATCGTGAAGGCCGCTATCAGGGCGGCGGTGATCGCTATCGGGAGGCTCAGTGGGCCGGAGGCCTCCACTATCACTATCCTGGCAATTATCGCTATGAAGCCCAGCTTGGCGACCCCCGCGACGAACGAGACCACCCTCCCGTCGGCCCGGCCATACACGTTGGGGAGCCACCAGTGGAACGGGAACAGGCCCAGCTTGAAGCCCAGCGCGGCCAGCGCCGCCACGACCGCGGCCAGCGCCAGCCCGTTGAATCCCAGCGGGCCGGACGCGGACGACGCGCCAGTCGGCTCCAGCGGCATTATGGAGAACGCGGATGCACCCTGGAGCGCCGACATGAGCGCTGCCCACGCGATCACGAAGAGGGTGGCCACCATCCCGACCATCACGTACCTGACGGACGCGGCCCTGCTCCCGGCGTCGTCCGGGAGCGCTATGAACACGTAGCTGGCCACGGAGACCATGAGCCACGTCGCTATCACCACGAGCGCGTCCGTCGCGCCCGCCAGGAAGAAGATGCCGAACAGCACCAGTGGCACCAGGCTGAAGGCCGCGGGGCTGGACGACCACCTGGCGGCGTCGGGGCCCACGGCTATCAGCAGCAGTATCGATGAGACCGCGGCGCCCAGCATTATCAGCGAGCTGAAGGGATCCTGCGCGACCAGCCCGCCATATAGCTTGACGACCCCGCCGAAGCTCAGGTACACGGATATGGTGGATGCTCCCAGGAAGGCCAGCGCGCCCAGGAAGGCCAGCGAGAGGGACGCCCTCCACCGCCTCCCGGCGAGGGGCGCGGCCAGGCCCGTCGCCAGCGTGAGGTAGATCATGGCCTGCATCAGATCCACGAGCGCGGACGCCATCTACAGCACCCCCCAGACCACGAGCACGACAACCGCCAGCGCGCCGATGAACGACATGTACATCGCTATCGTGTAATCGGTGCGCCCCCTGAACGTCCTCCTGAGCAGCGCGGACGACCACCCGGCGAACGACGGCAGGACGCCGTGGTAGAAGACGTCTATCCCGTGGTCCACGACGTGCAGGACCCACGAGAGCCCTATGAACGAGTACACGAACGCGTAGTAGATTATCGAGTTCAGGTACCACCGGTCGAAGAGGAACGAGTGGATCCCGGACAGCAACCTGCTGGACCTGACGGCCGACATGAAGTCGATGCGCCTGAGGTACGCTGCCACGACCAGCAGCATGTCCACGGCCAGGAGCGACGTTATCGCGATGGTCGTCAGGTCGATCGACGGCATGAACACCGGCGTCGTGAGCACCGAGATCGTCTCGCGGACCCCCTGGGCCAGGTACGAGCCCACGATGGGCCAGAACACTCCCAGGAGGAGCGCACCCAGCGCCAGCACCGCGTACGGGATCAGCATGAGCGGGGGCGCCTCGTGGGGCCCGTGCCCGCCCTCGTGCGCGTGCCCGTGGTAAGCCGGGACGTGGAAGACCCTGATCGTCAGCCTCGTCACGTAGGCCACGGTGAAGAAAGCCGTCACGACCGCCACCAGGTACAGCGCCGCGTACCCCGTCTGGGCGACGCTCTCGAGCACCAGCTCCTTCGAGAAGAACCCGCTCAGCGGCGGGATGGCCGCGAGGCTCAGGCCGGAGAGCCACATGGCCACGGCGGTCGCCTTCATGTACTTGGCGTAGTCGCCCATGTCGTCTATGAACCGGCTCTCCGCCACGTGGAGGGCCCACCCGGCTATCAGGAAGAGGGACGCCTTGAACACGGCGTGGCTCATCAGTTGCGCCAGCCCCGCGAAGACCCCCTGGTCCATGGCCGCGAGGGCGGCCTGCCCCTGGGTGACGAGGAGCCCGCCGGCGGCGGCCGCCAGGATCATGTACCCCAGCTGGCTCGCCGTCGAGTATGCCAGTATCAGCTTGAACTCGTTGTTCACGACGGCCATTGTGGCCATCATGAACGCGGTGAGCGCCGCGAGCGCAGCGACGATCCCGAAGTACACCTGGGACTGCGCCTCCGCGGCCAGCCCGGCGGCTATCGCGCCGACGAAGAATATCGGGGCGAACCTGAGGACGAAGTACACGCCAGCCTTCACCATCGTAGCCGCGTGTATGAGGGCGGAGACCGGCGTCGGGCCCGTCATGGCCGTGACGAGCCATTCGTGGAACGGGAACTGCGCGCTCTTCGCCAGCGCCCCGAGCGTGAATATGAACAGGACCGCCGCCAGGACGTCTTTGTTCGCCAGGTAGCCCATCCAAGTCCCGGCCGAGGCCGCGAGGCCGGGGATGCTGAACGTGTGCGCCACCAGGAAGAGCGCGCTGATCCCGACAAGGAATCCGACGTCGCCCAGCCTCGTGAACATGAGCGCCCTCACGCCGCTGTTGCTAGGCTCGAAGTACATGGGGAGCCCGAGGGCCTTCCTCCCGGGCACTCCGACCCACTTGTCCTCCTCGTCCGTGTACCAGTGGCCTATGAGGGCGTAGCTCGCGAGCCCCGTGCCCTCCCACCCGATGAACATCAGGACCAAGTTCTCGGCCGTCACGAGCAGGAGCATCGAGCCGACGAAGAACGTTATGAAGAAGAAGTAGCGCTGGACCCCCCAGTCTCCCTTCATGTACTCCAGGCTGTAGACCGCTATCAGGAAGCTGAGCCAGGAGACTATGACCGCCATTATCGCGCCCAGCCCGTCGAGGTAGCTGCCCACGCCTATCGTGAGGGGCGCCGACCCCACGACGTCTATGCTGACCCAGTTCCACCTGCTGACCGCATCTATCGTCTCGTGGAGGGCCAGCACGTAGTACAGGGCGAACGTGGACACGATGGCCGAAGCCAGGATGCTCAGCACGCTCATCAGGCCGTAGAACCTCTCGCGCCTGACGCCGAGCAACCAGGCTATGGCCATGGCGGCCGCCGCCGCGAAGGGCAGCAGCCATATGGAGGACCACCCGTACCAGGGCGCTGAGACGATCATCTCAAGCCACACCCCCCAGGCCGAGTATCAACTTCAGCCAGCCGGCCACCCCTGACGCCATCGGGTTGACCAATATGAACATGGCGAATCCCGCTATCGCTATAGCCACCATGGACAGCTTGAAGGGGTCCACCGCCTCCCTCAGGCTCCCGAGGTCGCTCCTCGGCTGCCCGTAGAATATCCTCCTCATCGTGACGAACGAGTACGCGGCGGTGACGCCCAGCGCCAGCATCAGGAGCGCCGTCATGCCCACCATGTACCCAAGGCCCTGCATGGCGTACGCCTGCACGGCCCCCAGCACGATGAACAGCTCGCTCCAGAACCCCAGCGCGGGCGGGAGGCCGCTCAGGTTCATGAACCCGAAGAGAGCGAGCGCCGCCACCAGCGGGTACCTCCTCGCGAGGCCGCCCATCTTCCTCATGTCCCTCAGGTTGTGCGCCTCCACTATGAAGACGCCGGCCGTCATGAAGAGGAGGGACTTCCCCACGGCGTGGGACGCGTAGATGAGCATGGAGCCTATGAGGCCGTACTGCGTGAGGGTGGCTATGCCCAGGAGCATGTAGCCCATCTGGCTCACGCTCGAGTACGCCAGGAGCCTCTTGAAGTCCGTCTGCCTGAGGGCGTTGAGGCCCGCGTAGGTTATCGTCAGGAAGGCCAGCCCCATCAGGTACGGCCTCCAGGACTCCATGATCAGCGGGAAGTACTGCACGAGGAACCTGGCCATCGCGTACCCGGCGAGGCCTATCAGGTTGGGCGAAAGGAGGGCGGATATGGGCGTGGGGGCCTCGGCGTGCGCGTAGGGGAGCCACATATGGACCCCGAAGAGCGCCATCTTCACGGCGAGCCCCACGAACATCAGGAGGGCCACGAAGACCGCCATGGATCCCAGGGCGGTCGCGGGCCCCACGGGCACCAGATCCGTCCCGACGAGCTTCAGGTAGTCGAACGCGCCAGTGATCACCCCGTAGTAGAGGGCGCCCGCCAGGAACGTCACCGCCCCGATGTGGGTCCAGACGAAGTAGAGCATGGAGATCCTTAGCCTCTCGCCGTATCCGTAGTACATGATCAGGAGGAACGACGAGATGAGCGTGCCCTCCAGGAACACGTAGAACTCGACGAGGTTCGTGGCGAAAGCGACGCCGAGCATCGTCGCCGCGAACACGTTGTAGAGGAACTGGTAGGTGCCGTAGTCCGGCGGGGTCTCGCCGGCCGAGCGCATCTCCTCTATCCTGTGGTCCATGTACTTCAGGCCGTAGATGGAGACGAACGCCGTGACTATGGACAGGGCCAGCACCACGGGGGCCGAGAGCCCGTCGACGCCCAGGAACATGTGGCCGATCCTGTAGGACGTCAGATCGAACCCGATCGGATCCACCAGGCTCGAGGCGCCGCTGGCGTAGAAGTAGATGACTATGCCCAGCGGTATCAGGAGGGAGAGCGCCGAGGCGTACGAGTAGCCGCGCCTCCACCTGTCGCCGCTCAGCCACGCGGCTATCCCGATAACGATCGGGAGGGCGATCGATATCCAGAATACGGGCACGGACGCGATCATCGCTCGGGCACCTCCTCCAGACTGTCGGAGGACATCGACCGGGACGCGCGGTAGTAGGACAAGAGTATGGCCACCACCACGATTATCTCGGCCGATACCACGGAGATCACGACCACGCCGAAGTACGTGGCCGACGACGCGTTCGCGGAGAGGAGGGGCAGCAGCATCATGAGGAGGCCGTTGAACGCGACCTCGACCGACAGCAGCTGCCTCATCAGGTTCCTGGAATACGTGAGACCATACGCGCCCATCGCCATCACCAATATACCGAACGCGACTATTGCGAGGTCCACGGGGTTCGCGATCATGCCATCACTCCCCCCCGTTCCCCCCGCCCCTTCTGGCCACGCTTATCGCCTCCACGAGCGTGGCCGCCTGGGCTATGACTATGAGCGCCACCACGAGCGCGTAGCGGCTGAGCAGGCCGCCGACCGCGGCCGTCATGCCGACGGGATGGGGCGCCACGTAGAGGCCGTAGATCCCGGCGGAGAGCGCCACGCCGAACCAGAGCGCCGCCGTCAGGACGGCCACGAGAACGCCCACACCCGAGTTCCTCCTCTCATCCCCCCGGAGGCCGAGGAGCGAGACCGTGATGATTATGAACATCACGGCCGCGCCCACGTACACTATGACGAGGAACGCGGACACTATCCCGAGCCCGAGTATTGCCAGCTCCGCGGCGACCATCGATCCCAGGATCGCCAGGGCCGAGCTGGCGTAGACGAGGTCCTTGGACCTTATCACATAGTACGCGGCCACGAGCGAAGCCAGGCCTATCACTATGGCCCACACGGCGGTCCAGCTGATCATGATCCTCCCTCCTGTGATTTGGACTGGGTATCCTGTGTACCGGTATCCTCGGTGTGCTGGGCCTTCCCCTGGGCGCGCTCGGGCTTCTGGGCCTGCTCGGCAGGCTTGGGCTGTTCAGCCGGCTGCTCGGCCGCCGCTGGCTGAGTCGGCTGGGATGTGGTCCGTTGAGCGGCAGTCGGTTGAGCCTGAGGTTGAGATGGGGCCGGCTGCTGAGCAGGTTGAGATGGAGCGGTAGATTGTGCGGGAGCCTGTTGCTCGGCGGGCTTCTGCGCCTGGGGCTGAGCCTGAGATGGAGCGGGAGCGGGAGCGGCCGCCGGTTTGGCCTGCTGGGCCGGGGCGGGAGTGGATGGAGCCTGCTTCTGCGGCTGCTGAGCCGGGGCGGGCTGTGCCTGCTTCTCCTCGGCCTTCACCTTCACGAGGCCGCGCCTCTCATCGAACACGTACCTCACGGGGATGCCCTCCCTCGCGGTCGCGTAATCGGGCTCCCTCTGGAACTCGTCCAACGTCAGTACCAGCTCCTGCATGCTGTGGTATACTATGTCGTGGTAGGGCACGTGGTAGAGGGCCTCCGTCGGGCATATATCGACGCAGTACCCGCAGAAGACGCACCTGTTGTAGTTTATGACTGGGTACTTCTTCCTGGCCCTCTCGCCCTCCTTCTGGGGCAGGAATATCATGCGCATGGCCCTCGTGGGGCATATCCTGGCGCAGGACCCGCAGCCGATGCACTTATCGTAGATTAATACTATGAACCCACGGTATCCGGTGTCGAGCTTTATGTACTCGTGCGGGTACATCAGGGTGAACCTGTTGGGATCCAGGAAGTACTTGACGCCCAGCAGCAGGGCTTCCAGGTTCCCCGCTACTACCCTCCCCAGGATGCCCCTCTTGGGGACCTCCCTGATCTCAGGCCTAGCCGGCAACTGCCATCACCCCGAGGTGCGCGTAAACGTGGAAGTACGCCTCTGCGAGCCCCACGCCGAAGGCGGCCATCGCGAGCGGGATCAGGATCTCCCAGGCCACGCCGAGGGCCTGGTCTATCCTATACCTGCCGTAGACCGCCCTCAGGAAGCTCATGACCGCCATTATAACCAGGGCCTTGGCTGAAACTATGAGGCTGGGCACCAGATATCCCAGGACGAACCCTGTCCCGGGCACGTAGGGGGCCCAGCCGCCCAGGAACACCAGCGCCATGAGGACCGAGAAGACCCACCGCTTGATGTAGGCCGCGCCCATGTCCAGCCCGTACATGAGGCCAGAGTACTCCGTGTAGGGGCCGGCCACTATCTCGGACTCGGCATCCGGTATCTCGAAGGGGAAGCCGCTCGTCGTCATGAGCGTGGCTATGAACGCCGCGAGGAACGCGGGGGGATTGAGCAGACCGTACCAGAGCCCGCCGGACTGCGCCTCGACTATGTCGACCAAGTTGAAGGTCGACATGGACGCCGCCACGGACAGCATCGAGAGCACCGCCACGAGCTCGTAGGCGGTCACTATGAACGACTCCCTGACGCCGCCTATGAGCGAGAACTTGTTGTTGCTCGCCCATGCCATCACGATTACGAAGATCGGCGACAGCGTGGTCAGCGCCACCGCCACCAGGAGGCTGTAGTCCATGGGTATCGGCCAGAACGCCGGGTTCGAGGTGAGCGGGATCGCGTTGAGCGGCATGAGCGACAGTATCACCGCGGCGACCGGCGCCGCGAAGTATATAGCAGCGTCCACGGTGCGCGGCACTATTATCTCCTGGAACGAGTAGCGGATCAGGTCCGCTATCAGCTGGGTGGCGCCGCCGGTGCGGGGGCTGATCTCGTACGGCCCGTACCTCATCTGCACCCTGGCCGCCGCCTTCCTCTCGAACCAGATAATGAAGATCGCGACCACCAGCGCCGCTATCAGCCCCGGGATTATTATGAACTGGTAGACCGGGGGATAGAAAATCAGGTACCTGAGGAAATCGTGCCATATGACGTAAGCGGTCACCATCTCCACCACCTCACCTGTCCCACTCCGGCGGGAAGTAGTCGAAGCTGCCGTAGATCGCGGGCAGGTCCGCCAGCCTGTGCCCGGGCATCGCGTACTTGAAAGCTATCACGTTCCTGAACGATCCGGACACGACCCTCACCCTGTACGGGGTGTCCTTCCCGTCGCTCTCCACGTAGTACGTGATCTCGCCCCGCCCGGACTCGACCCTGGCGAACGACCTGCCGGCCGGGACCCTGAGCGACGCGTAGAGGGGTATCATCTTCACGCGATACTTGCCAGCGTAGGGCACGGCGCCCGCGTAGACCTGCTTGTAGATCGGGGGCGCGGTCTTCCAGAACTTCTCGTGTATGAAGCCCTCGCGCGGGTGCTTCTCGAGCCAGTCGACCGCCTGCTCCATTATCGAGAGGCTCTGCCTTATCTCGTCCACCCTCTGCCAGGCCCTGGCGAGCGAGTCGCCCTCCTCGTACACCGGGATCTCGAAGTCCACCCTGTCGTACGCCTCGTAGGGCTCCGCCAGCCTCACGTCGTACTTGACGCCGCTCGCCCTCACGTTCGGGCCGGCGAGGCCCATCTCCACAGCCCTCCCCTTGGGTATGACGCCGACGCCCTCCAGCCTGCTCCTTATGTTCGGGTTGTTGAGGAATATCTTCGCGTACTCATCCAGCCTCCTCCTCATGTAGGCCGTGGCCTTCCTCACGTGCTTGCCGAAGTCGTCCGGCATGTCCCTGCGCACGCCCCCGAACATCGGGTAGCTGTGGGTCAGCCTCGCGCCGGTGAGCTTCTCCGCCAGCTCGACGAATATCTCCCTGTCCCCGAACGCCCACATGTAGAGGGTCGAGTGGCCCAGGAAGACCCCGAATATCCCGAATCCGTACAGGTGGCTCGCCACCCTGTTTATCTCGCACAGGAGGGTCCTCAGGTACTTGGCCCTCTCCGGGGGATCCACGTCGAGGAGCTTCTCGACCGCCTCGACGTAGGGGAGGGTCACGTTGCACGCGTCGAGTATCGCCATCCTCTCGAAGAGCGGGATGTTCTTCATCCAGTCCCTCCCCTCCGAGAGCTTCTCCATCGTCCTGTGCACGAACCCTATGTCGGGGTCGACCTCCACCATGACGTCGCCCTCGACCCTCACGATTATCCTCATGTGGCCCGAACCGGGGTGCGCCGGGCCTATGTAGACCTCGTACAGGTTCCTCTCCAGCTGGCGGACCTCCATCCCGGGGAGCGCGACTGCCCCGCTCGCCTCGGCCATCTCACACCCACCTCTTGGTGCTCGTGTACTCCTCAAATGTCAACTTCAGGTAGTCGTCCTCCTCGACCACCTTGAAGTCCTTCCTCAGGATTTTCTGCGCTGCCAGGTCCGGGGTGAGCAGCAGGGGCCTGAGGTCCGGGTGCCCATCGAACCTCACCCCGAAGTACTCGTACACCTCCCTCTCCTGGAACTCGGCGCTGAGCCAGACGCCCGCGAGGCTCGGGACGACCGGATCGTCCCTGTCCACGTAGGTGGCCAGCCCCACGACGTACCTGGCTAGCTCCTCGTCCAGCATGCTGGATACGTGGTAGATCACCTTGATCTGCTTCTTGGCCGGGTAGTCCACGGCGGTGACCGACTTCACGTGATCGAACCCTGCCTCCTTCAACCTCCTTGCGGCGTCCACGAGCCTCCCGGGATCGACCTGCAGCTCGAGGTAGCCCTTCAGCTGCTCCACGCTGATGCCCTCGCCCAGCGCCGACTTCAGCCTGTCAACTATACCTTGCGCTGAGGTCGACATCCTCCCCCCTCCACCCGCACAGGTCCTCCTTGGGGATCAGGCCCTCCATGTCCGGGCGCCGCCCCTCGGCCAGCCAGTTGGACGCGATCCCCTCCTCCCTTATCTTCCTCTGCAGCTCGACTATTGCGCGCGCCACCGCCTCCGGCCTCGGGGGGCAGCCGGGTATGTACACGTCTATGGGTATCACCTGCCAGGGCCTGACTATGTTATAGCTATTGTAGAACAGGCCGCCATCGAGCGCGCAGACGCCCATCGCTATCGCGAACTTCGGGTAAGGCATCTGCTCCCACGTGACCCTGAGGGAGCACGCCATCTTCCTCGTGACGGTGCCCTCGACTATTATCAGATTGGTCTGCCTGGGGGAGACCCAGGGCAGCGACCCGTAGCGCTCGTTATCGAACCTGGGTCCCCAGGCGGCGCCTATCTCGCACCCGCAGCAGCTGGTCATGAGGTGTACGGGCCACAGGCTGAACGCCGTCGCCCAGTTGATCATCGAGGGGAGGGGGCCCCTCTTGAGTATTGACCGGGCGCGCCTCGCCATCTCATCCAAGTCCGCGATCCACAAGTTCTCCATCGAGGACGCCGCCGGGCGCGCCCCGCCGCCGGATTCACGATCGGGCAGCCCCACCACCCCCTAGAGCCCCCAGGCCGACACGCGCTTCGCCTCCCTCAGGCCGTAGGCCAGCAGGGGAGCGTATGCGGCGATCATTATCAGGTAGAGCTCGAGGACCCTGCCCACGAGTGCCCCGGGCGCGGCCGCGGCGAACGCTATCAGGACGACGGCGGGCTCCAGGGACATGAAGGCTATCAGGTAGCCCAGGTACTGGAAGCCGATCCTGCCCTTGCCGACCCCCTTGGGCGGGTTGGAGGACTCGAATGGCACCTCCCTGTACTTCTCGGCGGACGATATCCCGCGATCCTGCTCCAGGAGCCTCCTCAGCAGGAGGAGGGCAGCCACTAGGACTGCCAGCATGAACGCGGGGACGACGACCATCGAGTTCGCGGAGAGCACGGAAGGGCTGAAGGCGAGTGAGGCGGCCGCCGCAGGCTCCACGGCCGGCGCTCCCCCGGTGGTCTATTTATAGATAACCTCTACGGATCCTCCGATGCCTGTTATCTGCTTCGCGGGCACCGCGGCTGGCCGGGGCGATCAATTCCGCGCGACCATGGGAGTCCCTCGGACGCCGGGGGCCAACCTTTTATCGCGGACCGCTCCGCTTCGGGGCGTGCCGGGCCTGGAGGAGTTCGTGTCGGCGCTCACGAGGTACCGCTCGCTCATGCTGGACGAGCCGGACCTGGAGAGGGCGAGCAGCATAGAGGCCGAGCAGCTGCGCGTCATGGAGGAGGTCCGCGACCGCGTGGACGATTCGGCGCCGCTCGACGAGGTCCTGGAGAGGCTGAGGGCTGAGGGCGCGATGGGGAAGATCGTGGAGGAGGTGGCCGAGGGGCTGGGCGTGAGGATGGAGGTGAGCGGGGATGAGGCGTATCGCAGCGTTGAGGAGGATGGCCTGGAGGGGGCCGGCGCGATGCCGGTCCTCATAGCGCTGCAGGCGGTGGCCAGGGCCTACGCGGAGAGGTATCAGGCCAGGAAAGGCCGCCTCCGGCGCGAGGGAGCCACCTGCCCGCTGTGCGGGACGGAGAGCGGGACCATGGTGAAGGAGGGCGACCGGTACTACATGGTGTGCCCGCTGTGCGGCTACGAGTGGCTGGTGTCGGAGGGCGCGCCGGCGTGCCCCCGCTGCGGCGAGAGGGAGAGGCTGGGCGTGTACACGGACAGGATGGGGATCCTGGGGCTGGGCGCGTGCCAGGGATGCGGCAACGTCTGGCACCTGATACTAGGCGAGGTCGACGCGCCCCAGATACTGTTGCCGCTCATAGCGATGGGAGCGGAGAGGTTCAGGAGGGCCCTGCCCGACGCGGGGAGGCCGGGATCAGAGGATGGATAGCAATATGCCGGTCAGCCCGCCCCCGAAGACGAGCGCGGCCATCGCCCAGTAGGTGGCCACCTCCCAGCGCCTGAAGCAGTGCCCGCCCATCACCTCGGGATCGGATATCAGCCTCCCGAGGAAGTATAGCGAGGGCAGTATCACCAACGAGTAGGCGGCCATCAGGTCCAGCATAAGTCCCACGAGGTCCGCCGAGATCGAGGACACGACGACGGCGGCCAGGCCCATGACGGCATAGTATGAGAGCGCCAGGGCCCCGGAGTCGGATCCCACGGCGTCCAGGAAGCCCCAGCCGGAGCCCATCGACGCCACCGCGAGGGCCAGGAACCCGGCCGCCATGAACCCCACCCCCACCACCAGGGACGAGCCGGGCCCCAGCGGGCGCACCAGCGACGCTATCTCGGACAGCGTTATCTGGAGCCCGGATCCGCCGTAGAGCGCCCTGAGCCCGTGCCCGTCTATGACTGTTATGGCCATCAGCGCCTCCGAGACCGCAGCGCCGATCAGCGTCTCCAGCCTCTCGGCAGAGAGATCGCCCCTCCCAAGGCCCTTCTTGGCATCGGCGCCCGAGTGGAAGAACAGCATCCAGGGCATTATGACGGCGCCTATGCTCGCAGCAAGGAGGAATCCGTATCCGGGATTCAAGTAGGGCTGGATGGGGTTCAGCCCCTCCCACAATAGAGCGCGCGCATCGATGGGGAAAGATGCTAGGGATGCCACTATTGCCACCACCAGGACCATGCTCACGGGCAGGAGCACCGCCTCGGCCACCCTGTACCTCCCGGTGCCCACGAGGATTAGGTAGAGCGCGAAGGACGCTGCCAGCACCGGAGCCGGGGGCAGCCCCAGTAGGCGGGCGCCGAGGGCTATGCCGGCGAACTCCACAACGTATGTCATGAAGTCGGTGAGCGCCATTGGCAGCGCGGCGAGGGTCGCCGCCCTGGCCCCGTACCTGTTCCTCACGGCCCTGCCCAAGCCCATGCCGGACACCGTGCCGAGCCTGCCCGCCGCGTCCTGCACGAAGAATAGGGGCACGGTGAGGATCAGCATGACGAACACCATGCGATATCCCCAGGACGCGCCGTCCTGCAGGCCCGTGACTATCGATGCCACATCCACGTCGGCGATCATGACGAGCCAGGCGGGACCGAACGTGCTGGCGAGCCTGCCCAGGTCCTTGGCGTTCAATCGCCTCAGTGTGGAGCGGCTCGCGCTGCACCATTAATAAGGTTTCCCTAACATCGGATCGGCCCCGATGCGTCCGATCGCGAGGAACGCCGCCCGGGCGCGCGGCCCTGGGGGGCGGGCCCGGCAAGCACCTTATAAATGCGCGCGGGCGCCGCCCCGGCATGAAGCTGCTCAACTACGAGCTGGAGGGCAGGATGGGCCTGGCGGCCCTCATAGGAGGATCGTACTACGACGTGGGATCCTGGGCCAGGGCCGCGGGCTCGGATCTGGCTAGCGAGGTCCCCCTGACCCTGGACCGCGCGCTCGCCAGGGGGGCCCTGGGGCTCCTCGCGCGCCGCGAGGACGAGATAGCCAGGCTCGGGGAGCCCCTCCCGGAGCCCAGGAAGCTGCCCACCGTGATCTCGCCGGAGAAGATACTGATGGTCGCGGTGAACTACGCCGCCCACGGCAGCGAGCTGCACTCCGCCCAGCCGGGCGAGCCGTACTTCTTCGCGAAGTTCAGGAACGCGCTGGTGGGCGATGGGGGGCACATCTACATACCCAGGTCCTCGAGGAAGGTGGATTGGGAGGTCGAGCTGGCCGTGATAATCGGAAATAAGTGCAAGTATGTGAGCGCGGGCGACGCGCTGAAGTGCGTCGCCGGCTACACTATAGCGGTCGACGTGAGCTTCCGCGACCTGCAGTACGGGCACTCGGCGAGGGGATACGGGCCCAACTGGATAAAGGGGAAGGCGCTGGATCACTCGCTGCCCCTCGGGCCATGGCTGGTGACGGCGGATGAGTTCGGGGATCCCCACGACGTCGACCTCAGGCTCTACGTGAACGGGGAGCTGAAGCAGAACGGGAACACGCGCGATATGATCTTCCCGGTGGAGAGGCTGATAGAGTATATATCAGATGGCATCACGTTGGAGCCGGGCGACGTGATCTCGACCGGGACGCCGCCGGGCGTCGGGGCGGGGACTGACGGCCCCTACCTGAAGCCTGGCGACGTGGTGGTCTCGGAGATTGAGCGCATAGGGCGCATGGAGAATCGCGTGTACATGGACCCGTTGCTGGGCCGACGCGCCCGAGGGGCTCGCTCAGAACGGGAGCAGGCCGTACTTGGCCAGGTCCTTGGAGATGGAGTCCACGTAGGACTTGAGGCTTGCCAGTATCGTGTGGCACGTTATGACGCCGACGACGCTCCCCTTATCCGTCACGAGCACGCGCCTTATCCCCCTCTTGGACATGAGCTCGGCGACGTCGGAGAGCTCCTCCCCCGCGTCGATCGACACTATTCCGCGCGTCATTATCTCCTCCACCTTTGTCCTCGCCGGGTCCAGCTTCTTGGCCAGGAGCCTGCTCACGATGTCCCACTCCGTCACTATGCCCACGTTCTCGCCGGCGGCGTTCCTCACGACCGCGAATCCACGCCCGTTACTCGCCATCAGGTCCACGAGCTCCTCGCAGGAGGCGCCCGGCTCGATGAACAGTATCCGGCGCTCCATGACGTCCCTCGCGTAGAGCGTCACGGGTGCGAACCGCCACGGCTTACATATAATAATTTCCCGCGCGCGTTCCGCGGGTCGACTCGGCCCGCGGCCGCCCGAATTTCCCTGCTTGATTGCACGGGGGCGGCGCCCAGCGCCCACCGATCGCGGAGTCGGGGCCGTCGGGCTCGGGTCCGGGAATCGCGCCGAGGCCGGGACACGTAGAACCTGGTGCCCCCGTATTCCACCACGCTGAGCTCGCCCGATTCCTGCATCCCGCGCAGCACCTCATAGCCCGCGCCGTCATCCCTCAGTATCTGGGCGACCGCGCCCTCCCCGAGGGGATGGACCCTCGCCGCCGAGAGTATGTCCAACCTGGCGTCGCCCGTGTGGCCGAAGGAGCCGCGCTCGGGGAAGTCGAGTGGGAGGGCGCGGTCGCCCAGCACCTCGCGGAACTTCGTGAGGAAGTAGATGACGACGCCGCGGTCAGGGGGGCCGGCCCACGGCTCCGCGGGCGGGCGCGTCGGCAGCGCCACGTAGGCCTGCCTGAGGCCACGCACGCCCGAGAGGAACGCGGCTATGCGATCCGCCTCGTCCCCGTAGTCCACGCCGGAGACCAGCATCGTCTCCGAAGCCAGGTGGCCCCTGAACCCTTCGGAGAACTCGACTATCCCTGAGAGCACCCTCTGGAGGGACAGCGCGTGGCTGGGCCTGTCCACGAAGCGCCAGATCCGCTCGCTCACCGCGTCCACCTTGAAGGACACGTAGTCCGCGCCTGAGAGGTCGCCCCTGACCGATTCGTCCCACATCAGGGACGAGTTCGTTATCACTGCCACCCTGACGCCCAGCGACTTTATCATGTCAATCTCCCTCCCCAGGCTCGCGTCAAGGGTCGGCTCGCCGTCGGGCACGAACGTCACGTAGTCGACCCTCTCGCCCCTCGAGGCCAGGAGCTCCAGCCTGCGCCTCACGGATTCGTAGACGGCCTCCGGCTCGTAGAATTTCCTCCTAGTGATATCGAGGCGCGAGCTCCTCCCGACCTGGCAGTAGATACAGTTGTAGGTGCAGTGCTTGGGCGGTATGTTGTTGACGCCCAGGCTCGCCCCTAGCCTCCTCGAAGGTATGGGTCCAAATGCTATCTCCGGCGCGGCGCTCACGCCCGGTGTGCGGCTCGCATCGCTCAATTTTAAACCCGACTGGGGTTTCCGACGCGCCCGCGCATCGGCCGCCGCGGGTCCCGCACCGGCTCACCGTGGAATAGGCGCGCTGATGGTACACGAGGGGGCAGTCGTCCGGCGCGGGCGCTTCGCCGCCCACGACCTCGCCCAATATTATGTCGTGGTCGCCGCCGGCGCATATGGAGTACCTCCTGAGGGCCAGGTACCCTATGGATCCCTCTATGACGGGCCCCCACTCGGTCTCGCGATATCCCACCGCCTCGAGCTTGGCCCTGCCCTCCCCGGGCTCCGCGAGGATGGCCGACGCGCGCTCCGCGCCGGCGCCGAGCATGGACACCACTATGTGATCGGCGGAGATCAGCAGCGGGTGATGCCTAGAGTCCCTCCCGATCGAGACCAGCATCAGGGGCGGCCTCAGGGACACGCTGGTCACGCTGGTCGCTGTGAGCGCGGCGTAGGCGGATCCCACGCGCGCGGTGACCGCGTAGACCTGCTGCGCGGCCCCCCTCATGAATGCCTTGAGGAGCTCCTCCACGAACCGCTGGGGGTGCTATCCCGGGATTTAAGATCGATGCCGCGCAATGGGCGATCGCCTAATCGCTGCGAGCGCCCGCATCGATGAGGGATTTAGGACGTTCGTCAGCCCTGGGCTGAGGAGCCCGCTTCGGCCTCCCGGGACAGGAAGCCGGGGAACAGGACCTCAACCTCCCTCTCGAAGCTCTCCCTGGAGTCCGATGCGTGGATGACGTTGTCGGTCAGGCCCAGCCCCAAGTCCCCCCTTATTGTCCCCGGAGGGGCGGAGGCCGAGTCCGTGGGGCCCACCATTGCCCTCACGGCGCTGATAGCATTCCTCCCCTCCAGGACCGCGGCCACTACGGGGCCGGAGGTTATGAAAGATATCAGGCTCTCGAAGAACTCCTTGCCCGCATGCGGCCTGTAGAAGTCCTCCGCCTGACTCCTTCCCAGCTTCAGAAGCCGGAGCTCCAGGATCCTGAAGCCCCTGCGCTCGAACCGGGACAATATCTCCCCGACGAGCCCCCTGGAGACGGCGTCCGGCTTCACGACTATGAGCGTGCGCTCGAGCCCGCGCCCGGATCCGCCGGATCCGTCAGCCAAGCGAGCCACCCTTCACGCGCTTTGCGGTCCACTTGAGCTTCCTGGGATCCCGGCGCAGCTCCAGCATATTCTTCCTGCACTTAGCGGAGCAGAACCAGAGCACGCTGCCGTTGTTCCTCACGTACATAATGCCGCGCCCGGGCCTCACCTCGCGGCCGCAGAAAGCGCACCTGTGGACCTGAATCTGGGAGCTCGTGAGGCATCACCTCGCTTTATCTTCCTGGCCTCCCTCTCGGTCTCCCTGAGCATTAGCACGTCCCCGAGCCTTACGGGACCCCTCACGTTCCTAGTCAGTATCCTGCCCTTGTCCGGCCCCTCGAGGATCCTGACCCTCACCTGGATGACCTCGCCCGCGACGCCAGTCCTGCCCACTATCTGGATCACCTCGGCGGGCGTGAGCTTCTCCTCGGGCAGCTTGCTCAACCGGCGTCGTCCCCCTCAGGAGACCACTTTCTTGAGCCCCTCCAGCACCTGATCCAAGAGCTGCTTGGCCTCGCCGGGATCCACTATGGCGGCGCTGGCCGCCGACACCTCGATCCCGGCGGCCTTCCCCAGCTCCTCCTTGCTGGGGACGTAGAGGTAAGGGGTCCTGCGCTCCTCGCAAAGCAGGGGGAGGTGGGCCACCACCTCCGGCGGCTCCACGTCCTCCGCTATCAGGACCAGCCTCGCCTGGCCGCGCTCCACGGCCTTGGTCACCTCGTTGACGCCCCTCCTGACCTTGCCGGACATCCTGGCCTGCTTCAGGGCCTCCAGCGCGGTCTCCACAAGCTCCTTCGGCGTGTCGAACCTCACATAGCTCGGCTTGCTCCTCGTCGACGAGCTCATCGGCGCCACCACTTGGATTCCGGCCTTCTTAAATAGGTATCGGCCATGAAGGGCGCGCGACCGCCGAGAGTCGTTTTTAAACACCCCCCACAGCGGACCGGGGCGTGAGGGCAGTGGTCCTGGGGGGCGGAATAGCCGGCACGTTCGCGGCACTCTTCCTCAGGGAGGCGGGGTTCGAGGTCGTGGGCATCGGGGGGGAGCTAGCCTACCCGCTGGCGTCGCTGGTGCTGACCCAGTCGATGCCGTTCCGAGAGGACGCGGAGCTGGCCCGCAGGAGCCTCGAAATATATCGGAGGTTCGCGGAGCCCAAGGAGGTCGTGTCCATAGACATACTCCCTGAGTGGATGGACCTGTCGGGCCTCGAGGCGCCGCACGAGATCGTGGACAGCGTGAAGGGCCTGCGGCTGGACAGCGGGGAGCTGGCGCTGATAACCCGCGATCACCTAGTGCCGGTGAGGGGCGTTGTGTCTCACCTGCGCAGGCAGCTCGGATTCACCAGCTCCCGCGGCTCCCTGAGGATCGAGGGCGGGAGGGCGCACGCGGTGGTGGACGGCGAGAGGGTCGAGGGCGACGTCGTGGTCCTGGCGGCCGGCCACATGAACAGCGCGATAGCGAGGGATGCTGGCATCACGCTCCCGCTGGAGCCCTACGAGTGCTACGCGGCATTGTACGTGGTCGGGAGGCCGCTGTGGAGGTACAGCATAGGGGACCACGTCCTCGGCTGGTACGGGAGGCCGGCCGTCCCACCGCTCTACGCGGCCGGAGATGGGTGCGGGCGGCGCGGGCGGGGGCCCCCGCCCGGCTACGCGCGGCGGATCGCCGGCCTGATGAGGAGGAGGGGTCTGCGCGCCCTCCCGCTGCGCACGAAGGTGGGCCTTTGTGAGGTGGGGCCGCACGGCGGCCCGCTCTACGGGAGACACCCGGGCGCCGATAACCTCTACGTGTTGGGGGGCCTCGATGGCTACGGGAGCATGGTCGGGCCGGCGCTCGCGGAGCGCCTGGCTAAGCTTGTGGCAGGCGAAGGCTCGGACGACGCTTTCAGGCTGGAGAGGTACCTCGGCGCTCCGCCGTTCGACCCGTGCGAGGTGGCGGAGCGCCACGACTGGGGCGCCGTCATGCTCCGCGGCCAGCGGGAGCCTCGCTGGGACGTGTAGTAGAGCACGAGGGACCCGTCGGGGTCCACGGAGTCCAGCCTGGCGAAGAACTCGCGCTCGAGCTGAACTATGGTCCCCGGCCTCTCATGGGATAGGGCGGATTCCGCCAGCCCGGCCCTCCTGCTGGCGTCGTCCATCACCACGAGGATGCGGATCGAGTGCCGCGGATGCACCCAGTGCACGAACGCCGCCCGGGCAGACCTGGCCTCCTCGACGCCGCCCGGCAGGAACTCCGCCTCCAGTCCAGCCGGCGAAGCCGCGGCCACCCTCGCGTTCAGGAGCCCCATCATGCGGATGACCGATCCGGGGCGGGCCGAGGCTGCGTCGGACCTCTCTATGAGCAGCCTGAGCTCGCCGCCCTCGGGGGCGAGCGAGTAACTTCTCCTGCCCATGCCCGGATTCTGCGGGTGCTTGGGCATCTCGGCGCGGAGCTCCCCGGGCACGCCGGAGATCCTGACCTCCACGGGGTCGAGCACCGCGAAGTACCTGGGCGCGATGGGGTCGATGAGCTTCCTGTTGATCGCTAGTAGCACGCCCCAGCTGACGGTCGCATCGGACGGCTTGATGCCCACCGAGTATATCAGCTGCCTGATGGCGTCGGGGAGCACGCCCCTCCTCCTCAGCGCCCTCAGCGTTGCTAGGCGCGGGTCATCGTAGCCGGTGTACCTGCCCTCCCTTATCCCGCGCTCCACCTCGCTCTTGCTCAGGACTCCCCCCTCGATCATGAGCCTCCCGTAGTGTATGGCCACCGGGTATGTCCACCCGAAGCGCGCGTACACGTACCTCTGCTTCTCCGCGTTTGTCGAGTGCTCCTGCCCCCTGAATATGTGGGTGACGCCCATCTCGTGATCATCCACGGCGGATGCCCAATTGTAGAGGGGCCACACGCGGTATCTGGATCCCACCACGGGGTGCGGGTGCCTCCCCGTGTCCACTATCCTGAAGGCCGGCCAATCCCTCACGGCCGGGTTCGGATGGCTCAGATCGGTCTTCACGCGGAGCACCGCCTCGCCCTCCCCGTATTCCCCGTTGAGCATCCTCCTCCACCTCTCGAGGTGCACCTCGGGCGGCAGGTCCCTGTCGGGGCAGGGCCTCGAGGACCTGACCAGCCTCCTGAACTCCTCGGGGGGGCACGTGTCGACGTAAGCCCCGCCCATCATGATCAGAGCCTCAGCGTACCGGTAATAGATCTCCAAGCGCTCGCTCTGCCTGTGCACCTCGTCCGGCTCGCATCCGAGCCACCGCAGGTCCTCGAGCACCGCGTCATACAGATCCAGCCTCGACTTCTTTATCCTGGGATCCGTGTCGTCGAACCTGAGGATGAACTTCCCGCCGTAGGCGCGGGCGTAGTCGTGAGACAGCACCGCGGCACGGGCTGACCCCACGTGCAGGACGCTGTCGGGGTTCGGCGCGAACCTCGTGACCACGCGGCCGGGCTCCGCCCCGGGCAGGGGGGGAAGGGCCCTCCTGGGCTCCTCGGCGCGCTCGCGCCCCTCCAAGGCCCCCGGTGCGATCGACTCCAGCTCGCGCGCCTGCTCGTCCGGGGGCATCGATGAGACCTCGCTGCAGATCCTCCCAACCAGCGCGACGAGCTCCCTGGCGCGGGGACGCAGGTCGGGGCGCTCGGCGAGGACCTTCCCGAGGACGGCGCCCGGATCCGCCCTGCCGCCGTGACGCAAGGCGTTCGCAAGCGCGTGCTTGCGGACGAGCAGCTCGAGCCCCTCGTCCCCGGGTGCGGCCCCGGCTGATCCGCCCTCGGACATCCGGACACCCGTCAGTAGTTCCTGGCGACCACGAACTCGGCGAACGACCGCAGGAGCTCCCGCGGCTCGCCCTCGGGGAAGCGGGACAGGTGCCCGATGGATTTGGCGACGTGGGACTCGGCGATCCTGCGGACCTCCTCCTCCACGCCGGACTCCCTGATGGCCTCGACCAGCTCCTTCAGCTGGCGCTCATCGACGGAGCCGCTGCCCCAGAGCCTCCTCAGGAGCTCGGACTCCTCGCGGGGCAGGCGCTCGAGCGCCAGCGCTATCGGGAGGGTCTTCTTGCCCTCGCGCACGTCGCTCCCGACGGGCTTGCCGGTGACGGCCGGATCGCCCACGAGGCCCAGCAGGTCGTCCACCAGCTGGAAGGCTATCCCCAAGTTGTCCGCGAACCCCCTCGCGTCCTCCAGGTACTCGTAGCGCGATGATGCGATCACGCCCAGCTCGGCCGATGCCACGAAGAGCGAGGAGGTCTTGGCCCTCACCAGCCTGTAGTAGTCATCGGCGCTGAACTCGCCCCCCTTGGAGAGCTGGTAGTCCAGGGTCTGGCCCTCGCAGAGAACTATCGTGGCCCTGGTGATGGACTCCACGGCCCTCCTGAGGGCCTCCGGATCCCTCCTGAGGGCCTCGGACTCGAGGAGCGCCATGTAGGACTTCGCAAACAGCGCGTCGCCCGCCAGTATCGCCATCGGCTCGCCGTACACGCGGTGCACCGTGGGGATCCCGCGCCTGAAGTCGTCCCTGTCCATTATGTCGTCGTGCACGAGCGTGAAGTTGTGTATCAGCTCCACCGAGGCGGCGGCCGGGAGCACGTCGCGGTCCTCGCCCCCGAACATCCTGTAGAACTCGACCACGACGAATGGGCGCAGCCTCTTGCCGCCGCCCCCTATGAGGTGGTAGGCGGCCTCGTAGAGGAGCTTGGGCTCCCCCCTCAGTATTGACTCGAGGTAGGAGTTGACCTCCGAGGCGACCCTGCTGAGCTCGGCCTTCAGGTCGACCAGCCCTCATCACCCCGGCGAACCTGACCCAGTCGGCCAGCTCCCCTGTGAGCACGTACCTGGCGCGGGACAGCTCCCTCACGGAGCCGGAGCCCGTCAGGAACATCGCCAGCCTCAGCTCGGCGGCCATCGCGCTCACTAGGGACCTGAGGGCGTCGCGCCCTCCCCTCACGAGGGACCTGAGGGCGGGGAGCGCCAGCGCTGCAGCGTCGGCGCCTATCGCTATGGACTTAGCGACGTCCAGGCCGCTCCTTATTCCGCCGGACGCTATTATGACCCCCTTGGTCGCGGAGCGCGCCTCTATTATCGAGGCGGCGGTCGGTATCCCCCAGTCCCTGAAGGCGTCCCCCAACCTCGCCCTCCTCTCGTCCCCGGACCTCGAGGCCCTTATCGACTCTATCCTAGCCCAGCTCGTGCCGCCGACGCCCGCCACGTTGAACCCCTTGACGCCTATCGAGTCCAGCAGCGCCACCACCTCCATCGAGAGCCCGGAGCCGACCTCCTTGACGATGACCGGGACCCCGACCTTCTCCACGACCTCCGCTATCCTGTCCAGGAGCCCCCTGTACTTCGGGTCCCCCTCGGGCTGGATCGCCTCCTGGAGCGGGTTCAGGTGTATCGCGAGCGCGTCCGCCCTGACCATGTCGACGCATGCCCTGGCGCCCTCGACCCCCACCTCCGCCAGCTGCTGGGCCCCTATGTTCGCGTACACCAGGATGTCGGGCGCCACGTCCCGGACGACGCTGAACGTCGACCTGAGGCTGCTGTCGAGCAGCGCGGCGCGCTGGCTCCCCACTCCCATGCCCAAGCCGAACTCCGCGGCCACGGATGCGAGGTCCTTGTTCAACTTCGCCCCGCTCTCGGAGCCGCCGGTCATGCTGTCTATTATTATGGGGAGCCGGAGCCTCTTCCCGAACAGCTCTGTCGACGTGTCTACGTCGTCGAGGTCCAGCTCCGGGAGGGCCCTGTGCACCAGGTGGACGTGCTCCAGCCACGTGGTCTGGGAGGCGGCCTCGACGTCCTCGGAGGCCGCTATGTCCAAGTGCTCGTCCTTCCTCCTGGTCACCTCGGCCATGGCGATCCCTCACTAGCGTTCCCCGTGGCCTATCGCCTGTGGTCGCTTTTAAAACATCCGGAGCGGACCTGCCGGAGATGAGGTAGACTTCGATGCCCAGCTCGGCTATGGACGCTGCGAAGCGGAGCTTCGCCGAGATGCCCCCGGTGGCGTCCGCCCCCGATAGGCGGCCCGCCAGCGAGCGGGCCGATTCCGGGTCGAGCTCCTCCAGGAGGCTCGAGGGATCGCGGGCGTCCGCGAGCACTCCAGGGACGTCCATGAGGAAGACGACGCGCCTCGGCCTCAGGCGCTCAGCCAGCCTGAGGCATATCTCATCGCCGCCGATCACGCGGAAGCCGCCGGGCGACAGGCCCACGTCCCCGTGCGTGACGGGCGTCGCGCCCGCTGACAGGAGCTCCCGGATCACGCGGGAGGCCCAGTCCCAGAAGGCGGGGGAGTCGGGGTCCACCGAGTGTATGAGGAAGGGCCTCAGGCCGGCGGCCGACAGCTCCCGGAGGATCACGAGGGACAGCTCGTGCATGGCCAGCCGGGTAGCGCTCGCGCCCTCGGCGTCGCCGGACGGGCGGGCGGAGCTCAGCCCGCGCGACATGGCAACTGGGTGGCCGAAGGACCCCCCGCCGTGGACCAGCACCATCCCCCGTGCGGATGCCAGGAGGCGCGAGATGGACCTCACCGCGTCCAGGTCCACTGACATCGGCTCCGACTTCCTAGTTATCAGGGAGCCGCCGATCTTGACTATCAGCGGAGCCTCCAAGCCGTCACACCTTCCGATGGATAGCGCGCCCACCTCACGACGGGCGCCGAGCACTTGGGTTCGGCCGCGCGGCCGAGGGGCAGCCCCAGGGCGCAGCCCCCGCCGCCCGCGCCGGTCAGCTTGGCCGCCATCCCGGCCGACTCCATCGATGCGACGTATGCCTCCAGTTCCTCGCTCGAGACGCCGAGGATCCTGAGGGCCCCCTGGTGCCACCTGATCACCGACGCCAGCGCCAAGAGGTTACCCTCGGCCAGGGCCGACGCCCCGACCTCGGCCAGATCCGACGACGAGCGGAGCAGGGCGTCGAAGAGCCCGGGCCTGGACCTCTTGAAGCCCGCGACCAGCTCCACCATCGCGGCGGTGCTCCTGGGGGAAGGGCCGCAGCACAGGGCCAGCAGCCCCTCCCTGACCTGGATGCGCCTCACGCCCTCGGACCTCGAGTACAACATCGCGCCCCCGTGCGCGGACACCGCGGGATCCACCCCCGATGGGTTTCCGTGCATCAGCCTCTCAGAGATCATCGCGTACTCGTAGACCTCCTCCCTAAGGGCCGTGCCCTCGGCGAGGGCGAGGGCGGCGGCGGCGAGGGCGACCGCCGCCGCCGCGGATGAGCCGAGGCCGCGGCCCTCCGGTATCTCGCTGCTCAGGCGGTAGGCTCCCACCGCCCCCGGGTGGTCCGCCACCAGCTCCTCCAACATCGCGCGCAGCGGCCTCAGGTGAGGAGCGCATCCGCCGGGGCCGCACGAGCCGGGCGGATTGTCGGACTCCAGGGTGATCTCCCGCCCCGACTCCGCAGTGGCCCTGGCCCACAGGTCGATGGAGACCGCCAGGGCCTTCCCGCCGTGGACCACGAAGTGCTCGCCCGCCAGTATTACCTTGGCCGGGGCCCTGGACTCGGCCCTCACGGGGGCGCCATGGGCGGGTCCCATTTTAATCTAGCGTGCCGGCGCGAATCGGCCGCCCGACAATATCGCGAGGGATCCGTAGCCCACGACAGCGCTCTTGTCCCCGCTCGTGTCCCCGCTGGTCGCGTACTTCAGTAGCTCGACGCGGGAGGCGCCGAGCCTCCTCGCGGCCGCCAGCACGGCGGCCACGGCCCCGTAGCCGCACATGGATATGCGATCGCCCTCGATCACCCTGTAGAACTCGGAGATGTCCATCGTCCTTATCGCCTCGATCGCCTTGGCATCCCTCTTGTAGGCCTCCTCGTATGGCTCGTAGTGGGTGAAGTCGGTGGATGCCACCAGGAGCACCTTCCTTCCGAGCTCCTGCACCGCCCTCGCCAGCGCGTCCCCGACCTCCACGGCGGTCAGTTCGTCCTGCATCAGCATGCTTATGGGGACTATCCTGAAGCCCGGCTCGAGGGAGAACTGGAGGAACGGGATCTGGACCTCTATGGAGTGCTCCTTCCAGTGCGCCAGGTCGTCGAAGTCCACTATGGATGAGAGCTTCACGATCCTGGATGCCAGCTCCCTGTCGACCTCCACGATGCCCAGGGGCGTCTCCCAGGAGTCGCTCTCCGACGCGGCGACCCCGCTCCCTATACCGTGGTGATTAGGGCCTAGGATCACAACGGTCTCGGGGCGCGTCCCCGAGGCGGCGTAGTATCCATGCGCGGCGACGGGCCCGGAGTACTCGTAGCCCGCGTGGGGGCTCACGATGCCCACGAGCTCCGCCGAGGGCGGAGCTGGGGGCAGCTTCCCGGGGCCGAGCGGGTGGAGGAAGAGGGACCTGAGGAGCTTCGAGAGATCGTCCGTAGAGGCCGGATAGAAGTATCCGGCCACTGCCGGCCTCCTAACCCTCAACTGAGAGCTCCTCCAGCTTCGTCTCGAAGTCCTCTATGGTGTACTTCATGGGCTGCTCGGGCGACAGCGCGCCCGAGTGTATGAGGACGCTCCTGGCTAGCAGCCAGAAGACCGCGGCCAGGGCCTTCCTCCCCCTGTTGTTGGCCGGCACCACGAGGTCCACGTTGCTCGGCACGCAGTCCGTGTCGCAGAGCGATACGACGGGTATGCCCATCTTTGAGGCCTCCGACACCGCCTGGGAGTCCAGCAGCTGGTCGACGACGAGTACGGCGTCCGCCTCCATGTAGTAGGGCAGCTGAGGATTCGTGAGCATCCCCGGCATGAAGCGGCCGGCTATCGCCCTGCAGCCCACGAGCTCGCAGAACTTCTCCATCGGCGTCCTGGCGAACTCCCTCGACGAATAGACCAGTAACCTCTTCGGGTCCACCCTCGCGAGGAAGCGGCCCGCCACGTCTATCCTGTAGAGTATCTTGTTCAGGTCCAGTATGTATAGACCATCGGGCCTCATCCTAGCTATGAACGGCTCCATGAACTTGGTTTTCACGGTCGTGCCTATCCTTATGCCGGTGGCGACCAGCGCCTTGATCGAAGCCTGGTCCTCCTGCTGCGGCTGCTTGCCCTCCGATTCCTCGGACATCCCTGCGCACTTCGCGCGGCCGTCCTTCTAAAATAATTTTCCTTCCCAGAGCACCTATCGCCCGGGCGCGCCTCGCCTCCCCAGTGCCGACATGCGGATGCCGGGGTTGGACTCGTGAATGCGCAGCAGCTCCATGAGCTTCGCGATCCTCTCGCCGCCGACGACGCCGGATTTCATCATGAGGGCGCCGGTCCCCACCGCCACGTGGGCGAGGTGAGGGTCCCAGGTGTCGCCCGACCTGTGCGAGGCCACTATCGCGTAGCCCCTAGCGCGGCACGCCGCAGCGAACGACAAGGCCTCGCCCAGGCTGCCAGCCTGATTGACCTTGAGTATGGCGCCGTTGGCGGCCCCCACAGCCGCGGCCCTCTCAAGCCTCGAAGCGTTCGTGGCGACCAGATCGTCGGCCACGAGGAGCACTCCCCTGGCCCTGGCCCACCGGGTCATCTCGGCGAGACCGTCGAAGTCGTCCTCGTGGAGCGGGTCCTCCAAGAACCTCAGGCCGTATCTGTCGGCTAGCTCCTCCAAGAAGGAGGCCTGCGCCTGGGGATCCAGCCTCCTCCCCTCCCTGCGGTAGACGTACACTCCCTCGGAGGGGCTCCACAGCGTTGAGGCGGCGGCGTCGATCCCCAGGCCGATCCTCACCCCCAGCTCATCGGAGGCTGCGGCCGCAGCCTCCGACACCAGCTCGAGGGCCTCCAACGAGCCCATCCTGGGCGCCCATGCGCCCTCGTCGCCCCTGCCGACCGGGAAGGTAGGGTCCCTCTTCTCGATGCCCCTCCTGACCAGCGCGTGGACCCTGAGGTTGGCCCTTATCGCGTCGATGGGGGTCCTAGGGTTCTCCGGGAAGACTAGGAACTCCTGGAGGTCCGGGGCGCCCCCTCCGGCATGCCTGCCGCCGCCCAGCACGTTGCCCAGGGGAAGCGGTATCGCGGGCCCCCCCTCCCCGTACAGGCCGATCAGCTCGTGCATGGGCCTGCCGAGCTCGGCGGCGGCCGCCTCAAGGGCTGCCACGCTCACGGCGTAAGCGGTCGCGCCGCCCACCAAGGAGTAATTGGGGGTCGGATCGATGGACCTCAGGGCCTCGGTCACCGCGCGCGGATCCGATGCGTCGACCCCGACCAGGCGCGACGCGTCGAACTTCGCGATGGCGGCGGCTGATCCCCCCGGCGGCAGGTGCACTGCCTCGTGCTTCCCCGCGCTGGCCCCGGCGGGCGCCGCAGCCCTGCCGCGGGATCCCGAGGCGCCGACCAGCACCTCCGCCTCGACGGTCTCATCTCCCCTCCCGGTGAACGCCGGCCTCAGCCTGACCTCGCGTATGGGCACAGATGACTTAGGCACGCGGCGCAGCCGATCGAACGCTAATTAAACCTTTGCGCTGCTCGGCTCACTCGACCTTGAACCTCTTCCTCGCGACGTAGTACTCCATGACCATGTCCACGGGCTCCACCGCGCTCAGGAGGGTGCGCCTGCAGCAGTATCTCTTGACGCCCAGATCGTCCAGGACGGCGCCCGGATCCTCGCCGGCGGCGACCCTCCTCGAGAACTCGTAGTATTTGTCGGCCAGGAGGGCACCGCACGTGAAGCACCTGACGGGAACCAGCACGAGCGATCCGCCGCGCGCCGCATTAAAAAGTTTGCCGATGAAGCGCGCCCGGGCGCGATCACCTGAACGACTTCTGGTACCTGCGCCTGGGGCCCGGGCCGCCGAACTTCTTGGGCTCGGTCCTCCTGGAGTCCCCGACCAGGAGGTGGCGATCGTAGGACATCAGGCGCCTCTTGAGCTCGATGGACCTCGTGAAGCCGACGAGCGCCCTGGATATGGCGATCGCGGAAGCGTATGCCTGCCCCATGACCCCGCCGCCCCTGACTTTGACGTCGATGTCGACCTTGTACCTCAGGTCGCCGGCGAGCCTCAGAGGGATCGATATCAGCTCGCGCTGCAGGTAGTTGGGCAGCGACTCCAGCAGGAAGCCGTTGATCCTGACGATGCCCTGCCCGGGCCTTATCACGGCGGCCGCGCGCGCGGTCTTCCTGGAGCCCTCGAAGACCATCGCGGACCTCTGGGATACCATCTATCGCCCCCTCCAGCCCAGCTCGCGCGCCAGCTCCCCCAGCGTTATATAAAGTAGGCGCGGCCTCCTCGGCGCCGCGTCCTCGAACCTCATAGGATCCATCCCGGCCCTCCTCAACGCGTCCGGGTAATCGTTGTACACGCGCAGCCTGCGCAGCGCCTCCCTGCCGCGCGGGCGGTCCCTGGGGAGCATGCCCTTTATCACGCCCCTGAGTATGCGGTCGGGGCGGCGCCAGTGGTACGGGCCGTGCTCCGGGTTGACGATGCTCCCCACGCCCAGGAACTCCTTCCACTCCTCTATTATGCTGCGCCTGTCCCCGGAGATCAGGGCCTCCGGCGCGTTCACCACGTGCACGGTGTAGCCCTCGAGGAGCATCTTGGCCACCTTCGATGCGAGCCTGCCCATGACCTGCCCGCTCGCGTCGACGACCGCCACCAGCTCCTCGGCCGCCAATCAGCCTCACCCCCTTGGCATCCGAGTACTTCTCGAGGAACTCCGCGATGGTGAGCGCCTCGCCGCCAGCGGACTCTATCTTCTTCCTGGCGGCCTTGGAGAACGAGAGGGCGCCCACGACCACGCGCTTCCCGAGCAGTCCGCCCCCCAGGACCTTCCCCGGGACCACGACCAAGTCGCCATCGCCTGCCAGCCTCCCTATCTTGCCCACGTTCACACGGGCCAGCCTCGAGCGGCTGGCCTCGCTCACCGCGGCGCGCAGAGCCTTCCAAATGGGCCTCCCGGTTCTCCTGTAGGCCCTCCTGAGGGCCCTCTCAGCCGCGGACCTCGACCACGCGCTCATAGTTCAAGCGCCTCCAGCTGCCTGGAGAGCTCCTCCAGCTGCGCCGAGAGCTCCCTGGCCGCCATATAAATTATCCTCTTGGGCTCTATGGCGCCGACGCTCTCCACGTAGATTATGTGGTCATCGTCACGCTCCTCCACCTTCACGCCATCAGGGCACGCCTTGACGCAGTCCATGCAGAGCCTGCACCTGTGCTCGCCCCTCACCCTCAGGGCGCCCTTCGAGTACCTCAGGACGCCCGGGAGGCACGCGGCGGCCGCAGCGGCCGCGCATTCAGCGTTGGGATTCAGGACCTCGATGTGCGGGTATGGCTTCAGCACCGAAACGGCGACTGGCTGCCACTTCGCGTGCTCCTTCCCCCTGCCAACCCTGGCGTACGCCTCGAGCTTTATCCTCTGGCCCGGGGCGAGCTTCGCGATCGGTATGTCAGGGGAGACGGGCTTCACGTCCGGATCCTCGGATACCAAGTCCTTCGAGAGGACGACGCGCGGCTCGTCCCCGGCCTGCGCATCGAGCACCAGGGACACCTGGCAGGGGGAGCCGCCGCAGTCGCCGGAGTACTTATACGGATCGGCCCGGAGGGGGATCAGCCCTAGCCTGTGGGCCAGCACCTCATCGTAGATGGGCGATGTGTTCTCCAGTATGGCCACGCTGTCTATGGCCAGCGTCGGCACCTCAGCTATCATGAAGCGGCGCAGCGTGTTGGCGTACTGTAGAGGGATCCCGGTGATCCTCACCTTCACGCTGGAGGCGTCCTCCTCCAGGACGCTGACCCGCGGTTCCTCGGACATCACGCCCTCCTTCCCCTTCTCCCGCCCGGCTTCCGCGTGGTGTCGTGAGGTATGGGGGTCACGTCCTCTATCCTGCCGATCTTGAAGCCCGCCCTCACCAGCGCCCTTATCGCCGCCTGGGCCCCGGGACCCGGGGTCCTCGGCCCAGTCCCGCCGACGCCCCGCACCTTTATGTGGAGCGCGGTCACCCCCTTCATCTTGGCCACCTCGGCGGCCGCCTGGGCGGCCTTGATGGCGGCGTACGGCGAGCCCTCCAGCCTATCCGCATCCACGTGCATGCCGCCGCTGCTTATCGCGATCGTCTCCGCGCCTGAGAGATCGGTTATGTGGACTATCGTGTTGTTGGAGCTGCTGTATATGTGCGCGATGCCCCACTTCTCCTGCTGCCCCTGCTGCTGGGAAGGCTGCTCCGACATCAGGCGATCACCTCGCCCGCGCTCGGGCCCCCGGCGACCACGCTCCCCGCCTTGACGGATACCATCTGCTCCTCCTCCCTCGACACTAAGTAGCCGGGCCTGTCCACGACCCTCCCGCCGATCGTCACGTGCCCGTGCACTATCAGCTGGCGCGACTGATGGATGGTCTTGGCCAGTCCCCTCCTCCAGACGATCGTCTGGAGGCGCCTCTCCAACAGGTCCTCCACCTTGAGGCTCAGCACGTCATCCAGGGTCGCGCCCTCCTTTAAAAGCCCCAGCCTCACGAGCCTGCCCAGCAGGATCGACTCGCGCTCCTTCCTCACGTCGGGCGGCGCGGCCAGCAATCCCCTGGCCTGGGCCCTGATGTCGGACAGCATCCTCTCGGCCCTCCAGAGCTCCCTCTTGTTCCTCAGGCCGTATACGCCCAGGAGGTAGACCTCCCTCTGGAGCCTCTCCGCGTCCCATGGACGCTTGGGGGTCGTGTACTTCTTCTTCGGCTTCTTGGGATCGCCCAATTCCGCGTCACCTCACGCCTGCTGCCCGGCGGCCCCGGGCGCCGTTGCCCTCTTCCTGACGCCCACCGTCTTGCCCTTCCTGCCGGTCGTCCTCGTCCTCTGCCCCCTGACCTTGAGGCCGAGGGAGTGCCTGACGCCCCTCCAGCTTCCGGCCTTCTTCTCGCGCTCTATGTCCGCCCTGACGGCGAATGAGAGATCGGACTCCAGGACGTGGAGGTCCTTGCCCGTCTCAGGATCCTTCCTGCGGTTGAGCAGCCAGGGAGGCAGTCCGGCGGCCGCAGGATTCTTCAGAAGGCGCTCGATCGCGGACACCTGCCCCTCGCTCAGCTGGCCGAGCCTGAGGCCCGGGTTCAGCTTGAGGCGATTAATGATCACGTGAGCTAGCGGCAGTCCTATGCCCGCCACGTCCTTCAGCGCGGCCACCAGCTTCTTATTGCCGTCCAGATCCCTCCCCATCAGCCTGACTACGGATCTGACCTCCGACACAGCTGGATCCCCTTGACGGCCCATCGCTGGAGGGCTGGGATTTAACCTTTATGAAATCTGGGCGGCTCCATCAACCTGAGCCTGTGAGCTACCCCGCCCTTCAGGGCGGGGCTTCCTGCTTCACGGCCCCACCTTGCCCGCGGCCGCGGGCAGGGGGCGGAGCGCCACAGGCGCTGCGGGCGGCTCCCACCCTGCCCTCCTCAATATGTTGAGGGACGCGTTGTAATCCCTGCCGGCCCTCCAGCCGCGGGCCGGGCACTCGAAGACCCTGTCGACCGGCTTCAGATCGCGGTACGAATCCGCGCTCGTAGCACGCCCTCGCGGAACCTCCGCCTGGCGCCGTGGAACCGGTCGGCGATCCCCTGAGCCACCTGTGAATAGAGTTGTTGATAGCCCTCGTTCCGCTTCCTCAGGTCCAGCGCCAATTGCCTCAGCTCCGTGAGGGTCAGGCCCCTCCCGTTCCTTCGGTGGGAATCCGTGTCCGCCCGCCGCAGGGAATTGTAGACCTCGCAGGCCAGCCTCAACTGGGCCCTTAACGCCCCCAACGTTTGCCGGCCCGCGCGCGCCCTGAATCTGAACCCCACGGCGGGCATCGGGAAGACATGTGGGCATCGCCCTTTAAGGCGTTCCCACCATCCCCGCCATGAATGGCGAAGTTTTCTACCATAGTCTTTAATATAATATCGATGAGTCTAAAGAGTCTAAATTGGAGATGCCCCGCCCGGCCGACGGGAGCCAATCGATCCTGAAGAGGGCTGGGGGCAGCTGTGACGATCCTCTTGGGGGGCGAGCTGGGCTCGTGGAGGGGCTCGCTCCTGCGCGGGGCCTCGCGCTGAGGGTGCTCCGGGGACGAGGATGGGGAACCCTGAGCCGACCGCTAGGTTCTGGAGTAATAGCGCAGCGGCTCCACGGAGTCCACCTTTCCGTCGCCGTCCAGGTCGTATCCCCTGACGACGACCGCGAACGTGCGCTCGCCGCTGTAGCCGCTCAGCAGGCGCTCGTGGTCCGTGCTGAGCGCGAGGACCGCCGCCTTCGTCCCCACGTGGCGCACGCCGGCCACCAGCACGGCGAACTTGCCGGGGCTGAAGGGGCTCGGAATCTTCGCTATGAGCGCATCGGTGGGCTGATCGAACTCCCTCCCCTCGCCGTCGGACAGGCCGCGCCAATAGTTCCTCTCGTCGAACCTGACGGGCAGGTGCGGGTTGAGCTCGGATGCTATCAGGTTCGTGCCCGGCCCGCCGACCACTATCATGTTTTCGTCGTAGGACCTCTCGGCGCGGACGTCCACGTCAAGCTTCACGGCGAAGGACGCGGGCGGCGAGGCCAGGGAGCCCAGGACGAGGGCGAGCTGAACGGCGTAGTGCCCGTCGCGCGCCGCCGCCCTGAAGGGGCCGTGGGGCTCGGGGGAGCCCACGACGAAGGATGCCCGGAGGACGCCGCCGCGCACGAACTCGTCGAAGAATGCCAGGAGCCTATGGGGCACTTGGCGGGGCTGGGCCGCGCGCGAGGGCGCCGAGGAGAAGAGCTGCGCGTAACCGTCATAGGATGCACCGTACACGCGGGCGGAGGCCCCCCTGACGCGTACCGTGCCCACGCCCCTGATCAGGCCGAGCCTCTCCAGCCTGCGTATGTGGTAGTAGACAGCCTGCTCCCCGACGCCCAGGTCCCTCGCCAGCTCCCTGGGGTACATGGGCCTGGCCCTCAGCTCCCTCAGTATCCTCAGGGCGAGGCCGCCTATCGCCGGGGGCTCCGGCTCTGGGTCGAAGACTACGACCCTCCTGAGCTCCCCGCCCAGGTCCAGCACCCCGTCGCGGACCACGGCGCATCCATTGTAATTTCGCCTTTAATGGTTTTCCTGCCAGGGCTATTTCCAAGCCCGGACCATTGAAAATCAGTTCTCAATTATTCACGACACGCACCTACGCTCATTAAATACGCCTGGATGCTATCCACCTCGTGTGCGGGATAATCGGGTACACGGGGAGCGGACAGGCCGTCGACGTGCTGCTCAGGGGGCTCCGCAGGCTGGAGTACCGCGGATACGACTCGGCGGGGGTGGCGGTGGTGGACCCGGACTCCGGATACAGTATGAGCGTCGTCAAGCGCGCGGGCACGGTCGACGCTGTGGTGCCGCTCGCCAGGGGATTGAGGGGGCGCGTCGGGATAGCGCACACGAGGTGGGCGACTCACGGCAGGGTCACCGACGAGAATGCGCACCCGCACGTATCGTGCGACGGCCGCGTGGCAATCGTCCACAACGGGATAATCGAGAACCACGCAGAGTTGAGGAGGGAGCTCGAGGCGCGCGGCCACAGGTTCAGGAGCGAGACGGACAGCGAGGTAGTGGCGCACATGCTGGAGGAGCTGCTGGATGGGCGCCGCGATCCCCTGGAGGCGGCGCTGGAGGTCTCCAGGAGGCTCAGGGGATCCTACGCGCTGCTGGCGGCGGGCCCCGCGCTGGGGGACGCTCTGCTGGCGGCCAGGAAGGACTCGCCGCTCGCGATAGGGCTAGCCGACGGGTCCGCCTATGCGTCGAGCGACGTCTACGGTTTCATAGAGTGGACGGACGAGGTGTACTTCATGGAGAACGGCAGCGTGGCGCTGATCTCGCCCAGGGGGGTGCGCGCGGCGCTCCTGGACGGGACGCCGCTGGAGGTGAGGACCTCCAAGGTCGCATTCGAGATGTCCACCACCGAATACGGCTCATATGCGCACCACACGCTCCGCGAGATAATGGAGCAGCCCGAGGTGGTTGCCAGGGCGCTCGCGCCGCGCGAGGAGGTAGAGGCGGCCGCCAGGGAGCTCGCATCGGCCGGGAGGGTGTTCGCCGTGGGCGCGGGCACCAGCTACCACGCGGCGCTCGTGGCGCGCTACATGATGGCGGAGCTGAACGGCATAGACGTTCAACCCGTCCTGGCGAGCGAGCACGCGCTGTTCTCGAGGTGGATGGGCCCCGGGAGCCTCGTGATGGCGATAAGCCAGAGCGGGGAGACCGCGGACGTGCTGGAGGCCGTCAGGGAGGCCAAATCCAGGGGAGCGAGGGTGCTCGCGGTGGTCAACGTCCCGCACTCGACGCTGGAGAGGGAGAGCGACCTGAGTGTCAACGTGCGCGCGGGGCCCGAGATAGGGGTGGCCGCCACGAAGAGCTTCACGGCGCAGCTCTCGACCTTGCTCTCCATCTCGCTGAGGGCAGCAGGGCTGCCCGGGCCCGATCCCGAGAGGATGAGGAGGCTCGTGCTCGGAGCGGTCGCGTCAGAGGAAGCGGCCAGGAGGGCCGCCCAGAGGCTCAGGGACGCCACGGACATCTACGTGGTCGGGAGGGGGACGCACTATCCGCTGGCGCTCGAGGGCGCCCTGAAGATCAAGGAGCTGGCGTACGTCCATGCGGAGGGGCTGGCCGCGGGGGAGCTCAAGCACGGCACGCTTGCAATGATAGAGGAGGGGACCCCGGTGATCCTGATAAATCCGGCGGATGATACCTACCATGACACGCTGTCCAACGGCGAGGAGATGAAGGCCAGGGGCGCCTTGATCGTGGGTATCTCGGACAGGCCCAGCGACCTGTACGACCTCCACCTGCAGCTGCCGGAGGCCGGGCGGCTGGAGCTACCGATCGTCGAGGCGGTGCCGCTACAGCTCCTCGCGTATCATCTGGCGCTCGCCCGGGGGACGGAGATAGATCGCCCCAGGAACCTGGCCAAGTCCGTGACCGTCAAGCGAGCGTCGCGCTGGCCCACGCGCGAACGAGCGGAGTATCTCGGCCCGATCCCTCAGGTACGCGTCGACCCCCCTCTTCCTGAGGTAATGCACCGCCTTTATCGAATCCGCGTAGATCCTGCTTGCGCCCATCCACGCGTCGACGGGCGCGAGCGGGTAGCAGGCGCACCTGAGGAGCGTGGCCCCGGATCCCCTTATGGAATCGGCCAGGGATCCGACCGATGACTCGATGGCGCGCGAGGTCTGGATGAACAGCCTGGGCGAGTGCCTCCGGCCGGCCAGCTCGGCCGCGACGCGCTCGAGCTCGTCGCGCCCGTAGAAGGGGCATCCCAAGATACCGATGGACTCAGAAGGATCTATCGGGCCTGAGCCGACCATCTCGCGCCTGAGCCTGGCCAGGTCCTCGGCCGAGAGGACCTCGACCTCCGCATCCCGAGGAGCCGAGTCGGAGAAGACGAACATCGAGGAGGGGCCCGCGGCGCCTATGGCGGCCGACATGAGCTTGATCACGGGGCGGGACGGCCTGCTCGGGCCGATGAACGCTATCACGTCCGAGGACGTCCTGGAGGCCGCGTAGTACGCGGCCAGCTGGTAGTCGAGGTAGTCCGCCACCGCCGAGGGGTCCACCCTGAGCGCGTAGCCCGGGACGCGGTTCTCCTCCAGGTGCATCCCGCCCTCCGGGGTCTTGCCGGCCACGGCGGCCGCGAGCGCGCTCAGCCCGCTCTCCCTGTTCGTGTAGAGCCCGAGCTCCGAGTTGGCGAATATGGCCGCTGAGCTCTCGGCCCAGCTGACGTGGCTGCCCGGCGGCGGCGCGTTCTCCAGCTCGTAGGGCGCGCACGTGAATGACTCGACGCACCCCATCCTGAGGTACGCCTCCCGTATCCTGCGCTGGCGCTCCAGGAAGTCGCGGGGGACGTAGGAGGGGGGATCGTAGAGGTCCGCCCCGCAGGGATTGACGGTCGTGTGCACGGACACCTTGGCCGAGGCGCTGAAGCGCTCCAGGAACTCGAGGCCCTCCTCGCCCATGTTAGCGTAATTCACGCCGGAGAGATGCGCGGATGATATTGGTATCAGCCTCTTGGCGCCCAGGAACTCCCCGACCGCGACCAGCACGCGGTAGGCGGCCGCCACGGGCTCCCCCCTCTCGCCGGAGAGGGCCCTCTCGTCCTCCTCGCTGAGGTACACGCCGGAGCAGCGCGCCCGATGGAAAATAAATGTGTCACGCCCGCCCGGTGTCCAGTCGCCCATCAGGGCGGGTTTATCTTTATCGCGCTCACCGGGCAGGACGTCTCGCACGCCATGCAGAAGATGCAATCGTTCTCCCTGACGGGATCGGCCTTGTCCGTCCTGTACTTCTCGTGCAGGTCCGGCGGTAGCGGCCACAGATCGTTCCCGCTGCCGCTCTTCCCGGGGTTGAGGAACCACTCGAACACGTTGACGGGGCACACGTCGTGGCAGACGCCATCCGCGACGCAGCAGTCGAAGTCCACCGCGACTATGGTGCCGTGGATCCCCAACTTCGTCGGATAGGGCTTCCCCTCGGCGTCCATCCTCTGCTTCCCCTCGGCGTACACCTTGTGGCCGTTGTGCTCCCCCGTCACGGGGTATTCGTCGGGCTTCTTCAGGAAGTCGGGATCTATCGGCTTGGGCTTATAGTCGACCTCCCTCACGAATCCTCCACCTCGAAGGCACCCCCCGACTCCCGATATTAATAAACGTTAGTCGGCGCGGGATCGCCCACTGCCCCGCGCGGGCTCGGCGAGTGGGGGATATGTGGCGCGGCCTTCTTATGAGCCCCCTCTCGAATAGCTCCCTGACGCGCGCGTACTCGTCGAGGCTGCCGACGTCGAACCAGTACCCGCTGAACCTGAACCCGTATACAGGCTCGCGGGACGCCAGCCAGGATATGAAGTGTCCCAGGGCGTCGCGCTGCGCGCCGTGGCTCAGATACTCCCGCACCCTGCCCAGGGCCTCCCAGGGCATGGCGTAGATCGCGGTGGACACGAGGGTGGAGGGCGGATTCTCGGGCTTCTCCACGAGCGATAGTATCCTCCAGTCGGGCCCCACGGACACCACGCCGTACCTCTTGGCCAGCTCGGGGGATCCCACGTCGTATATCGCCACGATCGAAGATCCGCGCTCTCTCATGTTATCTATGAGATCGGAGTAGTCTATCGACGATATGTTGTCGCCCGCCACCACCAGGTAATCGTCCCTCGGCTGGGATTCCGCTATCGATGCGAGCGCCGCGACGGCGCCGGGCTTCTCCTCCTCCCTCGTTGCGCCCTCCTCGATGATCCTGAGCCCGAGGCCGCGCGACTCCGCCCACTTCCTGAAGTCCGCGGAGAACCGCGCGTTCACGCTGATCATTATCTCCTCGAGGTCGACGTCGAGCAGCCCGTCCACGATCAGGTCGAGTATGAGGTACCCGTCCGAGAGGGGGAGGAGCTGCTTGGGGGTCGATGCCGTGAGCGGCCACATCCTCCGGGCGAACCCGCCCGCCATGATGAGCGCGCGCACGGCGCGTTTACCTTAAAGGGACAATATAAATCGTTTAAAGTTTGGAACTAAAGCTCAGCGGGGCCCTACTGCTTCCGCGCCTCCCCGGACGACGCGCCGGGGGAGGCGCCCCCACCCTCTGTCCCCGATATCTTCTTCAGCTCCTCCTCCAGCTCCTTCTCGACCTCCGATATGGGCTTCGGGGGAGGCGTCGTGGCCAGCGTGTAGCCTATCCACGCGACTATGCCCAGGACCGCCGCCACGGCTATGAACGCCGTCACCTGCAGGGTCCTCAGCGGGTATGCCCAGTCGAGCCAGCCATATAATACTATAACGATTATGCCGAGCGCGAGCATCAGCACCCCGAGGTACTGGTCCCTGCTCATCGCCGATGCTTCCCCCGCCTAACCTATAAAGCGTTTCCAGGGCGCTACGGCGCCTTCCCAACGAAAATTCAGCCATTTTCGCGCCCGCGCCTCGGAGCGAGCTGTCCCGGCTGAATTCGCGCTTGACAATTGCAACCCCTCGTCCGAACACGCGAGTTTAAAGTCCCAGGAGCTCCCACACACGGCGTGGGGGAGGCAAGCCTGGGGAGGTCGCTGACGCGCGTGCACGCGGAGATGCTGGAGTCCGCGGAGGCGGTGAAGGAGGCCGCCTCCGCGGCGGCGATGAGCATTGCCTCCTTGAGGAGGCGCGATGCCAGGCGCCTGAGGGATGCCGGCCTGCTCCTAGTAGCGCTCCCCCTCCCAGAACCATTCACCAATGCGGCCGGCCTGGGGCTCCTGCTGGCCGCGAGGGCCATCAGCCGCGCGGGGCTGGAGGATCTTGTTGAGGAGTACCGCAGGATCGCATCGGCACTCCGCGCGGCCCCGACGCTTCGATGGGTGCGCGGCGGCGATCCCGCGGCTGCGGAAGCGCTGACTTGGCGCCGGGGGTGGGATTCGAACCCACGAGGGCTTTCGCCCACAGGCTCTCGGTCGAGAGCCTCGCCGACTCCAGGCCTGCCCCTTGACCACTCGGGCACCCCGGCTCGCGCGCTGCACCGTGGGCTCGAAATTAAAGTTTAGGCTCCCCCTCGAGCGCCGGCGGGGTGCCCTGATTCCCCCGCCGCGCCCCGCCCGCCCTTCCAGGAGCGCGGGTAGACCCCGGGCTGCATAACGACCCTCAGGGGCCTCAGCGCTATGCCGCTCCCCCTCTCCTCGACCTCCTCGTAACCCATCTCGGCCGACGCCAGGGCCACCAGCTCGCCCTTGTGCGTGAAGAGCGCCACGATGTCCCCCTTGACGATCCCGGGGTGCATCCTGGCGACTCCCGGCGCCGCCAGGTAGGAGCCATGGGCGACCGCGTCCACCGCCGTGTCCTTGGCCACGACGGGCTTCAGGTGGGTCATCCCGGCCTCTATGGGGAGCAGGATCCTCCTCAGCTCGGCCTCCTCACCCTCCCTCCACAGCCTCACGGCGTAAGCCAGGTCGTGCAGCCTCACGATGTGGTCCCTCTCCCTCAGCTCGCAGACCCTGGTCCTCCTGAGCTCGACCATGGTGGCTCCGGGGCCCAGCACCTCGCCCATATCGTACACGAGCTTCCTGATGTAGGTGCCCGCCTGCACGAGCGACCGCAAAAGCACCAGGTTGCCCTTCCTCTCCACGATCTCCAGCTCGTACACCGTCCTGACCCTCCTCTCCCTCTTCACGCGTGACCTGACGGGGGGCCGCTGGTAGATCTGGCCGGTGAACTCGGACACCACCGCCCGCAGCTGCTCGTCGGGCACCGGGTCGTGTAGCCTCATCACGGCATAGTACTCCTTCGGCCCCAGCAGCAGGGCCTGCAGGACCTTCGTGGCCCTCCCGGTGGCGACGGGCAGCAGCCCCGTCGCCAGGGGATCGAGAGTCCCGCTGTGCCCGGCCCTGTCGACGCCCAGCAGCCTCTTAACCCATGCCGTCACCTGGTGGCTCGTCTGGCCGGCGGGCTTGTCCACGGGTATCAGGCCGTACTCCAGGAGCTCCTCGATGGACCTGTCCTCGGGCTCCTTGCCGTACTCGCCCTCGGACTCCTCGCCCACGACGACCGTGGACTCGAGGAGCCATTCCCTGATGCGCTTGCCGTTGGGCAGCGGACCGGGCCGCGCTGACACGAGGCCGAGCGATGGGGGCGCTCCTAAAAGGTTTCCCCCCGCGACGGGGCCCAGAAGGCGGCGGCGTATATCGCGATGAGCTCGGCCACGCTCTCCGGGGGGATCGTGTCGGTGTTTATTATGAGGTGGAAGACGCGGGCATCTGGGGCGAGCTCGTAGCCGTAGAGCCTCCTGTAAAGCTCCGTGTTCTCCGCGTCGCGGAACGCTATCACGCGCCTGGCCTCCTCGAGGGGCACGCCATCCCTCTTGGACATGCGGGCGGCGCGCACCTCCGGGGAGGCGCCCAGCCAGACTTTGAGGACCTCAGGGCCCAAGAGCCAGGGCATGGCGTAACTGGTCACCGCGTAGCCGCCCGACAGCACGAGCTCCCTCAGCCTGCGGTCCACCTCCAGATCGAACCGGGGATCCGACTTCCTCTCCATCAGGAACCTCCTGCCCTCGTCCGAGTCCCACCAATCGTCGCCCTCCGGCCTGTAGCCCCTCTCGCGCGCCATCTCCCTGAGTATGTCGCCGCCCGCGGCGTACTTCAGGCCGAGCCTGGAGGCCACAAGGCGCGCCACCGTTGTCTTCCCCGAGGCCGGCATCCCGGCCAGGACTATGCTCCTGACGCGCGCCATCTCCCCTCACCTACACCTGGAGGCCGAAGATCCTCGTGATCACGACGCTGAACGCGACCGACGTGAATATGTACCAGGTCACCATGTTCATCGCGAAGCCCGGGCCCAAGGGGCTCGTCGCCGATATTATCCACAGGTTGAACTCGAACGGCGAGACGGCCACCGGCGTGGGGCCCATGAACCATGCCAGGATGTAGTATAATATTATAAATGGTATGAGATAGTAGAGGCTCACCTTCATCCTGTCGAGCTGAAGCGTGAGCATGCGCTCCTCCACTGGCCTGTAGCGCTTCCTAATCTTCTCGACCTTCTCCATGTCGCCCTCCCTCAGTGCGGCCCTGAGCTGCCTCTGGTACTCCGAGTACTCGCGCTGGATCCGCCTGTATAGATCGATGTCTATCGTCGCCCTGGTGACGGCGTTCGCTATCAGGTTGAGGGCCAGCGCGACCAGCGCGATGAAGAGCGTCGAGTAGGGCATCACGCGCAGCACGTCGAGCGCCGTGGGCGTCAACGGGATCGTACCCCCATGATGGAGGCCAGCTCGCCCGCCGCCTTCTCGGCCTCTCCCTGCCTGTTCATGATTATTGATAGGGGCGCGCCGCTCTCGTTGGAGGCGGCCACGGCGAACAGCTTCTCCATCTCGAGCTCCTCCCTCACGGATTCCAGAGAGGCGTCCCTGATCCTGCTGGTGTCCGCCGCCCTCCTGTAAGAGATCTCCTCGGGCGACGCCGCTATCACCACGAGGACGTCCGGCGACATCGCGGACACGACGTGGAGGGGCATCCCCGGCAGGTAGCCCTGGGGGGTCCTTATCGAGAAGTGCGTGTCCACTATGAGGTACTCCGCCCGCGCTGAGGCTATCCTCTTGGCCGCGGAGGCCTGTATCTCCCTCTGCACCTGCGCGGGCAGCCTCCTCATCTCATCGCGGTTCGTCACGCCCCTGAGCCGGGCCTCATCCATCATGACCGTGCCATAGTTCACCACTTCGAGCCTCGGGCCGAGCCTCGCCCTCAGGAGATCCAGCACGGTGCTCTTCCCGACCCCGGGTATGCCGCCCACGATAGCCCTCATCGGCGACCGAAGATCCCAGCGAGCCTAGGCATTATAAACTCTAGCTCCTCCTGAACCAACTGCTGGTAGTACTGGATGGCTATGTCGACCATCAGGAGGAGGCCTATGCCGCCCCCGAAGACGCCGAGGAACTGGGACACGCCGGCTATGAAGCCCACTATCGCTCCCCCCAGCAGCGTCACGGTGGGTATCCACCTGCCGAGCACCCTGCCGACGGTGGACCTCGTGGACCTGAAGCCGGGTATGGCCACCTGGGCCTTCACGAGGCTGTCGGCGGCCTTCTCCGCGCTCATGCCGCTCATCTCGACCCATACGACCGCGAACGCGGTGCTCAGCAGCGTCATGATTACGACGAATATCACCGTCAGCAGGGGGTCGGCTATCGCCTGCTGCAGGTCCTGGGGCCCGATGAGGTAGTAGAGGAGGCCGCCCACCAGCTGCCCCTGCGCGTTGTACTGCGCGAGGGCGGCGGCGTACCAGGCACCGGACGTCCTGGCCCAGCTGGCCCACCAGGACGTTAATATCTGGAAGTTGGCGAGGAGCGCCCCCACCAGTATGACCGGCACGTTCGACACGTAGAGCAGCTTTATGGGGTAGGTGCCGGTTATCCCCCTGTACTGCGAGGAGGCCACCGGCACCTCTATCCTCATCCCTTCCAGGTATATCAGGAGCAGCACGAACCCGACAGTTGCGCCGAGCCCCACGAGCGATGGGTACCCGTTGGCCCTCACGACCGCCTGCCATACGTCGCCGGAGAGCGCGGCCTGCACCAGGAAGGGCACCAGGCCGAAGTACTCCCCCGCGACCTTGACTGGGTTGAACAGATCGACCATCACTATGAGCGCCACGTTGGCCAGTATGAATAGGCTCACGCCGCTGCCCACTCCCCATCCCTTCTGTATTGCCTGGTCGAGCATGTAGACGACGAACCCGGCCAGTATCAGCTGCAGCGCATCGATCGGGAGCGCGGAGGCCGGGACGTGGTAGTAGAAGCCGAGCATGCCCACCGTGTAGGCGACGGACTCCACCACTATGAACGCCAGCGTGAACACCTTGACCATGGCGGTGAAGGCCGATCTGTCCTCCGGCTTGGAGAAGTCGAGCCTGATGAGGTCCGACCCGATCAGTATCTCGGCCAGCAGGCCCCCCGTCACTATGGGGCCTATGCCGAGCGAGGTCAGGGTCCCCTGCTGGGCCGCGAAGATTATCTGGTACAGGGGCAGCGCCTGCGCGCTCACGGTGACCCGGTACAGTGGCACGAACCCCATCGACAGGTATATCACCAGTATCAGGAGGGTCCAGAGAAGCCGTATCTTCAGCGCGGGCTTGCGCGATGGGCTGCTGATCTCCGGTACGTACTGGGATATCCTGAGCAGCGTGGAGAAGCGCCCCGAGCTCAAGCCCCTGCGGCGCCCGCCTGGAGCAGTACGACCGTGCCGCCCGCGCTCTTAATCTTTTCCACTGCCGAGGCCGTCGCGCGCTGCACCATCACCTTGTAGGCTCCGCGAACGGAGCCCCCGCCGAGGAGCTTCTCCACGCCCAGCGATGAGAGGTCTATCGCGCGCACGCCTCCCTCATCGTTGAATAGTTCGGGCGAGCTAGCGTATAGCTCGTCTAGGTCGCGCACGTTCATCCAGCGCCTGATCGAGTTAGGGCTGGGATGCCTGTAGAACCCGTGATACCCGAAGTGCTCAGGATCGTACTTCAGCATCCAGCTCCTCTTGTGCCTCTTCAGGCCGCCCCTGCCGCCGGTCCTGCCGCTCTTGCGGTGCTGGCCCACCCTGCCCCATCCTACGACGCGAGTGCCCCTCTTGAACCTGGTCTTCCTGAGCCTGGTGGGCATCGCTGGCGCTGGCTACGGCCGACCTAGTTAATAAATGAGTTTCTCTCCCGGGCGCCCGTCCCCCCATCACGCGGCCGCGCGGCGCTGCAGCCCAACCAAAGGGGGCAGGAGCGCCCGGCTGGAGCGCCGGCCGCTCACGATTCCGGCCGGCCTCCCCGTTCCAGCTAATCATATATAATTATTTTTATATCATGCGGGACACTATCTCCGGCAGGTTCTCGTTCTGCCCGAGGACCCCGCCCTCCTGCGCGTGCCTCTTCACCGAGCGCTTGTAGCCGCCCCTGGGCGGCTGGAGTGCGAAGTAAGGCTTCATCCAGTCGAGCTCGCCGAGCCTCACCCTGCCCTCCAACAGGGCGTCGGCCAGCTCCTCGAAACTCGAGAAGCCGTGCCTCCTGAGCGTCTCCTCGTCGAGCGGCCTCCATCCAGGCGTCCTAGCCCTCCTCCTCAGGAGGTCCAGCACGAGGCCCCTGTCCGCGGGGCACCAGGCCACGTAGTCCTTAGCGACCTGCAGCATGCCCCTGTATTCCGGGGTATCGGGCACGAGCGTGGCATTGTGCTTCCTCCTGAGGTTCAGGCGGCGAAGCGTGTCCTCCACCTCGCGCCTGACGTTCACGGTCCCCCTGACCCTGAGAACCAAGAGGACCGCCATCAGTCCTCGAACCTCCGCATGTCGGAGCCAGAGTGCATCGTGCGGAACGCGTTGTAAACGGCCTGAGCCTTCGAGAGCAGCGTGGATGTCATGCCGAAGGAGCGGGTCCAGGCGTCCTGGATGCCAGCCAGCGCGAGGAGCCGCTTCACGGTGTCGTCAGCGACGAGCCCCAGGCCCCTGGGGCCGGGAATTATCTCTATCCTCACGCTGCCGGCCTTCCCGACGAGCTTGTAGGGCACCGAGTGCGGCCGCCCGCACCTGCACTCCCAGCTGCCGCATCCCAGATGCACCGGCACTATGTTGAGCATCGCGACCTTCGTGGCCTTGTCCACGGCGTCCCTCATCTGGTAGGCCTTGGCGTGGCCCAGGCCGAACCAGCCCGGGGCGCCCACGGCCACCACCGCGCTGAACCTCGTTATCTCGCCGGACTCGGTCTGCCTCTGGACTATCCTCACGCCCAGGACCTCCTGCTTGAGCTCGGGCAGGAGCCTCTTGACGATCTCGGCCTCCTTGATCCTGAGGCCGGACTCGAAGATCTCCGAGAGCGAAGTTATCTTGCCCTCGAGGACCGCCTGGCCGACCTTCGTCCTGGGCGTCCACTCCTCGCCGGCGTACCTGCGCTCGTCGCTGGGGGAACTCAACCCGCGACCGCCTCCCTCAGTTTGGCTTTAACCTCTTCCACGAGCCTGGGATACTCCGATGGATCGAATCCCGATCTCGCGTAGCCGGAGAAGCGCTGCTCGTAGGCGCCGGAGTCCCTGAGCGACCTCGCGTATTCCGCCACGTGCTCGCCCCTCAGCCTCGAGGCGTCGGGCAGCACCTCATCGGACGCCGGCACCTCGAGGCCCGCGTCCCTGGCCCCCGCCACCACCGCGGCGATCCTGGAGCCGCGCACGAAGGGCTTCACGCCGGTGTACAGGACGGCCCCGCTGACGCCCGCCTTGACGGCCCTCAGGCCCAGCAGGTATCCGACCAGGTACGCCGCCGGGGTCGACTTCCTGCTGGCGAGCCAGCCGTAAGCCAGGAGCTCCCTGGAGTTCGCCTGGGCAAGGACGACGTCGCCCGCCTTGTTGGGCGCGTGGAGCTGGGCGCTGATGTTCCTGTTCGACACGAACACCGTTATGAACGGCCTCCTGCTGGCCACTACCACCTTCCTGCGATGGTAGTTCGTCTTGCCCTCCCTGCGGCGCCTGAATATGGGCGTGTACTCAGCTCCCCGCGGCACGCTTCTCAGCCTCCACAATCTCGAGCAGGCGCCTCCTGCTGCGCACCGCCCCGCCCTTGATCAGCAGGTAGAGCCTCCTATAGAGCTTGGAGTCCACTTCGCCCCTCTCCCTCAGCTCCCTCAACGTCCTCCTGAGGGCCCTGACCTGGCGCATCCACCTGCGCTTCCCGCTCTCCCTGGTCCCCTTCCTGCTACCCGGCCCGCGCCTCCCGCTGCGCGCCCTGGCCCTGCCGCGGGAGGTGCCGGCGGGCTTCACGACCTCTATGGCGCCCTGCCTGTGCAGCCTCCTTATGTCCTCCCTGGTTATCGCGTCCTCCAGATCCTCCAGCCTCTCCGGATTGAAGCGTATCCTGCCCTTGCCGACCCCCAGCACCTTGGCCGCGAGCCTCCTCTGGAAGGACAGGTTGGTCATCGCGCATCACCTCAAGCGTTCAATATCCTGAGCCCCAGGGCGCGGGCCCTCCTTATTATCTCCTCCCTCTTCCTCCCGCCCACGGCTGAGGCGATCCTCACCGCGTGCCTGCGCGGATCCAGGCCCTCGAGCTCGCCCACATTGTGAACCAGCACGTCCTCGTAGCCTGAGGGATGAAGGCCCCTGAGGGCGACGGGCGACCTGTAGCCGACCCTCACCAGCGGCATGTGCCCGCTGACGCTCTCCCTCATCTTCGAGTGTATGCCGCGGGGGCGGCGCCAGTTGGGCTTCACCCTCAGGTATCTCCAGCTCTCCTGTCTGACGAAGGATGGCCTCCTGCCCTTGGAGGCCCTACGGAGCTCGCCGCCCTCGGCTCCTTGCCGGTAGCTTGCGCTCATATATGTACACCCCGTCCATGAAGACCCTGGGGTCCTTCTCCTTTATGCGGGTCGACTGCTCTATGTTGGCGGCGGTCTGGCTCACGGAGTCCAGGCAGGGCCCGCTGACCACCACGTCGTCGCCCTCCACCGAGACCTTTGTGCCCTCACCGATTATCTTGGCCCTGCGCAGCGTCTTCTCCCCTATGAAGTTCTCTATCTCCACCTCGTTGCCCTTCACCTTCACCGTCACCGGGAAGTGTGAGTAGACTATCTTGAGCCTGTAGACGTAGCCGCGCGTCACCCCGATGATCATGTTCCTCACGTGGCTGGAGACGGTCCCCAGGATGGCCCTCCCCCTCCTCTTGCGTAGCAGCGAAACTATCCTGAGGCGGCCGCCGACGACCGAAACCTCGACCGGGATCTTCGAGAGGTCGCGCTCGCATGAGCCCAGAGGGCCCTTTATCCTGAGGCGGCCGCCCTCCAGCGTCGCCGTGACGCCCTCGGGCAGCTCCACCTCGGCGTAGCCCTCCCCCCGGGTTACGCGCACGGACTCAATAGACATATCCCAGCAGCCTCCCTCCCAGCCCCTTGCCGCGGGCCTCTATGTGCGACATGACCCCCGAGCTCGTGGACACTATCAGCAGGCCTGTCCCGTAAGCCGGCAGCAGCCTGCGCTCCCAGGCGTAGTACCCATCGCGGCTGACCGGGTACCTGGGCCTCACCGCGCCGCACCGGTGGATCCTGCCCAGGAGCTGCACCCGGAGCTTCCCGGACCGCCCATCGTCCACGAACTCGAACTCGCCCACATACCCGTACTTCTGCATTATCCTCAGGACCTCCTGGGAGAGCCTGGACGCGGGGATGACCAGGCACCACTTGTTGTTCCTCCTCTCGTTGTTATAGAGCGTGGAGAAGAGGTTCGACAGCACGTCCTGCGCCGGCATGGCCATCACCTCACTCGTACTTGCGGAATCCCATGTCCCTGGCGACCTCCCTGAAGCACTGCCTGCACAGCATGAGGCCATACTTCTGTATGACCGGCCCCATCTGGCCGCACCTGACGCATGCCCTGGATCCCTTGCCGTACCTCCTGGGCTTCCCGCTCCTCAGCTTAGCCAATCTCCTGCACCACCTCCACGTTCAACTGGGTCCTGAAGAAGTTTATCGCGTCCTCCCTGCTCACGACTTGATCCCTGCCAACGTACGACCTGGCCCTCCTCCTGCGGGCCACGCGGTAGCCCGGCCTGCTGAGGGCGACGCTGACGTCCATGCCGAAGATCCCTATCTCCGGATCGTACTTCACGCCAGGTATGTCTATGTGCTCCTTTATGCCGAATGAGACGTTACCCCTCCCGTCGAACGAGCTCTCGGGTATGCGCCTCCCGCGCGCATCGAGCAGCCTGTTGAGCATTTCCAGGGCCTTCCTGCCGCGGAGCGTCACCATGGCCGCTATCGGCTCGCCCCTGTGTATGCCGAAGCCCTTTATGGTCTTCTTGGCCTTCCTTATGGAGGGCTTCTGCCCGGAGAGCTGCTCCAACAGCCTCGCTGCCTTCTCGAGCCTCTCGCCGGACGTCCCGACCCCTATGTGGAGGACGACCTTCTCGATCCTGACGGTCCTCATCGGGTTCTCAGGCCGCAGGGCCCCGGCCTGCTGGACCTCGGCGGAGGCCACGGGCTCGCTCATTCGACCCACCTCACGGTTATCGGGGGATCCGGGAGCCCGACGGGCATCACGAGCTCCCTCGGCACGAGCACCCTCTCGCCCTCGAGCTCGAGCTCCACGGCCGGCCTCACGCTGAAGGAGCCGGGTATGACGTCAACTATCCTGCCGAGCGCGGACCGCCTGCTCCCGCCGATCACGAGCGCGGTCGACCCCTTCTCCAGGGGTATGCGGGACACTATCTCCTGCCCGGGCACCCGTATCAGGAGGCTGTCCCCGACGCGGTAGGAGCCCGGATCGTCCACGAGGATGCTCCTGCCGTCGTGAGTCCCGAGCTGGACGCGGCCGCCCCTCACCGTGACCTTGGAGACTATCCTCGATATCTTGAGGCCCTTCTCGGACTCCTGTATGGGCGCCGGGTATAGCAGCCTGCCCTTGGCCGGCACCATCCTGAAGGCCCTCTCCTCGCGCTTGATCTCGACGACGTCCATCAGGCCTATGGGGAACGAGCTATCGGTCCTCGCGACGCCATCCACCAGGAGGTAGCGATTGTTGAGCACGAAGAGCGCCTCGCGCGCGCTCTTGACGAGCCCTAGGTAGTCCCTGAGGAGCGTGACCGGATCTATGCTCAGCGCCCTGGGATGCGGCCCCGGGCCGGTCCTGACCACGAACCTGCCGTGGCGCGGCTTCCTGGGCACGGAGTACACGCGCGGCGCCGAGAGCCTCTTCTGGATCGTGCTGCGCCCCATTCTAGCCATGCGCCTCGCCCTCCCCAGTCCCCGAGGCCCTGGACTTCAGGGACTCCAGCCTCTCCCTCCGGAGCTTGTCCTCCAGGTTCAGCCTGATCAGCATCACCTTCGACGCGTGCACCTTGATGGGCACGCTCTCCCCCCTCGAGTTCTGCCTATTCAGGCCCTCGATGGCTAGGCGGCCCTCCTTGGGGTACACCCTGAGGACCCTCCCCTCGACTCCCTTATACGAGCCCCTCATCACCTTGACGACGTCCCCCACGCGGACGCGCAGGGACCTGATGCCATATTCGCTCGAGAGCTCATCCGATAGGTGGGCGCTGAGCGCCCGCCCCTGCCCCGATCCATCGCCGCGGCCCATGTGCGCACCCCCTATATTATGATGGACGCTATGTTCGCTATCCTGGGCCAGCGCTCAGCGGCCTCCGCCGCCACCGGCCCGTGGATGTCGGTTCCCTTGACGTCCCCCTCGGGCGTTATGAGGACCGCGGCGTTGTCCTCGAACGAGACGCGGACGCCCGATGGCCTCCGGAAGGGATAGCGCTGCCTCACGAGCACAGCGTAGAATATCTGCTTCTTCATCTCGGGCGGGCCCTTGCGGACCACGACCGCCAGCTTGTCCCCAACGGTGGCGGCGGGCCTCCTCCTGAGCCGGCCCCGGTACCCGATCACCTGGATCACCCTGAGCACCTTGGCGCCGCTGTTATCGGCGCAGTTCACGAGGGAGTTGACCGGGACCCCCCTAGACGTGCGCGGCATCCATTCGGCAGCGCCGGTGGTTCCAGCGCCCCTCTTCGGCATCAGGACGCACCTCCCGACTTTCCGAGCACAACGAACGCAACGGACTTCGCGAGGGGACGCGCCTCGCCTATGATGACGGAGTCCCCCTCCTTCACGTCGATGCACGGGGGCACGTAAGCGTGTATCCTGCTCCTCCTCCTCTCGTACCTCATGTACTTGCTCCTGTAGTGATAGTATACGCGCTCTAAGACCGCCATGCGCGTGGCCCTGAGCCTGACGACGGTGGCGCGCAGGAGCCTGCCCCGGACTGGGAGCTCGCCGTGCCAGGGGCACCTGGGATCCTCGCACGACTTGGCCGGCGGCTTTATCCACGGTATCCCCACGTTCCTAGCTGGCTTGGAGCTCATGCTGACCTCACCAGCCTCTCGGCCGGGCTCCCGACCAGCGCGGATCCCGGCACGGCGCGCGATCCCCCGATCATGAACAGCGCGCCCTCCTTCGGCACTTTAATTATCTTTCCTCCGATGTCCAGCAGCACGATCCTCCGCGTCTCCACCACGAGCGCGCCGGAGGCGCGGAGGGGCCGGAGCGCCTCGACGCGCGCCCCCGGGACGAAGGCGCGCGACACGCTCGCGGGAACCTTGGGCCTGATCCGCTTCACTGCGAGGTCCCCCTCCTGCCGATCTCCCGCTCCCTGAGCACCGTGAGGATGCGAGCTATGTCCCTCCTGACCTCCCTGACCACGCCGGACTCCTTGCCCAGGGTCCCCCTCCTGGACTTGGCGCGCAGGCGCATAAGCTCGCTCCGGAGCTCCGTCAGCTTATCCCTGAGCTCTTCGTCGCTCATCTTCCTGAGCTCTGACGCCTTCAGGGTCAACTAGCGCTCCCTCCCCCTGCCCCTCCCTCCTGCCCCTGCGACCCGGACCCGGCGGCCGCCTGCTCCTCCCTTAGGATGACCGGCGGCCTCAGGCCACTCGGGTCCACTATCTTCACCTTTATGCCGTAGGTGCCGAGCTTGAGGTTCACGCTTATCTTGGCCTGCCTGACCGCGGCCTCCGCCGGGTGCCCGCTCTTCGGTATCACGCCGGCCCTGAACTTCTCCACGTGCGCCCTCTCGGTCCTGAGCTTGCCGGCGACCGTCACCTCGCACCCGAGCGCGCCGGCCGACATTATCGTGTTCAGGACGTTCATTGCGGCCCTGCGGAATGGTATCCCCCTCTCCACCATCTGGGCTATGCGGAAGGCCATTATGCGCGGGTTCAGCTCGGGCTTGGTGACCTCGCTCACGTTCAGGACGAGGTTCTCCAGGCGGTACTTCCTCGAGAGCTCCTCCGTGAGCGACCTTATCCCGGTCCCCCTGTGGCCTATCACCAGGCCGGGCCTCATCGCGAATATCGTGAGCTTGTAGCTCAGCGGGGTCTTCTCGAGCACCATCCCGCCATACCCGGCGTCCCTGAGCTTGGACGAGAGGTACTCATCGAGCTCCACCTCGAGCCCCTTCCTGTCCAGGATAGCCTTGTAGGACATCACGCCTCAGCCCCCACCAGCTCTATGTGCACCAGCACCTTGTCCTTGGGCGAGGCGCGGCCGAAGGCCCTGGGCACATACCTCTTGAGGCGCCTGCCGGGGTACGCCGCCGCGTGTATCAGCTTCAGCCTGCTCGGATCCAGCCCCCTGTACTCGGCGTTCGCCTCCAAGCTCTCCAAAAGCCTCAGGACCGCCCTCGCCACCTTCACCGGGTAGCGGCCCGCATAGAATCCCTGGAGCCCCGACTTGTGCCCGACCTTGCCGTGGTACCTCCTGAAGGGCACGGGCCTCCTGAGGCTCACAACGTCGTTGAGGAGGGCCTTGGCCCTGTCGATAGGCAGCCCCTTTATCGCCTCGCAGACCTCGCGCGCCTCCTTCGGGCTCAGATCAGCCTCGCGCAGGCTGGCGCGTACGTGCACCACGGGATTGTACCCCTGGAACGCGTAACCGAACTCGGGCATTCCGGCTCACTCGTTATGTGGGCGCCCCGGTCAGACGCAGTTAAAATACATTTCCGAAGCCCCCCGAAGAGGCGCAGCCGACCGCCGGATGTCCGGCGGCCGCACGACCGCTAGGCCTCGCCCGACCGCAGGCCATCCTTCTGCCCCGTCGGGGCGACGTCGGATCCCGGGCGCTGGCCGGTAGAGCCCCGGGCGAGCTCGCCCAGCGCCCTCATTATAGCCAGCACCGCCAGCGCAGCTTCCTCTGTCCTCACGCTCTCCACGCCCTGTCCCGGTATGAAGTTGACTATGAGCGCCCCCAGGGACTCGTATACCTCCCGATCGTGCATCTCGAGCAATCCCCTGCGCGATCCAAAGGCCACGAGGACGGGCCCGTCGGATGACGCTGCCCTGCTCAGCGCGTCCAGTGATCCCCCGAGGGGCGCGCCGGACTTGGACGTCACTATGAAATGCGAGGGGCGGGAGGACCTCACAAGCTTCGGCAGCAGGTCCACGACGCTCACGCTGAATCCCCAGTACTCGGTGGGCTGGGCCTCCTCGCAGTAGAAGTCGCCGTTCCTCTCCCGCACCACAACGGTCGCGCGGCGCCCCGCCTGGCCGCGGCCCACGTACTCTAGGAGCCTTCCAACGCCCACGTCGGCGTAGAGCCTGCCCCCCACGAGCTCCAGCACGGCCTCGCGCACCTCGCCGGGCCTCAGCTCCCTGGAGCGCCTGTGGGGAGGTATGCCGAGGGGGTGGAGTAGCCCCACCTTCTCGAGGTCCTCGGCCACCGGAAATAGCTTCCTTCGCAGGTAGGGCGGCGTCGCCATGTACTCCAAGATCCTCGCTATGAACTCCGCATCGTGGGGCCTGTCGCTCAGGGGATCCCTGAACACGAATATCCTCTCCGCCCTGAAGATCGCGGCGGCCCTAGCGATCATCCCGACCCTCCTGGTCCGCTCGTCCTTCGAGCCGACATCCTCCACCAGCGACGATGGCACGGCTATCCAAAGCCTCAACGGGCATGCCACGCGATCGCCCCCAAATAACCGTATCCCCGCGTCCCACTCGGGATTGAGTCAATGTTATTAAAGAGGGCGAGATTACGCCTCGAACGTGAGCGACGACCTGGAGCTGGAGATGATACTCGCGAAGAAGAGGCGCGAGCTCATGGCCATGGCCGCGCGCAAGAGCGTGGAGGAAGAAGGGATGGCGCGCGGCGCGCGGAAGTCGGATCCCTTGGAGGTGGTCCGCGGCGTGCTCACAGACAGGGGGGAGGAGGTCCTTGAGGCCGCGCTGTCGCAGTATCCCGAAGAGGCGCGCAGGATAGTAGAGAGGCTGGCGGAGCTCATAGAGCGCGGGGCGCTGCGCGGCTCGATAACCGGCAGGCAGCTGCTGTGGCTGTTCAGGAATCTCGGACTCGACGTGAGGCTGGAGACTAAGATCTACGTGGAGCAGGATGGCAGGTTCGTTCCGCTGATGGATGCCATGAGGAAGCGCGATGATTGAGCTCTGGCGCCCTCACTTGAGCGGGACGTAGAGGGAGCTCCTCGTCGCCCCGATCCCAGGCTCGCCGTGTATGACGCGCTTGCAGGTCTGCACGTACTCGCCCAGGTAGTGCCCTATCATCTCCGGCTTCACCTCCAGCTGCACGAACTCCTTGCCGTTGTAGACGCTGATTGTCCTGCCGACCATGAACGGCAGTATTATCATGTCCCGCAGGTGGGTCTTCACCGGCTTGCCGTCGTCGGCGGACCTCAGCTTCTCGAGCAGCTTCCTCTTGGAGGGGCTGAGTCCCCTGTTCAGGCTCCTCCTAGCCCTCGAGGGCAGCAGCTGTATGACCTGGTCCAGAGGCATGTTCATCAGCTGGTCCAGCGTGTATCCCCTGTACCTGAACTCCTTCGGCACGAGGATCACCTCGGCCCCGTGGTATTAAAATTTGCGGCCCAGGGCCAGGCGTCGACCAGATGAAGGGATCGCCTCCGAGGACGCGCATCACCTGTGGCGCCCGCCGCCCCTGCCGGTCTTCCTGGCCGCTATGTTGCCGACCTTCGCGCCGGGCGGCGCGTTCCTCGAGACGGTGGTCGGGTGGCCCGGGTGCTGGTGCCGACCCCCGCCGAATGGGTGGTAGACGGTCGTCATCGCGACGCCGCGCACGAGCGGATACTTCCTGCCCTTGGCGCGCATGAGGCGCCACTTGTTGCCCGCCTTCAGCAGCGGCTTCTCGTCCTTTCCGCCGCCGGCCACCACGCCTATGGTGGCCCGGGCCCTCCCGTCCAGCTCCAGGGTATCGCCGGAGGGCAACTTCACCAATACCGAGCCCTGCGACTGCGTCAGGACGATCGCGGAGGCGCCCGGGGAGCGCGCGAGCTCCCCGCCGTCGCCGGCGGCCCGCTCGACGTTGGAGACGAGCGTGCCCTCGGGTATCCTCCAGAGCGGCAGTATGTTGCCGTTCGCGACCGGGGCGTCAGGGCCGATGCGTATAGTCGCGCCCTTCTCCAGGCCCACGACCGCCGGCAGGTAGGCGACGCTGCCATCGTCGAACCTGACGCGCGCGAGCGGCGCCTGGCGGCCGCGCTCGTGCACTATGTCTTCCACTATCCCCTCGTGCGTCTCGTCGAGGGGCAGGGGAGGGTAGCGGGCGGGCGCTATCTTGCCCACCTTGCGAGCCCTGAACTGCGATCCGCCGCGCCCGCGCCTCTGAACCAGTATCCTCTTCCCCATGGGCTGTCACCTAGATGAGGCCCAATTTAGATGCTATGTCGGTGGCCCTGTACTCGGGCGACAACTTCACGTACGCCTTCTTTCCCTCGGCAGTGTTCATGACGTTAACCTTCACCACCTTCACCCCGAAGAGCGCCTCCACGGCGCTCTTTATATCGCCCTTGGTGGCGCCGCGATCCACTAGGAACGCGAGCTTGTTCTCCTTCTCCATCATCAGGTACGTCTTCTCGGTCACTATCGGCATCTTCACGATCCTGAGGGCCCTATCGCGGTCCAATCCCGGACACCTCCAGCAGCGAGCCGGGCAGGGACGAGATCGCGCCCTGTGTCCATATCGTCAGCCTGCCGGGGTGCCCGCCGGGCGCCAGGTCCAGCACGGACAGGTCCTTGGCGAGCACCACGTCGACGCCGGGTATGTTCTCGGCGGCGCGCGAGATGCCGCCGTCCGTCGACACCACTATCAGCGGGCCCCTCCCGGGGCGCCTGGCCCTGCCCCTCCACCTGGCCTTGCCACCCCTGGTGCTGCGGCGCGCCGCCCTCTCGACGTCGGGCCAGAGTCCGAGCCTCTCGAGGAAGGCCCTCAGGTCCCTGGTCTTGGAGAGCGACTCCAGATCGCTGGAGACGACCACTGGCAGGTCCAGCGACTCGGGCACCACGTGGCCCCTGGCGAGCACCAGGTCCCTCCGCGAGGTGGCAGCTATGGCCATGGCCGTGGCGAGCCTGCGCTCCTTCACGTTGAGGCGCTTGTAGATCACCTTGTCGACCCGAGGTGGATGCGCCGCCCTGCCCTTGACGACCCCGGCGACGCCCGCGGCCTGGCCGGCCCTCGGATAACCCCTCCCCTTGACCCTGGCCAGCCTGGCGATTCCGAGGCCGACCCCGAACGACTCCGCAGACGTGCGCTTGCCCGCCATGGGATCCGTGCCCTTGGGCTGGAGCCTGTGCGTGAACTCGGCCCAGAAAGACCTGGATATCAGATCCGGCCTCGGCTGCAGCTCGAAGATCGGCGGCAGCTCGATCTCCCCGGCCTTCTGGCCGTCCAGCGAGTAGACGGGCACGCGGCGACTCATGCGACCACGCCTCCGGCGTTGGAGGCCACGCTGTCGACGTACAATATCGTCGGCGCCTCGAGCCTCAGCGACGGCGGCCTGAGCGGATGCCTGATCACGACCGGCCTCTTGGCCGGCCCGGGAACCGATCCGGCCACCAGCAGGTACTTGCCGCGCACGACCCCGAAGTGCGGGAATCCGCCGGGCGGGGTCACGGGCCTCTCCGACTCGTCGCCGATGGCGAGTATCCTCTTATTATATTCCACCCTCTGATGGAAACCCGTCTGGCCCGCCATGGGGACGCTGCGCATGACCGCCGCGGGGTGCCACGGGCCCAGGGTCCCCGGCTCCCTCACGCTCTTCCTGGACTTGTGCTGCTTGCGCTTTATCCCGAACCTCTTCACAGGGCCCTGGAATCCCTTGCCCTTGCTCACAGAGATGACGTCAACGTAGGACCCGGGCCTGAAGAGGGCGTCCACCTGGACGCTGCCGCCCACCAGGCCCGCCGCGTACTCGAAGCGCCTCCTGATGTCACCGCCGCCCACCGGTATCTCCATCACGAATGGCCTCTTCTGAGGGAGGCCGGCGTCCCTCGGCACCCCGTAGACGACGGCGCTGACCCTAGAGGCACCATCGAGCACGGACTCGAGGTCCTTGAGTGCCGCCTCCAGCGGCCTGTAGTTCTTCGGCTTGCCGCCGAAGACGCGCCCATCCGCGTAATTCAGGGCGTCGCCGAGCACGTAATGATACCCATCCCTGTACCCGTAGAGCCTGACCCCTAGCACGTGGAGGGGGGGAGCCGCTAGGACGGTGACGGCTTGGAACAGAGGCTTGCCGGCGTTCGGCACGGTCTTCCTGTCATCCACCATTATTACATGGGTCATTCCGGCCTTGTACGTCAGCGTGCCGAGGAGCCTAGGCTTCTCATCGGCCGGCAACTCCGGCCAGGAGCGCACCCTGGGCAGCAGGCCTGCCGCCCTGGACCTAGGCATGAACGCGAGCGAGCCCCTCCTCGGTGCATGCTGCTTCCTGTGGCCGATGAGCCCTCCCCCCTTCTGACAGGGGGCTCCTCAGGCCCTCAGGTTATAAGGATTTGCGTGAGGCCGTGGCTCCGTCGCCTCAAGCCGATCGGTGACCCCGATCCGAATCAGGAGGACCCTTTCCCGACCGTGGCCCGCGCGGCTCACATGCATTTATAGGGCACGCCCCTGATGGGCTGCACATAATCTGCGATCGCCCCCGGGAATCCCGGAGCGCGATCCGATGCGTCGAGAGGGATCGAGCCGTTAGGCGATCCCTTCGAGGGGGCGTTCGGGGGCGAGGACCCGAATGGTGACTGGACGAGGATGCGCCGACCTTATCACCCGGGCAGGAGGTGGGCTCGATGAGACGTGACCGGCGTGGGCCCGGTGGGATTCGAACCCACGACCTTTCGGTTATCAGCCTCGTCGCGGTGCCCCGGAGCACCGCTCGAACGCTCTGCCAAGCTGAGCTACGGGCCCACCCCGGAGAGCGTCCCTGGGATCTTTTAATGTTTAAGCGCCAGAGGGCCCGCCCGGAACGCCGGGGAGCGGGCCCGAGGAACCCGCGCAGCGACGGACAGTTTTAATATATTTTCAAGGATGCCCGGGGGCCGGCGTTGAGCGATGTCTCGAAGGCACTGAGGCGCTACATAAGGGACATCCCGAACTACCCCATCGAGGGCGTGATATTCCGCGATCTGACTCCCCTCTTCAGGGACGCCGCGGCATTCCGGACCGCCGTGGAGGAGCTCGCCGGCCGCTTCCGCGACCAGCGCCCGGACGCCGTGGCCGGCATAGAGGCGCGGGGGTTCATAGTCGGATCGCCCGTTGCGCTGCTGCTCGGCGCGGGCTTCGTGCCCATAAGGAAGCAGGGGAAACTCCCGTGGAGGAAGGTCTCCACGACCTATCAGCTGGAGTACGGATCCGAGACCATCGAGATGCACGAGGACGCGGTGGCGCCCGGCCAGAGGGTGCTGATAATAGACGACCTGCTGGCGACGGGGGGCACCGCCAGGGCGGCGGCGAAGCTCGTGGAAGGCGCGGGCGGCGTGGTGATCGGGGCGGGCTTCCTAGTGGAGCTCGCGTACCTGAACGGCAGGAAGAGGCTGGAGGGCTACCGCGTAGAGTCCGTGATCAGGATAGACCGAGCTCGGCCGCCCACCCTGGACCACGAATACTTCCTCCATTTGGGATCGGGATACCCGCAGTAGGAGCAGCGCTTCTTCCTGATGTTGTACGATTTGTGGCCGCACCGCCTGCAGACTATGTGGACCACGTGCCTGCTGTGCCTGCCGCGCGAGGGCGTCCCCTTCATCCCTTATCACTCGCGGAACTTGCGGGCCGGGCTGGGCAATTTAAACTTGTCAGCGGCCCCTCCTCCAGCAGCCCACTAGTCGGACGGCGGCGATATCAGCACGACGTTGTCACCGCGTATGACTATGACGCCGAGCTTCGTGAGCGCACCGCCGTCGCCGACCTCCTCGGAGCCCTCCAAGAGCAGGTTCATGTGATGATCGTATCCCCTCAGCGTCCCGCGGATAACGAGCCCGCCCTTCAGCTTTATGAGCACAGTGCGGCCTATGCTGTTCTGCAGGACGTTTAGAGTTACGTCGACCTCCGACACGCCAGAGATGGCGGCTCGCGGGCCAATATTTAGGTTTCGCCCCCGGCCCGGCGCCGATCAGGTGGGGCGATCGATTCCGACGGCGCGCCGTCCCCTCTGGGACCTGCGCCCATTTTATGCGCGCCCATAGCCCCATCGAGGACGCCGCCCCCGACCTCGGGTTCGCATCCTTCTACTATCGCCGAAAGCCCCCGCGGCAGCGCCCCAGCGCGAGTCCCCGGAATGCCCGGGGCGCGGATCATCACCTCCAACTACTCGGGTCGAAGCCTAGTGGGCGCGCACGAGGACCGGCGGAAGGCGATCCGCCCGTACGGGACCATCCGACAAACGCCCTCAGATGTCAGCATAAGATTTATTTAGCGTGGTTACTCGGGGATCCCTCGATTTCTGGAGGAGTGATGGCTTTGTACTATAGCAGAGGAGTGAATATGCCTGCGAAGGTCACGGGAACGACCACTGTTGGGGTCGTCTTTGAGGGTGGGGTCGTGCTGGCGACCGATAAGAGGGTGACCATGGGCTACTTCATAGCGCATCGCCAGGGGAGGAAGATCTACCAGATAGATGACCACCTGGGGATAACCATCTCGGGCGTCGTCGCCGACGCCCAGGCCGTCATAGACATCCTGAGGTTCGGCGCCAGGCATTACAGGATGGAGAACAATAGCCCCATGCCGGTCAAGTCAGCGGCCTCGATGGCGGCCAACCTCTTCTTCTCGTACAGGCTGTTCCCGCTGATAGCCGACGTGCTGATAGGCGGGTTCGACGGCTCCCCGGGCATCTACAGCATAGACTTCTTCGGGGCCGTGAGCAGCGAGAAGTACGTGTCCACTGGGAGCGGATCGCCGATAGCGTACGGCGTGCTGGAGTCCGAGTACCGCGACGGGCTCCACGAAGAAGAGGCAGTCGCGCTCGCGGTGAAGGCCGTCCACTACGCCATGAAGAGGGACTCCGCCTCCGGCGACGGCGTGGACGCGGTCGTGATAGATGGCCGCGGCTACAGGGAAGTGGATCCCGAGACCAAGAGGCGGATAGTGTCCTCGCTGACGTGACGTGCAGGGGCCCGGGCATGACTCAGGCCTCCCAGGAGGGTGGAACGCTCGCCGCGAGGATACTCTCGAGGCTGAAGCCGGAGGCGATGGTCACCAGGATAGAGTACGAGGGACCCAGGATAGCGATATACACTGACAACCCCAAGTACTTCGTGGACAACGGCGGCGTAGTGGGGCAGCTCGTGACCGAGCTGCGCAAGAGGGTCATCGTCAAGTCCTCGGAGTCCGTGCGGAAGCCGGCCGAGGAGGTTCGGAACTACATAGCGTCCGTGGCGCCCAGGGAGGCCGGGATCAACAGGATATTCTTCGATGCCGCGCTCGGGGAGGTGCTCATAGAGGCGGCGAACTCCAAGCTGCTGCAGCAGGTGCCCGAGCTCTCCGAGCAGGAGCTGTTCGCGAGGACCGGCTGGAGGCCGAGGATAAGGCAATCGTCGCCCATATCGTCGCCGGCGATGGAGCAGGTGTACTACGCGCTCTCGGACGCCGATGAGCGCATGTCGTTCCTGCGCAGGGCAGGGGAGCGCATATTCAGGGACCGCATCTACCCGAGGTCCGAGGTGGTCCTCACAGTACTGGGGGCCGCGCGCGAGGTGGGCAGGTCCTGCATGCTGCTCTCCACGCCCGAGAGCAGGATACTGCTCGACTGCGGGGTGCACCCGGGCGCCAAGGGGCCCCTGAACGCCTACCCAAGGCTCGACTGGCTCGACATGACGCTGGACGACCTGGACGCCGTGGTGGTCTCGCACGCGCACTTGGATCACGTGGGCTTCGTGCCGGTCCTGTTCAAGCACGGCTACAGGGGGCCGGTCTACATGACGGAGCCGACGCTCGCTCTCTCCACGCTGCTGCTCATGGACGCGATCAGGGTCGCGCAGTCCGAGGGCGCCGTGCCGCCCTACAACATGGAGGACCTCCGCACTATGATATCGCACACGATAACGCTCCCCTACAACTCGGTCACCGACATAACGCCGGACGTGAAGCTGACGCTCTACAACGCCGGCCACATACTGGGATCCGCCGTGATCCACCTCCACATCGGCGACGGCGCGCACAACGTGGTCTACACCGGCGACTTCAAGTTCGACAACACGCGCCTCTTCCAGGCGGCGTTCTTCAACTTCCCCAGGGCCGAGACGCTCGTCATAGAGAGCACCTATGGCTCGAGGTCCGACGTCATGCCCACGAGGATGGAGACCGAGCAAGCGTTCGCCGCCTCGCTGAGGCAGACCCTCGAGGGCGGCGGCAAGGTCCTGATCCCCGTGCCCGCGGTCGGGAGGGCCCAGGAGATAATGCTCGTGATAAACGAGCTGGTGAGGACGAGGGCCGTGCCCGAGGTGCCGGTGTACTTGGAGGGGATGCTCAGGGAGGCCACCGGGATACACATACTGTACTCGGACTACCTGTCGCCGACGGTCAAATCCGAGATCAGGGAGACGGGCGCCAATCCATTCCTCGCGGAGTGGTACACTGTGGTTGACAGCCCCAAGCGCAGGTCCGAGATAGTCAGCGAGGGCGGCCCCTCCGTCATCCTGGCCACCTCGGGCATGTTGGAGGGCGGCCCCTCCGTCTACTACTTCTCGGAGCTCGCGGAGGACCCCCGCAATAAGATCCTCTTCGTGTCATATCAGGTCCCGGGGACGACGGGGCGTCGCCTGCTGGACAGCGCCACGAGGGAGATCAGCCTCTTCGATCCCAGCAGCGGAAGGATGCGCGTCCTGCGCGTGAACGCCGCGGTGGAGCGCATCGAGGGGTTCAGCGGGCACAGCGACTTCAACCAGCTCACCAGGTACGTCTCGAGGCTCCAGAGGAAGGTCAGGAGGGTGCTCGTGGTGCACGGCGAGCGCAAGAAGTCGGAGGAGTTCGCCTACCATCTGCAGCAGCACCTGAAGGTGAACGCTTACGCGCCCCAGCTGCTGGACTCGGTGAGGCTCTACTAGCGCGCCCGCGGCGCTAGGTGCCCATCTCGCGCCATATCCTGACGCCGGGCGGCGTGAGGACTATTCTGTCCTCCCCGAGCCTGGCCATGTCGCCGCCCATGGATATTACATATTCATATATTTTATTTATAACATTTATGGTCACCTCGCGCCCCCGCTCGAGGAGCGGCGTCACCCTGAGTATGACTATGAAGTTGTTCCGGACGTCCTCCTCCACCTTCCGGACGTCCTCCTCAGACCTTATGGAGTAGCTGGTGACGTAGTAGAGGACCTTCTGGCCCTCACTGCGCGCCTCCCCGGCGTCCATGCCTTTGGGGTAGTTCCCGGATTTGAACTATAAAAATTTGCTCTCCAATTTCCGCCCATCCCCAAAGGGTGGAGGTCGCTTTGCCAGTTTCTTTATGAGTCTCTGGACCTCCTCATCGCGCAGCAGCTCCCAGGCCGCATCCCTCAAGTGGTGGACGTTCCTGACCACCGGCCCCCTGGAGATCCTCGGGAGCTCGCCCGAGGGCATGAGGGCTATGCCCACCGCTATAGCCTTCCCGTACGCCTTCTCCCTCACGACCACGACGTCGCCGGACTCGAATCCGGAGTACTCCACGATGCCCGGCCTCATCACGTTGGCCCCGTTCACCACGTGCCTCACGGCGCCCTCGTCCACCACGACGTATCCCGGGACGCTGGAGACGAGCTCGGAGTCCACCAGCGCCGGAACGTAGATCCCCTCCTCGCGCAGCGCCACGAGGATGGATCCCTCCTTCGTCAGCAACGCCTCGGCGTCCTCGGAGGCCAGAGTCGCCAGCGGCGTCAGCTCGCGCCTCAGCAGGCGCGATATAGCCTCGGACGCCTCGCGGGCCTCGCGCTTGGACAGGTACATCAGTTTGAACTTGGACAACTCGAACGATCCCGCACCTCATTTTAAGATAATTTAAGATTATCGATTATTTCGCGGAAGGCGCCGCGCGCTGATGCCTCAAGGTTAAATCCCGGACCTGCCGGAAGGCAGGCAGCCCGGTGGTCTAGCGGTCAATGATGCCGGCCCTTGGAGCCGGCGACGGGGGTTCGAATCCCCTCCGGGCTATCTGCACGAACGCGCCAATCCCCAGGGATCCCGGGACGCTCGGAGGGTTCCGCGCGCATCGCGGCGGGGTTGGGGATGTCGCTCGGCATCGCCGCCGGGCTCGGGGGCTCCCTCGCCCCCCGAAGTGATCTCCTGGGCCCTCACGTCCTCCTCGCTCAGCACGCCAGCCGCCAGCAGGTTGACCAGCGCGTTCGCCGAGGCCCGGCCCGACACCCTCCCCATCCTCCCCCTCGTCTGACGCCACCTGAGGGACGTGTTCCCGCTCTTCGACTCGTATATCACGCCGAGGACGTCCTTGACCCTGACGAACGTCACGTCGCGCGCCTTGTCGAGCGTGTACTTGTCGGCGGACTCCACGTAGATCATCCCCCTCTCCCCGTACCTCTCGGGGAAGACCAGGGGGTCGCGCTCGTACTCCTCCGGGATGAATGACTTGCAGGTGCTCAGTATCAGGAACCTCCTGAACCTGTCGAGCGACACCTCCTTGTCGACCTTTATCACGGCGACCACGCTGCGAAATTGCGCCGGCTCCTCTAAAAGAATTTATCCCCTGGAGCGCGGATCGCCGCACTCGCGATGATGACTCTAGCCCTGGGCTACCACCATGGCCGGGATCTTGAGTTCTGAGCGCCCCGAGGTCGCCGGCCACGGACCTCCGCCAGGCCTCAGCGTACGCCTCGAAAGAGGCGCTCCCGGCGCAGCTGCTACAGATGCAGAGGGCTGAGGTCTCATCTATGGAACACACGTCGTGGTACTCGCAGTCCTCGCACGAGGTCTCGCGCCCGCAGAGCATGCAGCGGAACTCGAACTCCACCGGCGCGCCCCCGAGGGCCCCGGAGATAGCGCGCCGGATGCGCTGCAGATCGGCGCCGCGCGGTATCAGGAATCCCCTCCCGCCCTCGTAGCGGGCGCCCGCCTTCATCAGCTCCTTGAAGGCATCGGTCCCGAGCCTGGGGAGGCGCGTCCACTCGTCCAGCCTGACCCTCACGACCACGCCGCTCCGAGCGCCGGCCGAACTATAAACTTGGCCTCAGGGCCACCCCTGAGCCGCGGCGAGCGCCAGGGCGGCCGCCAGCGCGAGGGCGACCGCGCATGCCCAGCGGCTCCCGCCGGGGCGCCAAGCGGGGCGATAACCCCTTATCTCCATGGCCTCCGCGACCTCCCTCCCCCGGATTAGTGAGGACACCATGGCCGGCGTGATGATGGAGGGCAGCCCCCTGATCCAGTCCACGATCCCCCCGTAGCCCATCCCCCTGGAGGACTGCGCCTCGAGCACCGCGGAGACGTCCCTGGCGATCGTGGGAACGAACCTGAGGGAGATCGCGATCCAGGTCACCGCCCCGCGCGGGACCCTCAGCCAGCGGAGCACGGATCCCACCTCGTCGATCGAGGTGGTGAGGTAGAAGGCGGAGAGGGCCGTCACGAGGTCCAGGAACCTCACGCCGGTCGCCGCCGCCGAGGCCGCGCTGTAGCCAGCCAGGATCTCCATGAGCGCCACGATCAGGGAGGCAGATACCGCGGGCAGCTGTATCCTGGCCAGGGTCCTCGCGGACCCTCCAGCGAGTCCCATCAGGAGCGCGGCCGCGTAGTCCAGCGCGAGCGGGACGAGGCTGTAGGACGCGAGCGGGAATGCGAAGAGCACCAGGGCCAGCAGCAGCTTGCAGCGCGGATCCGCTCCTGGGGCCCGGCTCATGCCCCGCTCCCCCGTTCCGGCGCCTCCCCGGCCAGTGCCGCGACGGCCTCCCAGACGCTCCCGATTGCGCGCGGCGCCCTCAGCAGCTTCCCCAGCTCCGCCAGCTGCGGCGGCCTCAGCGCCGCCCTGGCCATGAGCGCCTCGTCCGACAGGACCTCGCGCGCGGGGCCGTCCGCCAGGACGCGCCCCTGGGACATCACGATCGCGCGGGGCCCCAGGAGCCACAGGAACTCGACGTCGTGGCTGGCCAGGATTGTCGCGATGCCGGCCCTGGACCACAGCCTTATGGCGCCGAGAAGCCTCATCTTGTTCCTGAGGTCCTGGCCCACGGTGGGCTCGTCCATGGCGATGATCCTCGGCCCCCAGCTCGTGGAGGCGGCGATGCTCAACCTCTTCTGCTCCCCCCCGCTCAGGCTCAGCGGGGGCCTCCCCTCGTACCCCTCGAGCCCCATCGCGCGGAGGGCGCGGGCGGCGGCTCCCAGGGGATCGGGGATCCTGAAGTTGCGGGGCCCGAATGCGGCCTCCTCGAGCGCCGTCCGAGCGAAGAGCTGGGAGCGCGGGCTCTGGAATATGAGCCCCACGTGCCTGGAGAGCCTCCCGACGCTCGCCCTCCTCGTGTCCAGCCCGGCGACCTTCACCGTGCCCCTCGTCGGCTTGAGCAGCCCATTGATGTGCTTCAGCAGAGTCGTCTTCCCCGACCCGTTGGGCCCCACCAGCGCCACGACCTCGCCCTCCCGGATCGACAGGGACACGTCCACGAGGGCTTGGCTCCCACCGGGGTACACGTGCCACACGTGGTCGAACTCCACCACTGCCGAGTCCCTTCCAGCTCTCATCGGCGCCCGATCCCCCGCCGCGCAACCTCTCCATGAGCTCCCCGAAGGACAGCGGCGCCATCCCCCGGCCCGCGTCCATCCCCCTGAACCTGAGCAGGTGATAGACTTGAACGACCGCCGGCACGCTGACCCCGGCCGACTTCAGCATTGCCACTGACCCCCAGTCGCCCAGCAGCTCCCTGGGGTCCCCGGCCGCCCCGACGGATCCTCCCCTGAGGAGCACCAGGCGATCCGCGAAGGGAAGCGCCGGCTCCAGCCTGTGCTCCACCAGCACCACCGTCAGCCCGCGCCGCCTCACCAGGTCGCGCAGAAGCACCATCAGCTCGGCGGCCGCCCGCGGATCCAGCATGGAGGACGGCTCGTCCAGGAGCAGGACATCGGGGGACCTCGCGATCTCGCCCGCTATGGCAACGCGCTGCCTCTGCCCGCTCGACAGCGCGTGTATCGGCGCGTCGTAGAGGTCCTCCGAGCCGAGCTGCCTCAGCACCTCCCTGGCCACGCGCCGGGCCTCCTCCGGGGGGACCCCCCTGGACTCCAGCGAGAGGGCGACGTCCGCGCCGGCGCTGGACGCCAGGATCTGATTCTCGGGGTCCTGGAACACGTAGCCCACGCGCCTGGCGAGCTCCCCTATCGAGCTTTCCGCCACGCTCTCGCCCATCACCACGACATCCCCGCGCGCTTCGCCCTCGTAGAAGTGCGGGATGAGCCCTATCACGCTCCTGAGGAGGCTGGTCTTGCCGCTGCCGCTCGCCCCGACGACCAGGTGGAACTTCCCGGCCTCGAGGCACAGGTCGACGCCGCGGAGCGCCGGCGATGAACCGCCGCGATAGGTGAATGAGAAGCTCCTGAACTCCACTGCCGGGTTCGCGCAGCCCCCGGGCATGCTCGAACGATCTCCCTCGGAGTCGAATTTAACGATGCGCTGAGCAGCCTCAGGATAGCGTCCATCGCGGCCCCCGGCCCGGCGCGCACGCGGAAGGAGGCCGCGGCCGCGTGCCCCCCGCCGGATCCGCCCAGCTCCCGGGCTAGCTCCCGGGCGAGATCCCCGAGCCTCAGGCCCGAGGAGGAGAGGGCGCGCGACGCCCTCATGCTGCCCTCGGACCCCCCTCCCTCGGCCCTCCCCAGGGCGATCCCGAGGTCCGCGCCCGCCCGGACCAGGGCAGCGGCGACCGACGCCTGCTGTCCGCCCACGATCGAGGCCGCGATTATCCATCCGCCCGCCTCCAGTATCCTGAGCGCCCGGAGCCCCTTCAGCACGGCTATCACCTCCGACACGTCCCTCCGGGCCCCGGAGGAGACCGGGCCAGGCGGCCTCCCGCAGATCCTGCAGAGCGCCGAGTACACCTCCAGCGTGCCGCATCCGGCGTTCCTGAGCCGGCCTGTGTCGGCGAGGATGCCGAGGCCCAGCGCGCACGCGGCGTCGGAGGCGCCACCCCACGCTCCGCCCATGGAGCCCATGATGTCCTTGGCCAGGACCTCGGACGTGGAGGACGCCCCCTCGTCCACGAGGGCGGTCGCCCCAGCCGCCGGCCCGCCGGTCGCCGGATGATGGTCCACTATGAGCGTGGGGAGGGCGCGGGACGATATCAGCTCCTCCACGCGCCTCCCGGCGCGCGCCGGGGAGGGCGCGTCCACCAGTATGACGGCGTCCGCGCTCAGGAGCACGGAGGGATCCTCCGTGAAGGGCACGGAGAACCTTTCCAGTATCAACCTGGCCGGCCTCGTGGCGCCGCCGGGCGTCAGGACGTCGACCTGCGCGCCGGCTGACCGTGCCAGTATTGCTACCGCGGCCGCGCTGGCGGCCGCGTCGACGTCGGCCAGCTCGTGCGTGACCACGGCGATCCTGCGATGGCCCCTCAGGTACTCGAGGACGACCATCAGGCGGCTTCTCCGCTTCCGCTCGGCTGGCCTTCCTGGCGGCCAGCGCCTCGCGTATCTTGTTCTGGATCTCCTGGAGGTTCTCCCTCAGCCTCTCCTCCTGCTTCGCGAGGACGCTCTGGCGCGTCTCGGCCAGCTCCTTCTTCTCCATGAGCTCCGCCTTCAGCTTCTCCCTGTCCGCCCTCACCAATATCATGCCGGCCTGCTTGTAGATCTCAGCGTCGGCCGGGGCCTTCTCGAGCTCCTCGAGCGCGCCCTTTATCTCTGCTAGCTCCACCTCCACCTGCTGCTTCTGCAGGAGGATCGATTGCAGGGTCGCCTGGAGCTGCTCGTATTTCGATAGCTGCTCCTGGAGCCATGGAGACACCTCGCTCAAGGTCCCACCGACGCGACGCTCAGGAGCGCGGCCTTTAAAAGGGTTAGGGCGCTGCTCAGGAAGGCGCTCGCATCCCCCGGGTCCAGGGAGCGCGCGGATTTCATCGAGATCCCCCCCTCGAGAGCCCGCAGCTCGAACGGGAACCTCCGATCGTCCGCGTCTGCCAGCATCGCCTCCGCGATCGCCGAGGCGAGCCTCGGGTCCCCCACGATGAGCTCTATCTCCACGCTCACCGTCGGATCCCGGGAGCGTTCGACGCCCCTCAATCGGGGGAGTATGCCCCGCCCGCCACCTTATAACCGCACTTGCCGCACTCCCAGATGCCGATCGCCGTCCTCCTGAAGCTCCACGATCCGCACCTGGGGCAGGCCCTCCTGGCCTTGAGCGTCCTCTGGACAGCGCTGTAGCGCTTCCTGAGGGTCGCGCCGTACTTAGGCCCCAGACCCCTGAGCTGCCTCTGCTTGTCCGCCAATGCCCAGCATCCTCCTGATCTCCCCCCTTATTTCCTTAGCCTTCGCGAACGCCTCCTCGACGAGCTTCACGACCTCCGCCGGAGACCACCCGCCCGATCCGCCCTTCTGGAGGGCGCAGATCCCGTCCTCGGTGAACACCATGGTGAGGCGCGTGTCCATCACGGCCTCCTCCTCCTCCGTCGGATCGTAGAGCACGTAGTCCCCTATCTTGGCGGCCGTCATGGAAACGGGCAGGCCGGTCACGGGGAGCGGGATCCTGTTCCCGGTGGGGGTCGGGGTGGAGCTGCCCTCCGGGAGCGAGTACTCGGGTATCCTCGCCGTGGCCAGGGCCGCCACGGCGGCGTAGGAGGCGGCGTCGAAGAGGTTCCCGTCGGCGTTCAGCACGTTGATGTCCACGAATATCGAGTACACCAGCTCCCCGGGCCTGAGGACCAGCTTGGACATGTCCACCATGCCCGACTCCCTGATGCCCCTGTCCACGACCCTCGCCAGCTCTATCGCGTTCTCGTCCGGCGGCCCGAGCTCGACGTAGGGGGAGGCGAGCGGCAGTATCTCGGCGTTCACTATAAGGTTGCCCCTGTCGGGGGTGTCCCTGTAGGGCCTGTCCAGGGCGACCTTGACGCCGGCTATGACGGCGGTGTTGCCCAGGTGCACTTGGGCGGATCCCTCCGCCTTGCTCACAACCGATGTGGATATGGTGAGCGGCCTGTAGTCCGTCATGCCCCTCCCGTCCAGCCTCTGCCCCTTGGCCAGGAGCTCCTTCATCTTCTCCTTCCTCAGGCGCTCCACCACGAAGCTCCTGCGGCTCACCGACAACCTACTTGCTCACCTCCTGCTGGGCCGAGCTGAAGTAGTGATCGTAGAGCGCCCTCCTCTGGGCCTCGTAGAGCTGCCTGCAGCCCCTGAGCGCCAGGTCGAGCGCCGCCTTGAACTCATCTATGGTGAGCTTGCCATCCATCTGGAGCAGCGTTATCCTGTCCAGGTTCGGCATGTACGCCACCGGCATGTCCACCTCGCCCTCCTTGTCCTCGACGTCGCTCAGGTCCAGGACTATCTGCCCATCCACCTTCCCGACGGCGCACGCGGCCACCAGGTCCCTCATCGGGATGCCCGCGTTGGCGAGCGCGAGCGACGCCGCGGTTATGCTGGCCCCCCTGGACCCGCCGTCCGACTCCAGGACCTCCACGAATATGTCCAGGGCGGTCCTCGGGTATTGGTCAGTGATTATCGCGGCCTCCAGCGCCTCGCGCATGACCTTGGAGATCTCTATCTCCCTCCTGGATGGCTGCGGGGGCTTCCTCTCCTCCACGGAGAAGGGGGACATGTGATAGCGGCACTTTATCAGCATGCGGTCGGGCAGCGTCAGGTGCCTCGGGTGGACCTCCTTGGGTCCGTAGACGGCCGCGACTATCTTGTTCCTCCCGAGCTCTATGTACGCGGACCCGTCGGCGTTCTTGAGGATGCCCACCTCGAGCTTGAGGGGCCTCATCTCGTGCGGCCCCCTGCCGTCGGTCCTCCTCCCGCTCTCATCTATCAGCTTCCCCAACTCGCTCACCCGCCCCCTCCTTCCCTCCGATGCCCAGGGCGTCCCTCAGCGCCCTCGACAGGACCTCGCGCCTGGGCTCGGAGTCCACCAGCCTGAGCGCCTTAGCCGCCAGCAATATGCCGTCCGGCGTCCCCCTGACGACTATTAAACCATTCATCCCGACGGTCAGCTTGCACCCCGTGGCCTCCTCTATCAGCTTGTTGAGGCGCTCGCGCCTGTCAAGGAGGCGCGGCACGCCGCGCGGGGATATGCGCACCACCTCGCCCTCGGTGACGCGCCCCAGGCCCGGGCCCCTGATCGAGAGGAGCGGGTCCCTGTTCACGCTGAAGTTCAGGACCTTCGCCACTATCACGTCGCCCACGTTCAGGACCTCGGATATCGCGGCCCTGCCCCTGGATCCCCTCCTCACCAGGTCCCTGACCAGCACCGTGCCGTAGAATATCGAGTTTATGTCGACGGTCCAGGCCACCGCGTTATAGTCGGTGACAACCCCCACGACGAGGTCCCCCTGCCTGGGGACGTACTTGCCCTCCAGGGGCACCACGCGGACCTCCCCGTCCTCCACCTCGACGATCCCCACGGCCGTCGAGTAGATGGAGTTCCCCACCCTGTACGTGTTCTCGCCTGCGCGGAGCGACCTGCCCCCGGCGACCAGGTCGCCCGGCACCACGTACTTCCTCCCCCTCAAGTCGTCCATCGCCTCCCCTCCAAGGGCGTTATGGCGGCGCTGCCCTTGGTAGCGGACGATATCCTGTCGATGAACGCGCCCTGGGAAGCCAGCGGAAGCTCCACGACCGCCCTCAGGCCGCCGTCCTCCAGCCACTTCTCCTCCTTCAGCTCGCCGTACGACTTCAGCAGGCCGTACACCCTGGAGGCGTACTGCGCGGGCACAGTGACCTGGAGCCTCACGGTCCCCGTCTTGAGGGGCAGCACCGCGCGGAGCTCCTCGATTATCTTCTTGACCTGCTCCTCTGCCGGCCTGAACGGGTCTATCTGGACCCTCACCTCCTTCAGCGCCTGCTCCACCCTGACGGCCGGGTGGGGGAGGTTCGTCCTGGGGTCCACGAAGTTCTTCGAGATGTAGGCGATTATCTGCTTCCTCTTGTCCTCGATCAGCTGCCTGCGCTGCTCCGCCGTTATCTGGATCTCGCCCCTGTCCAGTATCTCCTTCGCCACCCTCAGGTGATCCGTGGTCCCGAACGCCTTCCTCAGGCGCTCCTCGGACGCCCTCTCCCCCTTCGACGCGTCCGTGAAAATGACGTCCAGGGCTATCACCTCCTCCACGCCGGGCCTGCCCTCCATCTTGTATCTCAGCGCCTTGTCGGGGTGGACGAGCACCTCGAATACCTCCCCCTTGACCTCGAGCCTGGCGATCGTCAGCTTGCCACTCACGTATGGGGGTGAGCAGGGTTGGATAATAATCCTTCTTATACCGCCGATCGCGCTCGGTCGCTCCCGCCCAGGAGCCTGGCGAGGCTCTCCCGGTAGGGGGGCTCCGCTATCCCCCTCTCGGTTATTATGGCGCTCACGTACTCCGGCGGCGTGCCGTCGAACGCCGGGTTCAGCACGCGGACCCCGCGGGGGGCTATCCTCCTGCCGCGGACGTACAGGACCTCCCTCGGGTCCCTCTCCTCTATGACCACGTCCTCGGGCCTGCTCCTCATATCGAGGGTCGACGTGGGCATCGCGACGTAGAACGGTATGCGGTGCACCCTCGCCAGGATGGCCACCTGGTACGTGCCTATCTTGTTGAATACGTAGCCGTCGGCCAGGACCCTATCGGCGCCGACTATCACCTTGTCGACGAGCCCCCTGCTCATGACGTAGCCCACCATGGTGTCCGAGATCAGGGTGGTGTCGAAGCCGTCCTTCACGAGCTCGAAGGCGGTCAGGCGAGCGCCCTGGAGGACCGGCCTCGTCTCGGTCGCTATCGCCCTTATCCTCTTGCCCTCCTCGGCCGCGACCCTCAGTGGGGCGAGCGCGGTCCCGTACTCGACGGTGGCCAGCGCGCCCGCGTTGCAGTGCGTCAGCACCGTGTCGCCGTCCTCCAGGAGCCTCGCGCCGTGGACCCCTATCATGCGCGCCGCCTCGCGCTCGTACTCCATTATGGACCTCGCCTCCTCCAGCGCCCCGCGCGCCCCCCTCTCGAGGTAGGCCTCCAGGACCCTCCCCACGGCGCGCGGCAGGTTCACGGCGGTGGGCCTCGCGGAGGACAGGCGCTCGGCCGCGGCCCTGGCGGCCTCGGGCCCGGGGTCCCCCTTGGAGAGCTCGAAGGCGAGGCCGAAGGCCCCGACGACCCCTATGAGCGGCGCGCCCCTGACCACCATGTTCCTTATCGCGTAGTGGGCCGACTCCGCGTCGACCACGTAGTACCAGCGGATCCTGGTGGGCAGGTACCTCTGGTCGAGCACCCTGAGCCTGCCGTCCTCCAGCTCTATGTGCCTGAACCCCATTGGACCCGGGACGGGGGCAAAGCCTTTTAAAGGCTTGGGCCGATGGATGCGATAGCATGTTCGCGCCCTCCGCCGGATACGACAGGGCCCTGACGATATTCTCGCCGGACGGCAGGCTCTACCAGGTAGAGTACGCCATAGAGACGGTCAGGAGGGGGACGCTGGCGGCCGGCGCGAAGGCGGTCGATGGCGTCGTCCTCTTCGCGGAGGAGAGGCTGAGGAAGCTCCAGGACTTCTCCCTGAGCCAGAAGCTCTTCCAGGTGGACGACCACGTGGGGGTAGTCGCGGCGGGCTACGTCCCGGACGCGAGGATCCTGGTGGACAGCGCCAGGGTCGCCGCGCAGAACCACAGGATACTCTACGACGAGCCGATATCGATCGCGACGCTCGCGAAGAGGCTGGGGGATCTGGCCCAGCAGTACACGCAGTACGCGGGGGTGAGGCCCTTCGGCGTCTCCCTGATAATCGCGGGGGTCGACGATGGGGGGCCCAGCGTCTTCACGACCGACCCCAGCGGAACGTACCTGGGATACAGCGCGGTCGCGATAGGCGGAGGGAGCGACCAGGTGAACGAGTACTTCGAGTCGAACTACTCGGACTCGATGACCATCGGGGACGCCATCCTAATGATAATCAGGGGCGCCAGCAGGACGGAGGAGCATAAGGTGCTGGATCCGCGCAGCGTCAAGATCGCAGTCATAGGCACCAAGGACAGGCGCATGCGCCGCCTGGGGCTGGATGAGATCACCGCCTACCTGGAGAAGGCCAAGGAGTGACGGGCGGCGCCCGCGGCCGGGGCCCGAACAGCGAGCTGCCCCGCCCTGAAGGGCGAAGTTTTCCATCGCATAAATATAAATTCCTAGGGCGCGCTCGCCGAATCGGGCCCGTGGCCCAGAGCGGACAGGGCGCAGGCCTTCGGAGCCTGAAGTCGCCGGTTCAAGTCCGGCCGGGCCCATGAGGGAGGCAGCTGTGAGCGGCCGCCGGCGCTCAACTTTAATAGCTCCGCCTCAATGGGCGCACGTTGATCAGGGCCGTAAAGGTCGACTCGGACGTCGGATACCTCCTCCAGGAGCTGTCCAGGGACCTGAGGTCGAGCGGGCTGTCGCGCGTGGCGCGCATCCCGGCCCCGCGCGTCGGCGAGAGGTACAGGGACGTACTGGCTTCGCTCTACAGGACGTCGGGCAACGCCCTGGCCACGATATGGCTGGAGATGGACGACGGCACGAGGAAGGTGTACTCGTTCTACATGAGGGTGGACCTCGAGGCGGGATCCGGCGTCGGCAACCTCCTGGACGCGCCGGCCAGCGTCTCGGGGCACCTGATAGAGATAAGGGGCGGCGACGCCGTGCTCAGGGAGTACTCGCCCCTCGAGTTCCGCTCGGCCTCGGAGATGTTCCCCCGCATCGAGGAGATGGCGGAGCTCTACAGGCTGAGCGAGGACAGGATACTGAGCGAGAGGGCGCTCGAGGACTACTACGGCTGGCTTCGAGCCGAGGATGCGCGTTGACGTTCAGGGTTTTCCGCGACTCCGTGAGGAGGTCCGTCGACGCCGCGCTGGACTCCATGGGCCTCCGCGGCGTCGAATATAGTATAGAGGTCCCGCCGGATCCCTCGCTCGGGGACCTGGCGGTCAACGCCCCGCTCAGGGCGTCCAGGGTCCTCCGCGAGCCGCCCGGCGCCATCGCCGAGCGCATAGCCGGCGCCATATCCGAATCGCGCCCGCCGATCATAGGGCGCGTCGTCCCGCACCCCTCGGGATACGTGAACTTCTTCGCCGACGCCGCGGAGCTGGCCCGCCTGACCCTGAGGGCGGCGCTGGATCCCGGGGGCTGGCGCATCGACGTGGGGAGGGGGACCAAGGTCTCGGTGGAGCACACGAGCGTCAACCCGAACAAAGCTCTCCACATAGGCCATGCCAGGAACCTGGTGCTGGGAGACAGCCTGGCCAGGCTCCTCTCGGAGGTCGGATACCGCGTAGAGGTCCTGAATTACGTGGACGACACGGGCGTGCAGGTGGCCGACGTGCTCGTCGGCATGCTGTACTTGGGCATGCCGGAGGACCCGCCCCCGGGCAAGAAGTACGACGCCTACTGCGGGGACGAGGTCTACGTCAGGGTCAACGAGCTCTACGAGGCCAGGCCCGAGCTCGTGGAGAGGCGCAGGGAGGTGATAGCGCAGCTCGAGAGGGGGTCCGGGCCCGCGTCGGAGCTGGCGGCCCGCGTGGTCCCCCGGATCCTCAGGGCCCAGCTGGAGACCTGCTGGAGGCTGGGCGCCAAGTACGACCTCCTGAACTGGGAGAGCCACATACTCAGGTCGGGCCTCTGGGAGAGGGCCTTCGAGGTGCTGAGGGAGGCGGGGGCCGTCAGGCTCGTGGAGGAGGGGGAGCTCGCCGGCTGCTGGGTCCTGCAGGCCCCCGAGGAGGGCGAGGAGAAGGTGCTCGTGAGGAGCGATGGCACCACCGTCTACGCGGCCAAGGACATACCCTACGCGGCCTGGAAGCTCGGGCTCCTCGGGGACCCCTTCCGGTACCGCAGGTTCGCGAAGCAGCCCGGAGGCGGCGACCTCTGGACCACGGATCTGGGAGGCGGCGAGGCGGAACACCCGACGTTCGGGTCATCCGACCTCGCGATAACGGTGATAGACGTCAGGCAGTCCAGGGTCCAGAGATTCGTCAAGTACGCGGTGGAGCTCCTGGGGGAGCGCTCGGGGCGGAGCAAGCGCTACCTGCACCTGGGGTACGAGGTCGTGGCCCTGAGCAGGAGGACCGCTGAGGCGCTCGGCATCGAGGTGCCCGAGGGGAGGCAGTTCGTGCACATGTCTGGCAGGAGGGGCGCCTACGTGAACGTGGACGACGTGCTGGACGCGCTCGCGTCCAGGGCAGCCGAGGAGGTGAGGAAGAGGAACCCCGACGCGCGGGACGAGTGGGTGCGCCGGGTCGCCGAGGCGATCGCGGTCGGCGCCCTCAGGTACCAGATGCTGAGGCAGGATCCCAACAAACTGATAGTCTTCGACATGGAGGACGCCCTCCGCATAGAGGGGGAGACGGGACCGTACCTCCAGTACACCTACGCCAGGGCCTCCCGCATACTCGAGAGGGCTGGAGGCATCCCCTCCGAATCCCTGGGGGAACTCGCCGCGCTCCTCTCGGCCCCGAAGGAGGTGGAGCTCGTCAAGCTGATGTCCAAATACGACATGGAGCTGGAGGAGGCGGCCGCGGAGCTCAGCCCCAAGAGGCTCGCCACGTACTCGTACGAGCTAGCTGACGCGTTCAACGCGTTCTACGAGGCGCACAGGGTCCTGCAGGAGCCCGACGAGAACAGGAGGCTCGCGAGGCTGGCGCTCGTGGGGGCCTTCCGCTCCCTCATGGGGAGGCTCCTGACGCTGATGGGCATCGAGCCGCTCGACAGGATCTAGGCCTGCCCCCGGGCGCAGCCCTCCTGAAGACGACCACGCCGTCCCTCCGGACCTCCACGATCCTGGAAGCGGGCACCTTGGTGAAACGGCCGGACTCCTCCAGGAACGCGCGGAGCTTCATCTCCACCAGCGAATACATGTCCCTGAACACGATCACGTAGCGGTCCGGGTCGTCCGCGTGCAGTGCCAGGCTCAGCACCTCCTCGAGCTCGCCCTTCCTCCTCGCCACGCAAGGCGAGGGGCAGGGGCGGGAAATACGCTTTCGCCGAATCGCGACCGCAATACGAATAAGTAAAGGCGGGGCCCTGCCGCGTGATCGTGCCCGAGGGCGATCGCGTCGACCTCGCTGTAAGGGCTCCGCTCATACTCACGATGTCGGACGCGGGGGTCGTCGAGGACGGCTGCGTCGCCGTCTCGCGCGGCATCATAGTCAGCGTGGGGGATCGCTGCCCGCCCTCCGCGGAGGAGATCGAGATGCCGCACCACATGCTGATGCCCGGGTTGGTGGATGCCCACGCATACACGTACATGCTGGCGATCGGCCGCCGCGGCGCGACCGAGGACTTTCGCCCCAGCGCCGAGGCGCTCTACTGGAGCGCGCTCCTAGCCTACACTACAATGCTGCTGTCCGGCGTGACCACCGTGCGCGACTCGGCGCACGACCCCTCGGTGCTGGAGAGGGCCGCCAGGAGGAGCGGCATGAGGGTCATAGCCTCCAGGATAGCGGGCCCGGGCGAGCGGCCCGGGGCGGACTGGCCCGAGCTGACGCTGCGCGCGGCCCGGGACCCGGGCGCGGCGGGGACGGCGCCGAGCGGGCCCGGGACCAGGGTCGCGCTGGACGCGTCGGATGCGGAAATCCCCCCGGGCGCGGACGTCGTGAGGTCCCTCGGGGCCTCCGTCGTCGTCAGCTCGTCGCTGCCCCTCGAGGTGGCCAGGGAACTCGGGGAGGCGGGGATAGGAATAGTGGTCACGCCATCCCAGGCCCTCAGGGGCAGGTGGACCGGCGGGGTCCTGAGGGTCAGGTCCGTCGGCGTCAGGGCCGCCCTGGGAACCGGCATAAGGCCCCTCTACGCGCTGCCCGACCTGCTGGAGGAGGCGAGGATAGCGATCCACCTGGACGCCATGGCGGGCTTCGAGCCGGACCCCCTGCCGCTGGTCGAGTCCATGACGTCAGCGGCGGGCGACGTCCTGGGCGAGCGCGTGGGCCGCATAGCGCCGGGCTTCAGGGCCGACATGGCGGCGCTGGACGTGCGGAAGCCCCACCTCAGGTTCCCGCGCGGGGACGAGCCGTCCGCGACGATCCTGTCCGCCACCAGGGGCGATTTCGACTACGTGATAGTCGGCGGATCCGTGGTGGTGGAGGGGGGCAGGCACAGGTGGCTGTACCTGGACGGGATAGCGAGGAAGCTGTCATCGGTCCTGGAGGCGCCCGAGCCGCGACGTCGCCGTCGGACGCCCGCCCCAGAGGCCGCGCGGCCCGACCGGCCCTCGCGCCTCGAGCCCCTGCGAGCCGCCCTCCTCCCGGCCTCGCCCCTGTCCGCGGCCCCGGCGCGCTGGCGGGCCCCGGCCTCCTCCCCCAGGAGCCTGGCGCGCTCCGACTCGATCGCCCTCATGAGCGACTCGGGGTCCTCGCCGATGATCTGGGCGAGCCTCCCCACTAGCGCCTCGTTGCCGGAGGCCCACAGGACGAACGCGTCGAGCGCGAAGGCCGCGAACTCCCCGCTCGACATGTGGAGGGAGTGCGCCAGCTGGGGGATCAGCTTCCCGAGGACGCGCCCCTCGCTCCAGGCCCTGCTGGAGATGTCATACGGCGAGTCGTATTCCGAGTACGCCACGAACGTGCCCGCGAGGGCCTGGGCCAGGGCGTAGTCCAGGTACCTGAGCAGCCCCCAGTTCCGGGTCCTGATTATCCTCCCGTAAAGCACGTCGGCGTCCGAGAGGTGCCTGAAGGCGCGCGCCGCCCTCTCAGGATCCGCGTTCCCGAGGGAGCTCATGGCGAGGGACGCGTAGGCGGCGCGTATCTTATCAGCCGGCTGGGCGTCGGCCTGCCTGAGCCTGGCGTAGGCGGCCTCCGCGGATCTCGAGTAGGCCGCCGCGGTTATCGCGTCGCGGAGCGTGAGCCTGAGGTCCCTGTAGCCGCTCCCGATAGATCCTGCGTACGCCGCCGCCTCCAGGGAGTTGACAGCGGCGCGGACGTCGCCCCTGGAGTATCTGACAGCGGCGCGCAGCACGTCGTCACTCAGGCTTAAGCCCTCGAGCCTCAGCAGATGCCTCAGGTAGAGCTCCACGAGCCTCGCCGGGACGCGCCTGAACCGTATGACGAGCGACGCCTTCTCGAGCTCCGGCATGTGGCTGGCGTCGTCCCAGTTGGCGGCCATCGCCAGCGGCACCTTGGTCGAGGATACCAGCTCCAGCAGGTACTCGGCGCCCCCGTAGTCGGCGCGGCTGTAGAGGCCATCGACCTCGTCCAGGAATATCAGGACCGGTGATCCGAGGACTGTGACGCCGCCCATCGCCGGCTTCAGGCGCCTCTCCAGGGCGTCCTTCGTCCTGTAGTCGCTCGCGTTGAGCTCCAGCACCTCGTAGCCCAGCTCGCCCGCCGCGGCGTGCACGAGCGTCGTCTTCCCCGTGCCCGGCGGGCCGAGGAGCAGCGCCGGCCTCGCGCCCGGGGTCCACTCCCGGAGCCAGCGCAGGAACATGGCCCTGGAGTCCTCGTTGCCGACCATCTCCTCGACCTTCCTCGGCCGGTGCTTCTCGGTCCACATCTGGCCTTGGCCGGGATCAGCGTTCAAAGCTAGAGCAGTCCCTGAACGACATAAGTTATAAGGCCTATGGCCATGGGTATCAGCATCCTCCTCTTCAGCACGTACGCCCTCCGCGGATCGCGCACCCTCGATATGTCCGCGGCGATGAGCAGGAAGAGGAGCGAGGCCACGCTGACGCCGGCAGCGTAGAAGGCGCTGCCGGCCCCGACCATCAGCGGTATGTAGGCTATGGGCACCGCGAGCACCACCAGGGCGGCCGAGAGCCCAGCCGCGGCGCCAATCCCGGCGACCACGGGCAGGCTGCGGACTCCCGTGGCCGAATCGCCGCTCACGTCGGCTATGGACTTCAGGATCTCCCTCGAGAGCCCCGTCAGGAATGAGGTGGAGAACATCACGAACACCAGGAGGTAGTTCAGGCCGGCTATTAGGCCGCCGTACAGGAAGGGTATCGCTATCGAGAGCGCCACCACGACGTTCCCGGCGAGGCCCTCCCTCTTCAGCCTGGCGCTGTAGAGGTAGGCCAGCGCGGCGAACACTGCCGCGACCAGGAGGGTCGCCGGGCCGGAGGCGATGGACGATGCGAGCCCGGCGGCGGCCAGCGCGGCGGCCAGGGCCCGGGCCTCGCCGACGCTCAGATCCCCCCTGACCAGGGGGCGCATCCTGCCGTTCAGCGCGTCGGTGCGCACGTCGAAGATGTCGTTGATCACCATGGAGTAGCCGGAGATCGCGAAACCGGTCAGGAACCCCAGGAGGGCCGGGAGCGGCTCGCGGCCGCCGCCCGTCAGGTAGCCGGCTATGACCGCCAGCCCTATCATCAGGTCGTTGACCGGCCTGATTATCTCGATGATGGCCCTAGGCCGCATCGTCCAGCCTCCTCCTGAGGTTGAACTGCGACACCGAGTAATATATCACGTCGCCGTGGCTCTCGACGACCGCCAGCACTAGCTCCTTGCCCAGGTTGAGCGCGCGCAGGTAGATCCTGCCGAGCGTCGAGGCCCTCATGCGCCGGCCCTCCTCGAGGGCCACGACCAGGTACCTCGCATCGCGCGATCCATATTCCCCGCGGCGGTACACTCTGAGGTCGTTCCCCAGCCCGTAACCCTCGCGGACCACGTAGCCCCTGTTCCTGAGGTCCCTGTATACTATGTACTTGGTGAGGAACCTCGGGTTGCGCTTGGAGCCCAGGGAGATCAGGCCGCTGACGTCCAGCGGGGCGCCGTCCGCGCCGAGCGCCGCGGCGTCCCCCCTCTCCACCAGGTATAGGGCCTCGTAGAGCTCCAGAGCGCGGCACCCGTCGCTGTCCACTCCGTATCCCCTCTCCCTGAGCCAGCCGACCTGGTCGCCGCACGCGAGGAACCTCCCGTCCGGGGAGGGGCGCAGCTCGATGGGGGATGCCACGTTGACCCGGAGCGGGGGACGCCTTAAAAAGGAGCCGCCCGGGCCCCGGATCCGCGCGGGGCGCCGCAAACGGATTTAAGGGGCCGCCCGGCTGGAGGGGTCAGCTTGACGGGCGAGGTGCAGCTCAGGGCGGTCGGCCGCTACGCGTGGGAGATACCCAAGGGATTCAGGGAGGACATGAGGGTGCCCGTCCGCATATACGCGTCGGAGGAGCTCCTGGGCAAGATGAGGGAGGACAGGACGCTGCTCCAGGCGGTCAACGTCAGCACGATCATGGGCGTCCAGAAGTGGGCGGTGGTGCTGCCGGACGCTCACGAGGGATACGGGTTCCCCGTGGGCGGGGTGGCCGCCATGGACGCCGAGGAGGGAGCGGTGAGCCCCGGCGGCGTCGGGTACGACATAAACTGCGGCGTGAGGCTCCTCAGGACGAACCTGAGGGTCGAGGAGGTCAGGCCCAAGCTGAAGGAGCTCCTGGACCAGATATACAGGACGGTCCCCAGCGGCGTGGGGAGCGAGGGAATGGTGCGCCTCTCGACCAAGGAGCTGGACGAAGTGGCGGAGCTCGGCATGGAGTGGGCAGTGGAGCGCGGGTACGGCTGGAGGAGGGACCTGGAGCGCGCGGAGGAGGGGGGCAGGATCCGCTGGGCCGACCCGTCTAAGGTGAGCGACATGGCCAAGAGGAGGGGGGCGGAGCAGCTCGGCACGCTGGGGAGCGGGAACCACTTCCTCGAGATAGAGGTTGTCGATCGCGTGGAGGACGAGCGCGTAGCCAAGGCGATGGGGATAGAGGGGCCCGGGCAGGTGATGGTCCTCGTGCACACGGGCAGCAGGGGATACGGGCACCAGGTGTGCAGCGACTACCTCAGGATAATGGAGCGCGTCATCGCCAGGGAGGGAATAAGGCTCCCGGACAGGGAGCTGGCCTACGGCCCCGTCAGGGCCGAGGAGGTCAGAAACTACCTGGGGGCCATGGCCAGCGCCGCCAACTTCGCCTGGGCCAACAGGCAGATGATCACCCACTGGGTCAGGGAGGCGTTCAGCAAGGTCTACGGGAGGGACGCGGAGTCGCTCGGGCTGGAGCTCCTGTACGACGTCGCGCACAACATAGTGAAGCTGGAGGAGCACCGGGTGGACGGGGAGCGCAGGAAACTCTACGTCCACAGGAAGGGCGCCACGCGCTCCTTCCCGCCCGGCTCGGACGTGCTGCCAGCGCAGTACCGCGACATTGGGCAGCCCGTGCTCATACCCGGCAGCATGGGGACGGGGAGCTGGGTCATGGTGGGCCTGGAATCCAGCATGGAGCTCAGCTTCGGGAGCGCGGCCCACGGGGCCGGGCGCTTCATGAGCAGGGCAGCCGCCAAGAGGAGGCACCGCTACCGCGACCTGGTGGAGGCGCTCGAGAGGGGAGGGATCCTCGTGAAGGCATCCAGCGCGGACACCGTCGTGGAGGAGGCGCCGGACGCGTACAAGGACGTGGACGCCGTGGCGGAGGTCACCCACGCGGCCGGATTAGCTAAAAAGGTGGCGCGCCTGAGGCCCATTGGGGTGGTGAAGGGGTAGTTGACGGGCAAGCGCAAGGCCGAGTACGTGACGTGCGCCGTCTGCGGGCAGCGCGTCAGGAGCGACAAGTTCGAGAGGCACTCGCTCATGCACTGGATAATGAGCTCGAGCGAGAGGAGTTTCCGGGAGTTCTACTCCGAGCTGCGCAAGGGCGCGGAGGCCGAGGCGTCCCCGGCCGGATCCTAGGGGCGGCCTCGCGGGCCGCCGACCCTGCGGCGCATCTCCTCGGACCCCATCTCGACCGCGCGCGCGTTTATCTCCAGCAGGGACCCCCTGAAGTGGAGCTTCAGCGCCTCGACTATGTGCTCCATCCTCACCGGGAGGAACCCCGCGCCGTGCGCGGCCCCGACCATCACCATGTTGGAGGACAGCCTGGATCCGGCGGCCAGCGCTATCGCCGGCGCATCTATCTCGTAGATCCTGACGCCCTGCGATGCCGCCCTCGACTTCAGCGCCTCTATGTCCGGATACCTCGCCTCGCCGACGTTCACGCTCAGGGGCATTATCCTCTCGGTGCTCATTATCACGGTGGCGCCGGGGCCCGCCCTGTCCAGCGCCCTCAGGGACTCCAGCGCCTCGAATCCCAGCACGAGGTCCACGTGCCCCCTCGGTATTATGGGCCCGTGGACGTCCCCGATCCTCAGGTCGACGGACACGACCCCGCCCCTCTGCGCGAGCCCGTGGATCTCCGACATGACCACGTTCAGCCCGGCGAGGCGCGCCGCCTCGCCCATCACTATGCCGGCCGTGACGTTGCCCTGGCCGCCGACCCCCGTTATCACTATGTTGATCTGGCTCGGGCTCCGACCCGGCGCCCCGGACCCCATCGCTCCCTGCCCTCCCTCGACTCGCCTATAGCGGCCGGGGGGCAAACCAGCCTCTGCGCGCAGACGCCGCAGCCGTCGCACAGGCTGGGATCTATCTCCACGAGGCCTCCCTCGACCACGCGGAACGAGGGGCAGGAGAAGTCCTGGACGCAGTTGAGGCATCCAGCGCACTTGTCCTGGTCGACCTCGTACACGGGTATGCGCTCCCCCCTCCTGCGCAGCTCGGCGTCGCGCAGCAGGGCGCACTCCCTCCTGGCGACTATCACGGAGACGCCGTCGGATCCCAGTGCCTCCTTGATCGCGGAGAGCGTGCCCCTCAGGTCGTAGGGGTCGACGACCCTGACGTACTTGGCGCCGATCGCCCTGGCGACCTCCTCTATGGATATGGGGCTGAGCCGCCTCCCCCCGGCCCCGTACTGGGCGTTGGGCGGCGGCTCGAAGCCGGTCATGGCGGTCGTGCCGTTGTCCATCACCACGACCAGCATGCGGCGGTTGTTGTGGACCGCGTTGACCAGCGCAGGCAGGCCCGCGTGGAAGAACGTGGAGTCCCCTATGAAGGCTATCACCGGCTGATCCGTGACCTGGGAGAACCCGTTCGCCGTGCCTATCGAGGACCCCATGCAGAGGGTCACGTCGCCCATCTCGAACGGCTTGTAGAAGCCCATCCCGTAACATCCTATATCGTTGGCGAACACCACGGAGCGCATCTTGAGCTGCCTGAGCGCCAGCGCCACCGCGTAGTAGGTGGCCCTGTGGGGGCAGCCGGGGCACATGACGGGGGGCCTCGGCGGGAGCTCCTCCCCCAGCTCCACGAGGCCGGGGGACGGCGGGCGCATGCCGAGGGCGCTCGCCACAGCCTCCGCCACCACGTCCGGCGTGTACTCGTACCCGAGCGGGAAGTGCCCGTCCATCTTGCCGACGATGCGCACGCCCAGCCCGCGCATCTGCGCGAGGGCCCTGGTCCTGACCTCGAGGAACGGATCGAGCTCCTCGACGACGAACACGGTCCTGTGCCCCTCCAGGAAGCCGGCGACCAGCCCCTCGGGGAACGGATTCGACATGCCCAGCTTCAGCACGTCCATCTCGAGGCCCAGCAGTTGGAGGGCGTCCATCAGGGAGTTGTAGGCCGCGCCGGACGTTATCGCGCCGACCTCGGATCCGCTCCCCAGGACGCGATTCAGCGGGGAGGACTCCGCCTCCATCCTGAGGTCGCCGTAGCGCCTCATGAGCTCCCCCTTCAGCCTGCGCGCGACGGCCGGGAGGAGCGAGAAGCGCCACGGGTCCCGGGCGAAGCTCCCCCTCGAGCTCGAGGGCCTCCTGGGACCGGCGCGGACGATCCCCCTCATGTGGCTGACGCGCGTGGTGGTCCTGAAGAGCACGGGGGTCCCGCGGCGCTCCGAGAGGTCGAAAGCCCAGACCAGGAAGTCCTTGGCCTCCTGGGGGTTCGACGGCTCCACCAGCGGCGCCCACGCGAGCTCGGCGTAGTGCCTGTTGTCCTGCTCGTTCTGGGAGGAGTACATGGAGGGGTCGTCGGCCGACATCACCACGAGCCCCGCGCGGACGCCGGTGTACCCGAGGCTGATGAAGGCGTCGGAGGCGACGTTCAGTCCCACGTGCTTCATGAAGGCGAACGAGCGCACGCCGGAGAAAGAGGCCGCGGCCGCGCCCTCGAGCGCCACCTTCTCGTTGACAGAGAACTCGAAGTACATGCCGGCCTCCTCCGCTATCTCGTTCAGGACCTCCCCCACCTCGCTGGAGGGCGTCCCCGGGTAGGTGGCGGCGAAGCCCACGCCAGCCTCGAGGAGGCCGCGCGCCACGGCCTCGTTGCCCAGCAGGAACATCGCCTCGCCCTCGCCGGCCCTCAGGAGGCGCCCGTAGTCAGGCATTCGGGCTGACCTACGGCGACGAAATGATAAAAATATTGCGCGTAAATGTCCACTTACCGTATAAATGCGGCGGAAATGACGGGAAGCTATGTACGATATTAGTCATTATTTGACGAAAATCGTTGAAGTCGAGGAGATATTCCTAGCGGGGCTCGGCCTGGCCCTCGGCTATCATGTTCAGGGTGGCCTCCGCTATGTCGGATCCGTACTCGGCGACCCTCCTCACGGACTCGAGCATGAGCCTGACCCCGGCCGCGATCACGGCGCTGGCGTCGAAAGCCTCGCGGCCCAGCCTCTCCTCATACTTCACGACCTCCTGGGCCAGGGATATCGAGCGCATGGCGACGCGCTCGTCCATCAGGTTCAGGGCCCTGACCGAATCCTCCACCACGTTGACGGCCATCGAGCTGAGCTCCGCGAATCTGTCCGACAGGCGCTCGGGGAGCCTCCCCACGGTGAACGTGGCCTGCGCTATGCTGGTGGCGTGGTCGGCGACCCTCTCGAGGCTCTTCGTTATCAGCCTGTATCCCAGCGCGTCCCCGGGGCTCCTCAGGCCTATCTCGCCGGCCACCACGGGGTTGGAGATTGCGTCCCTGAGCTGGCGCGTCGACAGGAAGTAGAGCCTGTCCACGTCGTCGTCGCGCGATATCACGTCCTGCGCGAGCGGCGCGTCGCCCTCCATCACCGCCTTGACCGCGTCCTGCACCATGAGCAGCGAGAGCACGCGCATGCGATCCACCACGGACCTCAGGGGGAGCTCCGAGTACCTCAGCAGGCAGCGCACCACGATGGATGACTGGGATTCATCGACGACCTCCACGCCGACCATCTTGTGCCTGATGATGGACTTGAGGTAGGATCTGAGCTCGGCCATCCCCTGGTCCTCGAAGCGCACCTCGATCGCGTCGTAGCCGGCCAGGTACATCGCGAGCAGCTTCCTCACCACCTCTTCGCGGTCCTCCAGGGAGCGCGCCACCAGGACGCCCGAGCGGCGCTCCCTCCCCCGGGACCGGGCCGGGAGGATCAGGAGCCCCCCTCCGGGCTGGGGCGAGAGCGACACCGCGTCGCCCTTCCCGAGGCCCACCGCATTTATCCACCACTTGGGCAGGGACACTATGTATGTGGAGCCGCCCGTCACCTGCAGTCTCCTCTCCTCGGCGCCCCGCACGTGGATGAGGCCCTCCGGGGCAATATATATCGATATCCGGCGCGGCCCGGGCCGGGTCATCACGTTTATTTGCGCCGGCGCCCGAGGTCCGGGCATGCGCGTCTCCGTGATCCCCGGCAGGCTGATCTCGGAGTCCTTGGACGTGGGCAAGCTCATAGGCGCGATCGAGGAGGGGTTCAGGCGCGCCGATGCGATGCTCGAGCCCCGCGCGATATACCCGGTCGACGGGGGCACCGTCCTCCTGATGTCTGCCCACGACTCTAGGTACCACGTGCTCAAGTACATAGCGATATATCCGAGGAACGCCGAGCTAGGGCTGCCCACCGCCAGCTCCGTGGTGGTGCTGTCGCGAAGCTCGACGGGGGAGCCCCTCTCGATAATCGAGGGCGGGCTCCTGACCGCATACAGGACCGGCGCCACGAGCGCTGCCGTGGCCAAGCGCCTGGCACCCAGGGGGCGGCTCACAGTGGGATTCCTCGGGGCGGGCGCGCAGGCCAGAGCGCACGCCGCGGCGCTCTCTCGGGTTCTGGCGATTGAGCGCGCCGTGATCCACGATCCCAACTGGGGGCGCGCGGAGGAGCTCTCCCGGTTCATCCGGGAGGGCCTGGGAGTCCCCGCCGAGGCCGTCCGGGATCCGGACGTGCTTGCGGGGGAATCGGACGTGCTGGTCGCGGCCACCACGTCCAGGGTCCCCGTGGTCAGGTGGGAGGCGCTCGCCGGGCGGGGGGACAAGCTGGTAATATCCATCGGGTGGCTGGACGTGCACTCCAGGGAGGTGGACGAGGCCACGGTCCTGAGGAGCTCCCTTAGGGTGGTCGACACGTACGCGGCGCTGGAGGAGGCGGCGGAGCTCAGGGAGCCCGTGCGCAGGGGGCTGCTCGGCCGCGGGGACTTCGTGGAGCTGCGCGCCCTGCTCTCCGGGCCGCCGACGTCACACCCGGGCGGCATCGTGCTGTACAAGGGCGTGGGCACGCCGCTCGAGGACCTATTCGCCGCGGAGGCGGCCTACGAGGAGCTCGGGGGCGCGGCGGAGGCCGTGGACCTCTAGGCGCCCGCGCGCTCCGATATTAGCTCCGAGAGGACGCGCACCCCCTCGGCTATCTCGTCCGGGGTCGGAGGGCCCAGGCTCAGCCTCATGCTGCCCTCCTCGCCCTCGGGCACGAAGAACTTGCGCGCCGGCACGTAGATCACGCCCCTCCTTATGGCCTCGGCGAGCTGCTGCTCCGCGTCGAACCCGCGCGCCGTGATCAGCTTGAACAGGCCGCAGCCGCCCGGCTCCCAGGCGACGCTGGGGGGCATGTGCTCGCTCAGCGATTCCTCCAGCACGCGGCGCTTGTTCCTGTAGTGGTCCCTGAGCTCGGATGCCGTCGAGTCGACCAAGCCGCTGCGGAAGGCCTCCAGCGCCACGTGCTGCGTCAGCGTCGACGTGGTTATGTCGTAGTTCTCCAGCATAGTCAGCACCCCTGCGACCTCGGCCGGGGCCGCCACCCAGCCTATCCTGAGGCCCGGGGCGAGCACCTTGCTGAGCGTGCTCACGTATATCACGCGGCGCTCATTGTCCATGGTCACGAGGGCGGGCGGCTGCGAGTCGGAGAACGCCCTGTAGGGCTCATCCTCTATCACGAGTGCCTCGTACTCGCTGGCCAGTTCCAGGACGCGGCGGCGGTCATCCTCGTCCATCGTGACCCCCATGGGGTTGTGGCACGTGGGTATGAGGTATATCAGGGCGCGGCCGGGGCCCAGGGCCCTCAGGGTGTCCTCCATCGCGTCCAGGTCGAGCCTCCCGGACTCGAAGGGGATGCCGTGGACCTCCGACCGCAGCTTCAGCGGCGCCAGCGTCTCCACGAACGTCGGGCTCTCGCAGATCACGTGGACGTCCCCGCGCTCGCTGCCCAGGACCTCCGAGAGCAGCCTGAAAGCGTGCTGCGCGCCGCTCGTGACCACTATGTCGTAGTCCCGGGGGATGGATACGCCCTCCCTGGCCATGTAGAGCCTTATCTCCTTCCTCAGCTCCTCCAGCCCCCCGGCATCCGGATACACGAGCGCCTCGTACCCCAGGGCGCTCAGGACCTCCATCGCTATCTCGGACAGCTCCTTGACGGGAACTATCTCCGGGTCCGGGTTCCCGCTCGCCATGTTTATCAGTTTGGTGTCCGAGGCGCGCACGAGCCTGTAGGCCAACTCGACGGGGGAGCTCTCCAGGCGCGATGCGACGTCCTCCACGCGCTTCATCCACGCGGGATCCACATCCACAGGCCTCTCCATCGCTGAAAATAACCGTTCCCGCGACGGCGCGGGATCGCGCGGAGGATGGGCCCGGTGGGATTTGAACCCACGACCTACCGGTTATGAGCCGGCCGCTCCGCCAAGCTGAGCTACGGGCCCCCCTTTCCCGGAGTCTGGGGTTTCCTTAAAAATGTTAGTTCACATGGACGATGCTGCCCGGAGGTCCCCGGAGAGTGGCCGCCGTCCCGGCGGCCCAGTCGTGAGCGCGGGTCTCGGAATGCTTATAAAAATCCTCGGGCCCACCAGGGACGCCGCCGTAGCTCAGTCGGTAGAGCGGCTGGCTGTTAAGTGGCCGCAGAGACCAGTAGGTCGCCCGTTCGAGTCGGGCCGGCGGCGCCATCCGCTCGAATACCATGAACTTGGAGGACCCATTATCCGGGACCTCCTCGGCGCGCCGTCAGCGGCCGAGCTTATCGGGGAGGTACTTGTCTACTATGTACGTGAGGCCATACTTTGCGAACGCCTCCTGCTCCGACTTCCTGCGGTGCTCGAGGAACGAATCTATCTGGGACCTCCAGGGGTCCCCCGAGTACCTGGGGTCCCTGGCGAGCTCCCTCAGCCTCTTCACGTCGGCATCCGTCAGCTTGTCGTACGGCAGCTTGTATTTCAGTATGTCCGTGGCCCAGACGCCTATCCAGGAGGCGTCCGGCACGTTCAGCTGCGTCAGGTGGGCGGCGTTCGCGGAGCCGGATATTATGACCATCGCTATGTGCATGCCCCAGGGATCGCCGTCGGTGAGGATGTAAACCGGGAGGTTCAGCTCGCTCCTCAGCCTCCTGAGCAGGTACCTGGTCGCCCTCGGGGCCTGCCCGGCGGTGTTGACCAGGATGGCCTTGAACCGCTCGTGCACCTTCTCCTCTATGAACCTGGTGAAGAGGCCGCCCTTCTCTATGGCTATGACCAGCTCGGCGTCGGTCTCAACGAAGTCGGCGGTGGTCAGCGCGGGCCCTATCATCACGCCATCCGGATGGGACGTGAGGTCGAGCCTCCTCCCCTCGTAGCCCGGCACGTTGTACTCGATGACGAGGTTGCCGAAGATGGAGCTCCTCTCCTCGGGATACACGTTGAACTCCTCCCTCGCCATCCCCAGGAGGGCCTCCAGCTCCGTTATCCGCTCGTCCGACTCGTCCTGGTCCTCGAAGTCCACGCGGTAAGCCTGGGCCGAGTAGAAGACGTCCCTCAGGGTCGACGTCTTGTGCGACTCGCTGAGGAGCTTCGAGAAGTAGGCCAACCAGATCAGCTGGGCGAACGCCCTCAGGTGCTTCACGTTGCGCGTGGTCCTGAGGGTGACCTTGTTGCCCAGCACGTACTGCCTGAGCTTCTCGTCGTAGATTATGTTGCTGACGCTCCTGTCAGGTATCCTGAGGACCGGGTGTTCGCCGCGCTCGATCTGATCGTACACTAGCTCGCCAAGCGCCCTCAGCTTGGCCACGGGCGACTCCCTGCGCCTGCGAAGGTTCCCACGTCCCCGCACGTACGCGTGGCCTGCCGGGACCCGGATCCTTAATTATTTTCTGTATTATGGATCTTGGGCCCTCTCCCCCGCGCCATCCTCCCCGCCGCCCTCCCCAGCGAGCTCGGCCCTGGGTATCAGTGCCTCGTACCTGGGCAGGCGAGCGCGCCCAGCGAGCTCCGCGGAGAACCTGGCTATCAGGGGCATGTACTTGGAGTAGATGTTGGCCCTGCGGGCCACGCCGACCATGTGCTCCTTCCTGCTCAGGTAATTCCTGAGGGCCCTGAACAGGCTCCTGAGGGCCAGCCGTATCTCCCTCTCCACCTCGGGCCTGTCGGCTATGTACTCCTTTCCGATGGTCTTGTAGGGTATCTTCGTGGACACCAGGTGCACCACGACGCCGACCGGATCCTCGGGGCCAACCCTGTAGGAGCGCAGGTCCATCGAGTTCAGGACCTTCCAAGTGACGTCGCTCGACTCGTCGTAGAGCAGCGGTATCCTGTTGGCGAACCTGAACACGGTGAGGCCGGGCTTCAGCCTCGGCCCCCCGTAGGCGACCGCCGCCTCCACCACGAACGGGTGCCCCTCGTAAGCCTGGGGGCGCCTCGACTCCACGGCGCAGAACTCCGGCTGGAGGAGCCTCCTGACGCCCGCCTCCAGGAGCTCGGGCCCCAGCGTCGACAGGTAGCTGGCGTCCGGGGGCAGGAACCCGCCGTAGCTCCTGAGCGCCGAGGCCAGCCTCGAGAGGTCGGCCTCCGTGAGCGTCCTGGGATCCGTGCGCGGATCGAACTTTGCGTACGCGAGGAAAGCCTCGGCGGTCTTGGGGCCCACCCTCTGGAAGTTCCTCACCATGAAGTCCGCGAGGCCTCCTCCCCTCCAGGCCTTCACCATCTTCCTGAGCGTCTCCACATCCACTCCGGAGGGGTGGGGCAGCGTCTCCCTGGGAGGCCTGGGGACGGAGTCCGCGACCCTCTCGAGCACCATCTGGCGGCCGCGGGGGTCCCTGAAGGTTATGGACGCGTAGGGCGCCGCCATCGCCGTCTGCTCCAGGTAGCTGATCACCTTGCTCTCCGCCTTCTGATAGTCGCCGAGGATCGTGGCGCTGACCAGCGTGCCCCTCCAGCCACGGGCCCTCCCCTCCAGCCTCCTGAGTATCACTGGGCGATTCCTCTCGATGTCCACCTTCATCAGGAGGCCGTGGTATCGTCTCCCGGTCGTGGAGCTCGCCACGAAGGCGGGCTTCCCCGTCGTGGCCTGGGCGTAGAGCAGGGTCATCGTCGCCCCCATGCCGAAGATCCCGCGCGATTGCCTCAGCTTGAACTTGCTCCCGTAGAACACGCGGCCGAAGGCGTCCGCCAGATCCCCCGCCGGTATCCCAGTCCCGTTGTCCTGGACCATGATCCTGTAGAACCTGGGATCCTCCGAGGGCCCGTCCTCGTCCACCTCTATAGATACGAGGATCTCCGGCGGCGTCTGGGAGGCCTCGCACGAGTCCAGGGAGTTCTCGACCAGCTCCTTGAGCGAGAAGTAAAGCGCCCTCGTCGGGTTCGTGAACCCGGCTAGGTCCCTGTTCCTGTAGAAGAACTCGCTCGGCGAGATCTCGCTGAACGAAGCCCCCACCGACCTCCTCATCTGGCCTCCTCCATAGCTTCATCCTCTCCAGCCTCATTAATGTTCTCTTCCTCTGGAGCTCACCGTAGACGACTTTGTGCACGGCGCCGGACGCCAGCTCCCTGACCGCCTCCTCGGCGGCCTTTGCCTGGTCCAGGGACCCTATTATGGCGACGAACCTCCCGTGGACCGACAGGTAGGCGCCGGTCAGCTCCTCTATCACGCGCCTGGCCTTCCCCCTCTCGCCTATTATCCTCCCCCTGATCCTCTCCAGATCGCTCTTGGAGCGGCCGGCGTAGTCCTTCAGGTCCACCAGCAGCATCGTGTTGCCCGGCTCCAGGAGCCTGGATGCCCTCTCGTACGAGAAACCGTGGCCTATGGCCTCGACCAGGAGCCTAGCTATGGCGACGTCGGAGTCCTCAGGGCCCCCCCTCGGGGCTATCTCCACGTCGCCGGTCCGGCTGTCTATCCTGAGGCTCACCCCGCAATCCCGCTCTATCGCGGACCTCGTCGCCCCGTTCTTGCCTATGAGCGCGCCTATCCTGTCCCTGGGTATCCTGACCACGACGGGGCCGCCAGCGCCGGGCCCGGGGGCGGACGACATCGCCCTAACACCTCCCGCAGGACCTCCTCCGCGTCCGCCACGTCTATCCCCCTGGAAGCGAAGAAGCGGTTCACCGTCTCCACGTCCCTCCTGAGCAGGTCCAGGGCCAGCGGGTGCCGCGCGTCGACTGAGTTGCCGAAGTCGAACAGCACCAGTTCCCCCCTCCACTTGAAGACGTTGTACTCCGAGAGGTCCGCGTGCACTATGGCGGCGTCCCTCCACAGCCCCCTTATGTACCGCAGCAGCGCGTCGTAGTCGCCCCGATCGACCTTGGACTCCGCCAGGAGCGGGGCGGGCCTGCCTCCCTCACCTATGAACTCCATCAGGAGGACGTTGCCCCTCACGGCGATCGGCGCGGGCACCCTCACGCCGGCGTCCCGCGCCTGCTTCAGGTTCATGAACTCCCTCCTGGCCCAGAGCTCGGCCAGCGCGTGAGGGCCGCGCTTGATCCCCTCAAAGCGGGGGTCGCCCTCCAAGTACATTATCCTGCGCTTGAACTTGGAGGCCACGGCGTAATATATCTTGACCGCCAGATCCCCGCCGGAGGCCGCCTTCCCCAAGTAGACGCGAGCCTCCTTCCCCGACTTCACAACGCCGCTGAGGGACGCCAGGTGGCCCGACTTCATCAGCGAGTACAGGACCATGAGGGTCCTCGAGTCCAGGACGCCCTCGACGACCTTGTAGTCGTCGGCGTCCTTCACCTTGATCCTGTCACGGCGCTCGCGCCTCAGTAGCTCCTCGGATATCCTGCGGTCCTCGTACTCGTCCTCCGCCCCGCTCAATCCCGCGGCATCCCCGAGTCGCCCCTACACGTCCTGCGGCAGGTACCCGTTCTGCCTCAGCCAGTCGGCCTGGGGTATCGTGTACCTCCAGAGCACATCGCAACGGTCGTCCTGGAACTCCCAGGGCGCCACCAGCACCACGTCGTTCTCCCTCACCCATATGCGCCTCTTGAGCTTCCCCCTTATCCTGCCCACGCGGACCTTGCCGTCCGCGCACTTCACCATTATGTGGTCGCTGCCCAGCAGGCGCACCACGCGGCCGAGAAGCTCGCCCGGCCCGGGCAGCACCAGCTCCTTCAGCTCCTCCTCGCTGACGACCTTGCGCTTGCCCACACTGCGCGCAGGGTCGGCCTTTATTTAAAGAATTATCCCGGATGCCAGCCAGCGAGGGATCGGCCCATCGCCCCATCTGGAACTTGAATATCATGAGGAAGGGGACGCCGCCTATCCTGCGCACGGCGCCGGGGTGGGCCAGTCCCCTCCTCAGGACCTCGCCCACTATGGCCTCCCCCGCCAGGTTGACTATGGCTGCGCTCTCCACGAGGGCCATCGCCTCCTCCAGCCCCACCGCCTCGCCCGAGAAGTAGTCCGGCGATATCTCGACGCTCAGATCCCCCTCGGAGAGGCGCCTGCCGAGCAGGTCCTCATCGCACACGTTGACCATGGACAAATCCCTGTAGGGGATCCTCCTGACGAGGAATCTCCTGGGCCGTTCAGGCCCGCCCGGCCGGGAGGCGCCCTCCTGCAGCTACTTCACCTCGCGCACGGGGCTTTTGGCGCCGCACGCCTCGCACAGCAGGAAGGTGATCTTGCGCTCCCTCACCAGCTTGGTGTCCGGGCTGCCGCAGACCGGGCACACGACGTACTCCTTGAAGTAGCGCTGGATAACGCGCTCCACGGACTCCCTGTCCTTCCTGCCGAGGAGCACCAAGCGGACATCCTGATCGAGGTTCGCCGCGGTCGCCAGCTCCTTGCCCATGAAGACGGCCATCATCTGCGGATCCCTCCTCATGGCGCCGGCTATCTGCCTGAAGTTCCGTATTATGGTCCTGTTGCCCACCCACACGATGTCCGGGGGCGGCAGCTCCAGCCTCCCGACCCTGTCCGCGCCCTCGCTCCTCAGATGGTCCTTTATCCTCTCCAGGAGCGAGGCGAAGTCATCCACCATCAGCCACGCCCGGGCACCGGTGGTATTTAACCTGAGGGATTGCGCGGTGGCCCTACAGCCTGTAGAGGTCGAGGGGCAGGTCCACCCTCGCGGGCACCGAGGGCGATGGATCGAGGACCGGCACGCCGCCCCCGGAGCGGCCCCTGAGCGCGGCGTGGATGGGGTCCTCGTCCCCGAGGTCGTCGCGCCTCGTTATGAGGTAGCTGACGGTTCCCCCGGCCACGTCCACCCCGACGCCCAACGCCTGGGCCAGGGACGCGGCCGTGAGCAGCAAGGAGGCGGAGGAGGCCGCCACCGCGACCGATGGCGCGCCCTCCAGGGCGCCCGCGAGCGCCAGATCCTCGGCGCTGGAGAAGCCGCCCACGACCAGGGAGAACCTGCCGCCGGCCTCCAGGAACTCGGAGAGCGGCGGCCTGTCCGACCTCGCGACTATGTCCGCGAGGACGGCTGACATCTCGTCCAGCGCCGCGCGCTCGAAGTCCTCGGCGGGGGCCTCTAGCATGCGATCCCCCAGCCCCACCCTGACTAGCAGCCCGCCCGAGCCCAGCGAGTTGGCGAGGAGCCCGACGTTGAACCTGAACTTGGCCTCAAGGCGCTTCTCGTAGGGAAGGGGGGGCAGCGCGAACACCAGCGCCGCGGAGCCGGAGCGGCGCCCCCACATCTCGAGCAGCAGGCGGGCCGCCCCGACGCTCCTGTCCGAGTACCCATCGACTATTATGAGGAGCGAGCCGTCCCCGGACAGGTCGGAAATCAGGGAGGCCATGGATCCGAGCAGCCCGCAGGCAGAGGAGTCCGGCGACAGGCCGAGCCTCGCCGCCCGCAGCTCCCGGCCCGAGGCCGCCGTCCTCCTAGTCAAGCCCTCCAACACGGAGGAAGCGCGCGTGCCCACGGCGATGGCGCTGCCCAGCCTGGGCATGCCAGTGGCAATCCGTAGCCGAGGATATTAATGGTGTTAGTTAAATCACGATGACGGGCGATGAGCGCCGATTGACATCGAGAACGCATTGGGCCGCCAGCGTTTCCAGCTTCCCCGGGAACCAGGACAAAAATTCTCAGCCCTTGGCGCCCGGATATTCGATGAATTAACCGGATGGCGCGGCGGGATCGCGGACAAGCAATATTAGCGGGTCGCGCCGCTCGGTTCGACCGCGAGCGAACTTTGCGGAGGTATTACCTCGAGACGTATGGGTGCGCCGCCAACCAGGCGGACAGCGCCATAATGCGCGGGATGCTGGAGGGCGCGGGCTTCGAGGCGGCGGCCTCGCCCGAGGAGTCGGACGTCGTGCTCATCAACACGTGCGGCGTCAAGTCGCCCACCGAGGACAAGATAATCGATAGGCTCGCGGAGCTCTCGCGCAGCGGCAGGCCACTGGTGGTGGCGGGGTGCCTCACCCTGATCAACTGGAGGAGGCTGGTCAGGGCCGCGGACTTCGGGGCCGCGCTCACGCCGCGCAGCGTCCACAGGGTGCTGGAGGCGGTCGAGCTCGCGGCGGCGGATCCGCGCGGCCGCGCGCTCCTCGACTCGGAGGGGCCGCCGGAGAAGCCCGACCTCTCGATCCCCGAGGGCCTCGTGGGGACCGTGGAGATAGAGGACGGCTGCACCTTCTCCTGCAGCTTCTGCGCCACGAAGCTCTCGAGGGGCACGACGCACAGCTACAGCGCGCGCTCGATAGTGGAGGCCGTGCGCCGCATGGTGCGCGCGGGCGCCAGGGAGATACGCCTGACCGGCCAGGACGTCGCGTCCTACAGGGACGGGGCCGGAGGGGCGGAGCTGGATCTCGTGGGGCTCGTGGAGCTGATAGACTCGGAGATCGAGGGCGACTACCGCCTGAGGATAGGCATGATGACCCCGGTGCTCGCCTGGAGGCTGTCGGGGAGGCTGCCCGAGCTCTACGGGCGGGCCAGGGTCTACAAGTTCGCCCACATACCGGTGCAGAGCGGGAGCGACCGCGTCCTGCGCCTGATGAGGAGGGGGCACGGGGCGGACCTCTTCCTCGAGCTGGTGCGCCGCCTCAGGTCGCGCGTGCCGATGCTCACGCTGGAGACCGACGTGATAGTCGGGCACCCGGGCGAGGACGAGGAGGACTTCAGGATGACGCTGGACCTCCTCCGCGCGACGGAGCCCGACGTCGTGAACCTGTCCAAGTACAGCAACAGGCCGGGCACCGATGCGAGCAGAATGGATCAGCTGCCCAGCCAGGTGGTGGCTGAGAGGAGCCGCGAGGCCCACCGCGAGGTCCTGCGCATTATGGAGAAGCGCAACTCCAAGTGGATGGGGTGGAGGGGCAGGGCCCTAGTCCTGGAGAGGGGAACCAGGCCCGGGACGATGATCGCGAGGAACGACTGGTACAAGCCTATAGTGATCGGGGGCGGCGCGCGCCTGCTGGGCAGGTGGATCGAGGTCTCGGTGGACGGCTACACGCCGGTGCACTTAAATGGCATAGTGCTCTCGGAGGACGTCAGCGACCGTGAGCGGATCGAGGACGGCGTTTCTGGCCAGGCTGGCGCTCCCCGACGCGCGCGGGCGGTGGATCGAGGACGCGGCCATACTGGTGGAGGACGGCAGGGTGCTGGAGGTGGGGCGCAGGGAGGACGTGGACCTCTCGGGGTTCGACCGCGTGGACCTGGGCAGGGTCGCCGTCCTGCCGGGGTTCGTGAACGGCCACACGCACGCGGCGATGTCGCTCCTCAGGGGCTTCGGTGACGGGCTCCCCCTCCACGCGTGGCTGGAGCGCGTGTGGAGCATAGAGGCGGAGATGGACCAGGAGTCGATATACTTGGGAAGCCTGGTGGGCGTCGCGGAGCAGCTGGCCTCCGGAATCACCTCGTTCGTTGACTTCTACAACGTGGAGCCGATGCTCAGGGTCCTGCGCGAGGTCCCCGCGAGGGCGGTCCTGACCCTCGCCTTCATGGACAGGGTCGAGTACATGGAGGAGGAGAGCTGGAGGCGCGCGCGGAGCGTGGGGGACTACCTGTCCATGGTCAGGGAGGAGTCCGGGGGCCGGGTGGAGCTGGCCCTCGGGCCGCACGCGCCCTACAGCTGCAGCGAGGACATGCTCAGGACCATAGCGGAGCTCTCGCGCAGGCACGGGCTGCGCGTGCACACGCACCTGTCGGAGACGAGGGAGGACGTGGAGAGGGTGCTGGGCGAGCGCGGCCGGACGCCGGTCGCCTACCTGGATGAGCTGGGATTGGTGGGCGGCAGGCTCATAGCGGCGCACGGCGTTCACCTGACGGCCGAGGAGATGAGGACCCTCGGCTCGAGGGGCGCGAGCGTCATACATTGCCCCAGGTCGAACTCCAGGCTCGGCGTGGGGGTGGCCAGGGTGGACGAGATGCTCGGGGCCGGCGTGAACGTGGGGCTCGGGACCGACGGCCAGGCGAGCAGCGACTCCCTGGACATGTTCGAGGAGATGAGGCTCATGGTCTACCTCCAGAGGGCCAGGGCTGGCGACCCGTCGGTCGTATCCGCCCGCGCGGCGCTGGAGGCCGCGACCGTCGGATCCGCCCGCGCGGCCGGGCTGGACGACGTCGGGACGCTCTCCCCGGGCCGCAGGGCGGACTTCGTCGTCCTCGACCTGAGCTCGATCGAGCTCAGGCCGGCATGGGATCTGACGACGAACGTGGTCATGGCAGCCGGGCGCGCTGACGTGCGGAGCGTGTACCTCGCGGGGAATCGGGTCGTGGAGGGGGGGCGCCCGCTCATCAGGGGGCTCGAGGAGGCCGCGGACGCGCTCGAGGCGTTCCGCGCGAGGTTCGCCGCATCGGGCGGGGCTCGATAGCGCCAGGACTCCAGGTAGCGCCTCTGCTCCTCCGTGAGCGAATCTATCTCTATGCCCTCTATCGCGAGCTTCGTCCTCACGACCTTCTCGTCCAGCTCCCGGGGCAGCGGGTGAACGCGGCTCTCAAGCCTCCCGCGGTTCCTCGCCAAGTGCACGACCGCGAGGAGCTGCGTGGCGAAGCTCATGTCCATCACCTCTATGGGATGCCCGTCCGCCGCCACCAGGTTCACGAGCCTCCCCTCGCCGAGGAGGTAGAGGCGGCGGCCGTCGCCCATCCTGAACTCCCTGACGTTGGGCCTGACCTCCTCCTCCGATGCGGCCATCGACCTGAGGGCCCTGACGTCCACCTCCACGTCGAAGTGGCCCGCGTTGGCCAGGACGGCTCCGTCCTTCATGACGCGGAAGTGCTCGGCCGTCAGCACCCTCACGTTGCCCGTGCACGTGATGAATATGTCGCCGACCCTGGCGGCGGCCATGGACCCGAGGACCTCGTAGCCGTCCATGTACGCCTCGAGCGCCTTGAAGGGGTCCACCTCGACCACCGAGACGCGCGCCCCCATGCCGCGGAACCTCTCCGCCACCCCCTTGCCGACCCAGCCGTATCCGATCACGACGACGCGCTTCCCGCCCACCTGCATGTTGGTGGCCCTCATGACGCCGTCCAGGACGCTCTGCCCGCTCCCGAAGCGGTTGTCGTACAGGTGCTTGCTCATGGCGTCGTTGACGGCTATCACCGGGAAGCGCAGGACGCCCTCCCTCTCCATCGCGCGGAAGCGCAGGACGCCGGTCGTCGTCTCCTCGGTCGCCCCGATTATCCCGGGCGCGGCGCCGGTCTCGTGCGCCATCACGGAGAGATCAGCGCCGTCGTCTACTATCAGCTGGGGCCCGTCGTCCAGGACGCGCCTGTGGTTCCGCAGGTACTCCTCCTCCGTCTCCCCCCTCCAAGCGTAGACGCGGTCGACGGACTCCGCGAGCGCGGCCGCCACGTCGTCCTGCGTGCTCAGGGGGTTCGACGAGGTTATGGAGACGCGCGCTCCAAGCCTCTCCAGGCTGATGGCGAGCGCCGCCGTCTTCGCCTCCAGGTGGAGGCTCATCCCGACGCGCATGCCCTCGAGGGGCCGCTCGGGCTCCAGCTCGCGGACGAGGGCACTCAGGACGCGCATGCGCCCCATGGCCCACTCTATCTTCCTGCGGCCGGCCGCCGCCGATCCGGGCTCCCTGACCTCGCTCACGCGCGCCCCCATGGCGACGCCTAAAATAATAATGCCTGCGCTGAGCGGCGGCGTGCGGATAGCGATCGTGGGCGTGGGGATCTCGGGCGCCTACCTGGGGGCCAGGCTATCCCACCTCGGAGTCCGCGCGATCGGGCTCGAGGCGCAGGGCGAGGACAACTACCGCTCGCCCTGCGCGTGGGCGACGAGCATCGACGGGATCAGGGGATACCTCCGCACGGTCGACGTGGACATAGAGGAGTACGTCCTGAGGGAGGCCGACGGCGTCTACGTGGACCTCGGGGGCACGCTGCATCGCGTCCCGACGCGCCGCCTCGCGACGTTCGACAAGCCGGCGGTGATCCTCAGGATGGCCAGGGAGTTCGAGGTGAGGCGCCAGGCGCGCGTCAGGGGCGCGAGCTCGATCGACTCGGACGTCATCGTCGACGCGACCGGCGTGCACAGGGCGGTTATAGGGCCGGCGGAGAGGGGAACCGACCTCGTGCTCCCGGCCTACCAGCTGACGGTGCGCTACAGGGAACCGTGGCTCGACGAGTTCTACGTGAGGCCCTTCCCGCGCTACTCAGGATACCTCTGGCAATTCCCCCTGGGAGGAGGCAGGTTCTTCGTGGGCGCCGGCGACCTGAACCACGATCACCTGCGCCGGCTCTCGGAGTTCCTGGGTGAGCACCCCCCGGACGAAGTGATCTCGAGGGACGGTAGGCCGATAAGGATCTCGCCGCCGGGGATCCTGAGGCCCATGTGGAGGCTCGAGGGGGAGAGGACCATAGTGGCAGTGGGCGAGGCCGCCGGGGCGGTCCTGCCGGTGCTGGGGGAGGGCATCCTGCCCAGCCTGGAGTCCTCCGAGGCCCTGGCCGGCCACCTGGCCTCGGGCGGCTTCAGCGCCGAGTCCTACGAGCGCGAGCTGATCGGGAGGTTCTCCGTCTTCAGGGCCGCCTACAGGTTCGTCAGGAGGAAGCAGGAGGGGACCTGCCGCGCCGCCGACCCCCGGTGCCTGCTGGACGCGGCCAGGCTCGCGGCCTTCTTCTCCTCCGAGAGGGGAAGGACCCTCACGGGCGTCGCGCCGGGGCCCCAGCACATCTCGCTGGCCCTCAGACCCTTCCGAGGTCGACCCCAACGCCGGCTTTATAGGTGAGGGGTCGATCTCCCAGGCGTGCCCAGGCGCAGGGGCCGCGTGGTGCGCCACCTCTACGCGTTCGCGCTCGCCGCGACCATAGGGGGCAGCTCCGCGGCCGCGCTGGTGGAGTCCTTCTGGCGCTTGGAGCGCCCCTTGGGGTCCGTCGGGGCGCTCGCCGCATCGATAGCGATCTCGGTGACGGTGCTCTTCCTGGCGATGCTGCTCTCGTTCAAGCTGACGGAGGAGCTGGTGAACAGGGGCGTGCTGCGATGGGACGGGAACTATTAAATCGAACTTTGGAGAAGCGGGACGGGGCTGACCTCGCTCAGCTGGGCAGGCGGCCCAGCATTAGTATGGCTATGGCTATGCCGTAGATGGCAATCGTCTCGCCGAATGCGAGTATCACTATGCTCCACGTGCGGAGCTCGGGCTTCTCCGCCGTCGCCGCGAGGCCAGAGGAACCTATCCTGGCCATGGCTATTCCTGCGCCCACAGCGGCCAGCCCGAAGGCCAGGCCTGCCGCCAGGAGGCCCATGCCCTGCGCAAAGTAGCTCGAGCTCGCGGCCGACTGAAGCATCAGGAGGAGCGCATACTCTAGCATCGCGACCGCCTTGGAAACGGGGTCTCTTTAAGCATTATTGCGCGGGGGCTGCTCCGTCACCTTAAGCCTACCCCCTATCCGAGCGGGGGATCGGGCGCGGCCCGTCCAGCCACGGGGGCATCACCAGGTCCCCGCCCTCGAACTTATCCTCGGGCTCGCCCCCGAGCTCCCCGCCGGGGAGGGATGTCTATCGCCTCATCCCTTCCTCGATGCCTAATTACCCGAGGGCGAGCCCCCGGATGAGGAGGAACTGGGCCTGAGGCCCGGGAATTGCTGACGAACAGCGCGGGCAACGGCCGGAAGGGCCCCAACAGCATGGGATCCGTGAGCCAGTTGGTGACGAATCGCGTGGAGGATCCAGCTAAGCCCGCGGACGAGAAGGGCTCAGGCGCCCGAGCTCGCCTGGAGCTCGCGCAGGGCGCGCGAGTACCTCTCGCGTATCTCCTCAAGGCGCTTGGCCACGGATTCTGCCTGGGCCTCCCTCATCCTCCTGATCTCCTCCACGACGCCGCCGAATGAGGACTCCACCTCGTCGCTCATTGCTGGGCGCGCCTCCCCTCGATCACATATTTAAGCTTCTTGAGCCTGACGAACTCCTCCCGCTCGCGCTCCTCGAGTATGGTGGATATGAGCTTGATGTCCCGCTCGTACTTGGGTATTATTATGTACTCGAGCGCGTTTATCAGCCTCTGGGTCCTCTTGAGCTCGGCCGCTATCCTGAAGATCGTGTTCTCCACCTCCGCGGCCTTCAGGATGTCCGCCAGGGACGAGGAGAGCTTGCGGACTGCCTCGTCCAGCTCGGGGCTCGTGTCAACGACGCCGTACCTAGCCGTGGATGCCCCGCCGGTCATCACGAGCACCGGTATCCTGACGTCCATCACCCTCTTCACGCGGACTTCCACGTCAAGCCTGCCCCTGGTAGATCCCGCTATGCTGTCCAGCTTCGTCGCGCCCATGTCAGCGTAGGCCGCCAGCAGGTGCTCATACGCGCCCAGCAGGTCCTCGGACAGCTTGCGCCTTATGCTCTTGGCCTTCTCCACGTTCTCGGTGAGCTCGCGCAGCAGGACCTCCTTCTTGTCCTCCAGTATCTTGCGTATGCGCTTGGAG